>CABEDN010000001.1_pt1 | contig 27209 bp, 26 predicted proteins | sample 3423051 | NCBI WGS metagenome assembly CABEDN01 (sample SAMEA5534330, study PRJEB31848) | metagenome | biome: tundra; feature: field; material: soil | place: USA | collected 2013-05 | depth 0.15 m
GACCTCGGCCGCCACAACCACCAAGCTTCTAAGCCGCTTCAGATCTATGGATCTACCTGCGTCTATGAGTCGTTGCTCCTGGTAATCCATCATGCACCGTCTCATGCATCGCGACTACTCGCGCCGCATCGTCGCTGACGATAGTCCGATCACAGGTCTTGAAATCGCTCAGCATCACCTGTTCTGTGTGAGCGCGAGGCAGGACAGCGATTCGCTGGCACACTAGCAGCATGGCTCAGGGCACCACTCCGCCACTCCCGGCACCCGTCCCGCCACTTGGCCGCCCATATCGGTATATTTCGCCCATAACAGGTCCGTCTAGGGCTGGAATTTAAGGTATGGATGTGGCACTCTGCACACCCTTTGGTGCAGGGTGCCACATCCATACCTGGCCAGGGCTCCGGCCGGGGCTCCGGCCAGGGCTCCGGCCGGCACCGGCGACGGCGCGGGCGGCTCGCTTCCCGCGCACGGGATGGTGCGGATGGGGAGAGGGGGGCGCATGCGGCCATTTACTAGGGCTCCTCTGATCCGCTGCGCGGGGCCGGATGATCAACATCCACCACTCGTTCCTGCCGAGCTTCAAGGGCGCCAAGCCTTACCACCAGGCCTACGCGCGGGGCGTCAAGCTGGTCGGCACCACCGCACACTAGGTGACCCCGGACCTTGACGAGGGACCGATCATCGAGCAGGACGTGATCCGGGTGGACCACACCCTGGCACCCGGGCGCCCCGCCGAGGCGGGCCGCGATGTCGAGGCGCAGGTCCTGTCGCGCGCGGGTGACCTGGCACGCGGAACACCGGGTGCTGCTGAACGGCGACCGGACCGTAGTCTTCCACTAAAAGAACCGGACCATCGTCTTCCCGGACCATGTCCTCCGGTGGAGTACATCATGACGATCAGCGTTTTTGACCTGTTCAAGGTTGGCATCGGCCCGTTGAGCTCGCACCCGGTCGGGCCGATGAAGGCGGCCAGGATGTTCGCCGCGGGCCTGGCGGAGGACGGCCTGACCCCGCGAGTGCGGACGGTGCGGGTGGCGCTGTACGGCTCGCTCGGTCTGACCGGCCGCGGACACGGGAGCGACAAGGCGGTCCTGCTCGGGCTCGAAGGCGAACAGCCGGCCCCGTCGACGTGGACGCGATACCGGCCCGGCTGGAAGCCATCGCCAGCCGGGGCCGCCTGCGGCTGCTCGGCGAGCACGAGATCCGCTTCACCGTGGCCGAGCACCTGAAGTTCAACCGCAGGAAGAAGCTCAGCTATCACCCGAACGGCATGCGCTTCACCGCGTACGACGACCAGCGGGCCGCGATCCGGGAGCGCGCCTACTACTCGGTCGGCGGCGGCTTCGTCGCCGAGGAGCGCGGAACCGGACCGGCACCGGCCGGGCCCGGCCTCCCGGTGCTGCCTTACCCGTTCACGACCGGGGCCGCACTGCTCGCGCACCCCGCCCGCAGCGGGCTGCCTATCTCCGGGATCATGCTGGAGAACGAGAAGGCGCTGGGTAAGACGGCGCCGGAGATCGGTGCGGACCTTGATGATCTGTGGCAGGTCATGCGGGCCTGCGTCGAGCGCGGCTGCCGCACGGACGGCCTGCTCCCCGGCGGCCTGAAGATCCAGCGCCGGGCGCCGCGGCTGCTCCGGCAGCTCACCTGCGAGCGCGACGGCGATGACCCGCTGCACGCGATGGACTGGGTGACGTTGTATGCGCTCGCCGTGAACGAGGAGAACGCGGCCGGCGGTCGCGTCGTCACCGCACCCACCAACGGCGCCGCCGGGATCATCCCCGCCGTGCTGCACTACTACGACCGGTTCGTATCCGGCGCATCCGCTGACGGAGTGACGCGTTTCCTGCTGACCGCGGCGGCGATCGGCTCCTTGTTCAAGGAGAACGCCTCCATCTCCGGCGCCGAGGCCGGCTGCCAGGGCGAGGTCGGGTCGGCCTGCTCGATGGCGGCCGGTGCGCTAGCCGAGCTGCTCGGCGGCACGCCGGAACAGGTGGAAAACGCCGCGGAGTCGGTATCGAGCACAACCTCGGGCTGACCTGCGACCCGATCGGCGGCCTGGTCCAGGTGCCGTGCATCGAGCGGAACGCGGTCGCTTCCATGACCGCGATCAACGCGGCCCGCATCGCCTTGCGCGGGGACGGGCGTCATTTCGTCTCACTCGACAAAGCCATCAACACCATGCGCATGACCGGCCGCGACATGCTGGACAAATACAAGGAGACCTCCCGTGACGGCCTAGCCGTCAACGTCATAGAGTGCTAGCTCATGGGAGGGTTTGAGCTATTTCGGGGGGATGCGCTCGACGCCTACCCGGGCTGGCCCGCACCTGCGACCATCATCAGCGACGGGGCCTACGGCGTGCGCGGATTCCACGGCGACACCGTCGGATCCCTGCTCCTCCCTGACTGGTACCGCCCGCACATCGAGTCCTGGTCGGCGGCGGCCGGACCGGCCAGCACGCTGTGGTTCTGGAACACCGAGATCGGCTGGGCCAGCGTGCATCCGGTCCTCGCCGAACACGGCTGGGATTACGTTCAGCTGATTGTCTGGGACAAGGGCCTGGCCCACATCGCGGGCAACGTGAACGGCCGGACCATCAGGAAGTTCCCGGTCGTGACGGAGGTGTGCGCGTTCTATCAGCGTACGTTTACCGTGACCGGGCCCGACGGGCCGATGCCGGTGAAGCAGTGGGTCCGGCACGAATGGGCCAGGTCCGGGCTGACGCTGCACCGGGCGAACGAGGCCTGCGGGGTCAAGAACGCGGCGACCCGCAAGTACCTGACCAGGGACTGGCTCTGGTACTGGCCGCCCGGCGAGATGACAGAGCGCCTCGCCGCCTACGCGAACACCCACGGCCGGCCGTCCCGCTGGCCCTATTACTCACTCGACGGCGAGCGTCCCGTCACCGCCGGGGAATGGGACACGCTCCGGTACCGGTGGCGGCACGCGCACGGACTGACCAACGTATGGTCACGGCGCCCGCTGCATGACGAGGAGCGGCTCAAGGGCACCCTGCGGCGGTCGGCGCCCCGGGTGCACAACCCGACGGCCGCCAGTTCGGCGCACCTGAACCAGAAGCCGCTGGAGTTCATGGGCCGCCTGATCACCGCGGTCACCGAACCCGGTGACGTGGTGTGGGAACCGTTCGGGGGCCTGTGCTCCGCGTCCGTCGCGGCCGTCGCGCTAGGCCGCCGGGCCTTCGCCGCCGAAACCGACCAAGGGTTCGCGGACCTGGCCGAAGCGCGGCTACGCAGTTCCCGGGACGTCCGCGTCGGTGACGATGCCGGAGCTGTCGCCGGGTGAGGCCTCGCTGGCCGGCGGCCGCCCGCGCCCGCGCATCCGGCTCGCGTTGCCTGGCAGCCGCCCGGCTTCCGCGAGGGCCCGGCGGAGCAGGAACTCGATCTGGGCGTTCGTACTGCGCAGCTCATCACCGGCCCACCGGGCCAGGGCGTCGTGGACCGCGGGATCAAGCCGCAGCAGGATGCTCTTGCGCTCAGCCATTCCGGGCCTCTGGGCCGGCCGTCACTGGTAGAGCGAGCCGGTGTTGACGACCTGCTGGGTCGCCTGCTCGCTGCACAGCACGACGAGCAAGTTGGACACCATCGCCGCCTTGCGCTCTTCGTCGAGCTCGACGACCCCCTGCTCCTCGAGCTGGGTCAGGGCCAGCTTGACCATGCCGACCGCCCCATGGACGATCACCTGCCTGGCCCCGACCACGGCCGACGCCGCCTGCCGCCGCAACATCGCCTGCGCGATCTCGGCCGCGTAGGACAGCCGGGTGAGCCGCGACTCGACGATCTGCACGCCGGCCGACGCCACCCGGGCAGCGATCTCGGCCGACAGGCGCGCCGTGATCTCGTCCGCGTTGGCCCGCAGCGACAGCTGGTCGCCGTCCCCGACCTCGTAGGCGTAGCTGGAGGCAATGTGCCGGACGGCCGTCTCGGACTGGATAGCGACGAACTTCTCGAAGGTGTCGACCGCGTAGATGGCCTTGGCCGTGTCCTCGACCAGCCAGACGACCACCGCGGCGATCTCGAGCGGGTTGCCGTCGAGGTCGTTCACCTTGGCTAGCGCCGTTTCGAGGTTCCTGATCCGGGTCGATACCTTGCGCTTGCGCGCGAACGGGTTCACCCACTGCAGGCCCGCGGAGCGGATGGTGCCGCGGTACCGGCCGAACAGCTGGATCACGCGGGCCTCGCCGGCGATGACCGGCGTCAGGCCGTGGAAGCCGAGCTCCGCCGCGATGAGCAGCAGGACGCCCACCACGACCAGGATTATCTTGGCCGGACCATGGACCAGGCCGCTGGTGATTAGCAGCGCGACGGCGACGAGCACAGCCGCGACGCTCGCCACCAGAACCCGCACGCCGGATACAGACCGCGCCTCGTACTCGGTCATCTGCGGGGCGGGCAGAGACTGGCCCGCAATCGCTGGCGCCTGCGTCTTCATGTGCCTCCTTGTGCTTGCGGACCTTATGTTCTCATTCCCACCGGAAGAAGCGCCTGGCAATGAAGGCAAAGACCAGCGCGTAGCCGGCCAGCACCAGCAGCGGCTCTGCGGGCGGGAACTGGCCCTGCATCGAGTCCTGGATCGCTTCCACCGCCGCACCGAGCGGGGTGAAGTTGCTGATGCCCTGGAGGACGCCCGGCATGAGCTCCCGCGGATACCACATGCCGGCGAAGAACAGCAGCGGGTAGAAGGTACCGGCCCCGATGGCGCGGGCGGCGGTCCCGCTCCGGGCCGCCGCCGCCATGGACAGCCCGATGGCGAAGAGCGCGGCGATAGACAGCACGATCGCCAGCACCAGCGCGCCGGGGTTTTTCGGTGCGCCGAGCCCGAAGGCTGTGATGCTCACGATCATGAGGATGAGCAGTGAGGTCATGGCGATGCAGAAGGTGACGACGAGCTGGGCGGCCAGCACCCAGGATCGCGGCACCGGCGTGGTCGAAAGCCGGCGCAGGATCCCCTGGTCGCGATAGGTAACCAGCGGGCCTGGCAGGCTGATGAGCGCGAGCATCGCGATCACGAAGGCAGACCCAGCACGCTGATCGATCCCGCATCCGGTGTCCGGAGTCCCAGCACGCACTCGACCGTGGTGGTCTTACCCGCGCCGTTCGGCCCGAGGATGCCGAAGATCTCACCCTGGGTGACTGAGAGTGACACGTCGTCGACCGCGGCGACATTCCCGTAAGCCTTGCTGAGGTGCGATATCTCCACCGCCGCCTGTGTTTTCACGGTCTCTCCTCCGGTTACGGACCCTGATAACATATGCTTATCATAGTGATATCTATTTTACAAATTGACGGGGTGACGCGTTTTACCGCGAGGACGGCGCTCTCGAGCGCTGCGCCAAGTCCTCAGGCGCGCAAGCTCGTATCCTGACCGCGGGGTTGCCGACCGGCTGCGCGATCGGGAAGAGTAACCAGGTGGACTGTCAGCGATGGGATCAGAAGTACGCGGGCATCGAGTTTGAGCCCGCGCTGCCTCCGAGCCAGTTCGTTGCGGCCGAACTAGCCGGACTGCGACCCGGCCGGGCCCTTGACCTGGCCGCGGGTCACGGCCGCCACACGGTCTGGCTCGCCGAGCACGGCTGGCGGGTGACGGCGGTGGATTTTTCCCGCGTCGGCCTGGACCAGGCACGCAAGCTCAGCGCCGTCCGCGGTCTCGGCCACGGCCAGGTCGACTGGGTGATCACCGACCTGAACGATTACCAGCCGGCCCACGGCGCCTTCGAGCTCGTGCTCGTGGCCTACCTTCAGGTGGGCGCGGCCCTGCGGGCCAGGGTGCTGGCGGGCGCCGCCGCCGCGCTGGCCCCGGGCGGCACGCTGCTGGTCATCGGGCACGACCTGACCAACCTCACCGAGGGGGCCGGCGGCCCGCGGTATCCCGAGGTGCTCTACACCCCGGAGGCGATCGCGGCGGAGCTACCCGGCCTGCGCATCCTGCGGGCCGGCCGGGTCCGGCGCCCCGTCGAGCAGGACAGCGGCCCGGCGACCGCGATCGACACGCTGGTCCGGGCGGAACGACCCGGTCAGAATACGGGCTGACGATGTCAGGACGATGACGGGCTGGGGGTCGCCAGATCGGAAGCGGAGGGTGACGTGCTCCCCGAGCCAGACGGGGAAGGCGATGCGCTCTGCGACGGAGAAGGGGAGGGTGACGTGCTCCCCGAGCCAGAAGGGGAAGGCGATGGCGACGGCGACGCGCTCGCTGAGGAGGAAGGAGACGGCGACGCGGATGCCGATGCGGGCGGGGAGGCAGACGCAGTCCGTGACGTGCTGGCCGGAGGAGACTTCTTCGGCGCGGCGGACTTGGCCGGGACCAGGGTCGCGGCCGGGGACCTGCTCAGGAACTCCGACAGCGCCGGGCTCATGTACGCATTCGCGGCGGGCACCCCCGGGCGTGCGGATGACAGCGGGCTCGGGGTCACCGATACGTGTGACGCCGAAGCTGGGGTGGTCTGCGCCGCTCCGGCCTGCGACTGGGTCTGCGGCTGGGGCACCGCACCGGTCAGGGCGAAGACGGCTGCGGCCGAAGCCGCGACGAGTCCGCCGGTGATACATGCCGACGCCAGCGGCCGTGACAGGCGGCGGTGGGCATGCCTGGCCACGATGCCCGTCTCGGGCGCGGCGGCGGGAAGTCCGGCGAACGGGATCACGCTCTGGCCGGCGGCCGGGCTGAGGACCTCAGCGGCCGGCGGGTCGGCCGCTGACCCGTAGATGATGGACTCGGAGAGCCAGCCCCGCTCGGGCTGGATCGCACCCACATCCGCGAGCAGTTCGAGGGCGGTCGGCCGGTCACCCGGATGCTTGGCCAGGCAGCTGCCGACCAGCGACCGGATCCCCTCTGGCAGCAGGCCGAGGTTGGCCGGGCAGTTGACCAGCCGGTAGACAAGCGCGGCGTTCGACCCGGAACCGAACGGCCCCTGGCCGGTCCCGGCGTAAGCGAGGACGGCACCGAGGCTGAACAGGTCGCTAGGCGTTCCGATGTCATGGCCGAGGACCTGCTCGGGAGACATGAAACCAGGGGAGCCGATCACCACGTTCGCACCGGTCAGCGCGCTCGCCTCGGCGGCCTCGGAAATCCCGAAGTCGATGACGCGCGGCCCGTCCTCGGCCAGCAGCACGTTGGAGGGCTTCAGATCCCGGTGCACGACCCCCGCGGCATGGATAGCGCTCAGGCTCTCCGCCAGACCCGCCGCCAGCGCCAGCAACGTACGCGCGGGCAGCGGTCCGTGGTCTTGAACCGCCTCGGTGAGCGAAGGCCCGGCGACATAGGCCGTGGCCAGCCATGGCATCGGGCTGTCCAGATCGGCGTCGGCCACCATCGCGGTGAACAGCCCGCTCACCTTCCGGGCCGCGGCGACCTCTCGCCGGAACCGCGTCCTGAACTGGGGATCGTCGGCAAGCTCCGCGCGGATGACCTTGACCGCAATCGGCCGGCCGCCCGCCGACATGCCCAGGAATACCTGGCCCATGCCGCCAGCGCCCAGCCGCCCCAGGATCCGGTAAGGCCCAATCTCGCGCGGATCCCCCGGCTGAAGTCCCGCCACGAGCCCCATGTCACACCCCGAGTCAGCAAATACTCGTATCCCAATATATAGGACAATCTAAAATCCTACGGCTCGGGTGCTTGGCTGTACACAGGGCGTAACACCGTTTTCGCTAAGTCCCGTGGATGATCAGGTCAGCCGGCTGCAGCGTTGACCCTGCATAGGATGCACAGTGCATCGACTCCGCCCAGAGGAGGGCATATGTCCCACCGTGATCTCATCGACCCGGACGTACGCGGACCCCTGGACCAGCTGCATCAGGTGATGCCAGGCGGATTCAATGCCATTCCCGACATCGTCGAGCGCCGGGCAGCGGCGACCCAGCTGCTGGCCGCGCTGGAGATTCCGCCCAACCCCAACGTCACCTCGGCAGACCGGACGGTTCCCGGACCGCAGGGGGCGCCGGAGATCAGGGTCCGGATCTACCGGCCCGCGGACGCCACCGGGACGCTGCCCGGGATCTACTTCATTCACGGCGGAGGCATGGTCCTGGGCGACATCGACGGCGAGGATCCGGCCGCGAGCTCGATCTGCGAGCGGGTTGACGCAGTGGTCGTCTCCGTCGGGTACCGGCTGGCTCCGGAGTACCCGTATCCGGCGCCGGTCGAGGACTGCTACGCCGGCCTGGTGTGGATGGCGCGCAACGCCGGCCAGCTCGGCTTCGACCCGGACCGCCTCGCCGTGTACGGCGGCAGCGCCGGAGGCGGCCTCACCATCGCCACCTCAATGCTCGCCCGCGACCGCGGCTTCCCGGTGCTCCGCTTCCAGATGCCCATCTACCCGATGATCGACGACAGGAACGAGACTCCCTCGAGCCACGAGATCACCGATATCGGCATCTGGGACCGGTCGGCGAATATCGAGGCCTGGAAGTGGTACCTGGGCGAGGGCAAGCCCGATCAGTACGCCGCCCCGGCCCGCGCGGCGGATCTGGCCGGCCTTCCGGCGACGTTCATCGACGTCGGCACCGTGGACATGTTCCGGGACGAGGACATCACGTTCGCGATGCGGCTCATGCAGGCCGGGGTCCCGACGGAGCTGCATGTCAATCCCGGTGCTTACCATGCGGCGGAAGTCTTCGCCCCTGAATCCCCGCTATCCCAGCGGATCTGGGCCCGCCGCATCGAGGCTTTGCGTCGCGCTCTGGCCTGAGACTGCCGCCGCTCCGGGCGGCTCGCCGCGGCGGGTCACTCGCCGTCGGGCGAAGTGAGCAGATCGGGCCGTTCCGGGAGCGGTTGGTCGGCGATGAGCTTGGCCAGCCGGGACAGCGAGTCCTCAAGGTCCCGGGTCGTCACCACGTCAGCCAGCGCCAGGCGGACGGCAGCGAGTTCGCGGGCGAGGAATTCGGTGTCGGCCTGGGTCCGGGCCGCTACCTCCCGGTCGCGTTCGATGTTGGCCCGGTCCCGGTCGTCCTGCCGGTTCTGCGCCAGCAGGATCAGCGGCGCCGCGTAGGCGGCCTGAGTCGAGAAGGCCAGGTTGAGCAGGATGAACGGATACGGATCCCAGTGCTTGATCAAGCCCAGGGTGTTCAGCGCGATCCAGGCGACCACCAGGAAGCTCTGGCCGACCAGGAACCGGCCGGTACCGAGGAACCGGGCGACACCCTCCGAAATCCGTCCGAAGGCGTCGGCGTCATACCGGGCACCCATCCGCGGGGATGCGCCCCGCGGAACGGACAGATCGGCCCGCTCGCTGAGACGGGAGGAAATCCGTGACATTTAGTCTCCCGTCCTTCGCCAGCCCACCGGCAGCAGGTGGTCCAGGACATCGTCGACGGTAACCGCGCCCAGCAGCCGGCCAGCCTCGTCGCACACCGCGACGCTGATGAGGTTGTAGGCGGCGAGCCGGGTCGCCAGCTCACGCTCGGGCAGATCAGGCCGGACGAAGACACTCGCCTCGACGCACTCGCCGACGACCGCGGCGGGCCGCCGGCGCAGCAGCCGCTGGAACCCCACGCTGCCGAGGTAGCGGCCGGTCGGCGTCATCATAGGCGGCTCGCACACGTACACCTGGACGGCCGAGGTGGCCGGCATGTCCGGATCCCTGATACGGGCGAGCACCTCGGCGACCGACATGTCCGGGGTGACGATGAGAGGCTGGGAAGTCATCAGGCCGCCGGCCGTCTTAGCATCATAAAGCAGGAGCCGCCGCAGGTCATCGGCCTGTACCGCCTCCATCGCCGTCAGCAGCCGTTCGCGCTGCTCGGCCGGCATCTCCGCGAGCAGGTCCGCGGCGTCGTCGGGCTGCATCTCCTCCACCACGTCGGCGCTGCGCTCAAGCTCAAGGCTGGCCAGCAGCCGGATCTGGTCCTGTTCGGGCATCTCCTCCAGCAGGTCGGCCAGTTCCTCATCGTCAAGGGCGTCCGCGAGCTGGCTGCGCCGGACAGGCGACATATCCTCCACGGCGCTGGCGAGGTCGGCCGGCTGCAGTTCACGCAGGCTGGCCAGCTGCTCGGCCAGCGGGCCCGCGTGGAACAGCTCCGGGTGCTCGTTCCACGCAACGATGGTCGTGCCGCGGTGCCGCAGGCTCCGGCCGAGCGATACGGCCAGCGCGGAGACCTCCCAGCCGACCCGCCGCTGATCGCGGGGGACGATGGCGACATCAACGACGATCCCGGCCTCGGTGTGCCTGCCGTACAGCTCAGACGCCAGGATCTCGCCGAGCCGCCGGGTGAAGCGGTCCAGGTCGACGGCGCTGCCTCGCAAGTGCGCGCCGTCGATGGAGATCTCCGCGATCCGGCCGAGGTTGACGAAAATCTGGCGCCGCTGCAGCGTCACCACCAGCCCCAGCGCACGGGGCGGTTCGGTCCCGGCGGTGGGCAGGATCACGACGTCGCGAATCCGGCCGAGGGTCAGGCCCTCGCTATCCAGCATCGGCCGGCCCTTCAGCCGGGACGTGAATATCTGGCGGTCGGTCATGGTCCGGCCATCTCCCTCCCGCGGCTAACCCCGAACTGCACCATTATCGTTTTTAGCGGCCCGGGGCTGGCGGCCGGGGCTGGCGGCCGGGGCTCCGTGCCGCTAGGTCACCCGCGGGGCGGCTGGGCCATCCAGCGGTTCTTGCACGTTTCCGGCGATGATCGTGGTCACGACCTTGCCGACGGCTCCGGCCTCCGGCGGGGTGCCTTCCCGGCCGGCGAATAGCAGGTGCCCGGCGCCGATCAGCGTAAGCGCGAGCGTGTCAACGTCGGCATCCGCCGCGAGGCGGCCCAGTTCCCGCTCGGCGGTGAGGTAGCAGGCGAGCATGGCCGTGGCTTCCCTCATCACCGGGACGCCGGCCGGCCTGGCCTGGCGCAGCCGGGCGCGCAGGTCATCCCGGAAGATCAGCAGGCTGACGATCTCCAGGGCGACTGACCCGAACAGGGTCGTCAGCGCGCCGGCCAGGTGGCCGGCCACGGTGCCCGTCCCGGCGGACTCGCGCAGGGCGGCGGCCTGGCGGCCGATCCGGTCGAGCACGAGCTCGGTGAGGAAGGCGTCGAAATCGGCGAAGTGCCGGTGCAGGACGCCCTTGGCGCAGCGTGCCTCCGTGGTAACCGCCCGGCTGGTCAGCGCGTTCGGCCCGTCCCGGAGCAGCACACGCTCGGCGGCGTCGAACAGCTGCTCGCGCGCATCGCGGATGGCTACCCCGGTCGGCATCGTGCCTCTCCCATCCCTGGCCGGGCCCGGCCCAGTTGATGAGTGGGCGCATGCCCACTTATAGTGGGCACATGCCCACTGTACCGCCGGAGCAGGCGCGTCTTCCCGAACTGCAGCCTCATCAATACCGGCAGCTAGCGGAGTCGTTCGGCTCGGATGCCGAACGCTACGACCGGACCCGGCCTCGCTACCCCGGCGCCATGGTGGAGCGGATCGCCGCCGCCAGCCCCGGGCCCGACGTGCTCGACGTCGGCTGCGGGACCGGCATCGCCGCCCGGCAGTTCCAGGCGGCCGGCTGCCGGGTGCTCGGGGTCGACGTCGACGAGCGGATGGCAGGCCTGGCCCGGCAGACCGGGGTCCAGGCCGAGGTGGCGGCGTTCGAAGCCTGGGACCCGGCGGGCCGGGCCTTCGACGCGGTCATCGCCGGACAAACCTGGCACTGGGTGGACCCGGTCGCGGGAGCGGCCAAGGCGGCACGGGTGCTGCGGCCTGGCGGCCGGCTGGCCCTGTTCTGGAACGCGGGCCAGGCCCCGCCCGACGTGGCTGAGGCCTTTTCCGCGGTCTACCGCCGGGTGCTGCCTGACCATCCCGTCTTCCGCGCGGTGATGCCCGGCCTGGACGCGTACTCGGCGTTCCTCACCAAGGCAGCCGACGGGATACGCCAGGCGGGCGCGTTCGGCGACCCGGAGCAGTGGCGTTTCGACTGGGAGCACTCCTACACCCGGGATGAGTGGCTGGACCAGACGCCGACCTTTGGCGGCCACAGCCAGTTCCCGCCGGACAAGCTGCAGGAGATACTGGCCGGCCTCGGCGCCGCCATCGACACAGTGGGGGGCAGTTTCACGATGCGCTACGCCGCCGTGGTGCTCACCGCCGCACGAGACTAAGGCCGGCGCACGGCGCGCAGCGCGACGGTGACCAGCGGCAGGGTGAGCTCGCCGGCCGAGGTCTCTGGCTGGCGGTGCAGGAAATCGCGGATCGTGGCGAGCGTCCTGGCGCGCTCCGCCCCGTCCATCACCAGCATCCGCGAGAAGGTGGCAATGGCGGCGACCAGCGAGTCAGCGCTCCGCCGCTGCCCATGGCCGAACTCGCGCTCCTCCACCGGGGCAAACCAGCTGCTGCCTGCCCGCAGCGCGCCTTGCTCGGTATCCGCTTCCGGGGTTGCCCGCCACCGTGACAATGTTGTCCCGCTCTTGCTGATCGCGGCGAGCCCGGCGACCCAGCCGACCCGGTCGTCATCTACGTTCCACAGCCCGGCGAGCATGCCGCCAGGCGTCAGCACCCGGGCGATCTCCGGCAGCGCCCGGTCCATGTCGAACCAGTGCATCGCCTGCCCGCACAGCACCGCGTCCACGCTCCGGTCCGGCAGCGGGAGTGCCTCGGCGCTGCCTTCGGTGGCTCGCACCCCGGGCAGCTGGCGGCGCAGCTCGGCGAGCATGGCCTGGTCCGGCTCTACCGCGACGACATCGGCACCGAGGCGGGCGAGCGCGCCAGTCAGGATGCCGGTCCCGGCGCCCAGATCCACCACCCGCACCGGCTGTGCGCCGCTGACCGGTGCCAGGCACCAGCGGATGGCCGCCTCGGCGTAGTCCGGGCGGTGCTGCGCGTATTGCCCGGCAGCCGCGCCGAATGAGGAGGCACGCCGCAGCCGGTCGGCCGACGCTGCCGCTGCCGCTGCTTCCAGCCTCTCTGCCCCCGTTTCCACCCGGCAATGTTATGACGCGTCGCAGTGACTATGCTGCTGACGGCTGGCATGGATATCAGGAGCCGTCGGCGGGCAGGCTGAAGGCGCTGGGGTGCAGCCAGCGGGCTAGGACTTCGCTGACCGGACTTCGCTGAACTGGCTGCCATCCAGGCGCGGGGCCCGGACCCCCTCAGCCCGCAAAATGCACTCGTCCGGGAACGGCCCCTTTGCAGTATGATCACGTTCTGCTTATGGCGGTTCACTGGTGGTCCGGATGCGGGGGTAGTGCGGTCGGTGAAAACCTAACCAGCAGCAAACGCTTTGCTGACAAGTGAGTGCGCGGACCGATGTCGCAGCCTGGTGCCGTCACGTCATGCCGCTGGGCACTTAAACCTACTAACAGGTATCAAAACTGTTCCCCCAGGGGCAATCCGGGAACGCCACCCTGCGGGAGACAATCCTCACGGAGGCGACATGAACGGACACAATGGCGCGCAGGCCCGGCAGCACCACGACCGCTCACCGGCTCGAATCGCCCAGACCACCGAGCTTGACGCACATGCCGTCGGCTGCGAAGCGGTCGCCCTCCCGGAAACCGGCTCCAGGGTCTGGAGAGCCGCTGATCATTGGGCCGCAAAATTTCTGGAGCACCGCGAGCACTTACTGCTCAGCTGGCGCCGCCCCCGCCGCGTCTCCCTGACGATCCCCCCAGCGGTTGACATCGCTGAGGCCGAGGAGTTCGTCCAGAATTTCCATGCCGAGAACCCTGGCGCCGGCGACCTCCGGGAGCGCCTGGCCCAGGTGCGCACCTCCGTCAGCCGGACCGGCACTTACGAGCACACCTTCCCTGAGCTGCAGTGGGCGACCCGGGCCGCCTGGCGGCACGCGGCCCGGTGCTCCGGCCGGGACAAGTGGCGCACCCTGCGGGTGCGGGACCGCCGCGCGGTGTCGGACCCGCAGCAGGTGGCCGCCGAGACCATCGCCCACCTGCGCGAGGCCACCGGCGGCGGCCGCATCCGGTCCGCGATCACGGTGTTCGCCCCGGACACCCCGGAGCGGCGCGGACCGAGAATCCTGAACTCGCAGGCGGTCCGGTACGCGGGCTACCGCGAGCCCGCAGACGGGATTACCGGTGACCCGATCAACGTCCCTCTCACCGAGCTGGCGGCCGGCCTGGGCTGGAAAGGTGACGGCTCCGCGTTCGACGTACTGCCCCTGGTGGTGATGGACTCCGAGGCACAGCTGCATATGTTCCAGGTCCCGGGCGACGCGGTGCTGGAGGTACCCATCACCCACCCGGAGTTCGGCTGGTTCGCCGAACTAGAGCTGCGCTGGTACGCGGTTCCTGTGATCACCGACATGTACCTGGAGGCCGGAGGCATCCGCTACCCGTGCGCGCCGTTCAACGGCTGGTACCAGGCCAGCACCGAGGTGGGCGTGCGGAACCTGGGTGACCCGGACCGGTATAACATGCTCCCCGCGGTAGCCGCGGGCATGGGCTTGGATGTCTCCTCGGTGGCCACCTTGTGGCCGGACCGGGCGGCGGTGGAACTGGCCGTCGCCGTCCAGCACAGCTTCCGGACGGCAGGCGTCATGGCCACCGACCACCAGACCGAGGCCCGGCGGTTCATGCGGTTCGCCGAGACCGAGGAAGCCTCCGGCCGCCCATGGTGCGCGGACTGGTCGTGGATCAACTCGCCCATCAGCGCCAGCACCACGCCCGCGTTCCACCGGACCTACCCGGATCGCGTCCTCAAGCCTGGCTTCTTCCGGCACGAGGACTCGATGACCCTGATGACCAGCCCCAGCGGTGCTGCGGAGGTCAGCGGCCAGGCCACCTGAAGCCGCCTTCCCCGCGGTGGTCAGCCTGGCGGTGTGAAATGTTGTGCGGCCAGCACACCAGCGGGAACCTGCTCTTGCTCGGGCGGTTCGCCTTCCGCCGCTGAGCCTGTTCCGCCGTCGGGCGCGTTCCTGTCCTGCGGTGTGCTCTCTGCCGCCGTGTCCCGGGCACCGGCGTTCCCCGTATCGCCGGTCTTCTCGGTCTCGCCCTGGGCCGGGCGAGGGCCCAGGCGCTTGGTCTCGGCCAGCAGCGCGTCGTCGTAGTGGATACGCTCCTGCGGGATACCGGCTCTGGCCAGCACGCGAATGGTCTCACGGACCATCGGGGCCGGGCCGGCCACATAGGCCTCACATTCGCGGTGCGGCAGGTAGCGAGCCGCGACGCGGCCGACGTTTCCCTGCATTCCATCGAACGCCGGGTCGTCTGACGTCACCGGCGTGAGCAGGAACCGCGGGTAGGCGTCCGCCAGCCGGTAAAGATCCCGCAGGTCGTACAGCTCATCGCGGGTCCGGGCCCCGTAGAACAGGAAAATCTGCCGGGGGCAGGCCAAGGACTCCCGGACCGCCTGTTCAATGATGGCCTTGATCGGGGCCAGCCCGGTGCCGCCAGCCACGCAGAACAGGTCTCGCTGCCCGGCGCGGTCCAGGGTCATGGTGCCAAGGGCTGGGCCGAGAATGAGCTCATGGCCCGGTGCGGCGTAGCGGACGAGGGCGTTGCTGACCCATCCCCCGGGCACAGCCCGGACGTGGAAGGTCATCAGACCGTCCTCACGGGGTCGGCTCGCGACGGAGTAGGACCGCCAGACGCGCGGCCAGCGTGGCGTCTGCACGGTTACGTGCTGCCCGGCGAGATAGGGAAGGGGCTGGTCGGGCGCGACCGTCAGTACGGCGATCCCGGGCTGGCGCTGTTCGTTCTCTACTACTTCAGCGGTCCAGTACGCGGGAGCGACGGCGCTGTCATCCTCAGCGGCGCGGATCATCAGCCCGGAAGCGGCCTGATAGGCCTGCACCCACGCTTCCTCCGCGTCCTGGGTGAACGCTGGCCCAGCGTAGGCACGCAGCGTCGCGATCAGGGCCTCGCCGACCGCCTCGTACATCGCAGGCTCTACGGAGTACTTGCGGTGGTCATGGCCGAGCTGGCTCAGGTACCGGACTAGATCCTCCGGGCTAGTCAGGCCCTCCACGATCCGGACGAGGGCCCGCAGCAGCCGGTCTCGTTGCGCGTCCATGGCCGGCGGGAACATGTTGCGCAAATGCGGGTGAGCTACGAACAGCCGGCCATAGAAGTAGCCGGCCGGCTCCTCGCCCGCGGCCGCGACGATCGCGAAGGTTTCCCGGATCGACATGATCGCAGCGTCCGGCAGCACGCCCGCGGGCGCGTCCTGCGCAGGGGGATCGGCGGGAGACGGGGCTGCGGTGGCTGCCTCAGCGTCCAGCGGCGGAGCGCTCGGCTCCTCATCTGCGGTGCCCACCATGTCCGCGGGCGGGAGGCGCGTAGAGCGGTCGAAGTCGAGTTCCGTGTCCAGCCTCTTCAGGCCGTCACGGACCCTCGCCAGCACCCCTAGGTCCATCCGCCACGACCGGCGCTGCCACCAAGTTAATGGTCCACTGTGGGGCGTCGGCTCCCCGTTGCCACTGGCCTCCTGTGTTCCGGGCAGGTGACGGCCACCAAGCATGGACGATCCTTCCAGACAGAGGAAGCAAGGCGATGTATATACTTTGCGTAACGTAGGCATCACTAAGATGCCCAAGATAACGGGATCTGACCTCAAAACTCAGTCGTTTAAGGAAACAGGCCAACGCGGCCGCTGCCCTCCCGCGCCCAGCGCCAGGTGTCACGACCCAGGCCTCAGTGCGTCAGAAGTCCCAATGGGCGCCCTTTCGGCCATACCGATGTTGACTATGACGTTGTATTGTCGACGCTTGTGATACCGAGGTCCAAGCCAGGCTCGCCAGCAAGTCGCCCCGAGCCGAACGCCCGTGGCACGCGGAAGGCGCTGGTCGAGTCGCAGATCGTCGAGGCGGCGACGGAGCTCTTCGCCGAGCGCGGGTTCGCCGGCACGAGCTTGCAGGACATTGCGGACGCTACCGGGCTGACCCGCCCGGCGCTTTATCACTACTTTTCCAGCAAGGAAGACCTGCTCTCCCGCTTGGTCAGCGCGGCCACCGAGGGGCCGGCCGACGAGCTTCGCGGGATCCGTCTCCAGGAGGGCGTGTCGAGCGTCGAGCGCCTGCGCGCGATGGCGTCGTCGGTCGCGCTGCTGCAGGCGCGGTATCCGGCTCGCTTCCGGCTGCTGATCAGATCCGAGGCGGACCTCCCGGCCGGCTTGGCCGAGACCTACGACAGCGGTCGGCGCCGTGTTCTCCGGGAGGTGACGGCGCTCATCGAGGAGGGCGTCCGGTCGAGCGAATTCCGTGCGGTCGATCCGCGCACCGCCGCGCTGGGGATCATCGGGCTGTGCAACTGGGTGGCCTGGTGGCACAAGCCCGGCAGTGACGCTGACGATCAGGAGATCGTGGCGGAGCTGGCCAGCATGGCGGTGGCGTCGGTCGTGGCCACAGACCGGCGGGAGACCGCGGGCACCGGGGTGACCCGGGCCCTGGAGTTGCTCAAGCAGGACGTCGCGGCCCTGGAACGACTGCTCCCGGACGCGGACGAGTAAAGCCGACAGGCAGATCCGGAGAACTCTCGCTGGTCATCGCTGGTGCCCGCAGGCGGGCAAGGTAGGTCACTATCCCCTGTTGACTAAGTGACGTTAATGTAGAATTATCGTCTAAGACGTCAACGAAAATGGGTGAGGTGAGCATGCCGACGCACCGGATCGGGCTGGTGGTGCCCAGCTCCAACGTCACGGTCGAGACCGAGTTGCCGTTGCTGCTGAACCGGCACGCTCACGCGCGGTTCTCGTTCCACTCGAGCCGGATGCGGATGCACCGGGTGTCGCCGGACCAGCTCCGGGCGATGAACGCGCAGCGTGAGCGCTGCGTGCTCGAGGTGGGTGACGCGGGGGTCGATGCGGTGCTGTACGCGTGCCTGGTCGCGCTGACGGCCGGTGGCCCCGGGGAGCACGCGCGCTGGACGCTCACCGGATTGCCCTGGTCATGCCGTACCAGCGTCCGCTGGCCGAGCAGGTCGTTGGCTACCTGGAGGCGAACGGGTTCGCGGTCGCGGACTGGCGGGCCCTGGAGGTGGCCGATAACCGCGAGGTCGGCTGCATCCCCGGCGACCGCGTGATGGACGCCGCTCGCTCGCTGAACCTGGACGGCGCCGACGCCCTCGTCATCTCCGCGTGCGTGCAGATGCCGTCGCTGGCGGGGCTTGGCCTGCCCATCGACATTCCCGACGCCGGGCGGCTGCTGCGGCTCGGCGTGCCCCAGCCGGCCTGATCCGCTGGCGATCGATTCACCTGGAGGCAGCAAGTGACCGAGTTCGAAGCTCGCCTGGCCCACAAGGTCCGCGGCGTCGACCACATCGCCTACCCGACGTTCGACCCGGCCGGCACCGTCAGGTTTTACCGCGACGTTCTGGGTTTCCCGGTCGTCCACTCCATCTGCGCGGCCGGCTGGGGACCGGAGCAGCACCCCGACTTCATCCACTTCTTCTTCGACATCGGCAACGGCGACCGGCTCGCGTTCTTCTACTACTTCGGCCTGGAGCCGTTCGGCGGCGGCCCTAAGGGGGACTCGTACTCGCGCTTCGAGGCGGACGTGCCGGACTACTTCGTGCGGTCGCGGCACCTGGCCATCCACGTCGACAGCGAAGAGGACCTGCTGGAATACCGGCGCCGCCTGGACGGCAGCCAGTGGCCGGTGGAGATGCAGATCCAGCACGAGACCATCGAGTCGATCTACACCCACGACCCGAACGGCTACATGATCGAGGTCACCCGGGCGCTGCGACCGGTCACCCCGCAGGAGGATCTCGACGCGGCGCTCACCATCGACGCGCTGCTCGACGTCGTCTCCGGCCCCGACCCGAGCATGGCGGCGCTGCTGACCCGCAAGGCCGAGCTCATCGTCGAGCGCGCGCCGGCCTGGCAGCAACGGCAGGCGCTCGAGCCCGAGCCGAGGCCGGCATGACGACGCTGTTCGTCCTCGACGTCCCGGAGAACGTGCCGGTGGCTCAGGTCGCCGCCCGCGACCCGGAGGTGACGGTGGACCGGGTCGGCCCGTACTTCCAGATCACAGCGGCGGGTCCGATCGTCATCGATCGCCGGGCCACCGGCTGCCGGCACGCGGTCTGGTACTCGAGCATCGCCGGGCTGCGGGCCGCACGCATCACCCAGCACGACAAAGACGCCCTCCGGGTCGAGCCCGCGTGAGCGGGACCGCCAGCCGGCTGGGCTCGGGCCGGTGGGTCGATGCGGGCGTCTTCCCGGCCGGGACGATCGAGAGTACCCACCAGCTGACCACCGACGACGATGCCAAGGTCAGCGGCGTGCTGCGGACCGTTCCCGGAGCGTCGGCCGTCGTCTGCATCGCGCATCCCCGTCAGGACGTGACCCACCACGTCCTCGTCCCCGAGCTGCTCGCCCGCGGCTACGCGGTGTGGACGCAGGGCACCCGGTCGCCGAACAACGACCTGTCGCTGCTGCACGAGCAGGCGCTGCTGGACCTGGCCGCCGGTCAGCGGTTCCTCCGTCAGCGGGACTGGGATTCGGTCATCACGCTCGGGCACTCGGGCGGAGGCGCCCTGTTCGCCTACTACCACCAGCAGGCAAACGCCGCGCCGCAGGACCGGGTGGCCCGGGGCCCGTCGGGGCGCCCGACCGGGCTGGACGAAGCCGACCTGCCCGTTCCCGACGGGGCGATCTTCATGGCCCCGCACCCCGGGCCGGGGGCGCTGCTGCTGCGGCTGATCGATCCGTCCGTCACCGACGAAAACGACCCCATGTCCGTCGATCCGGCGCTAGACCCGTACAACCCGGACAACGGCTTCATCCCGGCTCCGGCCTCGTCCCGCTACCCTCCGGAGTTCGGCGCCCGCTACCGGCAGGCTCAGCGGGACCGCGTCGGACGGCTCGATGCGGTCGCCCGGGAGCGGGCCGACGAAGCGTCCGCCGCCCGCACGGCCTTCGCCGCGTCCAAGGACCCGGCCGACCGCCGCCGCGCGCTGGCCCCCCGTATCCTCACCGTCTACCGAACGGACGCGGACCTGCGCGGCGTGGACCTGAGCCTCGATCCGAACGACCGGCCCTACGGCTCCCTGTTCGGACGACGGCCTGATCTCACCAACTACGGACTGGTCGGCTTCGGCCGGCTGGCGACACCGGACGCCTGGCTGTCCACGTGGTCGGGCCTGTCCAGCCGCGCCGACTTCCTGCGCTGCGCTCCGGATGTCAGCGCGCCCACCTTGCTCGTCGAGCTCAGCGGCGACCAGGCGTGCTTCCCCGCCGACATCGAGGCGATGGCCAAGACGCTCGGCGCGCAGGACCTGACCCGCGCGGCGGTGGCCGGCACGCACTTCGGCGGCCCGATCAGCCCGGGCGCCCCGTCCGGCGCCAGCCTCGCGGCGGTCGAGATCGAGCGGTGGCTGGCCGACCGCTTTCCCACTACCAGGTAAAGGAGCGACTGGACATGGCATACGTCATCGGCGTCGATGTCGGGGGCACCTTCACCGACGCGGTCCTGACCGACGAGAGCGGCCGCATCATCGCCGCGAAGGCACCATCCACGCCGCCGGATTACTCCGCGGGCGTGCTCGACGTGATCGGGTTGCTGGCCGACCAGCTGGGCACCACCGTAGAGACGATGCTGGCCGACACCCACCACGTCGCCCACGGCACCACCTCCTCGCTCAACGCCCTGGTCACGGGCAACGTGCCGCCGGTCGGCTTCATCACCACCCGCGGCCACCGCGACTCGATCTACATCATGAACGTCGAGGGCCGGTATCTCGGCAGCTCGCCCGACCAGCTGCAGAACGTCATGGGGCAGAGCAAATCCCACGGCCTGGTGCCCAAGCGGCACGCCTGGGAGGTGAACGAGCGCCTGGACCGCGACGGGCAGGTCGTCGTCGCGCTCGACGAGAACGACGTCAGGACCGCGGTCCGCGCTCTGCTCGACGACGGCATCGGTGCGATCGCCGTGTCCCTGCTGTGGTCGTTCCGCAACCCGGCGCACGAGCGGCGCATCCGCGAGATCGTCCACCAGCTCGACCCCGGCGTGTTCGTGTCGCTGTCGTCCGAGGTCAGCCCCCGCATCCGCGAGTTCGCCCGGAACGCCACCACGATCATGAGCACCCAGATCGGCACCGGCCTGCGCGACTACCTGTCGAGCCTGGAAGCCAAGCTGCGCCAGCGTGGCCTGGCCGCGCCGCTGCTGGTCATGCAGAGCAACGGCGGCGCCGTGGCCGCGAGCGAGGCCCCGGCCACCGCGATCAGCACGGTCGGGTCGGTGCTGACCGGCGGAATTACCGGATCGGTGTCACTCGGGCATCAGCTCGGCCACCGCAACATCATCAGCACCGACGTCGGCGGCACCACGTTCCTGGTCGGACTCGTCGTCGACGGCGAGCCGGTGCGGGCCTCCGGCACGATCATCAACCACCACCCGGTGAACGTGCCCACGCTGGAGGTGCATGCCATCGGCTCGGGCGGCGGCGCCATCGCCTGGATCGACGCCGGCGGCAACCTGCAGGTCGGCCCGCACAGCGCCCAGGCCGTGCCCGGGCCGGCCTGCTACGGCCGCGGCGGCACCGAACCGACGAACACCGACGCCAGCCTGGTGCTCGGCATCCTCACCGAGCGAGGCCTGCTCGGCGGCAAGCGCGCCCTGGACCTGCAGGCGAGCCGCGAGGCCATCCGCACCCGCATCGCCGAGCCACTCGGCCTGTCGATCGAGGACGCGGCCGCCGCCATCTACGCCATCCAGAACGCGCAGACCGGCGACCTGCTGCGCAAGGTCGTCGTGGAGGCCGGGCACGATCCGCGCGAGTTCGTCCTGTACGCCTTCGGCGGCGCCGGGCCCGCGCACTGCGCGGGGTACGCGGCCGAGCTTGGGGTCGCGCAGGTCGTCGTGCCGCTGGGCCAGGTCGCCTCCGCCTTCTCGGCCTACGGCCTGGCGGCCTCCGACATCGCGCTGGCCGCGGAACTATCGGACCCGTCGCCGTTCCCGATGGACCCGGCCGCCGTGGAGAAGAACTTCGCGCAGCTGGAAAGCCAGGTCCGCGAGGGCCTGGATCGCCAGGGCGTGCGCTTCGCCCGGGTCGAGCTGTTCCGCGAGATCGACATGCGGTACTCGATGCAGCTGGCCGAGCTGGCCGTCCCGGTCGACGACGGGCCGGTCGACGACGGGCCGGTCGACGAGGCCCAGGTCGCCGCAGTCGCCGACCGTTTCGAACGCCGGTACGCCGACATGTACGGCCAGGGATCCGGCTTCCGCGAGGCCGGCATGCAGGCGATCACCTACCGGGTGCGGGCGGTCGGGATCCTGCCGTTCTCGCCCTCCCTGCCGGAAATCGCGCGGGCGGACGGGCCGGCCGCCGACGCCGCCCGTACCGGGAGCCGGCCGATCCGGCTCGGCGGCGACCGGTACACCGACACCGATATCTACGACTACGCCCGGCTGCGCGCCGGGCACCAGTTCGCCGGCCCGGCCATCGTGGAAGTGCCCACCACGACCGTCGTGGTCCCGGCCGGCGCGACCGGCACCGTGGACCGCCTCGGCAACCTGATCATCACCCGCGAGGAGCTGACCCGATGAGCATGCCCATTCCCGGATCCGGGAGGTTCTCCAGCCGGCCGGTCGATCCGGACATCCTGGCGGCGTCGCTCCCGCCATCCCTGCCGGTGCACACCGTGACCCAGGAGCAGATCGACAACCTCGACCCGCTGACCTACGAGGTCATCCGCCACCGGCTGTGGTCGGTGACGGAGGAGATGGGCGAGGCGCTCAAGCGCATGTCCGGATCCCCGATCGTCACCGACGCCAACGACTTCGACTTCGCCATCGGCGACGAGCTGGGCCAGGAGGTCCAGGTCGGCCTGTACAACACGATGCTGGTCGGCGCGGTTGACCTGGCGATCTACTGGACGCTCGCCCACCGGGCCGTCAACCCCGGTATCGCCGAAGGCGACATGTTCCTGTGCAACGACCCGTGGGTCGGCGGCGGCCTGCACCAGAACGACGTGATCATCTACCAGCCGATCTTCCACCAGGGCAAGCTGTTCGCCTGGACCAGCGCCATATGCCACGAGCCGGATCTCGGCGGCGTCGGGCTTGGCTCGTTCTCGCCCGCCGCGCAGGACATCTTCTCCGAGTCCCTGCCGACCCCGCCGGTCAAGGTCGTGCGGGACTTCACTATCCAGGACGACGTCGCGGACCTGTACGTGCGGCGCTCGCGCGTGCCGATGCTGGTCGGCCTGGACCTGCGCGCCCAGGTCGGCGCCAACAACGTCGGCCGCGAGCGGATGCTCGCCGTCATCGCCAAGTACGGCGCCGACACCGTCAAGGCGGTAATGAAGCGGATGATGGCCGACGCCGAGCAGCGGCTGCGGGCCAAGCTCACCACCCTGCCCGACGGCACCTGGCGGGCGACCGGCTACCAGGACCAGTCGCACGAGGGCGACCGCGGCCTGCACAAGATCACCCTCGCCATGACCAAGGCCGGTGACCACCTGACCTTCGACTTCACCGGCACCGATCCGCAGGCCGGCGTCATCAACTGCACCTACGCCGGCATGCGCGGCGGAGTCATGCTGGCGCTGCTGCCGATCCTGGCCAGCGACATCCCCTGGTCGGCCGGCGGCCTGATGCGCTGCTTCGACCTGATCGCCGAGGAAGGGACCATCAACAACGCGACCTTCCCGGCGGCGGTCAGCCGCGGGCCGATCGGTCCCGCCTGGCTGACCGGGACGCTGGTCGCCGAGTGCCTGTCGCAGCTGCTTGACCGTTCCGTCGATCTCGGCCGTAGCGTGCAGGCCTCGTGCTGCGGCACCTGGGACACCGCGATCATCGCCGGGCTGGACGAGCGCGGTGAGGTGCCGGTCCCGTTCCTCAACATCATGATGGAGCCGATGGCGGGCGGTTACGGAGCACGGCCGCACGCCGACGGCATGGACACCGGCGGGCTGTTCTGCATTCCGATGGGCCGCGTCCCGGACACCGAGATGTCGGAGTTCCTGTACCCGATGCTCATGCTCTGGCGGCGCGAGGAGCCCGACTCGGGCGGCCCGGGCCGGTACCGCGGCGGGGTCAGCGCCTCCCTGGCCATGACGCCGTGGGGCACCGGAACCCCGATGGGGCTGGTGCTGGCGTCGGCGGGCAAGGCCGTGGCGCAGAACAACGGCCTGGCCGGCGGCTACCCGGGCAACACCGGCCTGGAGATCATCGTCCGCGGCACAGACGTGGCCGCAGCGCTGGGCGGCGGCATCATCCCGGACCGCCTGAGCGCGGTCGGGGGTCAGCCGGAGGTCGGGCAGAACTACTCCCAGACCTACCTGGCGCCGGGCGACGTGTTCTATATGCACTGGCAGGGCGGCGGGGGTTACGGCGACCCGCTGCGCCGCGAACCGGACGCGGTCGCGGCCGACCTGCGCGAAGGCAAGGTCACCGCGGCCGGAGCGCGAGACGTCTACGGTGTCGTCGCGGACGGCGCCGGCGCCCTCGACGCTCCGGCCACCCAGACCGCCCGGACGGCCCTGCTGGCCGAGCGCCGCGACCGGGCCAGCGTCGACCCGGCCAGCAGCGAGGCACCGCCCCCGGCCAGCCCGCTCGACACGAAGGCGGCCAAGCGGCTGGACGAGAACCTGGTCCTGGCCGACGACGGCGGCCACCCGGTCGTCGGGTGCGCGCACTGCGGGCGGCGGCTGGGTGATCCGCGCCTCGGGCCGGCCCTGGGGCTGGCCCGCTACGACGGCCCGGCGGAGCAGGCTGGCCCGCAGGTCACCGCGCGCGCGTGCGACTACGTCGACGACGCCGTGGTCTTCCGGCAGTACTGCTGCCCCGGTTGCTGGACCGCGATCTACTCCAGCATCGTGCCCGCCGGACACGCCGATCACGTATCCCCGCTGGAGCGGCTGCTGCCGGCCCGGGCGCGGACGCGATGAAGCTCGGCACGGCCGCGGTGCTCGGCGGCGGCCCGGGCGGGCTCTACGCCGCGCGGCTGCTCAAGCTGGCCCAGCCCGGCTGCGTGGTCGACGTCTACGAGCAGGGCACGCCGGAGACCACGTTCGGTTTCGGCGTGGGGCTGGCCGCCGGGACCCAGCACAACCTGCGCACGGCCGACCCGGGGTCCCTGGCCGACATCCTGCACCACAGCCACCCGCACGAGATGAGCCTGCGCGTCGGCGACGCGGTCGCGCGCATGCCCAACGACAGCCTGCGGGCGATCAGCCGAACGACGCTGCTGAACGTGCTGCAGCGACATGCCGTCGCCGCGGGGGTCCGGCTGCACCACGGACAGCGCGTCGAAGCCGATTCGCTCGACGCCGACCTGATCATCGCCGCCGACGGCGCCGGCAGCTCCGTGCGCGACCGGCACGCCGCCGACTTCGGCACCCAGATCAGCGTCGGCGAAGGCCTGTACCTGTGGTGCGGCACCGACTTCGCCCTGCCGATGGCGTTGTTCATGCCGGTGAGCAGGCGCGCGGGAACGTTCGTCACGCACGCCTACCCCTATGCCGCCGACCGCAGCACCTTCCTCGTCGAGACCGACGAGCGGACCTGGCGGGCGGCCGGCTTCGACGTCACCACCGACGCCCTGGCCGCCGCGCCGGGTGACGCCTCCGACGAGATGTCGCTGCGGTTCCTGCAGGAAGCCTTCGCCGACCCGCTGGGTGGGCACGCGCTCATCGGCAACCGTACGCGGTGGCTGCGGTTCCGCACGGTGCGTTGCGAACGCTGGCACCGCGGCCACGTCGTGCTGCTCGGCGACGCGGCCCACACCGCTCACTACTCCATCGGCTCGGGGACCAAACTCGCGATGGAAGACGCCATCGCCCTGGTCGCCGCGCTCACCGAACGGCACACCCTGGCCGACGCGCTCGGCGCGTACGAGGCCGCCCGGCGCCCGGCGGTCGAGCACCTGCAGGCCGTCGCCGTCCGCAGCCAGCAGTGGTGGGACACCTTCCCGGGCCGGCTCGGCCTGCCGGTCAACCAGCTGCTGGTCTCCTACATGACCCGGGCGGGCAAGGTGCCGCTGACCCGTTTCGCCGAGAGCACCCCGCACGTGGTCCGGGCGGCGCTGGCCAGCTACGCGCCCGGCGCGCTGCCCGGCGACCGCGCGGACCTGCCCGCGGGGGAGGACCTGATCGACTTCGTCATCGCCCAGCCGCTCCGCTGGGACGGCTCCGCCTACCCGCACCGGACCAGCCGGCCGCCGGGCCCGGTCGCCGAGGTCGACTTCACCGACACCGACCCCTGGGGTCCCAAGGCCGACGATGCGCTGGCCCGGCTGGAGGACGCGATCGGGTCCGGCGCCGCGGCCATCCGGGTCAGCGGCCCCGGCCGCCGGGATGACCTGCTCAACCGCCTCAACCTCGGCGAACGGCTGCGCGGCCGCGGATTGCCCGTCATCATCCGCGGCGCACGCCAGTACCTGCCCGACCTCGCCGCGGGCCTGGTGGCCGGCCGCACCGACTTCATCGAGGTGGACTGAACCCGTGGACCCGACCAAGCCCGGCCAGGACAAGCTGCCGCTGTACCCCCCGCAGGCCGTCGGCCGGTACCGGGAGGCCGGCCTGTGGGGCCAGCTCACGCTGGCCGAGCAGTTCCACGCCGTCGCCGCGGTCCACGGCCACCGAACCGCGGTGGTCACCACCGAGGGCGCGCTGAGCTTCAGCCAGCTCGACCAGCGCACCGACCAGCTCGCGGCCGGCTTGCACGCGGCCGGCCTGCGCCCCGGCGACCCCGTGCTGTTCCAGCTCACCAACCGGCTGCACACCATCGTGGCCTGGTACGGCACGCTGAAAGCCGGGCTCATCCCGGTCGCGACGCTCGCGCTGCACCGCCGGCACGAGATCAGCCAGATCACCGCCATCACCGGCGCGGTCGCCCACCTGGTCGAGGTCAACTCGGACGACAAGTTCGACCTGGTCGCCATGGCGGACGCGCACCGGCGGGACAGCCCGGCCCTGCGGCATGTCATCACCGCCGGCACCCCGGACGCCAGGCCCGGCTGCCTGCGGCTGGAAGCACTCGGCGCCGACGCCGATCCGGCCGGCGCCCGCCGGTGCGTCCAGGAGATCCAGGACCAGCTCGACCCCGACGGCATCGCCGTCTTCCAGCTCTCCGGCGGCACCACCGGAGTGCCGAAGGTCATCCCGCGCCGTCACGCCGAATACTGGTACAACGCCGTCGCCTACGCCCAGCGTTTCGGGTGGGACGCCACCAGCCGAGTCGGCCATCTCATACCGATCATCCACAACGCCGGAATCGTCTGCGGGCTGCACGCCCCGCACAGCGTCGGAGCCTGCCTCATCCTCGGCAGCCCCGACGCCGGGCAATCCGTCCCGTTGCTTGCCGAGCAGAAGGCCACCGACCTGATCATCGGGCA
>CABEDN010000371.1_pt1 | contig 26664 bp, 25 predicted proteins | sample 3423051 | NCBI WGS metagenome assembly CABEDN01 (sample SAMEA5534330, study PRJEB31848) | metagenome | biome: tundra; feature: field; material: soil | place: USA | collected 2013-05 | depth 0.15 m
AAGAACAAGGTCAGCCACCCGACATCGGTGTACCTGCGCGAGGAGCGATGGGGATACTGTACAAAGCGGCCTGGTCTGCGTTCCAGGCGGAAGGCGGTCCTGCGCGCTGGCCCTCCAGCAGGCCTCACTGGCGGCCCGTACCGGATCGGCGCCGGCCGGCTTATTACTGCGGGAGGCGCTTCTTCGCCTCTTCGTAGAGGTCGGCCGGGAGGGGCCCCTTCTCGGCCGTCGCGATGTTGGTGACCAGGTGCGCCGGGTTCGCGGTGCCGACGATGGTGGTCGACAGGCCCGGGTGGCTGAGGGTGAAGCGGAGGACGAACTCCATTGTGGACATGCCCGCGTCGGCGAGCAGGTCCTCGATGCCCGAGGTCTCCCAGTTCCGCTGGCCGAGGCCCGGCTCCTGGGTGAGCGGGCCGGTCCGCCAGTTCTTGTCCTCCGACGCCGCGCCACGGGCCGCGCCGCCTCGGATCAGCGTTCCCGCGCCCTTGTCCGCCGCCTCAGCGATGAGGTTCTCGTGGTTGCGCTGGACGGCCGAGTAGGGGATCTGGAAGGCGTCGAAGACGTTCATGGCGAGGTGGTCGGGCAGATCGGGGAGGATGCCTGACATGCCGATGAACCGGACCTTGCCCTCGTCCCGCAGCTCCTGGAGCGTCTCGACTGTGTGGTTCTCCTCCAGCGTGGCCCTGCTCGGTGACATGTGCACTTGGACGAGATCCAGGTGGTTCGTACGGAGCCGCCGCAGCGACCGCTCGACAACCGCGCGGACGTTGCCGGGGCTGTAGTCGTGCGGGTACGGCGGCGGCGCGTCCGCGGGCACCTCGATTAGGCAGCCGCACTTGGAGGCGAGGAAGAACTCATCGCGCCTGTGCCCCACGTAGCGCCCGATGAGCTCCTCGCTTCGGCCGTAGTCGGGCGAGGTGTCGATCAGGCTGATGCCGCCGTCCAGGACCGCGTTGAGCAGGCGTCCGGCGTCCTCGTCCGCTATCTCGGGTCCCCTCGGCTCGCCTCGCAACTCCATGGCGCCATACCCGAGGATTGTCACGTCCGTCTGCGTCCGGCCGAGCGGCCGCGTCATGATCGCCATACGGTTTACGCTATCCCGGCGGCCCGCGGTGCTGCGATACCGGTGATCGCCATGGAACTCTTCGCGGGTGTAGTGGCGCAACTCGCTGCTCGCATGCCCTCGTTTTCCGGCTAGTCCTCGTAGCGTTCCCCGGCCAGCGCAGTGGCCGTGCGGTACCAGGTCTCCCGGGTTTGGGCTGACCGCTTTCAGGTCGGGAAGGGCCGGGCAAGTCCGGGGAACATGGGATAGTGGCGGACGTTCAGTGTGGCGAGCTCCAGTCCCTCGGTAAGCGCGGTGGCGGCAATCAGGTAGTCACCGAGGCCGATCCCGGTATGGGACCGGCGGTACTCGCGCAGGAGCGTCGCTGCCCGCCAAGCCACCTGTTCGCTGACTTCGAACCGTTGCATGCTGCCGAGCAGGCGCATGACTTCGCGGCGCTCCGGCGAGCGCATCCCCCCGGCGATCTCGGTCAGGCTTACGATGCTGATGGCCAGCGGCCCGGAGGACTGCCGGGCCTGCACGAGCCAGTCCCGTGCGGCCGTGTCGCCGCGCAGGTGCTCGATCAGCACGTCGCTGTCGACCAGGATCACGCGTCGGCCAGCCGTTCCAGGTAATTCATGCGCTCGTCCCGCACGCGGGCGAACGTGTCCTCGCCGGCCAGGATCCCGAAGGACCCGTCAATGGCAGCGAGGTCGGCGACGAGATCCGCGCCGGGGTGCCCGCCGATCGCCCGGTCGATCAGTTCGCGGATCAGTTCAGCCCGGGAAACACCCGCTGCCTGCGCAACCCGGTCCAGCGCGGCAGCCTGGCCTTCGGCGAGGTAAATGTTGGTCCGCTTCATACACCACATCATACACCGCTGGCGTATTTCCGCGGAGAAGCCGGCGCTGGTCGCTACGATCGGGTGCCATGCCGCAGAACCGGATGAACCGGGAAGAGTTCTTCGCCAAGCTCGCGCCGCTGGACGCCGAACAGCGCGGCAAGATCCTCTGGAACCTGTACTGGCGCGGCACGGCGGCGGCGCGGGAGCGGATCGAGGGCGAACTGGACCCGCCGGAGCGGGAGCGGCGCAACCGGGATGCCGCCACACCGCCGGATCCAGTGCACGTGCTCGCGGAGGTCTCCCAGTTCGTGGAGCTGGCCAGGTCAGGTGCGTACATCGCCGGTGACCGCCGGGTATCGCGTACCGAGCGGACGAAATGGCGGGTGACGTTCCGGCAGCTCGCCACAGATGCTCAGCTGGCGCTGCACGCTGAGGACACCGCCCCAGGCGAGCAAGCCATGGAGCTGATGATCGACCTCGCCCGGCACGCCGAGGGTAGCTTCCGGTCCGAGGATCCGCTGGAGGCGGCGAGGTTCGTGCTTTCCCAAGCTGTCTCGGCGCTGTGGGAGACGGTACTCGCGGAGCACGGCTTCGCCCGCTTCGCCGCACGCGCCGCACCGCAGCTGATCCGGTGGGAGTCAGCGTACGGCTGGAGTAACGGCTCGGGAGCCGGCAAGGTTGCCGAGCGGGAGATCGTGCTGGCTGACGCGCTCGCGCCGATGCTGGCCACGCCGGATATGTGGACGGGGTTCGCGGACGCGTACCTTGCCGAGCTGGACCGGATCGCGGCCGCCGAACGGCCGCTGACGGGCCGCCGGGCGGGCAGGGCGGCCAGGGCGGTGAGCTCCTTTAGCCCGGAGTGGAAACGGAGCGAGCGGACGAGGAACCTCGCGCGGTGGAACAAGCTGCTGTCCGGCCATATCGATGCGGAACGCGCGGAGCGGCTGGCGAACCATCCGGCGTTCGAGGGCCCTGACGCTGATTTCATGCGGGCGCAGGCTGCGCGGCGACGCGGAGATCTCGATGCGGCGCGCACACTGATCGGGACGTGCCTGGAGAGGCTGCCGGGGAGGCAGGAGTTTGCCGAGTTCGGGGAGGAAGTCGGCGCGGACCTACCGCCGCGGGCCAGGGAAATGCATGCCGAGCGTTCGGCGGTTCAGGTCCAGCTCGCGCGGGCGTTTCAGGGCGGGCGAGTTTCCTCAGACTGATCCTGCTGCCGCGTTGGCAGCGGCGAGGTCGAAGTGCGCGGGGTCGTATTCCTCGCCGGCCCATGCGCGCATCTCCTCGCGTTCCGGGCTCGGCGGCCTGGCGAGCAGTTCCTTGAGGTCGGCGAATCCGCCAGGACCACCGCAGTCCTCGGGCGGCCGCGCGGGCGACGAGGAGGGCTTCACCACCTGCCTGGACGAACTGCGGCAACGGCAAGCCGCAAGACATCGTTCATCGGCAGGCTGGACGCGGCGTTCGCGCCGGATGGTCTGCTGTCGCTCATTGACAGCCGATTGCTCGGTCTGCATCGTTGACAGCACTGAGGCGCCGAGCGGGAGGCATTCATGACCGAAGTCAGCACCTGCACGGCGGCCGCCGGTTCAGGGCAGGCGCACCAGTACGTGATCGTCGGCGGTGGCCCGGCCGGACTTCAGCTGAGCTATTTTCTGCAGCAGGCGGGGGCCGACTACGTGACGCTGGAACGCGAGGCCGGGCCGGCGCACTTTTTCAGTCGGTACCCCCGCCACCGTCGGTTGATCTCCCTCAATAAGGTGCACACGAGGAGCACAGATCCGGAGATCCGGCTCCGCTGGGACTGGAACTCTCTGCTCAACGACTCACCCGAACTGCTGTTTCCTAAGTTCAGCGACGATTACTTCCCGCAAGCGGACGACATGGTGCACTATCTTGCGGAGTTCCAGCGGCTACACCGCCTCGCGGTGCGGTACGGCACGCTTGTGGAGCGGATCGAGCGGATCGAGGACGGGTTCCTTGTGTTCACGCCTGAGGCCACTCTGCGCTGCCGATGCCTCATCGTGGCGGCTGGTTGGGGGAAGCCGTACGTACCGCCGATCGCCGGGATCGAACACGCCGTCGGCTACGAAGATATGGAGGTCGACCCGGTGGCCTTTGCCGACCAGCGGGTCCTGATCATCGGGAAGGGCAACTCGGCCTTCGAAACCTCAGCGGCGCTTCTCGGGCAGGCGTCGATGGTGCACCTGGCCAGCCGCAGCCCGCTGCGCCTGGCGTGGAACACCAAGCACCCGGGTGACGTGCGCGGCCAGTATGCCGCGATCCTGGACAGTTACCAGTTCAAGACGCTCCATTCGGTGCTCGACTGCACAATCGACGAGATCCGCCCCGTCGGCGACCACTTCGAGGCGCACATCACCTATACGCACGCCGAAGGGGAGCAGGCGGTACTGGAATACGAGTCTGTGATCAGATGCACCGGCTTCCGGATGGACACCACGGTCTTCGACCAGACGTGCCTTCCGGAGATGACTCGCGACGAGCGGATCCCTGCGCTGCGCCCGGACTGGCAGTCGGCCAATGTGGATGACCTCTACTTCGCCGGCACCATTGCCCAGGCCCGCGATTCCCGTCATGCGTCGTCGCCATTCATCGACGGATTCCGCTACAACCTGCGTACGCTCACCGCTTTGCTGCGTGAACGTTATGACGGGGTTCCGCTGGCGTATGACGTGACGACCTCGGACCCGGAGCGGCTGACGTCGCTCGTGCTGGACCGGGTGAACTGGAGCTCGGCGCTGTGGACCCAGTTCGAGTATCTCTGTGACGTGCTGCTGCTTGACGAGGTGACCGGCCAGCTCCGGCACTACTGCGACCTGCCCGAGGACTACGCGATATCCCGCTTCCGTGACGCCCCGCATTACTACACGGTCGGGCTGCGCTGGGGCCGCGAGGACTACGGGGATGTATTCGCGATCGGCCGCCATCCCGTTCCGGACCGGGCCGCGGAGAGCGCCTTTATCCATCCGGTCATCCGGCGCTACCGCGGCACCGAGCTCATCGCCGAACAGCACCTGCTTGAGGATCTGCTCGCTGAGTGGCGCCGTCCTGATCGGCATATCGACCCCTTGAGGGCCTTCTTCGCAAACAACCTCAGATAGCCGCGCCGAGCGGACGTCAGCACCGGACCATCACGTCAGCGAGGGGCTTACGGGCTAGGTCGGGTACCACGGCGCCGCTGGCCGGATACCCGACCGGCATCACCAGGTAGGGGCGCTCCTCCGCGGGCCGTCCGCACACTTCGTTAAGAAAGCGCATCGGGCTGGGCGTGTGAGTCAGCGTCGCCAGGCCAGCGTGGTGCAGCGCAGCGATCAGCAGCCCGACTGCAATGCCCACCGATTCCTTGACGTAGTACGGCCGAGGACTGTTCGGTCCCTGGTGCACCTCAAACACCACGATCACCACGGGAGCGATCTCAAGAAACGGCTTGCGCCAGTTGGTGCCGATCGGCGCGATGGCGCTGAGCCAGTCTTCCGTGGCCCGGCGGTCATAGAACTCCCGCTCCTCGGCCTCGGCGGCCTCCCGCAGGCGTCGCTTGCGCGCCGGGCTGGTCACCACGACGAACCGCCACGGCTGGACGTTGGCCCCGCTCGGTGCGCTCGCGGCAGCCCGGATGGCGGTTTCTATCACTTGTTCCGGCACGGGGTCAGGCGAGAATTCCCGCACTGACCGGCGCGCCGACATCCGGTCGGCGAACGCGCTCGCGGCACGGACCATGTCAGCCGGCGTCATCCGGATGTGATTGAGGGGTCGCATCGATTGCTGAGCGATTTCGGTCAACGGAACGCCTCCTGCCAGTGCACCGTTCCATCCCAGGATCGTCGGCAGCCGGGTCAGTGTCTTATTCCGCCGTGCTTTGCTTATCCTGAAGCAGTCTGGATTCCTGGCGTGCCCGCTCTTCCAGCGCCGGCCGCGCAGCCTCGGGGGTGGTGGCCATCGCGAGGAATAGCGGCCCCGGAACGGTATCGATCGGGCTGCAGCCCAATTGCGCAACTTGGGAGTTGCCCCGTTGCTCCCTGGCGCCGATGCTACATAATATGCGTTTTCTCCCGAACGTGAATGAGGAGTCATGCCGCACATCACGCTGAACTCTGATGAACTAGGAATACGTGGTCTGTTCCGTTTCCGGCCGGAGACTGCCCGCCCGCTGAACGAGCTGGTCGAAGTGCTGCTGCGCGGGCCAGGCAGCCTGACCCCTGGTGAGCGCGAGCTGATTGCTGCCTACGTGTCGGCACTGAACGACTGCCTGTATTGCTGTTCTTCGCACTCGGCCTATGCCGCGGCACAGTTGCCCGGCGGTATGGCGCTCGTGGAGGAAGTCTGTGACGACGCCGCCAGCGCGCCGGTCTCAACCAAGCTGAAGGCCCTCCTGGGGATCGCCTCCGCGGTACAGCAAAGCGGGCTGAAGGTCTCCGAAGACGACGTGACTGCGGCCCGCGCAGCGGGCGCGACGGACCTGGAGATCCACGACACGGTGCTGATCGCGGCGGCCTTCTGCATGTTCAACCGGTACGTCGACGGACTGGCCACTATCGCGCCTGACGACTCCGCCAGTTATGACGTGCGGGCGCAGCGGATCGTGGCGGACGGTTACCTGGCGCTGCTGGCCGATTCGCAGGCTCAAGGCTGACGAGCCGGCTCGGCGGCCTGCCGCTGGGTTACCCGCTGGCCACGGCCGCGTTCGGCGCACTCGCCCCGCTCGTCGCTCAGCAGGTGATCGACGCCACCGGCTGGCGCCTGTTCCCGGCCTGCTCGTCATGCTGATCGCGCTGGCGATCCTGCCCGTGCTGTGGCGTCTGCCGGAACCGCCCCGGGGCCAGCCCCGCGCCCAAGAGCGGTGCGATGACAAGATCGTTCGCCAGCTAGCACCGCCATAACGGCCCGAACCGCCAAACGTTCGCGTGCGGCGAGGGCTAGTGCCAGAAGCCATCGGTCCCCCACGCGCAAGGGCGCCCGTCGATCGCCGGATCCTGCCAGAGGCGGGCACTAGGGTGGTGACTGCTGGCCTCGGCGCGTGAGGAGAAACGGCTGTGCTGCTGGAGAACAAGAACGCGATCGTCTACGGAGCAGCGGGGGTGATCGGCGGCGCGGTGGCCCGCGCGTTCGCCCGGGACGGCGCGCGCGTATTCCTGGCCGGGCGCACCCTGGCCACGCTGGAAGAAGTGGCCGCCGGCATTCGTGCGCACGGCGGGATGGCCGAGGCAGCACAGGTCGACGCGATGGACAAGGCCGCGGTCGACGCGCACGCCGATCGCGTGGTGGCGGCGGCCGGCCGCATCGATGTGTCCTTCAACGCGGTGGCGGTCGATGCCGTGCAGGGCATTGCGCTGACCGAGATCTCCGCCGAGGACTTCCTGGCCCCGATCACCGGGCTGTGCCGCACCAACTTCCTGACCGCGACCGCCGCCGCCCGGCAGATGGCCGCGCAGGGGGCGGGCGTGATCGTGACGCTGACCGCCTCGGCGGCCAAGGAGAGCCGCCACGAGATGGGCGGGTTCAGCCTGGCGTGCGCGGCGGTCGAGGCGCTCACCCGGACCCTGGCCGGGGAGTTCGGCCGCCGCGGTGTGCGCGTCGTGGGCCTGCGCTCGAACTTCACTCCCGAGACTTATCCCGCCGTCACGGACGAGATGCTGGCCCCGCTGCTGAAGGACACCCTGCTTGGCCGGCTGCCCCGGCTGGCCGAGCTTGCCGGGACCGCGGTGTACCTGGCCTCGGACGGGGCAGGTGCGATCAGCGGCGCGATGGTGAATCTCACCTGCGGGGCCATCATCGACTGACCTGGCCGGCTGGCTGTGTCAAAGGGGCTTATCGGCTCCTCGTGCGCCCCGCAGTTCCCCCTGATGCGCTCCAGCGCCGGACATACGTGGCGGAACCCGTTGGCTGAATGACGAACCAGCAGGTCAAAGGCTATTTATCTGCTGGCTGGGTGGCGTAACGCCGACCATATTCCCCTTTCTGGATCGGACAAGTAGATTTTTGTCTCATGTCGTCTACGAGTCCCGGCCGTGCCGCGGCGGTACCGGAGGTGCTTGCTGATACGCGGCGCCGGCGAGCCGATTGGGCCCGGCAGGTGGCTGACATCCTTCGCCGTCAGGTGCTGCAAGGCGCATTCCCGGACGGCCTGCTGCCAAGCGAAGCGAGCCTGGCGCAGGCGTTCGGCGCCTCACGAAATGCGATACGGGACGCCTTCGGCATTCTCCGGGCCGAAGGGCTGCTGGTCCGCGTTCAGGGCGGCCCATGAGCTGATCTACCGGCCCTTGCGGAACCCGGACGGGCCGCCGCAGGCTCAGGTCGAGTACAAGCTGCGGCGCTTCGTGAACGACTACCTCGCGCCGCCGAAGACGCAAGCCCGGCTGGCCATCGCGCTGGAGACCTTCGGGCGGATGACCACGGAGATCGCCCAGATGGGGGCCCGGACACCGCACGAGCTGATGCGCTGCGCCGAGGTCACGTTCATCCGCGACTGCGCCGAACTGGCCGCGCGCGCCTCACTGGCCCGCACGGAAAGCAGATGGGGCCTGTACCATGACCGCGCCGACCATCCCGGCCGCGACGACGCGGAATGGTTCTGGCACCTGAACATCCGCCGCGGTCCCGACGGGCACCCCGAACTCCTCAAGCGGCCGGTCGGCCCCTACATCGTGCCGGTCAGCGAGTTCGACGTTCCCGTCAGGGATCCCGGCGAGGCGGTCCTCGTCGCCGGGCCGCCGCGCACCGGGCGCGGTCAGTCCGGCCAGTACCGGCCTGCCGTCGCTGCGACGGCAGCGCGGCCGCCGGAGATCCTGGAACTGCTGCGGCTCGCGGAGACACAGCCGTCGGTGCCGCAGCTCGAGCCGTACCTGGCCGACTCCGATGCGCGGGTCCGCCGGGCGGCAATCGCCGCGCTGACCGAGACCGCGCCGCCCGGCGCCGGGCGGGCACTGGCCCACGCGGCCGGCGATGACAACGGCGCCGTCCGGCACGCGGCCGTAGCGGGCCTGCGCGAGCTGGTAGCGATCCTGCCTCCCGATGACGAGGGGCTGCTCGACAGCCTGCGCCTTCGGCTGGGCAGTCCCGACCCGGTCGTCCGGTCCGCGGTCCTCGATCTGCTCAGGGAGATGCGCGCCGCAGACGCCGGGCCGTTCGCGGCCGCGCTGTCCGACGCCGACCACCGGGTACGGCTGCGTGCGGTCAGCGGGCTTGTCTCCACCGGAGAGGCCCGCCTCCTGGCGGAGGCGGCGGCAGACCGCTCGCGTGAAGTACGCATCGCCGTCGCTGACGGGCTGGCGGCGCTAGCCGCCGAGCTCACCGAGACCGGGCACGCGGACGCCTCCGAGGCGCTGGAACGGCTGGCGGGCGACCGCGACGTCCTAGTCCAGGCGGCCGCCTTCAAGGCGGCCCGCGCGCTCGGCTGCCCGCCCCCGCTGGACACCCTGGCCGCCCGCGTGCTGCGCCGGACGGCAGTCGCATGGGAGGTTCGGGCCGGCGCGGCCGAGGCGCTGGCGGCGGCCAGCCCCGTCGTAGCCGTCGGGCCCCTGGTGGCCGCGGTGTCCGACCCGCACGCCAACGTCAGGAAGGCGGCCGTCACCGCGCTAGCGCCGATGCGCGCGTATCCAGGGGCGGCCGAAGCGCTGCACGCGGCGGCCTCCGATGGCGATGCTGATGTACGCGCCTATGCCCGGCACGCCGCCGGCGGGCGCGGCTACTGGAGCCCGGCGCGGACGGATGTGATGCGCTGCGTGTTGAAGCCGAGCCAGTGCATCCGGCCCGCGAAGCGCGCGTGCTCAACCTTGAGGCAGCGGTCCATGATCACGGTAACGCCGCCATCCTCGGCGATCCGCGCGCCCTCCTCATTGATCACACCGAACTGGCACCAGAGGGTGCCAGCATGGATCGCCACAGCGTCCCGCGCGATCCCCGGCAGTGCATCCGGCGCGCGGAAGACGTTCACGACGTCCACCGGCTCGGGTACGTCCAGCAGGCTCGGGTAGCACTTCTGTCCGAGGATCTCCGTTTCACGGGGATTCACGGGGATCACGCGGTAGCCGTGCCGCTTGAGGTAGAAGCCGACAAAGTAGCTGGCCCGCAGCTCGTTATTCGACAGGCCCACGATCGCGATCGTCCTGGTGGAGTGGAGCACGCGCTGGATCGTCAACGGGTCCTGGTACCGCGCGAGATCGATCATGCTCTGTCTCCCGTTCGCCTGCGGGGCGCCGTTAGGTGCCGCCTTCCCTCGTCGCTCCTCCGTCGCTCCTCAGTCCAGACGGCACGGCGCCCCTCCGGCTCACTCACGAGTCGCCACCTTCTTTCCCGCGGTCGCGGCGACGAGCGCGAAACCCTGCTGCAGATCCCAGATCAGGTCCTCGACTGACTCGGTGCCGACCGACAGCCGCACCGTCCCTGGCCCGACGCCGGCCGCCCGCAGCTCGTCGTCCCCCAGCTGGCGGTGTGTTGTGCTGGCGGGGTGGATGATCAGGCTCTTCGCGTCGCCGACGTTCGCGAGGTGAGACCAGAGCGTCACGCCCCGGATGAGGTCCTGGCCGCCGTCCCGGCCGCCGGCGCAGTCGAACGAGAACACCGCGCCGGCTCCGCGCGGCAGGTACTTCTCCACTAGCGGCCGGTACCGGCTGCCCGGCAGGCCGGGGTAGGTCACGTTGGACGCCAGTTCGTGGGACTCCAGGAACGCCGCGACCGCCACCGCGTTCTCGACGTGGCGGTCCATCCGCAGCGACAGCGTCTCCAGCCCCTGCAGGAACAGGAAGGCACTGAACGGCGATAGCGCCGCGCCCAGGTCCCGCAGGGTCTCGGCCCGGAGCTTCATCAGGTAGCCATACGTCCCGAAGGTCTCGTGGAACTGCAGGCCGTGGTAGGCCGGCGACGCATTCGCGACCACGGGGAACCGCCCGTTGGACCAGTTGAATGTGCCCGCCTCGGTGACAACCCCGCCGATGGTCGTGCCGTGGCCGCCGATGAACTTGGTCGCCGAGTGGATCACGATGTCGGCGCCCCACTCGATCGGGCGGCACAGGTACGGCGTCGCGAACGTGTTGTCCACGATGAGCGGCAGCTCGTGCTCGTGCGCGATGGCCGCCACGGTCTCGATGTCCAGCACGTTCCCGGCCGGGTTGCCGATCGTCTCACCGAAGAACGCCTTCGTGTTCGCGCGGACCGCCTGCCGCCACGCGTCCGGGTCGTCGGGATCGACCCACGTCAGCTCCACGTTCATCTTGCGCAGCACGTGCTTGAACTGGTTCACCGTCCCGCCGTAGAGTGCCGAGGACGAGACCATGTGGTCGCCCGGCTCCAGCAGCGTGAACAGCGCGGCGTTCTGCGCGGCGAGGCCGCTGGCGAACGCCACCGCGCCGGCGCCGCCCTCGAGATTGGCCACCCGCTCCTCGAACACCGCCACGGTCGGGTTCATGATGCGCGAGTACGTGTTCCCGTACTCCTGCAGGTTGAAGTACGCCGCCGCGGATTCCGGGTCCTCGAACACGTAGCTGGTCGTCTGGAAGATCGGCACCGCGCGGGCGCCCGTGTTCGGGTCGGGTCGCTGCCCTGCGTGCAGCTGCCGGGTCTCGAATCCGAACGCGCGTGCTTCCTCGTGACGGAAGCCATTGTCGGTCATGAAGGCCTCTTCCTTGAGGTCACACGTCGTCCCTGGCTCCGGCCAGGCTGTGCTGGCCCAGGAACTGGCGGATGATGGGCGTCTGCCGCGCTTCCTCGAGCAGGAAGCAGTCGTGGCCGTACGGCGCCTTGATCAGATGGAAATCTACTGGCTTGCCGAGGCCGCGCAAGGCGTCGGCGATGTCCTGTGACGCGGACGGCGGATACAGCCAGTCGGAACTGAACGCGATCAGCAGCGTCCGCGCTGCGACACCTTCCAGGGCCCGTGCGAGCGATCCGCCGCCGTACTGCCGCGCGAGATCGAAATAGGTCAGCGCGCGGGACGTGTAGAGATAGGTGTTGGCGTCGAAACGCCGGACGAACGAGTCGGCCTGGTGGCGCAGGTAGCTCTCGACCTCAAACTCTGGCTCGGTGATCGTGTACCGGATGTCGTCGGCGAACTGCAGCCGCCGACCGAACTTGTCGTGCAGGGCCAGCGCGGACAGGTACGTGACGTGGCCGACCATCCGGGCTACGCCCATGCCGGCGTCGGGCCCGCGGCCCGTGCCGTAGTAATGACCGCCCTGCCAGGCCGGGTCGCGCATGATCGCGTCACGCGCGATCGAGTTCCAGGCCACGCCCTGCGGGTGCAGGGCGTGCGTGCTGGCGATGGCCACGACGGCATCGACCTGATCGGGGTACAGGATGGCCCACTCGAAGGCCTGCATCCCGCCTAGCGAGCCGCCGGCCACCGCCGCGAGCCGCTCGATACCGAGCGTGTCCAGGAACGCGCGTTCGGTCCGTACCATGTCCGCGACCGTGATCACGGGGAAATCCGCGCCATACGGCCGGCCTGTCGCCGGGTTGACCGAGGACGGCCCCGTCGTCCCGCGGCAGCCCCCCAGCAGGTTGGTGGAGACGACGAAGAAGCGGTCGGTGTCGAAGGCCTTGCCGGGGCCGATCATCCCGTCCCACCAGCCGAGCCCCTTGCCGGCCGTGCCGTCGCGGTCCTCGGCGCCGAACCCGTCGCGCGTGCTCTCCTCCGACGGCGTCTTCGCGAAGCCCGCCGCGTGGGCGTCGCCGCTGAGCGCATGGCACACTAGGATGACGTTGTCGCGCCGGGGTGAGAGAGCACCATAGGTCTCGTATGCCACCCGGATCGGGTCCAGTTCCCGTCCGCAGTCGAGCCGCAACGGCTCCGGCAGGTCCAGGTACTGCGTCTCGACCGTGCCGGCCGAGCCGGCCGCGAGCTTCGAGACTGGCTCCGCCATGGGGGCTATCTTAGCTGGTCGCAGCCGGTATATTTACGAGCATCTCCATCAGGAATGTGGATAATACGCGAGAGAGGTATCACGCGACATGACTACGGTTACCAACGGGGTTAACGTGCAGGCGCTGCTCGACGCGCGCGAAGTGCTGAAGGGCGCGCCCGAGGCCGCCCAGTTCACCTGGCGCGCATCCGCCAAGTGGCAGACCGGCGTTCACAGCACGATCAAGGTCCAGAGCTTCTTCGGCCTGGGGGAGGAGCAGAACCACAAGAAAGAGTGGGCGTTCGAAGCCGACCACCCCGAGGTCTTCGCGGCGGAGGACGACGGCATCACGCCGATCGAGTACCTCCTCGTCGGCCTGGCGAGCTGCCTGACGGGGGGTGTGGCGTCCATCGCGCAGAACCGCGGCATCCAGCTGCGCTCGGTCGAGTCCACGGTCGAAGGCGCGCACGACATCCGCGGGATCCTCGGTGCCGACAGTGACGTCCGCAACGGCTACAGCGACATCAAGGTGACGTTCAACATCGATGCCGACGCATCGAGGGAGGACATCGAAGCGCTGGTGGCCCAGTCCCAGAAGCGCTCCGCCGTGTTCGACGCTCTCACCAACCCGACGAACGTCACCGTCGAAGTCGCGTGAGCGGCCGCGCGGCGGCTTGCCGACGCGCGCGCTCCGGAAAGCACTGAGGGTTTTAGGGGTTCACGCCATCGAGCACGTAACCACGGTCGTCATCGGCGCGGGGCACGCGGGCCTCGCCGCCAGCCGCTTCCTCAGCGACCGGTCGATCGACCATGTCGTGCTCGAGCGCGGCGAGGTGGCGAACTCCTGGCGGAGCGAACGCTGGGACTCGCTGCGGCTGCTCACTCCCAACTGGCAAAGCCGCTTGCCGGGCCTTCGCTATGAAGGCCCGGAGCCCGACGGCTACATGACGGTGGGGGAAGTCGTCGCGCTCATCGAGCGCTTCGCCGCGCTCTCGCGCGCTCCGGTCCGGACCGGAGCGGCCGTCACGTCGGTGCGGCGCGCCGACGACGGATACCAGGTGACGACGACGGGCGGCGAGCTTCGCTGCCGGACCGTGGTCATCGCGAGCGGTGCCTGTAATCAACCGTCGGTGCCGCCGTTCTCCGCCGCGGTGCCGGCCTCCGTCGAACAGCTGACGCCGTTCGACTACCGTTCCCCCGCCAAGCTCCCCGACGGCGGCGTACTCGTGGTGGGAGCGTCGGCGACCGGCGTGCAGCTGGCCGCCGAGCTGCAGCGGTCGGGCCGGCCGGTGACCCTGTCGGTGGGGGAGCACGTGCGGTTGCCGCGCACGTACCGCGGCCGCGATGTGCTGTGGTGGATGGACAAGGCTGGCCTGTGGGATCAGCGGTACGACGAGGTCGAGGATCTCACGCGGGCCCGGCGGCTGCCCTCGCCCCAGCTCGTCGGGACCCCCGAGCGGACGACGCTCGATCTCAACGCGCTCGCCTCGATCGGCGTCGAGCTGACGGGCCGCTGGGCGGCCGTCCGTGACGGCCGCGCGTTGTTCTCCGGCGGCCTGCGCAACATGTTCTCGCTCGCGGACCTCAAGCTCGGGCGCCTGCTGGACACGTTCGACGAGTGGGCCCCGACGCGCGGGGCTCTGACCCAGGGGTGGGGCGCTGAGGTCGGCCCGCCCGAGCGCTTCGGTCCGACCCGCGTGCCCGAGTCGACCCGGTTGCAGCTTGACCTGCGAAGCGGCGAGATCCGCGCGATCGTGTGGGCGACGGGTTTCCGGCCTGACTACCACTGGCTCGACGTGCCCGCCCTCGACGCGAAGGGCCAGCTGCGCCACGAGGGCGGTGTGGTCGACAGCCCGGGACTGTACGCGCTGGGGCTGCCCGTGCTGCTGCGGCGCAGGTCCACGTTTATTTGCGGCATCGAGGACGACGCGCGTGCGGTGATCGATCACCTCGCCCGGTACGTGGCCGGGCGTGGGTGAAGCGCGACCGTCCTTGGTTCCGTTTCCCGGCCGTACCGCCGGCGGTGGCGGGTTGGAGTCGTTGGCGTACGGCAGCGTCGCGAGGCGGCGGCCACGGCCGCGAGCATCAGCAGCGGGAGCCGGCCCGCCCAGCCCGGCGGCACCTCATCGGCGATGCGGCGCACCTTACGGTGGCGGGAGCCGCGGCCAGAGCTTGCGGCCCCGGCCGGAGCAGGGACCGTCCGGGTTTCGTGATCAGTCCGCTCGTTCGGCATCAGGCCCCTTCCCGCCCGGGCCGCATCGGACCCGTGCGGGCGATTGACCAGGATAGGCGTTTTCCTATAATGTCGATGGGATATATCGACTACAGGTGCGGCGGGGTGGACGAGGACACCACTGCCTACGACAAGGGGCATATCAAAGGCGCCGTCAAGATCGACTGGAAGAAGGACCTGCAGGACCCGGTCAAGCGTGACTTCGTGGACCGGCCGGGTTCGAGGCCCTGCTGTCGGAGCGGGGCATCGCCAATGGCGACATTCTGATCTTGTACGGCGGCAACAACAACTGGTTCGCGGCCTACGCGTACTGGTACTTCAAGCTCTACGGGCACGACCGGGTGCGGCTGCTCGACGGCGGCCGGAAGAAGTGGGAACTGGACTCCCGGGAGCTCGTGACCGAGGTCTTGCCGCGCTCCCGGACGGATTACCGGGCACAGGAACAGGACGCCTCGATCCGGGCGCACCGCGACGAGGTCATCGCGGCGATCGGCCGCGTGAACCTGATCGACGTCCGGTCACCGGACGAGTTCGCCGGCCGTCTGCTCGCCCCGGCGCATCTGCCCCAGGAGCAGGCCCAGCGCGGCGGGCACATCCCGGGCGCCGCCAACGTGCCCTGGTCCAAGGCGGCCGCCGAGGACGGGACGTTCAAGCCGGACGAGGCGCTGCGCATCCTGTACGCCGACGAGGCGGGCATCGACCTCGGCCGGGAGACCATCGCCTACTGCCGGATCGGTGAGCGCTCCGCGCACACCTGGTTCGTGCTGCACGAACTGCTCGGCATGGCCGAGGTCAAGAACTACGACGGATCCTGGACAGAATACGGCTCCCTGGTCGGCGTCCCGATTGCGGTAGGAGACCAGTAGCGCGCGGGTCAGCGCCGGTCCCATTCCTCGGCCAGCAGCTGGTACGAACGGACGCGATCGGCGTGGTCGTGGGGGATGGTCGTGATGATCAGTTCGGCGCACTCGCCGCTGCTGCTGCCGAGGATCCAGATCTGCAGCGCCGCGTTCTCGCCGGGCACCACGTGGGCCTCTTCTCCCTCCGGGAGCGGTAGGTCCGGCGATCAGGGCGACGACGGCGCGGATCAGCCGGTCGTGCTCGGGGACCTTGACCGTGATCGCCACGGCGTCCACCTCGGGGTGAGCCACCAGTTCGGAGTCGTCCGCGAAAGCCAGCGGAACCCCGAAGACCTCCGCGGTGGCCCTGGCCGTGGTCAGCCGCGTGGTGGACACCGCGGTGACCTCGAACTCCTCGAGCGCCTGAAGCGCGGGGAGATGGGCTGCGGTCCCCCAGCCCCTGGCCGGGGTGGCTCCGATGATGCCGATCCGGATCGGCGGCCGACTCTGTGATCCGATCGTGCTCACGACATGATCCTGCCTTTTGGCGACTAATCAGATTGAAAAAATAGACAATTAGTGCTCCGTAGTGCCGGTCGGCCATACTGGGCTCCGTGGAACTCTCCGACGCCATTGACTTCGCCCGCACCAACGGCTGGTCCGTCCTGACCGCCATCCGCGGGAATGGCCTTCCTCAGCTGTCGAACGTCGCCCATTACGTCAGCGGCGATCGCATCTACCGGGCCCTGTCAGGCGAGCACGAGGACTGGGACGCCTACCGCGCCGCCATGGTGGCCGAACGGCGGGCCGTCGTCCGCCTCACTCCCGATCGGGCCTACGGCATGGTCGGCCTCCCCGGCCGCGGCGAGGCCGAGAAGAAGAACGAGCCCGGGGAGTAGCTGTGATCGGCTGGGTCGACTACGACGAGTTCGGGCTGTTCCACGAGAACGCCGCCCAGTACGGCCTGCCCTTTGACCGTCCGCCGGTAGTGCGGCGGGCCTTCGCCGACGTGGCCGGTGGCCGGCGGCTGAGTGCGCTGGTGTGGCAAGACCGGAGCCCGGAACTGGTACTGCTGCACGGCGGATCCCAGAACGCGCATACCTGGGACACGGTCGCGATGGCACTGGACCGTCCCTTGGTGGCCATCGACCTCCCCGGACACGGCCACTCCGATGGCCCCGGAGCCTTCCCGGACGGCCAGCTGGACGCGCACGGCAACGCGGTCGACGTCGCGGAGGCCGTCCGCCAGCTCGCCCCGGCCGCCATGGCGGTGATCGGCATGTCTCTCGGCGGGCTCACGGCCATCGCCCTCAGCGCCGAAGCCCCGGAACTGGTCCGCAAGCTCGTCCTGGTCGATGTGCTGCCGGGGATAAAGGCGCAGCGGGCTCAGCACATCACTGATTTCGTCAGCGGGCCGGCCAGTTTTGCCAGCCTGGACGAGTTGCTGGAGCGGACGGCCCGGTTCAACCCGGCCCGGTCCCGGTCGTCGCTGCGACGGGGCATCTTGCACAACGCCGAACAGCAGTCCGACGGTACCTGGGTGTGGCGGTGGGCCCGGCACCGCCGTCCCGCGGCCACGGCCAGTCCCGCGTCCGTCACCCCCGGGCCGGCCAGCCCAGCAGCCGATACCCGCTACGGGCAGCTCTGGGAGGCGCTGTCGTCGATCACCGTGCCGCTGCTGCTCGCCCGGGGCATGCGGCCGGACTCGGTGCTAGACGACGACGATGAGCGGGAACTGCTGCGCCGCCTGCCTTCCGCCCAGGTCATTCACGTCGAGGAAGCCGGCCACAGCCTGCAGGGCGACACGCCCCTTGAGCTGGCCGCGATCATCGAGCACTTCGTCTTCAGCTCCTGACGCCCTGCACCTGACCAGGATCTCACGGGGCAACCCGCCATGCGGGCACAGGCTTGGGCTAACCGAGAACTTTGGGAGGGAGTTGAACCCCCATGCTTATGACCCGAAGGTTTGTGTTTTCCGGGTCCGGTTCGCCTCACGGAAATGCTAGTCAGGGCACTATCTGCTGTGTCCGAGGGGGGACTTGAGCACGGAAACCGGTGAGATTTCCCCGGATCGGGGGTCCGCAGTTCGGTCGCGCCGGGCTTGGCGTGCTCGATGGCTGAGAAGCGGCCCTGGGTGACGCCCATGCGCTGGGCTACCTCGGCCTGGGTGATGCTCAGGCGGCGGCGCATCTCGGCGAGCCGCCTTGCGCGCTGCTCGGCGCGGAGCTGTTCCATCCCGGCGGCGATGGCGGCCTTATCGCCGGCGACGAGCAGGACCGCGTTGCGCCGTGGGTCGAAAATGTGCTGCTCGCCCTGCGCGAGTTGGGAGTTGGGGTCACCCGCTTCAACGACATCCAGGTCAACACAGGTGCTCCCTGGACCGAAATATGGACCTCAGCTGGGCGCGCGCCAGCCGTCGACGGTTTGTGCCGCCGGCTGAGCGGCGGCTTGGCTACGGCTTTCTGGCGATACCGCAGTAGCAGCTCAGGCCGGAGCCGCCTGTGGTGGCCGGGCTGGATCCCCACCACTGGGCGAGCGGCATCAGGCCCGGGCCGGTCATCTCCATGCCATCGAAGAACCGGGCCACCGTGGCCCGGTCCCGAGGTGTGATCGTCAGCGATGAGGTGGCGTTGTAGCTCTGGGCCATCGCCGCGGCGGTACCAGCCTCGATGTCGCTGGCGGCATGCGCGATGACCAGGTAGCTGCCGGATGCAAGGTCGGCTATCATCCGGGAGATTATCCGGTGCGGGTCCTCCGCGTCGAGAATGAAATGCAGCACCGCGATCAGCAAGACGGCGACCGGGCGGCTGAAGTCCAGGGTCCGCTGTGCGTCGGCCGAGATCGTCGTCCAGTCCCGCAGGTCGGCCTGGATATAGTCCGTCTTTCCCGCCGCGCTGCTGGTGAGCAGTGCCTGGGCATGGCTGATCACCACCGCGTCATGATCCACGTAGACGATCCGTGACTCGGGCGCGGCTCGCTGCGCCACGTCATGCGTGTTGTCGGCGGTGGGCAGCCCGGTTCCGATGTCCAGGAACTGGCGGACGCCCGCGGCCGTCAGCTCGTCCACCGTGGTGACCAGGAAGCGCCGCAGCATCCTGGCGACAAGCGGCAGCGCGGGCATCGCCTCCAGCACCTGCTCCCCGGCCTCACGGTCAGCGCGGAAGTTGTCCTTGCCGCCGATCCAGTAGTTCCACATGCGGGCCGCGTTCGCGACACCCGGGTCAAAGCCGGGAAGCTTGCCGCTGCCCTTCGTGGCCCCCGGTGAGTCCTGCGTCACGGCACGCTCCTTCAGCGCTGCACCGCGGGCGCTGGCTATTCCGGATGTTTCCGGAATAGCTTAGCTTGCTCCCCGGTGGTCCCGGCAGCCCGCGGGCTGGCGCTCGGAACTCCAGGAGCGGACTAGTAAAGCGCGCTCGTGCTTACCAGCCGTCTCGGTGGATCACCGCGTCCGGGTCCGGCCGGGCGGCCGGAGCCCGGCCCTGGGTCGCCTGGGCAGCGAATGAACTGCGCGCCTCGGGCCGGACACGCCAGCAGAACGACTACGCGTCGGCCGGCGTCCTCACCCCGCAGGAACGCGAGATCGCCTTGATGGCGGCGTCCGGCATGTCGAACAAGCAGATTGGCGAGCGCCTTTTCCTGTCCCACCGAACGGTCGGGACGCATCTCTACCGAGCCTTTCCCAAGCTGGGCATCGCCTCCCGAGCAGCGCTTCGCGACGCTTTGACGGACGCCCAACCGAGACGACACATCCTCCAGAGGCTAGGCGCGCCGGCGTCGGGCCGGACCCCCGCCTGAGATGACCCCTGGGCATGCCTGTCGTTGCGGCTGTTCAGGGTTATCAATGGCTCGCGCTGGGGCGCTGACTGTCACGATCGCCAGTGGCGCGGGATATTGGTAAACCGGAAGACTCCGAGAGGGACTGGAACCCCCATGCCTCTGACCTGCAGCTTTGCCGCGATCTTCAGAGCGCGGTTCGCGAAGCGCGAGCACCAGGTTACCCTCGCCTGGGACTCGGCCGCCGGAACCGTGCAGGCACGCAAGTAACCGCCCGGCAGTCGCCGAATAGCCCCGGGCCGCCAGCGCTCAGAATCCTCGCTGGGCGCGGACCGCCGGTGTCAGCGCCTCGCCGGCCGCCTCGACCAGCAGCGTCACCTCGTAGGAGACCAGGTCCGTGTCACACTCAGGAGCGGCGAGGACGGCCAGGCTGGAGCCGTCGCTGATCACCTTGACGAGCATCAGCCCGCCATCCATCTCCACCAGTGCCTGGGTGGGCGGCCCTGCCTCGAAGATCCGCGCAGCGGCCCGCATCAGGCTGGCCAGTCCGCAGATGATGGCCGCGAGTTGTTCGGCAAAAGCATGCGGGATATCCTGCGACCGCGCCAGTAGTACACCGTCCGCCGATACGACGACCGCGTGCGCGACGTCCGGGACTCGCGTGGTGAAGTCGGTGACGAGCCAGTCCAGATCCCGGCGGTATGCGTAACTCAACGACCCGTTCTCTCTTCTGTGTGGGGTGTCTGACCCTCGGCCCGGCGGGCTCCGCGCTGGAAACCGCTCAGGCGGCTGCGAATCATCTCAGGGGATCGCTGCGGCAGCACTGCCGGCGTCTGCCCCTCGTGACCACCTGCCGGACGGCTGGCTACGCGCTGGCCGCCGTCCGCGGATCCAGGAAGGAGGTTCGCGTGCGGGACGCGCACGGGCATCCCGGCGACCGTGCGGTCGGCGCGGACTGGATTGGCGATGATCTGGGCGGCCTGCCGGCCTTCAGCCCAGGCGTCCGTTACCGAGTGCCAGGCGACCCCCGGCTGCGGGACCGCCTCGGGCGGCCTGCTGTAAGCCTCGGCGGTACCCGTTGCGGGCGATCGGCGGTTACGGAACCAGTTCGACGTCGCCGGGTCGGCTGCCTGCACTGTCTCGCTCGTGGCAGCGCCGGTTCGCGTGGCGGGGGCGAAGGCATCCGGCTGGCTACTGGCGGCCCGGCTGTCGGTAGCGGAGCTAATGGCGATGGCGTGATGGCCGGGCGTGCGCCTGGCCTGGAAGGCGGCGAGCCGTTGCGGCATGTCGCCGTACTGGCGGGTTCCCCGCTCGGCGAGGCTGTCCGGCAGCCATACCAGGGCGGTCAGCCCTTGCGGGCTTCCGGCGCGCAGCCGGACTCGCACCCCGTGCCGTTCGGCCAGGCGCGCCACCGCGAACAGCCCCATGTGCCTGGATACCGATTCGTCGATCGGCGGCGGATCATCCAGCCGTCGGTTCATCTCCGCCAGCCGGGCCTGGGAAACGCCGACACCGCTGTCGCTGACCTGGATCAGCACGTCCCCGCTTGCCAGTTCCTGGATTGACACCAGCACCTGAGTGTCGCTGGCGGAGAACACCGTGGCGTTCTCGATGAGCTCGGCGAGCAGGTGTACTACGTCGGACACCGCCTGCCCCGAGACCATGACCCCGGGCTGGATTTTCAGCGCCACCCTGTTGTACTGCTCGATCTCCGATATCGCGGCCCGGACCACGTCGGTGAGCGGAACCGGTTCGCTCCACTTCCGCGCACCCTCGTGCCCAGCGAGGAGGAGAAGGTTCTCGGAGTTCCGGCGCATCCGGGTGACCAGGTGGTCCATCGCGAACAGGTTGGATAGCCGGCCGGGATCTTCCTCGTTCTGCTCCAGCGAGTCGATCATTCGCACCAGCCGCTCGATCAGCGACTGGCTCCGCCGGGACAAGCTGACGAACATCGCGTTGAAGCTTCTTCGCAGCAGCGCTTCGTTTCCGGCGAGCCGTACCGCCTCCGAGTGCACCTGATCGAACGCCCGGGCGACCTGGCCGATCTCATCCACGGACAGCACGTCGATCGGCGACACCTCCAGGCTGGTAGCAGAGTCCGGGGTCTCTCCAAGCTGTCGGACCCGCTCCGGCAGTTGCACCGTGGCGATATCAAGCGCGCCTTCCCGCAGCGTGCGCAGCGGCAGGACCAGAGACCTAGCGACGGCGAATGTCGCGATGAGCACAAGGATCAGGGTCGCCGCCGTCAGGATGCCGGTGAACAGCGCGGACTGCTCCGCGGCCCGTTGCAGGACCTGGGCCCGCGTGACGACGTTTCCGGCTACCCCCAACTCGACAGTCTGCATTTTGTCGATCGTGTCGGACATCGCCGAGTACCACTGGCCAGGCGCCTCTTTCGCGCTGATGTTCAGGGCGCCATTATCGATGTCGAGACTGCCGGTGTCGACGACGTACTGCTCGATGGTCACTGCCTGTTTAACCAGCGGCCCGGCAACGACGCGGTTGAAAGAGCTCTGTTCAGCAGGCGTGGCGGTCGCGTCGAACGCCGTCGCGTCAGCGCCCTGCCCCGCCACCACCGTGACCAGCGCCTCCTGTTCGACGTTAGTGAAAGACCCCTTCGTAAATGCGTTGAAGAGGATCGCGCGCTGCTGGGAGACCTGGTCTTTCTCCAGCGACAGCGAGTTGAGCGTCTGGACGTCGTTGGTGAGGTCAGGATCATCGACGCCCTGCGCGATCTGGCCGTTCAGGGCCATCATGTCGTTGATGGGGACCGCGTAGTCTGCGATCACCGCCAGCGGGGAGGTGCTGGTCTGGGCCGCGTCGCGCAGCTCTCCAAGGTTGGTGATCGCCGAGCGCACGTTGGCCACTTTCGCCTGGATGTCCGCCGCGAAGGAACCGCCGACACCGGCGGCCAGCGCCCGGACCTTAGTTGCTGCCGCGTCAGTCGCGTCGTACCAGCGCTGGAGGGCCTCAGGATTGCTGGCAGGAACGTTTCCGCACGTCTTGTCACGTTCGTTCTCCAAGGCCTGCGTCAGGCTGGTGATCTGCTGTCCGAGGCTGGCGAGCTGCGACACGCGGCTGAATTGGGCTGCGCTGTCAGCCGCCGCCGCTACCCGCAGGCCGCCGAAGACCAGGCCCATGGCGAGCGTCAGCATGATCACGGCGAACAACCGCCACGACACCGGCCAGTTCCGCAAGGTGAAGGCCTGCGAACTTAGAAGATTGAAGTCTGTCGATGTCTTTGCGTGCCCGTCGACGTCGCTGGCGCGAAGTCTGGCGCTGACTCCACTATGGTTTCCCATTGCTCGCATCCTCGCTTGCTACGCACTCGTTTCGAGCCTTTGACCGCTAGCAGCGCTCACGCGGTCAGGATCCGCCTCAAAACCAACGACCTCCGACGCGATCAGCATGCGTGGCCGTAACTGTAATCCGACCCATGTCTGAAAATTTAAGATATAGCCATGTAACCTGCGATTTCGGCTGAGATGGCCGTGAGGCAACGGCTCAGCTGGGTGGTGACCACGATCGGGCCCGCGGCCTTGACCCGGTGGCTGATCCGCGCCTGTCCCGCGCAGGAGGCCAGGTCCCGTCCCCGCCCCGGCCCGCGGCCGCCCGCGGGCACGCCCGTACCGGAGATCATCTCTGCCCTCCTCCCGTCCTGGCGGGCCCTCCCGCCTGCACCAGCACGGTCCGCCGGGCCAGGCCGGGTACCAGACCGGAAAGTTCCCGCCTGCAGCGCCACTGGTCCCGGCACCGGCGCATCCGCTGAAAACCGGGCAAGTCATCCCACGCCCAGGTACCCCTACAGCCTGGACCGCGCCGGTCCGCGCCGGTCCGCGCCGGTCCGCGCCGGTCCCGCCCCGTGAGCAGCAGGCCTCGCCAGACGTGTTCAAGTGGTGTCTGTTTCGGGAAATTTCACCCGTTTTGGTGTCCGAGGACCAAGGCCTACCAATTGCGCATGCTGGCGACGTCGCGCTGACCACGGCGTTTGTTCTCGGCAGTGCCCGATGATGGCGCGGCGGATCGGGTTACCAGGTTGATGACGGGTGGCGTGGGCCGGCTGGCCCGTGCAGTCCCCCGCCAGCCAGTGTTGAGCTGGCTGGCGGGAGACCGAGACTGACCCGGGCGCAGCCAGCAGAGAGGGATCAGTTGAGTGACAGCCCGAGCTATTCGGCCGTGACGACGTAGGAGGGTGGTGCGTAGATGTGATTCGGTCGCAGCCGGACGATCAGCCTCTCCGCTCCTGGCTCGGGCGGTGGGGTGGCGCCTCCCATGTGCAGGTCGTACATCACTTGGTGGAAGGCACCCTCGGGGTCGTCGGTAAGTTCCGCCGTGCCCGATAGGGCTGCGTATGTGATCTCTTCTCCCCCTGCGGGCAGGCTGTGGACCAGGAGGCTCACCCGGGGATCGCGCTGTATGTTCGCGGTCTTGCGGCGGCCGTTGATCGTGCTGAAAAGGACATCGTCGCCATCGGGCTTCACCAAGATCACCGAAGCCTGGGGAGAGCCGTCCGGGTTGATGGTCGAGAGAACGGACAAGTGGGGTCCGGAGAGAATCCGGAAAGCAGCCTGCCGCGCGGCCTCGCCTGGGCGCCCCTTCAGGTAGGGATCGCGGAACGGTTGAGTGGTCATGTCTTTGCTGACTCACTGGCGAGCGTGAAGGAATCGGTGCGACGCGATTCCTTCACCGGCCAGGCAGTGAGTCAACATGAAGCGTGGCAATAGCTGATGCGAGGAACGAGGAGTTTGAGGCGGCGACTGCGCCTTACCGGCGGGAGTTGTTCGCCCACTGTTACCGTATGACCGGTTCGGTAGGCGACGCCGAGGATCTTGTGCAGGAGACGTATCTGCGGGCGTGGCAGGCCTTCGACCGCTTCGAGCACAGGTCGTCCCTGCGGACCTGGATGTACCGGATCGCCACCGACGCCTCGCTCAGCGCGTTGAGCCATAATCGGCGGCGGCGGCCGGATGCCGTAGCCCATGTGATCCAGCCGCAGCACGGCTTCGCTGGCTCGTGCCGCAGCGATCCCGCCGAGCGCCCGGTCTCCCTCCACGATCCACCGGTCAGGCCCTGCGGCGCCAGCTCGTCACTCCCGTGCCCGTACTGGGGCACTAGGGCACGACTACGATGGGCACGGGTGAGCGGCGAGCCAGGGTCACGGCAACCGAGCCAGCGATACGGTGCATGGCCTGCGACGAGCTGCCGACCACGATCGCCGTGGTGTCCCCGGGGTGAGCGTCGCGGATGCCTGTGGCGCATGCCATCAGCTCGTCCGCGATCTGGCCCTGACGTCGCTCGAACTCCCAGCGCGTCGGCGACGGGCAGGTGAGCGACGTACACCACCTCGACACGCCTTCTGGAGCCCGCCAGGTGAGCGCGGAGGGAAAGTGGCGGGCCGATGACCGGGCAGAGCGCAGCCGCAGCAGGTCAGCGATGGACGTAGCGTTTCCAGTGTGCCTATGGTGGCAAGGGCCCGTGATGGGTGGGCCGCTACCCTAGGCGGTATCGCCGGGCCATCGTTACTCCAGGCTCGGCAGCGGCACCCACCTAGACGGACGTCGCTTACCGGGAGGTCTCGTGGCATCGCCAGTTGCTTCGCCGGATCCGAGTGGGGCACGCGCTACCGAAGACCGCCCGGCAGCTCCCATTGACCGGCGATGGCTGGTCCTGGTCGTAGTGGCCATCGCCCAGCTCATGGTGGTCCTGGACTCGACCATCGTGAATATTGCCCTGCCATCGGCTCAGCGTGCGCTCGGGTTTCCCAATAGTGACCGGCAGTGGGTGGTGACGGCCTACGCCCTGGCGTTCGGCAGCCTGCTGCTGGTGGGGGGCCGCCTCGGTGACATGTTCAGCCGCAAGTGGGTCTTCATCACCGGCCTGGCCGGATTCGCGCTCGCCTCGGCCCTCGGCGGCGCCGCCGTCTCGTTCGGGATGCTGGTCGCGGCCCGGGCTCTGCAGGGGGCATTCGGCGCTATCCTGGCGCCGTCCGCCCTCGGCACCCTGGTCAGCACCTTCCAGGATCCGCGCGAGCGAGGCAGGGCCTTCGGGGTCTTCGGCTCAGTAGCCGCCGGCGGGGGCGCAGTGGGCTTGATCCTCGGCGGGGCCCTCACTCAGTACCTCTCGTGGCGCTACACCCTGTACGTCAACCTGGTGTTCGCCGCCATCGCCATAGTCGGCGCGCTGGTGTACATCCGCAGCACCCGGTCGGCTACCCGACCGCGGATGGACTGGCCCGGAGCGATTCTGGCCTGCGCCGGGCTGTTCCTCATCGTCTTCGGCTTCTCCCACGCCGAGACCGCCGGCTGGACGGCCGCGCTGACGATCGGCAGTCTGGTCGTCGGCGTGCTCGTGCTGGCCGGGTTTGTGCTGGCCGAGCAGCGGGTCAGCCACCCGCTGCTGCCGCTGCACGTGATCCTGGACCGCACCCGGGGCGGCGCGTATGTCGCCGTCTTCCTGTCGGGAATCGCGATCTTCGGTGTCTTTCTGTTCTTGACCTACTACATGCAGCTAATCAAGGGGGATAGCCCGCTGACCACGGGGCTGCTGTTCCTGCCGCTGATCGGGTGCATCCTGATCAGCTCAAATCTCTCCAGCATTGTGCTGCTGCCCAAGGTCGGCCCGCGCGCCCTGATCACGTCGGGAATGCTGCTGGGTATGATCGGGATGATTTACCTGACCCGGCTCACAGTGACCTCCAGTTACCTCAGCGGCGTTCTGCCCGCGCTGCTCGTCATGGGCATAGGCTTCGGCCTGATCTTCGCCCCGGCCATCAACACGGCCACGGCCGGGGTTAAGCGTGAGGACTCAGGCGTGGCCGCGGCGCTGGTCAACACGATGCAGCAGGTCGGCGGTTCGATCGGGACGTCCGCGCTCAGCACGATCGCGCTGACAGCGACGACCAGCTACCTAGTGGCTCGCCATACCGGCCCGCTGGCGCAGGCAACCGCAGCCGTCCATGGCTACACGCTGGCCTTTACGGTATCGGCGGGCCTGTTCGGGCTGGGCGTGATCCTCGCGATCGCCTTGCTGCCTTCCCGTCACCGGCTCGAGGAACTCAGGAGCGAAGCCGCGGCCCTTACACC
>CABEDN010000613.1_pt1 | contig 25389 bp, 22 predicted proteins | sample 3423051 | NCBI WGS metagenome assembly CABEDN01 (sample SAMEA5534330, study PRJEB31848) | metagenome | biome: tundra; feature: field; material: soil | place: USA | collected 2013-05 | depth 0.15 m
GATGCGGATAATGTCCGCGGCCCAGCTCGCGGAACGGCTGGACGACATCTTCGCCCTGCTGGTCGGCGGCGCGCGCTCGGCACCGCCCCGCCATCAGGCCTTGCGTGCCACCCTGGACTGGAGCCACGACCTGCTCGACGCCGATGAGCGCGCGGTGTTCCGGCGGCTGGCCGCCTTCTTCGGCGGTTTCACGCTCCGCGCGGCCGAACGGATCGCGGCAGGCGGCGAGATCCGCCCCGACGCGATGCTGGAAATGCTGACGCGGCTGGCGGACAAGTCGCTGCTGCGGGTCGAGCACGCCCGCGGCGACTCGCGCTACTTCCTGCTGGCCATCATCCGGGACTACGCGCGGGACAAGCTCGAAGCGGCGTCAGAATCCGTTCCAGTGCGGCGCGCGCACCTGCAGTATTTCACCGGGCTGGTGGAGCGCGCCGCGGCCAGCATCGAACAAGTCGAGGGGAAAGCCGGCCGTCTTGAGCTTGAGCTCGACCGCCTGGACGCCGAGCTGCCGAACCTCCGGCGAGCGGTTGAGTTCGCCCTGGAATCGGGCGACGCGGTCGCGGCGCTGATGATCACCGGCCCGCTGGACCGCTACGCCTACCTTCGCGGTCACTACCACGAGATCCGGCAGTGGATGGACGCGGCGGTCACCTCCGGCCCGGACGCGCCCGCCGGACTGCGAGCAAAGGCGCTGCTCGGCGGCGGCAGGCTCGCCCTGCTGCAGTGCGATTACGCGGCCGCCGTCCGCAGGCTCGAGGCCGCCCTGCGGCTGTACCGCGAGCTCGCGGACCCCCGCGGCATCGCCAGCGGCCTGCAGGTGCTGGGCAGCGTAGCCCGCGAGCAAGGCAGGTACGCCCGGGCGGTACAGCTGCACGCAGAGAGCCTGGCCATCGCCGAAGCCGCGGGAGACCGGTGGGCGGCGGCGAGCGCGCGCAGCTACCTCGCTTTCGCGTCCTGGCTGCAGCGCGACTTCACCCCGGCCATCGAGCAGGCCAGCACCGCGCTGGCGATATTCCGCGACCTCGGCGACGTCGAAGGGGTCGCCTGGTCACTGATCAACCTGGGGACGGCGGCCCGCTATCGGGGCGATGGTGAACGGGCGTCTGCGTTGCTGACCGAGAGCCTGTCCCTCTCCGAGGGGATCGGATTCCAGGAGGGCATCGCGTGGTCGGCCGAGCAACTCGGCCTGCTCGCCGCCGTCGACGGCGATCCGGCCGCCGTCCCGCTGCTGCGCCGCAGCCTCGAATTGCACCGCGAGCTGCGCGACCGGTGGCGGATGTCCAGCGTGCTCGAAGATCTCTCGGCGCTCGCGCTCGCGCAGGGAAACGCGCTCCAGGCGGCCCGGTTGCTCGGCGCGGAGTTCGGCGATGCTGCGCTGACCGCCGCTGACTGGAGTTACGCCAAGCCGCGCGAGCTGATGTTCCTGCTCGCCTGCTCGCCGCCGATGACCAAAGACCAGATCGCGGCCGCGCTGTGGCCAGACCTGTCGCGCCAGCAACTCGGCAACGCGCTGCACACGGCGCTGCGCGAGCTTCGCCGTGCGCTCGGCGATCCCGGCTGGGTGCTGTACACGGACGGCCGCTACCGGTTCGACCGGTCGCGGCCGCACGAATGCGACGCTACGTCGTTCGAGGACGCGCTGGCCGCGGCCCGCCGGGCCCGCCCTTCGGAGGCCGCCCTGCCCGAGCTGCAGCGGGCCATCGCCGCCTACGGCGGGGATTTCCTGGACGGCATGGCCACCGGCGAGTGGGCGCTGGTGCGCCGGGACGAGCTCCGCCGCGCCTTCGAGTCGGCGCTGCTCGCCACGGGCCGGCTGCAGGCCGCGGCCGGCCGGCATCAGGCCGCGGCGGTGGCCTTCCGCCGGGCCGTCGCGCACGAACCGCTCAACGAGTCGGCGCACCGGGAGCTGATGAGCTGCTGGGCCCGCCTGGGTGAGACGGCCCGCGCCATCCGGCACTACGAAGAGCTGGCCGAGGCGCTGCGCGGCCAGGTCGGCGTCCCTCCGGCGGCCGAAACCACGGCGCTGTACCGGCGGCTGATGGACGCCCGCTGACGCCCCCTGCGTTTCCCCCGGTGGTGCCTCATTCCCCCGGTGCTGGCCTGGGACACTCGCCGCACAGCAGGCCGAGGCCGCACATCCGGAAGGGAGAGGCCGCAGGTGTCCGATCCGATCCAGCCACCCGCCGCGCTGGCCGCAGGAGGCCCTGGAACTCGTGTCCCAGGCGCTGAGCGACGGAGACCTCGAAGCTGCCCTGGCGCAGTACGAGGCGACGGCGCGGCTTGTCAGCTGGCCGCAGGCGGCCAGCGCAGGCGGCGGAGTCCGCAGCACCCTGACCTGCTTCATGGAGCTGCGGCTGCCGCTGGCAGTCGGGACCGTGCTCAGCGCGCCCGGCGTGGCCCTGGTGATCTGCGAGCAGCGGACCTCGGGGACCGGCCCCGACGGCGAGCACGTCAGGTACCACGGGTACGGCTGTGCGGTCGTGCGCATCCAGCCGGACGGGACGTGGCGCATCGCGGCCGACGCCTGGCACCTGGGCGCAGAGGTTCCCCTCTAACCTCCTGAGGTTCCCCCCGGGGCCGGCGGTGAACCTGTCCTGGGCGAGGGACCAGGCGGGCAGCCTCACCAATGAAGCCTCATCTGCCGGCCAGAAAAAGGGGACACCATAATGAACACCGCGAGCCGAGTACTGCGGAAGATCTCACTGGGCCAGAGCTCACTGGGCGAGACCTCACTGCGCCGGGCGGGCGTGGCGGTCGCTGCGTCGGGTGCGCTCGCCATGACGGCGGCGCTGGCGCTGGCCGGGCCGGCCAGCGCCAGCACGTCGCACCCAGGCGGGTACCAGTTCCGTACCGTGGACAACGCCAAGGACCTGACGTTCAACCAGCTGCTCGGCGTGAACAACGAGGGCGTGATCGCCGGTTACTTCGGCTCTGGCGCGCAGGGCCACCCGAACAAGGGGTACCAGCTGCTGCCTTGGGGCCACGGCTACTTCGCCAGCGAGAACTTCCCGCTTCGGCACCACCACCATCAACGGCGTGAACGACGCCGGCGTCCTGGTCGGGTTTTACGTGGACGGCGCGGGCAACACCGATGGCATGATCGCGATGCCGCGCGGCTGACATCGATTTTCCCGCCGGGGGGCCCAGCCGGGCCCCCCCGGCTCGCGTGCGTCCGCGGCTAGGCCGGGCGCTGACACCACGGCCGTTCCGGCTATTGATTCCTACCTATAATTCCGTTGTGACGGAAGAAGAAGGCGGAGCCTTCGAACTGGGCACCGACGGGCCCAAGGTCATCCTCGTCGGGGTCGACGATTCGGTCACCTCGCTGCGGGCGGGTGCCTACGCCGCTGGCCTGGCGCGGCGGCAGGGCGCCCGGCTGGTCTGCGTCTACGTGGAGCAGCTGTCCGCCATGTACGGTGCCGCGGCGGCCGCGGGGGCGGCTGCCATCGCCGCGCAGGACCAGGCCCTGACCGAGAGCGCGGCGGACCTGCGGCGGCGGGCCGAGGAGTTTGCCGGGTCGCTGGGCCTGCCGCTCACCTTCATCACCGCGCGCGGCGACCCGTTCAACGAACTGCGGCGGGTGGCCGACGAGGTGCGCGCCGACGCCGTCATCGTCGGCGCGTCGGCCAAGGCCGGCCACCGGTGGGTCGGGTCGCTGGCGGTCCGGCTGGTCAAGGCCGGCCGCTGGCCGGTCACCGTCGTTCCCTAGGAAGGCAGCACCATGGGCGTAGCCGTCGTCACCGGGGCCGGGTCCGGGCTCGGCCGGACCATCACCAGGGCGCTGCTCGGCGCGGGCTGGCAGGTCGCGCTGGCCGGCCGGCGCACCGAGGCGCTGACCGAAACCGCTGACACCGCCGAGACCGCTGACGCCGCAGATGCGAGCTGGCCAGGCGAATCCGCGCTCGTGGTGCCGGCCGACGTGACCTCGGCGCCGTCGGTGGCCGCGCTCTTCCAGGCCGTCGATGACCGCTGGGGCCGGCTTGACCTGCTGGTGAACAACGCCGGCCTGTTCGGGCCCGCGGCCGGGGTGGACGAGATCGAGCTGGCCGACTGGCAGCAGGTGGTCGACACCAACCTCACCGGCGCCTTCCTGTGCGCCCAGCACGCGGTGCGGAGGATGAAAGCCCAGACGCCGCGCGGCGGGCGGATCATCAACAACGGCTCGATATCCGCGCACACGCCGCGGCCCGACAGCGTCGCCTACACCGCCACCAAGCACGCCATCACCGGCCTGACCAAGTCCATCTCGCTGGACGGCCGGGCGTTCGGCATCGCCTGCGGCCAGATCGACATCGGCAACGCGGCCACCGAGCTGACCGAGCGGTTCAGCCGCGGCGTGCGCCAGGCCAACGGCACCGTCACCGCCGAGCCCACCTTCGACTCCCGGCACGTGGCCGACGCCGTGCTCTACATGGCGTCGCTGCCGCTCGACGCCAACGTCCAGTTCCTGACCATCACGGCGACCACGATGCCGTACATCGGCCGGGGCTGAGGGGGCGCGATGTTCACGGTCGCCGAACGGGACGGTCTGCGTGCGGCACTGATCTCGGCGGCCCGCGCGGACGAGCGCATCACCGGCGTCGCGCTGACCGGCTCCGGCTCGCTCGGGGCTGGGCCACCGAGATCGGCGCGGTCGACGCCGAGCTGGCCGCCCGCCTCGGCGGCACGTTGCGTGAGCTGGCCGGCCCGGTGTTACCGATCAGGAACGGCCCGGCCTGACCGCGGTGGACGCGCCGCGCTCGTGGTTAGCCAGCCGTAACGGGGGCAGACCCGGCCAGCCCGGGTCATTTGAAATCCGGCCGGGACCTGGAGGATGCTTGCAGGTGGGACCGTCAGGGTTCCGGCTGCCGCAGCGGCGCGGACTGGAGGATGCTGTGACCAATCTCGGTGCTCTGCTCGAACAGGCGGCGGCCGGCCAGCCGGACCGCCCCGCGCTGCGGATGGACGATCTCGTGCTGAGCTACGCGCAGCTGCGCGAGGCGGCCGGGCGGATGAGCACGCTGCTGGCCTCCGCCGGGGTCGAGCCCGGCGACCGGGTCGGGATCATGCTGCCGAACGTCCCGGCGTTCCCGATCGCGTTCTACGGCGCGCTAGCCGCGGGTGCGGTCGTGGTACCGATGAACCCGCTGCTCAAGAGCCGTGAGGTCGGCTACTACCTGAGCGACTCCGGGGCCAAGGTGGTGCTGGCCTGGCACACCGCGGCGGGTGAAGCGGCCAAGGGCGCCGCCGACGCCGGGGCCCGGGCGATCACCGTCGCGACCCCGGACCTGGCCGACCTGCTCGCGGACCACGACCCGGCACCGGGACGGTCCAGCCGCGGTGACGCCGACGACGCGGTCATCTTGTACACCTCGGGGACGACCGGCAAGCCGAAGGGCGCCGAGCTCACCCACGCCGGGATGACCCGCAACGCCGAGCTCTCCGCGGTCACGCTGCTGAAGAACCACCCGGACGACGTGACGATGGGCTGCCTGCCGCTGTTCCACGTCTTCGGCCTGACCTGCGGGCTGAACGCGACGGTCGCGGGCGGCGGCACGCTGACGCTGATGCCCAGGTTCGATCCGGCCAAGGCGCTGGAGATCATCCAGCGGGACGCGGTCACGATCTTCGAGGGCGTGCCGACCATGTACGCCGCGATCCTGCACCACCCGGCGGCCGACCCGGCGATGGCCGCGACGCTGCGGGTGTGCATCTCCGGCGGCGCCTCGATGCCGGTGGAGATCCTGCGCGGCTTCGAGGAGAAGTTCGGCTGCATGATCCTGGAGGGCTACGGGCTGTCGGAGACGTCCCCGGTCGCGTCGTTCAACCTCCCGGACCTGGTCCGTAAGCCCGGTTCGATCGGCGTCCCGGTCGAAGGCGTGCAGATGCGGCTGATCGACGAGGCGGGCCAGACCGTCCCGGCGGAGGAAATCGGCGAGATCGCCATCCGCGGGCACAACGTGATGAAGGGCTACTGGGGTAAGCCCGAGGCCACCGCCGAAGCGATGATAGACGGCTGGTTCCGCACCGGCGACCTGGCCAAGGTGGACTCCGACGGCTACTACTACATCGTCGACCGCAAGAAAGACCTGATCATCAGGGGCGGCTACAACGTGTACCCGCGGGAGATCGAAGAGGTCCTGTACGAGCACCCGGAGGTCGCCGAGGCCGCCGTGATCGGGATCCCGCACGCCGAACTCGGCGAGGAGGTCGGCGCGGCCGTCGCGCTGAAACCCGGCGCCAGCGCGACGCCGGAGGAACTGCGCGCGTTCGCCAAGGACAAGGTCGCGGCGTACAAGTACCCGCGGCAGGTCTGGCTGGTGGAATCGCTGCCCAAGGGACCCACCGGGAAGATCCTGCGCCGCGAGGTGCAGCCGCCCGAGGAAGCCGGGTGACCGGATCCCCGCAGGACGCCGACGCGCAGGATCCGGCCGATGCGCAGGATCCGGCCGATGCGGCGGGCGCCCTTGACCTGCTGCTGACCGACGCCGCGCTCGGCGTCATGCGCCGGTTCCGGCCCGATGGCTCGCTGCTGCGGCTGGGCGCCGCGCTGGCCCGCCGGCCTCAACTGGTCGGCCGCCAGGCGGCGCAGCTCGGCACCGAACTGGCCAGGATCACGGCCGGCCGGTCCGCGCTGGCGGCCGCGCCGCGGGACCGCCGGTTCTCCGATCCGGCCTGGACGGACAACCCCTGGCTCAAGCGCAGCGTCCAGTCCTACCTGGCGGCGGCCAGGTCCGCCGAGGCGCTGCTGGACGGCGCCGAGCTTGACTGGCGGGACGACGCGCGGCTGAAATTCGGCCTGTCCAACCTGATCGCCGCGGCCGCGCCGAGTAACAACCCGCTGCTCAGCCCCGTCGGCTGGAAGGCCGTCATCGATACCGGCGGGCAGAGCGCGGTGCGCGGGCTGCGGGCCCTGGTCTCGGACCTGTCCGCCCCGCCCCGGGTGCCGTCGATGGTGGCCGCCGACGCGTTCGAGGTGGGCCGGGACCTGGCGGTCACGCCGGGCGGCGTGGTGCACTCGTGCGAGCAGTTCGAGCTCATCCAGTACCAGCCCGTAACGGAAAGCGTCTACCTTTACCCGCTGCTGATCGTGCCGCCGATGATCAACAAGTTCTACATCACCGACCTGTCGCCCGGCCGCAGCATGGCCGAGTTCCTGGTCGGGCAGGGTCATCAGGTGTTCGCGGTGTCGTGGCGCAACCCCGACGCCCGGCACCGCGACTGGGACCTGGACACCTACGGCGGCGCCGTGGCGCAGGCGCTGGCCGCGGTGCGGGCGATCAGCGGCGCCACCAAGGCGAGCATCTGCGCGCTGTGCTCGGGCGGCGTCGTGTCCACCATGGTGGCCGCGCAGCTGGGCGTGTCCGGGCAGGGCGACCAGCTGGCCAGCCTATGCCTCGGGGTGACCGTGCTGGACCAGGAACGGGCCGGCACCGCGGGGGCGATCATCGACGAGAGCACCGCCACCGCCGCCACGGCCGTATCCGCCGCCCGCGGCTACCTGGACGGCCGGGCGCTGGCCGAGGTGTTCGCGTGGCTGCGGCCGGACGACCTGATCTGGAACTACTGGGTCAACAACTACCTGCAGGGGCGCCCGCCGGCCGCCTTCGACATCTTGTACTGGAACGCCGACACCACCCGGCTACCCGCCGCGCTGCACCGCGATTTCATCGCGCTGGCCCAGTCCAACGCGCTCACCATGCCGGACGCCGCCACCATGCTCGGCTCGCCGGTCGACCTGTCCAAGGTGGAGACCGATACCTACGTCATCGCCGGCATCGCCGATCACCTCTGCCCGTGGCAGTCGTGCTACCGGACCACCCAGCTGCTCGGCGGCCCGGTCACGTTCGTCCTGTCCACCAGCGGGCACATAGCCTCCATGGTCAACCCGCCGGCCAACCCGAAGGCCTCCTTCCAGACCGCGACCGCCAATCCGGCCGACCCTGGCGACTTCCTCGCCGCGGCGCACACGGTGGCCGGCAGCTGGTGGTCCGACTATTCTTCCTGGCTGGCCGCGCGGAGCGGCGAGCAGAAAAAGAGCCCGCGTCAGCTCGGTCGCAAGGGCTACCCGGTACAGTGCGCCGCGCCAGGAACCTATGTCCACGACCGCTGAGGTGCGCAGCGTCGCGGTCGGCCGCCAGCTGCTGCGGGTCAGTGTCCGGCCTGCCCTGAACCCGGCGGCCGCCGGGACACAGCCGTACCGGCCGCCACTGCTGCTGATCAACGGCATCGGGGCCAGCCTGGAGCTGCTCGAGCCGTTCGTGGCCAAACTCGATCCGGCGGTCGAGGTGATCAGGTTCGACCCGCCCGGCGTCGGCGGCTCGCCCCCGCCCCGCGGGCCGTACCGCTTCAGCGGGCTCTGCCGGCTGATCGCGGACATGCTGACCGAGCTCGGCTACGACGGCGTCGACGTGCTCGGCATCTCCTGGGGCGGCGGCGTCGCCCAGCACTTCGCCGCGTTCCAGCGGGCCAGGTGCCGCCGGCTCGTGCTCGTCGCGACCGCGACGGGCACGCCGATGGTGCTGGCCCGGCCTTCGGTCCTGGTGCACCTGGTGACACCGCGACGTTACCTGGACCCCGGTTACCTGCAGCGGGTGGCCGGCAACCTCTACGGCGGACTGGCCAGAATTGATTCCACGGAGATCGTGGCGGCGATGCACGGCAGCCACCAGGTCGGCCCGTCGCGCGGCTACCTCTACCAGCTCACCGCCGCGGCGGGCTGGGCCAGCCTGCCGTTCCTGCCGTGGCTGCGCCAGCCGACGCTCATCCTGGCCGGGGACGACGACCCGATCATCCCGCTCGCCAACGCCCGGGTGATGCACCGGCTCATCCGGGACTCACGGCTGCAGATCTACCACGGCGGCCATCTCGGCCTGGTGACGGAGGCGGCCGGGCTCGCACCCATCGTGGACGAATTTCTCGCCGCACCGTAGAGGAAGGGGAGAACCAGCATGCCCAGGACCGCTGTCACGGACGCCGACTTCTACCTGCTGGAGTCCGCACTCGAACCCGAGGGCCGCCAGCTCCTGCTGCGGATCAGGGAGTTCATGGAGAAGTCGGTCCAGCCGGTCATCAACCACTACTGGACCAGGGAGGAGTTCCCGCACGACCTGGTCACCGGGCTGCATCAGCTGGGCATCGCGGGCCAGGGGTACACCGGATACGGCTGCCCGGGCGGCGGCTGCCTGCTCGACGGCATGATCGCGATGGAGCTGGCCCGGGTGGACCCGTCGATCGGCACCTACTTCGGCGTGCACAGCGGCCTGGCCATGGGATCCATCTACCTGTGCGGGTCGGAGGAGCAGAAACAACGGTGGCTGCCCGGGATGGCCCGGATGGAGAAGATCGGCGCGTTCGGCCTCACCGAACCAGACGTGGGCTCGGGCGTCGCGGGCGGCCTGACCACCACGGCCCGGCGCGACGGCACCGAATGGGTCCTGGACGGGCAGAAGAAATGGATCGGCAACGCCACCTTCGCGGACTACGTGATCATCTGGGCCCGGTCGCTGGAGGACGGCGAAGTCAAGGGATTCGTGGTGGAGAAGGACACACCCGGCTTCGAGACCTCCAAGATGCACGACAAGATCGCGCTGCGGGTGGTCCAGAACGCGCACATCACCATGGACGGAGTCCGGGTGCCCGAGGAAAACCGGCTGCAGCGGGCGGATTCCTTCCGGGACACCGCGGCGGTCCTGCGGCTGACCCGGGCGGGCGTCGCCTGGCAGGCCACCGGATGCGGCCGCGGCGCGTATGAGCACGCGCTGGCCTACGCGGGCCAGCGCCAGCAGTTCGGCCGCCCGATCGCGGGCTTCCAGCTGGTGCAGGACCTGCTGGTGAAGATGCTCGCCAACGTCACGTCGTCGGCGTGCCTGTGCGCGCGGCTGTCCGCGCTGCAGCAAGAAGGCCTGGCCGAGGACCACCATTCCGCGCTGGCCAAGGCCTTCTGCACGGTCAGGATGCGGGAGACGGCCGGCTGGGCCCGTGAGCTACTCGGCGGGAACGGCATCCTGCTGGAGAACCACGTGGGCCGGTTCGTCGCCGACGCAGAAGCGATCTACTCCTACGAAGGCACCCGCGAGATCAACACGCTGATCGTGGGCCGCGCGATCACCGGCCTGGGCGCGTTCGTCTAGGTCGTTACTGCCCCGGCCCCGCGCCGAGGGGCCTGACCAGGGCGGTAGCACCATGGTTCGGTCGGCCAGAATCTTGGGGCCGGTCAGCCGGTCAGCGTCTCGCGGTGCGCCCAGGCCAGCCGGAGGACGGCGGCGCCGGCCGCCTGCACCGGGTCGCGGGTCACCACCCCGTCGATGACATGGGCGGCGAAGTCCCGGGCCGCCAGGACCCGGCCTTCCTCGTTGCGCCGCGGCTGCAGGCTGAACAGCTCGTCGAACACCGCGCTGTCGATGACCGCCACCGTCAGCAGGTCGGTCGCGTAGGTGAGCGGGTCGACGCCAAGTCCCAGGCACCACACCCGGATCTGGCCGCGGTCGAGCGCTTCGGTCATCCGCCGGGCGAACGGCCAGGAATCGTAATCGACGGGATGCATCTCGCTGTCGTAGTCCTCCGAACGGCCGCGAAGTTCTTCGGCGAACTCACGGATCATCCCCCGCCACAGCGAGAAGTCAGCGCGCTCGTTCCAGCCGGCCTCGCCCGACGGCTGGAACACGCCGACCGGGATTACCTGGTACAAGCCGCCCGCATGGCCCACCTTGGCCGGGTCCCGCCAGTGCAGCAGGAACGACGCCCGGCCGGCCGCCCGGTCCAGCCGCAGCGTCATGGTGCTGATGGCCAGGTTCGCCGGGCGGCGCCGCAGGTCGCACGGATCACCGATGGCGCCGCGCAGCCCGCCCGGGCGCCCGCCCGGGCGTCCGTCCGGGTATTCCAGCCGCCCGGCCGCGTATTCGTGCGCCGCCGCCTCGCCGGTGTCGATCCCGTCGAAGTAACGGCCGCGGGTGAACCCCAGCCGGGGTGCGCGGCCGGTGAGCTCGGCCCGGGTCAGCCGGTAGGTGGACCGGTTCTCGAATATCGCCGGGGCCGCCAGGTCCCTGATCGCGTCCGAGTAGCGAAGGTAGCGCGCGCCGCCGGCCCGGTCAGGCAAGACCGCGCTGGCGATTCCCGGGCTGGCCGGGTCCGCCGGGGGCGCCGGGTCCGCCGCCGGGGTGAAGTCCAGGGCGATGTCCTGGAGGGGGACCGGCTCCGGGGGCTGCCAGCCGGAGGCGCCGAGCAGGGCGGTTCCGGCGATCCTGCGGTCGGCCGGGAAGTCCTCCGCGGCGTCCAGCGTCAGCTCGTGCCGGTGCTGCTGCAGGTACGACCGGACCCGGAGCCAGTCACGCTGACCGGAAGTCAGCAACTGCTCGCGATCCCGATCTGGTCGTCGGCCCAGAAGCTGATCAGCTCCTCCTCGGTGAGCGACTGCGGCGGCACGCCCGCCCGCAACGTGCGGCCGGTGGCCAGACTCCAGCTGGTCATGAGAACCCGCGCCAGTAGTTCGTCCTCGTCAGCGCGATAAACGGCCTGGCTCGAAATCCTATGTCGCGCATTTGCGCCGGAATCGCTCGCGCGACCTATGCTCGAGACAGTAGTGTCTTGCATTACACGCCTCCTTCCCGGAGGTGGACAGGGAAGTACGCTCGCCGGTTTCCGTGGCGTCCTGATCCCACACAGCTGGTCACGGAGCCGGGGGGCGGCCTTCCGGTCGATCACGATGTCGCTCATGCCTGATGTCGCTCATGCCGGGCCAGGCTGTGCGACGAAGACGACTTTACATGCCGCACAAAACGGCCGGGGCTGAAAAACCCACCTCTGCCATGGGATGGTTTCGGCACTAGCCTGCCGTAACGGCGTTTACGCACGTCACAGCCCAGGTAGGCCGGTTTACTTACCAATGGGCGACTTAGTGCTAACTGCACAATCAGATCTGCAGTTATGGTGGCCAACAGGGCCGACATTTCGGTCTTTACGGATATTTCACCACTGTCGGGATATGCCCGTGCAGATGACAAATGCCGGACTGGCGGTGCCGTTAGGCGATGGGCGCAGCCGCCTTCGGCATCGTCACGGACCTTGTCGAGGCTGGCTACGTAGTCAAGGAGAAGGACGGCCGCCGCAACGACCGCCAAGCCCCACTTCCGCTGGCCCCGCTTCCGCCGGCCCAGATCCAGGCCGCACGGACGCGTTCCCCGGCTCGGCGCACAAACGTCTAGGGTCATGACCATGACGGAAATCGTGCTGCGCGTCCGGCTTATTGCCGGCGATCACCTGGACGTTGCCTACGAAGAGCCCGGCGCCGCAGCGACGGACGAGGTGCTTGAGCACGCCATCTCGACCCTGGCCGAGGAGAGCGGGATGCTGCGCTGCAAGCACGGCGACCGGGTCCTGGTGCTCTACGGCCGGGGTGTGGCCACCCTGGAGGTAGCTCCGCGCGGCGCCGTCCTGTGACGGCCGGCCCAGTTCAGGCGATGAACAGCGCTATCGCGATGTACTGGCAGGTCGCGGCGGCGCAGACGTAGACGTGAAAGACCTCGTGGTAGCCGAAGACCGACGGATACGGGTCAGGCCTGCGCCGGAGATACGAGAGCGCTCCGGCGATGTAAAGCAGGCCGCCGGCCAGCATCAGCGCTCCGGCCTCGGGCCCTGAATGCAGCCACACCGCAGGCAGCGCGAGACCGCCGACCCAGCCGAGTCCGACGAAAGTCGAGCCGACCAGAAGCTCAGGGGCCCCCATCCACACCATGTGGATGGCACCCGCCGCAATGGTGAGCGCCCATATCACGATCAGGCCGGTAAGCCGGAACACGCCGCGGGTGGTGAGAAGGAAGGCGGGAGTCGCCGTGCCGGCGATCAGAAGAAAGATCATCGCGTGATCCAGGCGCTGCAGACGGCGCCGCCACGTCTCGGTCCAGACGCCGCGATGGTACAGCGCGCTGACCCCGAACATCGCGCTTACACTGACCGCGAAGATGGCCAGCGCCGTGATCCGGACGCCACCATGCGCGCGGGACAGCGCCAGCGTCCCGACCACCAGCGAAGCCTCGAACCAGACCAGGTGCAGCCAGCCGCGCAGCAGCGGTTTCGCGGCGGAGACGTCCCGACGATCCGCAGCGGCCCGTTCCGGCGCCTCCAGCGAAGGCGCCGACGCCACATTGTCCATAGCGGTCACGCGACCTCCGTCTCCTGCCCGCCAGGCAACTACCCAGATACCCCTAGGCGAGGAGCCGTGCCGCCATGGCCGCCAGGGCGCGGCGACGTCAGAGCTTGGTCAGCTTGGAAAACGGCCACATGATCCGTACCTGGCGTGAACCGAAGTCGACAACCAGGGCGGAGTCATCCTCGATGAGGATGACGCGGCCAAGCCCGTACTTGTCGTGGCTGACCTGATCCTGCACGGCAAAAACCTCGACCGGCGGATCCGGGGGCCTGGAGTTGAAGGGACTATCGGGCAGGAAGCGTCGGTTCGCGGCGCGGGCAGGCTTCATCACTACTAGTATGCGTCATCCTCGCGATTCCCTGCTCGTTTATCGGCCCACAGTCCCGGGACTCTTGGCGCTGGCCAGCCGACGGTCTCGGCCCCGGGCTCACGACGGGCGATGTTCTCCAGTGTTCTCGGCTATCCTGAGGATGCGTTCGCTACGCGAGGCCGCGGAGAACGCTCAGCCACTGTTCGGGACGTCAGCGAGCACGCGAGGCCCTCTGAGCCAGCCTCGAGCCTGGCATGGAGATCTCGCCCAGGCGATCTTATTCCCGAGCGGCGGGCCCCGAGGCCAGCCGCTGCGGTCAACGCATCCGGACTCGCCCCGGTCCGGCGACCCCGCTATCGCTCCGCGAACCGGTCATCGCCGTCGGCCTGTCGGCGGCGCCTGGCCAAGCCCTGCTTCAGTGCGGCAGAGCCGACGCACGCGACTCACAGATCCGCTGACACCGCACTTTGTGCCGCGGCCAGCGACGACAAGGGAGCCTTATGCCGACGACCTACGGACTGCTCAGCACCTATCCGCCCACCCAGTGCGGGCTCGCCACATTCAGCGCGGCGCTGCTCACGCATCTGCCCCAGCCCGGCGATCAGGTCGCCGTGGTGCGCGTACTCGACGAGCCGGCGCCGGGCCCGGCCGGCCAGGTGGTTCACGACCTGGTGGCCGGCTCGGCCGCCAGCGCGTCCGCGGCGGCCGAGGTGCTCAACAGCTTCGATGTCGTGATCGTGCAGCACGAGTACGGCATTTACGGCGGCCCGGACGGCCAGGACATCATTCCGCTGCTCGAAGCCCTGTACGTACCGGCCATCGTGGTGCTGCACACGGTGCTGGCCCGTCCCACGCCCCGGCAGCGCATGATCCTCGACGAGGTGACCGCGGCCGCCAGCGTGATCGTCACGATGACGAAGACGGCCCGATCGCGACTGCTGGACATCTACGGCGCCGCCCCGGAGAAGGTCGTCGTGATACCGCACGGCGCCGCTGACCACCGGACCGCGGCGTTCCCGGCGGGGTCCTCGGGCCGGCCCACGGTCCTGACCTGGGGACTGCTGGGGCCGGGCAAGGGAATTGAGCATGCCATCGACTCGATGGCCCTGCTCAGTGCGCAGGGGATCCAGGTCGACTATCAGGTGACCGGCCAGACCCATCCGCGGGTGCTCGGCCGCGACGGCGAGGCCTACCGGCAGGCCCTGCAGGCCCGGGCCCGGGCCCGGGGGGTGCAGGACCGCGTGCACTTCGACCGCCGCTTCCTTCCGGTGGCCGCCCTGGGCCAGCTGATCAGCGCCGCCGATGTCGTGCTGCTGCCCTACGACTCGCTGGAGCAGGTCACCTCCGGGGTCCTGATCGAAGCGGTCACCGCGGGTAAGCCGGTAGTGTCGACCTGCTTTCCGCATGCCGTCGAACTTCTCGGGGCGGGACTGCTGGTCGAACGGCAGGACCCGGCAGGCATCGCCAAAGCGCTGCGGCGGGTGCTGACCGAACCCGGCTTGGCGGCGCGGATGAGCAGCTACTCAGCGGACCTCGCCCCGCAGCTGCGGTGGCCGGCGGTGGCGCACTCGTACCGGGAACTCGCATCGGCGGTCACCATGACCAGGGCAGGAACCCCGCTATGAGCAACCCGGCCGCGCCGTTCCGCCATCTGCTGCGGATGACCGATCACATCGGGCTGCTCGAGCACGCGGAGGGCATCGTCCCCCGGCATGAGCACGGCTACTGCGTCGACGATGTGGCCCGCGGCCTGATGGTGGTGTGCCGGGAGCCGTCGCCATCTCAGGAACTGATCACCCTGGGACGCCGCTATCTGCACTTCCTGGCCCAGGCTCAGGCCCCAGACGGCAAGGTCCGTAACCGCCTCGGGTACGACCGCCGGTGGCACGACCGGCCAGGAACCGAAGACTGCTGGGGCCGCTACCTGTGGGGACTGGGCACCGCCGCCGCGCGGGGGCCGACCGCCGGGATCCGTGAGGAGTCGCTCAGCTGCTTCGGCCGCAGCGCGCAGGTTTCCTCTCCCTGGCCGCACGCCATGGCGTTCGCGGCGCTCGGGGCCGCCGAGATCCTGCAGAAGTGGCCGGACCATGCGGGCGCACTCGGGCTTCTGGACGGAGCCGCCGCCGCCATCGGGGAACCGCCTGACGACGCGGAGTGGCGGTGGCCAGAACCCAGGCTCAGCTACGCGAACGCGGCCCTGGCCGAGGCCCTCATCGTGGCCGGCCAGCTACTCGGCCGGGACCAGGTCCTGCGCGACGGCCTGCGGATGCTCGGCTGGCTGCTCACCGTCGAGACCCGGCACGGCCACCTGTCGGTCGTGCCGACCGGAGGCTGGAGCCGCGGCGAGGCTCGCCCCGCCTTCGACCAGCAGCCGATCGAGGTGGCCGCCCTGGCCGATGCCTGCATGCGGGCGGCGGCGGTCACCGGTGACAGCAGCTGGCTGACCGGCGTTGAGATGGCCGTGGCGTGGTTCCTCGGCGACAACGACACCAAGATCCCGCTGCTGGACGACCGGACCGGCGGGGGCTGCGATGGCCTCGGCCGTACCAGCCGCAACCGCAACCAGGGTGCCGAGTCGACCCTGGCGATGATCTCGGTGATGCAGCTGGGCCGGCAACTGGCCCCGACCCCGTGATGCCGCCGTCCGCGGGGCATCATCGCGATCGTCCCGCCCAGGGAGAACATCTCGATCTGAGGCTTAGCGCTCACCAGGCTGCTCCGGCAGCCGCGGTGGTCCCGGAGACCGGCGTGAGCCTGAGCAGCCGGACCGCGCCCGCACCGAGCGTGACGCGGTAGGTGCCGCCCAGCGTTCCCGCCGGGGCGCCGGTCCACAGGTTGGTCGCGGTGGCGCGGCCGCGGATCCCGGCCGCGGCCAGCGAGACGGTCACGGTCTGGCTGGTGCTGCCGCCGTCGTTGAACAGCCCGAGGATCACGTCGCCGTTGTGCTCGGTCTTGGCGAACACCTGCTGACGGCCGTCGCTGAGGATCCGGCGGCCGTCGATACCGTCCTGATCCACCGCGATGACCAGCCCGTTCTTCAGATAGCCCAGCTCGGCGGCGTTCAGGTGCGTCAGGTCGGCGCCGAGCACTATCGGCGAAGCGGCCATCGCCCACAGGCTCAGCTGAGACTGCGCCTCGGCGTCGGTGATGCCGTCGCGGGCCGGCCCATTGCCGACCTCGATCGAGTCGTAGTCGTTGAACCCGCCCGGTCCGCCGTAGGGCTGCCATTGCGCGGCCTGGGCGAAGCGCAACTGGACGTTGGACCAGTCCGTCAGCGGCGTGCCGCAATAGCATTCGATGTCTGCGCCGGTGCGCCAGCCGTTGGAGTACGCCACCCACGTTGCGGCCTGCGTGATGTCCAGGCTGTTGGACAGTTCGAGGTGGATCGGCCTGCCGGTCTGCTTCAGCGCCGCCGACCAGGCTTCGACGTCGGCTATGTCGGAGTCCCCCACGCCGTCGAGCTTGAGGTAATCGACTCCCCAGGAGGCGAACTCGTCGGCCCAGGAGTTGATGAAATCCTGCGCGCCGGGGGCGAGATAGTCGATGCCGACCATGCCGCCGCAGTTGTCGTTCAGCTCACTCGTGGTGGTGGCGATCTGCCGGGCGGTGTAGCTCGTCCCCATGATCGGCGTGTTCCGGGACACCGCCTGCCGGGAGATGCCCGGCGTGACGTAGAGGCCGAACTTGAGCCCGAGCGAGTGCACATAGCTGGCGACGACCTGTATTCCGTTCTGGCCGCCGGAGCCCGGCGGGAACTCGGCGGCGCTGGTCACCCACCTGCCGTAGGAGTCGACGTCGGGACCCTGGCTGCCGGGGCAGCGGTACCAGAAGTCATCAAGGTTCAGGTAGTCGTATCCGGCGGAAGACAGCCCGCTGCTGACCATCGCCGCGGCCTGCGCCTCGAGGCCGGCTGCGGTCGGGTGCTGCCTGAGGAAACTCCAGCTGCTCCAGCCCATCGCCGGGGTGGCGCCCACGCCGTCATAGTCCCTGGCGGCCCGGGTCGCGGTGCAGCTGCTGACGGCAGCCGGCACCAAAATAAGGGCGGCCGCCAGCGCGGCGTACCGGGCACGGCGGCCAGTCACAACGGAACGGGGGGATGGTAGTGCAGCACCTTTCCACATCACCGTCCATCCTGCCGGACGCGGTCAATATTGACGAACGATCTTGAAACCGTGGTCCGGCTCGCACGTGGATGCGCCGATCGCGCACGGTAGAAGCAGAGGTCATCGAGGTCTGTCGGTCCGACGGGCCAGACGATCCTCTTCGCCGGCCGCACATCGTGGTGCTCCGGGAACGAAACGGTGCCCGCCGGCTACCGATGTATACGGGTCAGCCGAGGCTATTGCCCTGGCGTGCAGCCTCGACGCGGTCGAGATGCCCCGGCCTTTGACCTACCAGCTCGCCGCGAACTTGCTCACTGCCGCCGGGTCACGGCTGACCGAGGTGCGAATTACCCGCCTGGTCGCAGGCGTCTTCTACGCCGTGGTGGTCCTCGAGGCCCCGGGAGGAGTCGTCGAGGTCGATGCCCGTCCGAGTGACGCGCTCAATCTCGCCGTGTTGTCCGGTGCGCCAGTCCGCGTCGATGCGGCTATCTTGAGCAATCCGGAGGTCGACCGCCATACCGAATGAGCAGTACCCAGCGCGAATGCCGGACCTGGCCGCCGAAGAGCGCCAGCGCCGGGCCGATACCCTCGCCCGCCTGGCCCAGGAGCACGAACGCCAACCCTGATGGCACCCCAGCCGGACACTGCACCGGGGACTGCCGTCACCGGCCGTCCCCGTCTTCGAATAGACTGACGCCGCACCTCGTGGTGCGCCCGGTTAGGCCGGCAGCTGCTTCGCAGCGGGTCCTAGCCCCTCTTGGCGGGCGCCAGGAGCGTAGGCGGGTAGCGGCGGTCGGGCATACACGCTGCCCGCGGGCCGGAGCAACTTATCGCGTGAGGCTTCGTTCTCGGTTCTCTCGGGGGCTGTCCGATCGGAAGGCACCTGAACTATGAGCACGCGATTCGGTTTTGTCAGTACGTTCCCGCCAACCCAGTGCGGCCTGGCAACTTTCGCCGCTGCCCTGCGCGGCGCCCTGCTGCACTCCAGCACGGACGAGGGCTGGGTCGTCCGGCTGGTCGACGCGCCCGCACCACGACCCGGCGACGAGGTGGTGGCGCAGCTCATCGCGGATGACTCCGGCTCGCTCCGCCAGGCGGCCGCCCAACTGAACCTGTGCGACGTCGCCATCGTGCAGCACGAGTACGGCGTCTACGGCGGAGCCGACGGCAGCGAGATCCTGCACCTGCTGGACCAAGTCCGGGTGCCATCCGTCGTCGTCCTGCACACCGTGCTGACCGACCCGACGCCCCACCAGCGTCAGGTCCTCGAGTCGGTGATGGCTAAGGCCGATGCCGTCGTCGCGATGACGGTGACGGCGCGCGAACGGCTCGCGGCCGGGTACGCCGTCGATATGACGAAGGTCTGCATCATCGCGCACGGCGCGCCTGCCCTGCAGACGACGATGGCGGAGCCGACGTTCCGCACGGGTGAGTTCACCGTCTTGACGTGGGGCCTGCTCGGCCCCGGCAAGGGCATCGAGTGGGGCATCGAGGCGATGGCGATGCTGCGTGACCTGGCGCCCATGCCGCGCTACCTGGTGGCCGGCCCGACGCACCCGAAGGTGCTACTCCGCGAAGGCGACGCCTATCGTGATCGCCTCCGCGAGCAGGTCCGGCAGGCCGAGCTGGGATCGGTGATTACCTTCGACGGTCACTACCGGACCACCAGCGCGCTGGCCTCCCTCATCCGCTCCGCCGATGTGGTTCTGCTGCCCTACGACTCGACCGAGCAGGTCACCTCGGCGGTGCTCGTTGAGGCGGTGGCGGCCGGCAAGCCGGTGGTGGCGACGCAGTTCCCGCACGCCAGGGAGCTGCTCGCGGGGGGAGCGGGCCTGCTCGTGCCGCACCGCGATCCGGCCGCGATCGCGGCGGCGCTCCGCTCGGTGATCACCCGCGGGAACGTCCTGACGAGGATGGCCGCCGCCGCCACCGCGGCAGCGCCGCAGCTGCTGTGGCCGGTCATCGCGGACCAGTACCGCGAGCTGGCCGACCGGCTGATCACGGCGAGCGTAGCCGCATGACCGCCGGAAGCGTGACTCCCGCAACCGACGTTCACCAGCCGGATCAGCGGGCTGGAGTGATCGCGCACCGTATTCAGGCCGGGCTGCGCCCCGATCCGGCCCGCGTCATCGCGCAGCTTTTCCTGCCTGGCGAGGAGCTGCACCGGGCCCATTCGCGGGCCAGCCAGGTCGTCGGCCGCGTGATGAGCCTGGCAGAAGACGAGGTCGAGCGGCTAACCGCGGGCCTGCTCCGCGACTTCGGCGGCCGCCACCACAACTATCAGGCGCTGCTGCGGCGGCATGCCTCGATCGTCTCCGCGCACCTCGAGGAGGCGCGTGAGCTGACGGCGGCGCGCACGTTGCTGCTGGGAGCGACCTTCACCGCGGAGTACGCGACGGAGGCCGCGGCCCTGTGCAACCCGAGCGCGGTGCTGGGCCCCGACCAGGGTGGCCTGCAGGCCGGCCAGGCTCGGGTGGCGCTCAGTGTACGGGGCATCGGTGAGGGGCACATCTCCTCGATCGGCTTCTGCTCCGCCGTCGTCGGCCCGGGCGCGCAGTGGTCCTTCGAGCCGCGGCTGCTGCCGGTCTCCGTAGCGGACATAACGCCGGCTAGCTGGCGCCGGGCCCACCTGCATGCCGTCCTAGCTGACCAGGGCCATCTCGATGAGCTCGCCGAGGCCGTCCTGCACGCCCTCCCCGCCGAGTTCGAGGGCGCTGATCTCGAGCAGGCGCTGGTGCAGGCGCACCGCGACCTGCTGACCCGGGCGGGTTCCGCCGCTACCGTCGACCTGCTGCGCAAGGTGGTCGCCTCGGCCTACCACGCCTCCTTCGCCCGCGACACCGACCTCGGGCAGCGGATCTTGTCGCCGTCCGCTGAGGAGGAGAGCAACGGCATGGAAGACGCGCGGTTCACCCGGTTCGTCAACGATGACGGGACCGCCGAGTACCGCGCCACTTACACGGCCTATGACGGGCGGCGGATCGCCCCGCGGCTGCTCGTCAGCCCGGACCTGCGGGTCTTCCGTGCTCATCGGCTGGCCGGGCCGGCCGCCCGGAACAAGGGCATGGCGCTGTTCCCCCGGAAGGTGCACGGACAGTACCTCGCCCTGTGCCGCTCCGACGGCGAGAGTACGAGCCTGGCCAGCTCGGCGGACGGTTACGGGTGGGACCGGCCGGTGGTCTTGCAGGAACCGTCCGCGCCGTGGGAGATGCTGCAGGTCGGCAACTGCGGGCCGCCGATCGAGACCGACCAGGGCTGGCTGGTGCTCACCCATGGCGTCGGCCCGATGCGGGTCTACGTCATCGGCACGCTCCTGCTCGACCTCGATGACCCGACGCGTGTCGTGGGCTATTCCAGGACTCCGCTGCTGTCCCCCGGCCGGGATGAGCAGGACGGCTACGTCCCCAACGTCGTGTACTCGTGCGGAGCCTTCCTGCACGACGGCCTGGTATGGATTCCCTACGGCATAGATGACAGCCGCATCGGGGTGGCTTACGCGCCGCTCGGCGAGGTGCTGGCCGACATGAGCAGCGCTTCGTAGGTGCGGAGGTAGTCCTCAACCATGCGGTCGGCGCCGAACCGCGCGACGGCGCGGGCATGGACGACCGAGCGGTCCAGCCGAACGGCCGCGCGGACCGCGTCGACCGACGACTCGATGTCGTGGGCCAGGTACCCGGTCACGCCCTCGTCAACCACCTCGGGCATCGAGCCGCGCCGGTAGGCGACGACCGGGGTGCCGCACGCCATGGCCTCCACGACGGACAGGCCGAACGGCTCGTCGAAGTAGATCGGGTGCAGCAGCGCAGCCGCATCGCCGAGGACCTCCGCGCGGCGCCGCGGGCCGACCGAGCCCAGGAAGATGACCTGATCCCCGTCGACATGCGGCTCCACGGCGTCGGCGAAATACCGCTCGTCCTGCACGATGCCGCAGATCACCAGCCGTCGTCCCGCGCGACGGGCGATCTCGATGGCGTCAGCTGTTCCCTTGTCAGGATGGATGCGCCCGAACGAGACAAGGTAATCCCCGCCGGTGCCGCGGTACGGAAGCATCCTGAGGTCGATGCCGTGATGGATGGTCGCGGCATAGTCGAGCCCGGCGTAGCGGTCGGAATCTGAGATCGCGACGAACGCCGAGGGCGATCGCGTGTAGGCAGGAAGGATGCCCGCGGCGGAGAAGCCGTGGATGGTCGTCACCATCGGCGCCCGCGCGTGCTCGCCGAATGCGAGCGGCAGCCAGTCGAGGTGGTTGTGCACCAGCTCGAACTCGCCCGATCGGGCCAGTGCATGCGAGACGTGCAGCGCCTCCCAGACCCGGCCGTCCAGCTGGGCATCCTCGGCGTAGCCGTGCGGGCAGACGCCGTCGAGAGCCGCCGTCGTCACCGAGTCGAGCGTTGCGAAAAGTGTGACATCGACTCCTCGCGCGACAAGCCCCTCCGTGAGCAGGCTGGCGATCGACTCCCACGGCCCGTAGTGCTTGGGCGGCGTGCGCCAGGCGATCGGCGCGAGCATGGCAAGCTTCATCGCGCACCGTAACCGGGATTTGGCGGGCTCATCACGTGGCTAACACTGTCACTCGCGGCGAAGCCACCCCTCGCCACCCCCGGCAAGCTGCGTCGCCCCCGGCTAGAAATCTGGACACCAGGTCTTAGCGACGCCGGGACGGTGCCTTGGCGTTGATGAAGACGGCGACGGGAACAGCCGCGACGAGCAGGATGGCGGTGCCCCAGATCATGGCGACCGTGAATCCGTGGACGGTGGCGGTCGCGCTGCTCGCCGAAGCGTGGACAGTGCGGTAGCTGGTGGCGGCGGTGGCCGCGATGGTGTTGAGCAGGGCAGCGCCGATGGATGATCCGAGCTGGCTGGCGGCGCTGGTTCCCGCGCCCGCCGCTCCGGTGTCGGACGGCCGGACCGCGCGCAGCGCGGTGTCGAGGGCGGCGGGCCCGGCGACGCCGGTACCGAGTCCCTCGGTGATCGTGGCGGTGAGGATCAGGGGCAGGTAGTGACGGCCCGGGGTGAGCCGGATAAGAGGGAGCAGGCCCGCCGCCTCGACCACGATGCCCGCGGAGACGAGCCAGCGGGGCGGTATGCGGCTCATCAGCGGGGGGCGAGGAACGCCGAACCCAGACCGGTAGCGGCGGCGAACGGAACAATCGCCAGCCCGGTCCGAAGCGCCGAGTACTGCATCACCGACTGGAGCTGGTAGGTCAGGATGAGGAACATCCCGAAGGTGCTCAGGGAGTTGACGATCAGCGCGATCATCGCCCAGCCGCGGTTACGGTCGAGCACCACTCGCAGCGGCAGTAGCCGGTTAGGCCTGCCGACCTGGCGGCCCACGAAACCGCCGAGCAGCGCGAGCGCGGCGATCAGCGAGCCGGTGACCTGGCCGGCGCCCCAGCCCGCAGCGGCGGCCTCGCCTAGCCCGTAGATCAGGGCCACCATGCCCGCGGTCGCGAGCAGGGCGCTGATCACGTCGAGAGGAGACCAGCACGGCGCCGAACGCCCCCTGCAGGGCCCGGGCCGTGAGCAGCAGTCCAGCCAGGGACAGCGTATAGGCGGTAACGACCCACTGGCGGGCCGAGACCGTCATCCCCAGCCCGTGCTGCACCGACGGCAGCGCGACGAACATGATCGTGGTGTCCAGGACCGCCATCAGATGCGCCGAGGCGATCACGGCCAGTGGCCACCAGCCGCGCTTGCGCTGAGGTACGACGACGGGAGCCGGGTTTGCCTGGGGTGCGGCGGGTTGCATCACGGCCTCCACTTAAGATACAAACGTATCTAATTAAGATCCACTCGTATCCTAATGTCCCGATACGTTAAGATGCAAGCGTCTCTTAAGGAGTGCGCGTGACAAGATCCCCGGGCCTACCGTCATCGGTAGCGGCGCCGCACAGCGGCGGGAAGACCAGACGGCGCGGCGAGGCGCTCGAAATCGCGCTGCTCGATGCCGCCTGGGATGAACTCCAGGCTGTCGGCTACGCCGGGCTGACCATGGAAGCCGTGGCCGACCGGGCCGGCACCAGCCGGGCGGTCCTGTACCGCCGCTGGCGCAACCGGCCCGACCTGGTCATCGCCGCGATGCGCCGCCACCGCCCCATGCTCTCCGGTGAGGTCCCCGACACCGGCAGCCTGCGCGGCGACGTGCTCACGCTGCTCCGCCGGATGTCCAGCCGGCTAACCGAGGTCGGCCCGGAGATCATCTATGGCCTGATCGGCGACTACTTCGCCGACGTCGAGGCGTTCTCCCGCATCCAGGACCAGGTCCTCCAGATCGGCACCGCGGTCATGACCACCGTCCTCTCCCGCGCCGCGGACCGCGGCGAGGCGCGCACCGGCATCCCCCTGCGGATCGCGACACTCCCCACCGACCTGTTCCGGAACGAACTCTTCCGCGCCCGTACCCCGCCGCCCGAACGCGTCCTCGCCGAAATAGTCGATGACGTGTTCCTCCCGCTCGTGCGGTCGTTACGTTCATCGCTGGCATGCACCGCCGTAGAAGCCGGGGCCGGCCAGCCCGGGGCCGGTGATCTGGGGCCGGTTCGCGCCGCCGCCCGCCGGGTAAGCGGTGTCGAACCACTGCTGGAAGAACTGCCCGAGTCGGGTCTGGCAGGCGGCGCTGCGGTTCGGCAGCCAGGCGGCAAAACCGGCCTCAAGGCGCGGCTCCGTGATTGACCCGCCACCGTAGTGCCGCTGGATGGATTGCAGGGCGTCGTCGAAGTTCTGCGAGCCCAGGATCTGGCGCAGGGCCACGTAGGCGGCGCCGGGGCGCGAGTAGGTCTCCGAGGTGTCGAAGAGGCTGTACGGCGTCGGGTTGGACGGCGCCAGCGTCCAGAAGCTCGCGGTTCGCGCGTACAGCCGGTTGAACTGGGCAACCAGGCTAGCCTGGAAGGCCGCCTGGCCGGCTCGGGTGCCCGGGCCGCCCGCCTTCGCCTCCGCGGTCCTGGCGTGGTAGAAATACTCGGCCAGCGTAGCGAGGCCCTCCTTGTAGAAGGTCATCGTGTAGCCGCCCTCGGTCACGTGGTCGCCCCACCACTGGTGCATGTTCTCGTGATACAGCGTGTCGGTGTCGATCGTGCCGCCGGCGAAGGTGATCATCGTCTGCATCTCCTCCTCGAAGGAGGCAGCGGGGCGGCCGACCACTACCCCGCCGGAGGGGAAGGGGTACGGGCCGTTGAATTGCGCCTCGAAGGCCGTTATGCCCGGCTGAAGGTTCATGACCTTCAGGTTCGCCGCCTTCTGCGCGGCCGACAGTGAGCTGGCCTGGGCCTCGTAGAACCTGATCCCGTTGACTACCTTCGTGCCCAGATCGAAACGGCCGATGCTGTCCTCGACCAGGTAACTCGCGACGCCCTCCGGGCTGTGCCAGTGGAAGCTCGTGGACCCGCCGGGGAACTCCGCGCTGGGCGGGTTGGCGGTCCGCGACTCCAGCTCGCCGTTGGCCAGCACCGTGCGGCCCTTGGTGACGGTGTCGTAGAAGTCGTAGCTGGGCTTCGCGGCCGGGAAGTCGTTCAGCGGCATCCAGTCCTCGGTGCCGACCGGCTCGGTGGTGACGAAACCGCCGTCACCCGATGGCACGTCAGACCGGAACCAGCCCTCGGTCGTGCCGTCGCCGTCGTTGTGCACGCCGGGCCTGCCGGTGTAGGCCACCGTGACGGTGAACGTCGCGCCATCCCTGATCGGCGTGGCGGGCGTGATGACGAGCTTGTTGGCGGGGCACCGCGTTCCGTTCATCGAGTTGGCGCCGACGCTGGTGTTCGGCAGCTCGGGCGCGCAGGCCGGCGGCAGCGGGTTGTGTCCCGGGCCGCCGACCGGGTTGTCCTGCGACGCCTCGTGGGCGAGCGGGTTCGGAT
>CABEDN010000797.1_pt1 | contig 25119 bp, 24 predicted proteins | sample 3423051 | NCBI WGS metagenome assembly CABEDN01 (sample SAMEA5534330, study PRJEB31848) | metagenome | biome: tundra; feature: field; material: soil | place: USA | collected 2013-05 | depth 0.15 m
TCCAGGAGGCGCTGACGAACACGGTCAGGCACGCCCGGGCCAGCCAGGCGGCCGTGACGCTGGCCTACGAGCCCGGGTACATCACGGTGAGCATCACCGATTCGGGCCGGCGGCGAAACGGACGCTCCCTGGACCTCGATGGCGACCCGGCTGCGGGCGCCGGCGGCCGGACCGGCCCGCCGGACCCGCTGCTGCGCGGGGCCGGGCTCGGCCTGGCCGGGATCGCGGAGCGGGTGGCCTCATGCGGCGGACATCTTTCTGTCGGCCCGACCCCGGCCGACGGCTTCGCCGTCACCGCCCGGTTGCCTTCGCTATGACCTCTCCAGGCGCGCCCGCGCCGATCCGGGTGCTCGTGGTCGATGACCAGGAACTGGTCCGCTCGGGGTTCTGCGTCATCCTGGACACGGTCGACGGCATCACGGTGGTGGGCGAGGCGGCCAACGGCCAGGCGGCTGTGGCCGAGGCGGCGGCCCGCCGGCCCGATGTGGTGCTGATGGACATCCGGATGCCAGGGATGGACGGGCTGGAGGCAACGCGGCTGATCACGCGCGGATCGGCGGCGCCCAAGGTGGTCATGCTCACGACCTTCGACCTCGACGAGTACGTGTACGAGGCGCTGCGGGCGGGCGCCAGCGGGTTCCTGCTCAAGGACTCGCCCCGGGCCGACCTGATCGCCGCGGTCCGCGCCGCCGCGGCCGGCCACGCCCTGCTCGCGCCGTCCGTGACGCGCCGCCTGATCGAGGTGTTCGCGCGCTGGCCGCCGGAGATCTCGCCGTCACCCGCCCGGCTCGCCTCGCTGACCGCACGGGAGCGGGAGGTGCTCGTGCTGCTGGCCCGGGGCGGCAGCAACGCCGAGATCGCGGCCGCGCTGTTCATCACCGAGGCGACCGTCAAGACGCACGTGGGCAACCTGCTGGCCAAGCTCGGCCTGCGTGACCGGGTGCAAGCGGTCATCCTGGCCTACGAGACCGGCATCGTCGTGCCCGGTGACCCGTCGGCTGCGGGGTAGCTGCCGGGCAGGCCAGGAGATCAGGCCAGGCTGGCGGCCCAGCTGGAGTGCAGGGCCGCGTATTCGCCGTCACCGGCCATCAGCTCGCCCGGCGGGCCGTCCTCGGTGATCCGCCCCCGGTCCAGCACGAGCACCCGGTCGGCGATCGCCACCGTGGACAGCCGGTGCGCGATGATGACGGCCGTCCGGCCGGCCAGCACGGTGCGCAGCGCGCCCTGGACTAGCCGCTCGCTCGGGATGTCGAGCAGCGAGGTGGCCTCGTCCAGGACCAGCACGGCCGGGGCGGCCAGGAACGCCCGGGCGAAGGAGATGAGCTGACGCTGCCCGGCCGACAGCCGTCCGCCGCGCTTGCCGACCGGGGTGTCGTAACCCGCAGGCAGCGCGGCGATGAAGTCGTGCGCCCCGATCATCCGGGCCGCGGTCTCGATGTCGGCGGCGGACGCGTCGGGCCGCCCGAGCCGGATGTTGTCCGCGACCGACCCGTCGAACAGGAAGTTCTCCTGGGTGATCACGATGATCTCGCTGCGGAGCACGCCGTCCGTCAGCTGCCGCAGGTCGATCCCGTCCAGCGTGACCCAGCCCGACCGTGGGTCGTAGAACCGGCCGAGCAGCCGGGCGATCGTCGTCTTGCCCGCGCCGGTCTCGCCGACCAGGGCCACCGTCTGCCCGGCCGGGATATCGAGGTCCAGTCCGGGCAGCACGAGGTTATCCCGGTAGCCGAAGGTGACCGACTCGAACCGTACCCGCCGGCCGGCCGAGCCCGCAGCGCGCGTCGGCAGCGGCTGCGGGGCGGAGGGTTCCGGGACCGCGGCGTCCTGCTCCAGGACGCCGGAGATCTTCTCCAGGCCGGAGGCCGCCGCCTGGAACGTGTTGTAGAACTGGGACACGTCCTGCAGCGGGTCGAAGAAACGCTGCAGGTAGAGCAGGAAGGTGGCGAGCACGCCGACCTTGATGTTCCCCTCGATGACGAGCAGCCCGCCGTAGCCCAGGATCACGCCGGTGATGACGTTGCCGACCAGCGAGATGCACGGGCCGTAGATCGCGATGAGCCGTGAGGCGTGCGCGCTCGCCTGGGCGTAATCCTGGCCGAGCCCGGAGAAGATGTCGGCGTTCCGGCTTTCCCTGCGGAAAGCCTGCACCGCCCGGATCCCGCCGAACGTTTCCACGAAGTGCACGATGACCAGCGCGATGGCTTCCCTGGTCTGCCGGTACGCCCGGGCCGACGCGCCCCGGAACCAGGCCGTCAGCCAGGTCAGCGGAATGAAGCCGGCCAGCACCACCAGGCCGAGCTTCCAGTCGAGCAGCAGCATGCCGGTGCCGACCAGGACCAGGGTCATGACGGCCGCGATCAGCGAGTCAAGCCCCTCCTCGAACAGGTCGGAGATCGCCTCGATGTCGGAGGTCTGCCGGGAGATGACGCGTCCTGAGGTGTAGTCCTCGTGGAACGCCACATCCAGGTCGGTGAAGTGCGCGAACAGGCGGCGGCGCAGCTCGAGCACCACCCGCTGGCCGACGCGGCCGGTCATGGTGACGAACATCCGGGCAGTGACCGCCTGGACCGCGACCGCGACGGCGAACGCGGCCGCGATGACCAGCAGCGGCGCCGCGTCGTGAGCGTGCACCAGCGGCGGGAGCCCGGTGTCGATGGCCACGCCCACCAGCCACGGGCCGGCCAGCACGGCCAGGCTCTCCACCACGATCAGCGACACGGTGGCGTTCACCGCGCGCCGGTGCGGCCGCAGCAGGTCACCGAGCAGCCGCCTGCTCCGCTCGCGCAGCAGCGCGGCCAGGCCGGCGCTGATGTCGTCGGCCTTCTCCGCGGCGACCCCGCGCCACGCGCCGGCGGTCACGCGCTTGCCTCCAGGCCCTTGGCATCTTTCATGTCCATAAGCGCGGCGTACTCCGGGTTGGAGGCCAGCAACTCCCGGTGGCTGCCGGTGGCCGTGATCACTCCGCCGGACAGCAGGGCCACCGTGTCGGCCAGCGCCACCGTGGACGGCCGGTGCGCCACCACCAGAGCCGTCGAGCCGGCCAGGATCTGATGCAGCGCCGTGGTCACCCGCTCTTCTGTGTGCACGTCGAGCGCGGACAGCGGGTCGTCGAGGATCAGCACGTCCGGCTTGGCCAAGATGGCCCGGGCCAGCGCGATCCGCTGCCGCTGGCCGCCGGACAGCGCCATGCCCTGCTCACCGATCCTGGTGTCCAGGCCCCAGGGCAGGTCGAACGCGAACCGCGCCTGCGCGGCCGTCAGCGCGGCCTCGACCGCGGCCTCGTCCGCGTCCGGCGCACCGAACATCACGTTCTCCCTGACGCTGGCCGAGAACAGCGTCGCCTCCTCGAAGGCGCAGCCGACCGCGGTACGCAGCCGCTCGAGCGGAAGGTCACGGACATCCGTTCCGTCGAGCCGCACCGATCCCGAGCTCGCGTCGGCCAGCCGCGGCACCAGCTGCAGCAACGTCGACTTGCCTGCGCCGGTGGCCCCGGTGAGCACGACCGTCTTGCCCGGCGGCAGGTCGAGCACGATGTCGCGCAGCACGGGGTCCGCCGCACCCGGATAGCTGAAGCTCACGTGGTCGAAGACCAGATGCCCGCGGCTGCCGGCCGGGGAGGCCGGCTGCCGCCGCGGACCCGGCCCGGGCACGGAGGCCTTCCCTGGAGCAGGCACCGTGGGCCGTTCGGCGGATTCCTGGTCTTTATCGGTGATCTCCGGCCGGGTGTCGAAGATTTCCAGCACCCGCTGAGCCGCGGTGGCCGCCTCCTGCCCGGAGGCGATGATGTAGCCGAGGGCCTCGACCGGCCACACCAGCTGCAGCGCGAGTGTGATGAATGCCACCAGGCCGCCGATGGTCAGCGATCCCCTGCTGACCGCGAACGCGCCCAGCACGATGATGATCCCGATGACGCCGTTGGGGATCAGGTCGAGCAGCGCCCAGAACGACCCGAGCAGGCCGGCCTTCTCGACCTGCGTCCGGTACACCTCCGCGGCCTGGGCGTCATGCCTGGCGGCGGCCTGCTCACCCCGGCCGAGCGCCTTGAGCACGCGGATGCCGGTCGCCGACTCCTCGATCAGCGTGGCCAGGTCGCCCTGCTGGTCCTGGACCCGCCGGGAGAGGACCCGGTAGCGCTTCTCGAACCTGAAGCAGACCGGCAGCACGGGGGCGAACACCACGCCGGTGATCAGGCCGAGCCACCAGTTGAGGTTGATCAGCAGCGCGACCACCGCGATGAACGTCATCACGTTGGTGACCAGGAAGATCAGCCCGAAGCCGGCGAACCTGCGGATGGAAGACAGGTCGGTGGTGGCCCGTGACAGCAGCTGACCCGACTGCCACTTGTCATGGAACGCCGCCTGCAGCTCCTGCATGTGCGCGTACAGGTCGTCCCTGATCGACTTCTCTATCTCCGCGACCGAGGTGGACTGAATCCAGCGGCGGATCATGTTCAGCAGCGCCACCGCCGCGCCCAGGCCGATCGCCGCCAGGGCGAGCGGGATCAGCTGCTGCCTGGCGCCGTGCGCGATGGCGCCGTCGATCACGGTCTTGGTGAGCAGCGGGATGGCGATCTCGGCGGTGACCGCGCCGAGGGCGGCGCAGAACATCACGATCATCTGCGTCCGGAACGGTTTCAGGTAGCCCCGTAGCCGCCACAGCGCCCCGGCTGGCCGTACCCTGGCGGAAGCACGCGTGACCAGAAAAGGGGTAACAGAGGGCATCAGCCGTGAGGTTAACCGTGCGTCCGGCACATTGTCATCTTATTTTTGCTGAGGGCGGACAGCTTGTCGGCAGACCATAACTCTGGCACGCTGGCTCACCCGGGGGCCTCGCGACCCGGGTCGCCGGGGTCACCGGCAGGGAGAGGAACCGTGAAGCGCAACCGCACCAGTCGCCCTAGGCGTAGATGAACCGCGTGTCCCGCGCGGGGATTCTAGCGGCCTACCGCGATGGTGTCACCGTCATCTGCGAGCTGGCGGCTCAGTTCACCGATGCGATGTGGCTGGCTCCGACGCCGTGTCACGAATGGCGGGCGGTAGACCTGGCGGGCCACCTGCGCTGCGTCGCCGACGACTACCACGAGTACCTGGACGACGCCCCGGCCAGCAGGCTCGCGCGGCTGATGGCCACCGGGGCGCCCGCGGACTCCCTGGCCCGCAAGCTCGCCAGGCAGAACGCCGCCGAGCTCGCCGCGCTACCCGATGCACCCGGGCCCGAGCACATCACGGCGTTCGCCGAGTCCGCGCGGTCCTACGGGCGCAGGCTGCCGCCGTCCTGGGACCTGCCGCATCACAGGTACCGGGGGACCGGCGTCACGGTGGGCGCGATGGCGGGCGTGGCGTGTGCCGAGTGGCACCTGCACGCCTGGGACCTGGCCAGGTCCCTGGGCAAGGACTATCGCCCCGCCCAGCCCGAACTGGTCCTGACCGCCTGGCGGGCGGGCACGCCGCAGCTGTGGCCGGTGCTGGAGGCCGGCTGGGACGGTGCGGATCCGTGGCATTTCCTGCTGGGCGCGTCGGGCCGAGATCCGGGCTGGGCTCTGGTGTTAGAGTGTTGCGCCTCAAGCGTGATCACTCAAATTCGGAGAGTAGTCAATGGGTCTCCTTGGACGGTACCTGTCCGGGCTGTGCGTAGCCGTTCTGGGCCTGTGCGGGGCGGGCTGGCTGGTGCTCACGCCGCTGGCGTTCGGTTACCGGGGCCCGGGCCTGCGGGAGGCGGCGCTGACCGACCGCGCCACCGGCACCGGCCTGGCGGTGATCTCCGTACTCACGCTGGCCGCCTGGACGCTGGCCTGGCGGCGCAAGCTGCGCGCCGACGGGGTACTGGCCCGGACATCGCGCTGGCAGGCCCGGCGGCAGGCGCGCGGACTGCGGCGGCGCGAGCCCGCGGGTAACAGCGATCCGGCGGGCAGCACCCCTGATCCGGCGCAGGTCCTGAGCGAGCTGCGCGCGCTGCTTCACCCGCTGCTAGCTGACCCGGCCCCGGCGGCGGCCCCGGCGGCGGCAGGGACCCCGGTCGAAATTCATCACCACGGCGGCATTCCCGGGCCCAGAAGCGAACAGGATCCGTTCGAGGTACCCGGCGGCTGCCAGCCGGGGCTGGCGGACCTGGCGGACTTCGGGCCGGCGCCCGGCGCATCGCAGGCCGGACCGCCGGCTCCGGCTCCGGCTCCGTCCGGCCTCGCGGCGATCGAGTCCATGCTGGCGGGCGCCGAGCTGCTGATGACGGGCGTCGGGGAGGAGGAGGCGTGGTGAACAGGCTCGCGCTGGCCGGCCTGGCCGTCATCGTCGCGATCGGAGGGTGGCTGGTCGCCGCGCCGTTCGTGCTGCGATACCAGCCGCCGGGCGCGCCCTGGACGGGTGCGGCCGGGATGGACGTCACGGTCGGCGCGGTGCTGATCGTGACCGGGCTGGCCGGGTTCTTCGCGGCGCTCGGCGGCCGGGTGCGGGAGCTCTACGCGGCGGCAGCCCCGGAGACCGCCGTGTCTGCGGAGTAGAGTCCTTGATTCGTGACCTTTGACGTAAACCGCGTACGGGCGGCCTACCCCGCCTTGAGCGATGGCTATGCCTACCTGGACGGCGCCGCGGGGACGCAGGTTCCCTCGGCCGTCATCGAGGCGATCGCGGATGCTTACCGGGCCGGGATCGGCAACGCCGGGGGCGCCTTCCCGGCCAGCGGACGCTCCGACGCCATCCTGGCCGAGTGCCGCCGGGCCCTGGCCGACCTGACCGGCGCCGAACCAGATGGCGTGATCCTGGGCCCGAACATGACCACGCTCACCTACCGGCTGGCCGAAACCTTGTCCCGCCAGTGGGGGCCGGGGGACGAAGTGGTGGTGTCCAGGCTCGACCACGACGCGAACGTCAGGCCGTGGGTCCAGGCGGCCGCGCGGCGCGGGGCCGTGGTGCGCTGGGCCGATGTCGACATGTCGACGGCCGAACTGCCGGCCAGCCAGTACGGCGACCTGCTCAGCGAGCGCACCCGGCTGGTGGCGGTGACCGCGGCGAGCAACATCGTCGGCACCAGGCCGGACGTGGCGGCCATCGCCGCGGCCGCGCACGCGGTCGGCGCGCTGTGCTACGTGGACGGCGTGCATGCCACCCCGCACGTGCCGGTGGACGTCGGCTCGCTCGGTGCCGACTTCTACGCCACCAGCGCCTACAAATGGTCCGGGCCGCACATCGGGACGGTGGTGGCCGATCCCGCCCTGCTCGAGACGCTGAGTCCGGACAAGCTGGTGCCCGCGCCCGAGGGCGTGCCCGGCCGGTTCGAGCGGGGTACGCCGGGATTCGCCGACCTGGCCGGGGTGGTGGCGGCCGTGGAGCACCTCGCCTCCCTCGACCCTTCCGCCACGGGCAGCCGCCGGGAGCGAGTACACGCGTCGATGGCCGCCGTCGAGCAGTACGAGGCGCGGCTTTTCGGCCGCCTGCTCGGCGGCCTGAACGCGATCCGGCACGTGACGCTGTACGGCAAGGCCGCGCGCCGCGCGCCGACGGCGTTCTTCACCGTGGCCGGGTACTCGCCGCGTGAGGTGGCGGAACGGCTGGCCGCGCGCAAGATCAACGTGTGGAACGGCGACAACTACGCGTGGGAGCTGGCCGGCGCGTTCGGCCTGCGGGATTCCGGCGGTGCCGTCCGGGCCGGCCTGGTCCACTACAACGACGAGGCCGAGGTCGACCGGCTGCTCGGCGCGGTCGCCGAGCTCGGCTAGCAGCCGTCGCTGAAGTGGCGTCCGGCGGCGTACGCTGAAGGTAGTTCTCCCTCGCGGGACGGGGGAGTCCGCGGAGGTCGTGGGACGATGGCGATGACGGCGATCGGCAGCCTGCTGGCGGTGCTGGCGGGATTCCTGCGCGACCTCACGCAGCTGGCGATCAGCCCGTCAGGTTCTTCGGTCCTGACCGCCGTGGCCGCGACCATCCTGGCCGGGGCCGTCTTCGCGACCATCCTGGCCCTGTTCACCGCGATGGCCGGCGTTTCCCGCACGACCGCCGCCATCCCGATGACCCGCCGCGCCTCGGCGCTGCGGGAGAAGTCCTGGCGCGCGGCGTTCCTGCGCCAGCGCGATCCCGACGCGGCGGGGCGGCCCAGGCCCAGAGCACCCTCGGCGGCCCAGGCGGTCGCGCCCCCGCTCCTTTCTCGCTGACCCGCGGGCTTTCGCGGCCGTCTCCAGCCATCATCCCGTCGTAGCTGGAAGGCCGTTGTCACATGTTCAGTATCTTTGGCGTCCCCGTGGACGCCGCGTATCACCTTGTCTCCGGATTTACCGGGCTCCTCACGCCCGTTCTCGGCGGCGCGGCCGCCGTGGCCGTGATCATCGCGTTCACGATGGCCGTCCGCATCCTCCTCATGCCGCTCAGCCTCCGTGCCCTCCGCGGGCAGGCCGCTACGGCCCGGCTGGCCCCGCAGTTGCTGGCCCTCCGTCAGCGGTACGCCCGGCAGCCGGAACGGCTGCAAAGTGAAATGTCGGCGCTGTACAAGCGGGAGGGCACGAGCATGTTCGCCGCCATCACTCCGCTGCTGCTCCAGTGGCCGTTCCTATCCGTCATGTACCTGCTGTTCCGGTCGCCGCAGGTGGCCGGGAGGCCGAACACGCTGCTCGCCCACGACCTGCTCGGCGTGCCGCTCGGCATGCACTGGCTGAGCGCCGCCGGCCCCGCGAGCATGCAGGGCGCCGTCTTCCTCGGCATGTTCGCGCTGCTGGCCGGGCTGTGCTGGCTCACAAGCCGTCTAGGCCAGCTGATGACGGCCCAGGTCGCCGGCGGCCCAGAAGCCGTCGCGGGGGCCGGGGCGCTGGCCAGGGTGCTTCCGTATCTGGCGGTAGTGATCGCTGCCTTCGCGCCGCTCGCGGCCGGGATCTACCTGCTCACGTCGCTGGCCTGGTCCCTGGCCGAGCGGAGGTTCTTCTTCAGGCGATCCGCCAGCGGCGAAACCGCGGAAGCCCGGCCGGTGCCCAATGGCCTAGCGGACCAGAAAGCCCGGTGAGGTCAGCAAGGCTGGACCGCTCGCAGCACCGGCCGCGGCGCCTGCAGCCAGCGGTTCCCTCCGGAGCGGCCCAGCTGACATAGTCTGGCCTCCGGTGCCGCCCCGGAGCATCGGTTACCTGACCGATCTGCATACCTAGGTCTGGACATCTAGGTCTGGACTCCGCCCGCGGCCCAGACCTAGGTATGCAGGGTCCGGCAGCGGCCGTCTCACGACGTGATCAGCGTGCGCAGCAGCCGGACCGGCGGCGAGCCGTGCGCCAGCATGCGGTCGTGGATCTCCTGGTCGCGCTGGCCGGGGTCGGCTGCCCTGAGCTCGCTGGCCAGGTCGAACACCTCGGAGTACCCGACGTAGTAGGTGGACAGCTGCGCGGAGGTGATCTGCGCCCGGCGCCATTTGCCCGCCGCCTCGCCCTCTTCCTGATAGCCGCGGCCGGTCATCAGCGCCATGGCCTCGGTCTCCGTCATGCCGTGCGCGTGTACCCGGGCGTCAAGGATGGCGTTGATGATCGTGCGCAGCTGCATCTTGAGCTGCTGCATCCGGACCGCGCGGGGATCGCCTTCGCCGGGGTATCCGTGCTCGGCCATCACCCGCTCGGTGTAGACCGCCCAGCCCTCGGTGAACGAGCCTGACCGCAGCGCGGCCCGGATCGCGGTGTCCGAGCCCTTGAACCGGCGGGAATGCTGCAGCTGCAGGTAGTGGCCGGGCATCGCCTCGTGCACCATCAGGTTGTGCACCATGTGCCGGTTGTACTCGCGGTAGAACGAAGCGACCCGCGGCGGCGGCCAGTCGGCCGGGGCCGGCGAGACCGCGATGAACGTGGGCTGCGGCAACGGTTCGAGCGGACCGGGGGAGTCGCAGTACGCCACCGCGACCCCGCGGTCGATTTCCGGCATCACGATGAGCTCGACGGGATCGTCGTAGACAGAGAGCAGCTGGTGATCGGTCACGAAAGCGGTCTGCGCGGCCAGCGCATCGCGGCAGAACGCCAGGATGTTCCTGTCGTCGGGCACGTCCTGCGCCAGCTGGCCGAGCACCTGCCTGACCACCTCGGGCCCCGGCCGGGCCGAGCCGGCCACCTGCGCGGCCAGCTCGGCGATCTCGTCGCTCACCCGGTCCAGGTCGGCGTGCGCGCGGGCCAGGATCGCGTCCGCGTCGGCCGCCGTGTTCAGCGTGAGCGACAGCTTGCGGGCGAATCGCCCGGGCCCGATCCTCGGGTCCGCGAAGCCGCCGGACCCGGTGCCCTCCGCCAGGCGCGCGGACAGCCAGGCACGATGCTCGGTCAGCGCCGCCAGGGCGGCGGTGCGCACCTGGTCAAGCTGCGGGCCGCACTGCGGCGCGGCCGTGAGCGCGCGGTCGATCTCGCCGCTGACCAGCGAGATCGTCCCCGCGAACTGCCCGATGGCGGTCTCCAGGTGCACCTGGGGCATGGACCCGAGCTGGCCACGGGCCTCGGCCAGCGCGGCCGGGACCTGCGCCAGCCGGCCGGCCATCGCGGCGAGCCGTTCCGGCAGCGGGGCGAAATCCCGGGCCAGCAGCTGGTAGATGGCCTTGCCCGGGTTGGCATGAAGCGGATTCCAGGTGTGCTCGCGCAGCTCGTCAAGCTCGAACACCCGCCGGGCTACGCTGCCCGCCATCATCGCGGCGTCGACCCGGTGCTCGGCCGACAGGGCACTGCCGTCGATCGCTTCGAGCCGGGCGGCGAAGCCGTCCAGGGCGCGGCGTTCATCGACCCGGGCCTGCTCGGAAGGATCAGCCAGCCGGGCGTCGAACCTGTGATCGCCCAGATCGGTGGCGGCCGGCGGATGCCGTTCCGCCCGGTCATCGAGATACTCCTTCGCCAGCCTGGTGAACCCGCGATCGGCGCCGTCGCTCATCTAGCCTCCAGTTCGCTCATCTCCGCACCGGGTCTAACCGTAACCAATGAGATGATGGCCCGGTGCGCGTGCTGCTGCCGCTTCCGGACCGGGATTTCGATGTCACCGAGGTGGCGGTGCCCTGGCGGATCCTGCGTGACGCGGGTCATCAGGTGGTGTTCGCCACCGAACGGGCCGGCACTATTCCGGCCGCGGATCCCCGGCTGCTGACCGGCGTCCTGTTCGGCCAGCTCGGCGCCGCACCGGAGGCTGCGAAGCTGTATGCCGAGCTTGTCGCCGCACCGGAATTCGGCTCGACGGTGGCGTGGGACGGGCTGGACCCGGCCGCCTTCGACGGGCTTGTCCTGCCGGGCGGCCACGCCCCCGGGATGCGCCAGTACCTCGGCTCCCCGGTGCTCAGCGAGCAGGTTAGCCGGTTCTGGCAGCTGAGCCGGCCGGTCGGCGCCATCTGCCACGGCGTCCTCGTGCTGGCCCGTGCCCGCGACGCGACCACCGGCCGCAGCGTGCTGGCCGGCCGCCTGACCACCTGCCTGCCGAAGTACATGGAGCGGTCGGCCTACCTGGCGACGGCCTGGCGGCTTGGCCGCTATTACCGCACCTATCCCGCCTACGTCGAGGACGAGGTGCGAGCGGCCCTGGACCACCCGGACGACCAGTTCAGGCGCGGCCCGGTCACGCTGTCGGCGCGCGGCACCGCCACTGATGACAACCCCGCCTTCGCCGTCCAGGACCGGAACTACGTGTCCGCCCGATGGCCCGGCGACGCGTACCTGTTCGCCCGCCGCTTCCGTGATCTCCTCCAGGAAATACTGAGGTAGCGACCATAGCGGGCGGTCAGGCGCTGCGGACGGCGACCTGCGCCGAGGGGTAGCCGGAGGCGCCGTTGGGCGGTGGCTGGGCCTGGACGGCGGTCTGGGTGTAGCCGGTCGCGTCGGTGGCACGAGCTTCGAGCATGTAATTGCCCGCTGAGGCCTGCCACTCCCAGACCCACTGCCGCCAGGTGTCGATACCGGGCACCGCGGCCAGCCGTGCTTCCTGCCAGGGACCGCCGTTGACCCGGACCTCGACGGCGGCGATGCCCTTGTGCTGCGCCCAGGCCACTCCGGCCACCTGTACCCGGCCCGGGGCCAGCGACGCGCCGCCGGCTGGCACGTCGATCCTGGACTCGGTCTTGATCGGTGCCTGCTGTGACCAGCCGCGCTGAGCCCAGTAGCCGTAGGCGGAGGCGAAGGTGGTGACCTCGATATCGGTGACCCACTTGGTCGCGGACACGTAGCCGTACAGCCCGGGCACCACCATGCGCGCGGGGAAACCGTGCACGACGGGCAGCGCCGTGCCGTTCATCGCGACGGCGAGCAGGGCGTTTCTGCCGTCGAGCACGACCTGCAAGGGAGTGCCGCTGGTGAACCCGTCGACCGAGGTGCACAGCAGCTGATTGGCGCCGGCCAGCGGGCGCGCCTGCCTGATCAGGTCCGCCAGGCTCGCGCCCAGCCATTTGGCGTTTCCTGCGTAGGGCCCGCCGACCGGGTCCGAGACGCAGGTGAGCGTGACGTAGGCCTCGATGAGCGGACGCCGCAGCAGTTCGGCGAAGGTGATGGTCACCTCGCGCTGCACCATCCCGTGGATCCGCAGCTGCCAGGTCGCCGGATCCACCTGGGGCACGAGCAGGGCGGTGTCGACGCGGTAGAAACTGCTATCCGGAGTAATGAACGAGCTGAGGCCAGGAATGTTCAGGCTGCTGCCGGCCGGAAGCGGCGGCGCGGGAACCGCAGGCCGGGGGAACCGTATCGCGGCTCGCGCCACGCTGATGTTGTGCTCATCGGTCAGGTTTCTTCCGGCTACCGTGCCGAACGCGGCCGCGACCGCGGCTACGCCGCTCGAGACCAGGAACCGCCGCCGCGCGGGCCAGCGGGATGGCTCCGGGTCGTCCGGATTGGGCAGGAAGGTAAAAGAGTAGGCCGGGCCCGCACGGACGACGGGTTCGCCGGCCCGGGCCGTGTCAGCCGGAGCGGGCAGGTCCGGGGGAGCCAGCGCGTCCGGGGGAGTCAGCGCGTCCGGGTGAGTCAGCGCGTCCGGGGGAGCGGTGCGGCCAGGCCCGATGTCGCCGGTACGGATGTCGCGGGTACCGAAGGCGCGGGAAGCGCGGGAGGCCAGCCCGCCGGGCGGCCCGGTGCGGGCCGGAGCAGCGATGAGGCCGGCCGCCGCCCGGGCCAGCCAGGTCAGCGCGAACGCGCCGGCCGCGGTTCCCACCAGGGTGGGCACCACGTACCCCACCGTCGCGTTCGGCCTGGTCAGAGCCGCCGCCAGGCCTAGGCAGGCGAAAATCGCGAGGCCCCACATGCCGAACGCCAGCCGGCGTACCGCGAGCATCCCCACCACCATCGCGTACAGGGCGATGACCACCAGGATGCCGCCGAGCAGCACCGTCTTGTCATGGGTGCCGAACGCGGAGATGGCGAAGTCCTTGACCGGCGGCGGGGTCAGGTCGATGGCGGCCTGGCCCACCGCGAGCACGGGTGAGCTCTGCGGAACGCCGAGGCCGGAGGCGAACTGAGCGGCGCCCATCGCGACGGCCGCCGCGAGCACGCCGACCAGAGCCCCGGTGCGGGCGCGCGGGCGCCGGGGCTGGTCATCGGAGATCTCGGACGGTGTAGTCATGGCGGAAGGTCGCGTGTTGACGCTGTGTACACGCTACCTGCCCTGCCGCCTTTGGTGAGCTATGGGCCTATTGATGCGGGCGGTGCCATATCCCGGCATAGAGGGCCGGCTCACCTGAGGGATCTCCATGGCGGAAGGTGTACCACGCGGGGCCCGCTCGGGCAGGCGACCCCGGAAACCCCCCGCTTCCGGGGGACTCGTCCCCCGGACCCCCCAACTGCTCGCCGGGGCGACTAACGTTGGGACCCGTGAAAGCATCACCGCAGAACCAGCTCCGCCTGCTCGAACTGGCCGACCTGGACGCCGAGCTTGTCCGCCTTGCCCGCCGCAGGCAAGGCCTCCCTGAAATCGCCGAGCTGGCCCGCCTGGAGGCCAGGGCGAGCGAGCTGAAGGACGCCATGGTCCAGACCGAGACCGAGCTCAGCGACCTGTCCAGGGAGCAGGGCCGGGCCGAGCGCGACGTGGACCAGGTCCGGACCAGGATCGACAAGGACCGGGCCCGGCTGGACGCGGGCCAGGTCTCCGCCGCTCGCGAGCTCGCGAGCCTGCAGTCGGAAATCGAGTCGCTGCACCGCAGGCAGGGCGACCTTGAGGAGATCGTGCTCGAGCTGATGGAACGCTGGGAGACCCTGGTCAGCCGGCGCGACGAGCTGACCGCCGAACGCGAGAACCTGAGCAGCCAGATGGAGACGCTGGCGGCCCAGCGGGATGCGGCTTTCAAGGAGATCGACGAGCAGGGGGCCAAGGCCTCCGACCAGCGAGGCGACGTCGCCGCCGATATGCCTGCCGACTTGCTCAAGGTCTACGACCAGATCCGGAGCACCCGCGGCGTCGGTGCGGCAATGCTGCGGGCCGGCCGGTGCGAGGGATGTCACCTGAGCCTCAACACGGTGGACCTCAACGTGATCAGGGCGGCGGCTCCCGACGAGGTGATCAGGTGCGAGGAGTGCCGGCGGATCCTGGTCCGCACCCCTGAGTCTGGCCTCTAGGTGCGCACCAGGACCAACTGGATGCCCGCTCAGGGCGAGCCCACAGTCACCCTGCTGCTGCGGCACGGCCAGACACCGATGTCGGTGCAGAAGCGGTACGCGGGCGTATCCGATGTCCCGCTCACCGACACAGGGGTAAGTCAGGCGGCCGCGGCCGCCAAGCGCCTGGCGTCGGCCGGCATCGACGCGATCGTGGCCTCTCCATTGCTGCGGGCCGTGCAGACCGCTGAGGAGGTGGCCGCGGCCGCCGGTGTTCCCGTCATGACCGACGAAGGTTTCCGCGAGACCGACTTTGGCGCCTGGGAGGGCCTGACGTTCGCCGAGGTACGGGAGCGCTGGCCGGCCGAGGTCACCAGCTGGCTGGCCGATCCGGCGGTCGCGCCGCCAGGCGGCGAGAGCTTCACCGAGGTGAGCGAGCGGGTCATCGCCGCTCTGCACCGGGTGCTAGCCGAACGGGAACGCCAGACCGTCCTCATCGTCAGTCATGTCACCCCGATCAAGACGCTCGTCGCCGCGGCCCTGCTCGCCCCGCCGCCCGCCTTGTACCGGATGCACCTGGACGTCGCGGCGCTGTGCGAGATCGACTGGTACGCCGACGGCCCCGCGGTACTGCGCTCCTTCAACGACACCGCGCATCTGCCTCGCTGAGAGGAGGAAATAAAGAGCCCCGGATACGGCGGGTTAATGCGGGCCGAATTCCACGCGGACGATTTTCCCCCAGCTCCTGGATACAACACTGGGAACGGTCGTGGTGCGGGTCTCTGATCTGCTGGTTCGCGGCGGGCGGACGGTCACGGCGGGGAATGCGGTGCCGTCGGCGGGCGAGCTGGCGGACGTCCCGTTCGCCCTGGAATGGCACGTTCCGACGGAGAAGGTGGTCACGGACTGGCGGCTCCTGGTGCCGGCGGACATGATGGAGTCGTTCCGAAGGCCTCGGATCGAGGTACGCAGTTCAAAAGGCATGTTGCCGATATCGAAAGTTTCTAAAGATGCGGCTCGAACGCCTCGCGCATCCGGTCCAGGCCGCGCACGACGCCGGTAGACAGCACGCCGACCTCGCCCACCGTCACGGCGACCTCGTCGCCGTCGGCCAGGCTGAACGGTGCGGGCGGGACTAGGCACGTCCCGGTGGACAGCACCACGCCGTCCGGATGAAGATCTGCCCGCAGCAGGTAGCCGACGAGGTCGTCGAACCGGCGCCGCAGCGCAGCGGTGCTGGCCCGGCCCCGCCAGGCGATCAAGCCGCCGCGGCGGATCACCAGCTCGATGCTGAGCTGATAGGGATCCGCGATCTCCCAGGCGGGGCGGATCGACGGGCCCAGCGCGCATCCGCCCAGGTAGATCTTGGCCTGCGGCAGGTAGAGCGGGTTCTCGCCCTCGATCGACCGGGACGACACGTCGTTACACGCGGTGTAGCCTGCGATCTCGCCGAAGCGGTTGATCACGAGGGCGACTTCGGGCTCGGGGACGTCTATTGTCGAGTCGGCCCTGACCGCCACCGTCTGCCCGTGGCCGACGACCCGCCAGGCCGCCGACTTGAAGAACAATTCGGGCCGGTCGGCGTCATAGACCTGCCGGTAGACATCGGCCGAGCGCTCGCTCTCCTCGACTCGCGCCTCGCGGGACGACCAGTAGGTGACGCCCGCGGCCCAGACCTCGGTCCGTCCGTCGATGGGCGGCAGCAGCGTGACGTCCCCGAACGGGACCGGCAAGGTCCGGTCGCCGTTTTGCAGGCGCCGCCTGATGTCGTCCAGCGGCAAGGCCCACAGGGCGGCGAGTGACACCACGTCCGGCAAGCCGAACACCTGGCCCTGGTCGCATACCCCGACCAGGGGGAGCGGGGATTGGCTGATGTGATACCTGATGATGTCCACATGCTCCGCCTTTGCCGCCGAAAGTTTCCACCGCGCCACTGCGCCAGGAACTCCCGGGCAGGCTACGGGACATGCTAGCGAACCGCCAGGCCAGTTGCCCGGCGACCGACCCCAGCGGCCGTTCCCGGGGCAGGAGTGAGCACTTGACACATCGATGTCGGCCGCCACACGTTGCGCGAGGGTCTCCGGATCACTAGAAGTTGCTGAAAAGTTTCGACTAAGGCCGCCCGGGCGCCTCGTCGCCAGGCGCACGGCAGGAAGGACCGGAGCCATGACCGCTGACCCTTACGTGCCGAGCAGCGAAGACCGGTTCTCGTTCGGGATCTGGATCGTCGGGTGGCAGGGCGTGGATGCGTTCGGCGGTGCCACCCGGGCCGCCCCCTGCATGCGCAACTACCTGATCCTGCGGGAGAAGGCCCGGGCGTTCCGCGCCGGCCCCGAGGTGGCCGAGGGCTGCGCGACCAGGCGTGCTGGCGTACCTGGGTGTCGCAGGCGGGGCCGTTCGGCTGCTGCAGGAATTCATCGCCACCGGCCTGTTCGACGCGGTGCTCAGCCACAACCGGTTCACGCTGGTCGACCGCAGTGCCGGACCGCTGCTTGACGACGCGGGCCAGCGCGGGGTGGCGTTCGTCAACGGGGGCCCCCTACGGCGGCGGCATGCTGTCCAAGGGGCCGGACATCCAGCCCAGGTACGCCTACCGTCTGGCCAGCCCGGCTATCCAGGACGCGGTCCGCGCGATGCAGCGGGCGTGCGCGGACCATGGCGTGTCGCTGGCCGATATGAGGCTGCGCCAGCCGCCCCGCCGCGTGCGCCGGCCCGGGTCCGGCATGGCCAGGAGCGCCGCGGGATCGCGGGCGCATTACGATGACGCTGTCCGGCCGGGCAGGCGCAGCTCGCAGGCAGCTCCCTCGGCGCTGACCCGGCCGAAGGGAGCACGGTGGTAAGCGAGCCCAAGTTCGGCCGGGACCGGGTGACACTAGCCGAGATCGCGGCGGCCGCCGGGGTGTCCGTGCCGACGGTCTCGAAAGTGCTGAACGGTCACGCTGACGTCGCGGCCAAGACGCGCTCCCGGGTGGAAGCGCTGCTGGCGGACTACAAGTACGCGGCGCCCCGGCGCGCGGGCCGGCCGTGCCTGATCGACCTGGTCTTCGCCGACCTGAGCCCGTGGGCGGTGGAGATCATCCGCGGTGCCGAGGAGGAAGCCTCCGCCGACGGCTGCCGGATCGCCATCTCGGTCGTGTCCGGTGAACCCGATACGGCCGAATGGCTGGCCCGGCTGTCGAACAGCCGGACCGACGGCGTCATCCTCGTCCTGACCGAGCTGTCGCCTGCCTACCGGGCGCGGCTCGCGGAGATGCACATGCCGGTGGTGATCGTGGACCCGGTCGGCCAGCCCGACCCACGCATCCCGTCGATCGGCGCCACCAACTGGGCCGGCGGCCTGATGGCCACCGAGCACCTGATCGAGATCGGTCACCGCAGGATCGGGACCATCACCGGCCGCCCGTCGCTGCTGTGCAGCCAGGCGCGGCTGGACGGCTACCGGGCCGCGCTGGAACGGGCGGGGATACCCGCGGACCCCGCCCTGGTCTACTCCGGGGACTTCCACTTCGAGGCGGCCCTGACGGCGGCCACTGACATGCTGGAGCTGGCCGACCCGCCCACCGCGATCTTCGCGGGCAGCGATATGCAGGCCATGGGGGTATACGAGGCGGCGCGGCTGCACCGGCTGCGGATCCCCGATGACCTGAGCGTGGTCGGTTTCGACGACCTGCCGATGTCGAGCTGGGTCTCGCCGCCGCTGACCACCATCGTCCAGCCCCTCGCCCCGATGGCCGCCATGGCCACCCGCACCGTGCTGGCGCTGCTCGACGGCAGCAGCGACACCTCGAGCAACCGGGTCGAGCTGACAACGTCGCTGGTCGTCCGGTCAAGCACGGCCGCGCCGCGGAAAAAATCAGGTCCGGCGAAGCAAGCACCACGGCCCGTTCGGAGTAAGGGGGCGCTACAGGCCGCTGGGCCAGGTGATCGATACCGGGGCGACGAGCGGCCTGCCGACCTCTAGCTGGATCTGGGCGTGCGCGGTGAGCGGGATGTCGCGGGGGTTGCCCTGGTACACCTGGCCGTCGTAGATCGCGGTGACCTTTCCCTTGGCCGGGCCGGCCTGATCCGGCCCGAGCGGCTGGCCCCACTCGTCGAAGAACTCACCCAGGGTGTAGCTGCGCTGGACGGGGGACTCGATGTGGATGATGCCGTCGGGAGCGTGCGTGTGCAGCCAGTAGAAACAGGTCCCGGTGGCGATGAACGGGCCCGCGGAGGTGGCCTCCGCCTGGGCGCCGGGTATCCCGATCGCCGCGGGGACCTGCCGGGGTGATCCGTTCACGAAGATGGTCAGGTGAGCGTGGATGTGAAAGAGCGTCTGCTCGCTGGTCTGGCAGCCGATGCCGTCGACACTCTGCCCGGTGGCGCTGGTGGCGCTGGTGGCGGTGCCGGCCAGCGGGGCCGCGTTCGGCACCGGGACGCCTTCGGACCCGGCAGCGCCCGGTGATGGTGCCCGGCTGAGCTGGCCCAGCGTGCTGAGCGAGGCCAGTTTCAGCGGCGGGGCGCTGGCGGCCGCGTTCGTACCCCCGCCGCTGACGGCGAACGTGATGCCCACGGCCAGCCCGGCCGCCACGACCACCGCCACGATGCCCGCCCGCCAGCGGCGCTGCCGCTGCCGGCGTGCCTGCTCGGCCCGCATCCGCTCGACGGCTTTTCTCCTGCTGTCCTTAGACATCGGCGTCCGCTCCCCACGTGCTACGGTCTACGTACGTAGATAGTAGCAGTCTGGTGCGGGCCGGCGGCCGTAAGCTGTCAGGCAGGACAGGGAGGTCTCGTGCGCGGGTTCGGTGACCTGGAAGCCGTGATCATGCATCTGGTGTGGGATCGCGGTGACGCGGTGACCGTGCGGGAGCTGTTCGACGAGCTGCGGCAGGAACGGGCCATCGCCTACACCACCGTCATGAGCACGATGGACAACCTGCACCGCAAGGGATGGCTGGAGCGCGTGAAGGACGGCAAGGCCTACCGCTACACGGCCACGGCGAGCCGCGAGGAGTACAGCGCGCGCCTGATGCGCGAGGCGCTGGCCGGCGGCGGGGATGCCGAGGCGGTCCTGAGTCATTTCGTCGAGGCGATGGACGGTGAGGAGTCCGAAGCGCTGCGGGCGGTGGTCCAGCGGCTGGCCCGCCGGAGTCCGCGATGATGGCCGCGCTGCTGCTCAGCGGCTATGCGCTCATCGTGGCCTGGTCGGCGTCGGTGCTGCTGACCCCGCTGACCTCGCGCGGCATCAGCGCCCGGCTGGGCCTGACGGCCTGGCTGACCGCGATGGCCAGCGTGCTGGCGTGCCTGGTGACGGCGCTGGCGTTTCTCGTCACGGCGGCGGTCGCGAGCTGGCCCGGGCTCGCCGAAGACATGTGCCGCTCGGTCGCGGGCGGGGCGTGCACCCCGCTGGTGTACCGCAGCGTGTTCGAGTTCGGCCTGAGCGTCGCCGGGATCGCCGCCGCGGCGACCTCGGCCGTACTGGCCTGTCGGTACGGGCGCCACCTCCAGCGCGCCCGGCAAGGAACCCGGGCGCACGCGGAGGTCGCGCGCGTGACCGGCAGGCGGCTGCCCGGCCTCCCGGGGGTTCCTGGGGTTCCGGCCGGCCGCGCCGTCGTGCTCGATTCCCCGCAGCGGGTCGCGTACTGCGTCCCCGGCCGTCCCGCCGCCATCGTGCTGTCCACCGGCGCTCTCGCCGTCCTGGATCCTTCCCAGCTCACCGCCGTGCTGGCCCACGAGCGGGCGCACCTGGCCGGGCGCCACCACCTGCTGATCACGGCGACCCGCGGGCTCGCCGCCACCTTCCCCGCCGTGCCGCTGTTCACCCGGGGGCCGGCCGAGGTGGCGCGGCTGGCCGAAATGTGCGCCGACGATGCAGCGGTACGCAGCAGCGGCAGGTACACGCTCGTCGCGGCCCTGCTGGCGATGGGTACCGGCACCGCCGTGCCGGCCGCCGGCCTCGCCGCCAGCACCTGCGCGGTCGAGGCGCGCGTCCAGCGGCTGCTGGAACCGGCCCGCCGCGCCCGCCGGGCCCGCTACAGCCTCGCCCTGGCCGGCGTCACCCTGCTGCTAACCCTGGTCTCGGCCCTGATCGCCGTACTCGCCTGAGCGCCGTACTAGCCCGATCGCTGGCGTCGTTCTGGGGAGCCAGCCCGGCCAGTGGACTCCGGCGCAGCGGCCATCGGCGTATCCTGACCGTTGGGTGAGTCGGCCGGGCGGTCGCGCCGGGCTTGTTTGGTCCGGTGAGGAAGGTCCGGGCTCCACAGGGCAGGGTGGTCGGTAACGCCGACCCGGGGTGACCCGCGGGACAGTGCCACAGAAAACAGACCGCCCCTGCGCCTGGCGCGGGGGTAAGGGTGAAACGGTGGTGTAAGAGACCACCAGCGCCGCAGGTGACTGCGGTGGCTTGGTAAACCCCACCCGGAGCAAGGTCAAGAGGGGAACCGCGGTTCCCTGCGCGAGCGTTTGAGGGCGGCCCGCCCGATGCTCGCGGGTAGGCCGCACGAGGCTGCCGGCAACGGCAGTCCCAGATGGATGACCGCCGCCCCGCGCAAGCGGGTGCACAGAACCCGGCCTACAGGCCGGCTCACCCACCTACAGGTCATTGACCTGGTGTTTTATCTTCATTCCGCCTCCTCGTTCCGCGTCTGTTCCGCTAGAGCCTGCGCGAGGATGGCGTCTATGGCCCCGCGGCCAAGGTCTTCAGAGTCGGGGAACAGGTGTATGTGTCCATCGTCTCGGCGATGGTGGCGTGGCCGAGCCTGACCTGGATCACCTTGGGGTTGAGGTTGGACGCGATCAGCGTCGAAGCGTAGAAGTGCCTCAGGTCGTGAAACCGGGTCCCCGCGGGCAGCCCGGCCGCTGTGACCACGCTGCGCCAGCACGTCCCGAAGGCGTTCCGCTGGGCCACCTTTCCCAGCCTTCACCCAGTCCCACGGGGCGTAGTACACGCTCAGCGCGCCGTCCTCCCACAGCAGTAGCCGGGGATCAGTGGCGGCAACCGGATCCAGGGCCGCAATCACGTCGCGCCAAGACGACAGGCACCACGACGACGTGACCGGCGAGTCGGCTAGCAGCCCCAAGCCCTGCGCACGCATAACCGGGCAGGCGTGATCAACCGCCACGACGGGATGCTATCCAGAACGACCCGTTCGACGCGGCCGATCGGATTACCCGACCTAGCTCGCGCCGGACGGGCGGCTCAGGAAGTCGCCGCAGCTTCGCGCACAGTCACATTCCGTGATCGGGCTGGTCGTCTCCGGAGAGTTCGTGACAGCCGCCAGCGGGCAGATTCCAATGAGCTGCCAACACCCGACCAACCCGACGAGGTTCTGGAGCTATCAGGCACTGATGCCGTGAGTTCCCAGTGACGCACCTTCAGTCGGGCTGAACTCGCGGGCGACGCATTAGTAAGAACCATGCGGCCAGGGGCCAAATAGTGGATCATGCTGACCCGTTCGGATGTGCTTCAGCGAGTTGCTGCCGGGCCGCCAGGTCGCTCGAATAGACTCCTTGCGTTACGGCCTCGGCACCGGCTGCGGGCCGAGGAGGGAGACTCCGTGGACGACGACCGCCAGCTGCAGGTCAGCCGCATCATCGACGCGCCCCCCGAGCGCATCTTCGCAGTGCTGGCCGACCCGGCCCGCCACCGCGAACTCGACGGCGCCGGCATGCTGCGCGGCCTGGACTCCGGTGACGCCCCGATCACCGCCGCGGGCCAGGCTTTCGTGATGAACATGAACCAAGACGGCATCGGCGATTACCAGATGCGCAGCGAGATCGTGGTCTACGAAGCTGACCGCCGGATCGGCTGGGCCCCCGCCATTCACCCGCCGGGGGCGCTGGCCCACATCATCGGCGAGCTCGACCCGAGCGGCCATACCTACGCCTGGGAGCTGGAACCCGCAGGGGACGGCCGGACCAAGGTCACCCACACCTACGACTGGAGCGGCGTCCGCGACCAGAACGCCCTGGGCCTGTACCCGCGGGTGTCACAGGAACAGATGGAGGGCAGCTTGGACCGGGTGGCCGCGGCCGTCGCCTGACCGCGGTGCCCGCCAGCTCGGCCCCCCGCCTCCACGTCCGCGGCAAGCTCCGCGAGTACCTGCTGTAAAACGAGGGTCGTCGCAGGGAAGTCGGCGTACCCGTAAGGCTCGTGTCAGGAAGTGTCAGGTAACCGGCGAGTAACTTGCGTGGTCCTGTGGTTGGGTGTGGTGGCGGTCTACACGGGGAATTGGCCGATGACGCCGTCGTAGCTGGCCTGGGCGTCGGGCAGGGCAAGGCGGCTGTAGATCTCCAGCGAGGTGCGGGAGGCGTGGCCGGAGTAGGGCTGGATGAGGGCATCGTCGATGCCCTGAGTTTTGAGCCAGGTGAACAGGAAATGCCGGAGCCGGTGAGGTGGCATGTTGTGGGCCAGGCCGGCTTTGCGAGCGTAGCGGGCGAGCATAGCGCGGACGCCGCGGGCGGAATACGGCTTCCGCAGCCTTGGCAGCGTCCCGGTCACATTCGACCTCACGATCGGCGCGGAAGGGCAGGATGGCTCGTGGGAGCCACTCGTCCTTGAGCGGGTCAGTGCGTTGCAGTGCTACGGGTGCCGGCAGGTCGTCGTCGTGATGGAGGAGGAGTGCACGCCGCTTAGGAGCGTACCGGCGGGCCGCTGCCCCGCCAGGTCGGTCAACCGGCGGGCATCGGCTACGTGGGACTGTGCCTGAACCCAGAAGGAAACCACCGATGACCCAGGGCGACATCCACTGGATGAGCCTCGCCGTCGACCTTGCGAAGCTCTGCCCGCTCTCCGAGAGTGCCTTCTCCGTCGGCGCGGTCATCGTCGACGAGGACGGCCAGGAGATACTCCGCAGGACTCGTAGTCAGATCGAAGCCGCGGTGCTCAGTACCGAAACTGGCGAGTCCCGGTCAGAGACGACGCGCAGGCGACGCGGCCGTGGTGCACGGTCAGCAGGTCCACGCCGCTGCTTCGGCCGCCACCGTCGGTGCTTGAGGTCCAGAGGATTGCGGCGCGCCCGCGGACGGGGTCGAGGACAGGCTGACGGTGGATGACACGCGTTGTCGACGACTGCACCGCACGCTCGGCTTCGAGGTGACCGGTGAGTGCGGCGCGACCGCGCAGCTCGGCGGCCTGATCTCCGCCCCGGATGAAGACCCTGACGTCGTCGGCCACCGCGTGGACGTCGCCGTTCCACAGTGACGTCCACTCCTGGCACAACCGGTCGAGGGCTGTCACCGTGGTTGGTTGCGCGTCCGCGTCATCGAGGTCCGGGCTGTCGTCGCGCCGTTGGCACACGAACGTCCAGTTTTCGTCGATGCGCCCGTCCCGGACGGTGTTGACGTCAGCCCCCGTCCAGACGGTGCCATTGGGCAAGGTCACGTCCCACAGGTAGGCGAACCGGTCTCCGGCGTCGACGAGCACCCGAGGGTGAAACAGGTTGATGTGTTGCGCCCGGTAGCCGGCTACGAATGTCTCCTGCTGGTCCGGCCCGATCACGGCGTCAAGGCCTGGAGTCTGGGCGGACCACTGCGTGCAGTGCCCGGTCATCACCTGGTGCGCCAGAGCGGGGTCCTCGTTCCACATCCGGCACCAGGTCCGCATCAGCGTTTCGTTGTCCATGAGTCCACCTTGGCAGGTCGACGCGACACCGTCCTGTCGGTGTTTTCCGACCGGTGGTGTGGGCTACGGCACCAGCGGCCGTGCGGCCAGACGCTCGAGTTCGGCGGCCGAATCACGCCGGCGATCCGGCGCACGTTCGTCGGATACGCTCGCCGTCGACACGCGGTCCAGCGCGAAGCCTCGGACGGCTCCGCGTAGCCGGCACCACCCCATCAGGTACCAGCCCGTCGGACCCCACAGCAAGCCCAGCGGCTCGACGTCTCGCTGGGTCTGTGCACCGGTCGGGCCGGTGTACCTCAGATGCAGCACGTGCCCTGTCGCCAGCGCGTCCTCGATCACACCGCTCACCGGACTCGCCGGTTCGACGCGGTGGTCGCCCACCAGATGGACCTGCTCGGCCAGCGCCTCCTCACGGCGGCGCACATCCGCCGGTAGGACGGCCAGTACTTTCTGTCCTGCGGCGCGTGCCGCCGACGCGAACGGACCGGACGCCGCCGAGCGCAGCGCGACACTGATCGCGAGCGCCTCGCGGGCCGTGAGCATCACAGGCGGCAACGTGCGGTCACGATCGAGGAAGTAGCCGCCGGCACGACCGACGTCACCCCGGATCACGGTCCCCGCCTCACGCAGGGCGCCGAGATCCCGCTCGATGGTGCGCGCACTCACCTCGAACCGGGCCGCCAGCCACGATGCGCTCCGCGGCCTCGGCGCTACCGCGCGCAGCTCCTCGACCAGCGCGTACAGCCGCTCGGTGCGATTCACCCGCCAAGCCTAGAACAGCATCATGCGCCTGCGTGCCCCCAACGCCGGTTGGGAGGGCTCGTCGGATTGCCGGTGACAGAACCCGGCCTGCGGGCCGGCTCACCCGCCCATAGTCCCGCAGAGGGCCTGCGATCCCTTTTTCAGCGAGCAGCCTCGAGCTCAAGAGCCCGGTGGGTGGGGGTCGTTGCGGGCCAGCTGGGCCGCGCGCAGCTCGGCGTGCATCTCCCACGGTGCACGCGGCAGGACGTGGCCGGTCTCGAGCAGCGACTTG
>CABEDN010000878.1_pt1 | contig 24805 bp, 22 predicted proteins | sample 3423051 | NCBI WGS metagenome assembly CABEDN01 (sample SAMEA5534330, study PRJEB31848) | metagenome | biome: tundra; feature: field; material: soil | place: USA | collected 2013-05 | depth 0.15 m
CGAGTACCTCGCGCCGGCCTTGCAGGCGAAGTTCACGCCCTGTAGTCGGGGATGTTAGTGGTGTTGCCGTGGGTCGATCGCATTGATGCCGGTGTCCGACGGCTGCGGTCACCGAGTGCCGGGAAGAGCGATGCGGATGAGGAACGCGCCTGAGAGCTGGAAGGATGGCCTGGCGGCGTACGGGGCTGCACGGGAGGCGGGGCTGCACGGGAGGCGGGGTTGTGAGCGACGCGAGGACCCAGAAGGTCGATCCGGCGGAGCTGGGGCCGGCCTTCCCGCGCACGCACCACGTGCTCTGGCTTGAGTTCGGGAACCGTCAGGACTTCGACGACCCGCGCAAGGAATGGCGGCGGCTGTTCTCGGAGCTGCTGGGCACCTTCGCGCTGGTGCTGGTCGCCGCAGGCGGAGGGCTTCTCCACGCGAAGGGGCAGATCAGCCTCGCTGCGGCGGTCGTCGCCCCGGGCCTGATGGTGACGGCGATCATCTTGTTCATGGGCGCGGTCTCCGGCGCGCACCTGAACCCGGCCGTGTCGCTGGCCTTCGCGCTGCGCGGGGACTTCCCGTGGAAGCGTGTCCCGGGCTACATCCTCATCCAGCTCACCGGTGCGACACTGGCCTGCCTGTTCCTGCGCCTGGTGTTCGGGAACACCAGGCATCTGGGGGCGACGCTGCCGGGCCCGGGATACACGAGCTGGCAGGCCCTGCTCATGGAGATCGTGCTCACCGCGCTGCTGGTCAGCGTGATCCTGGGCACCGCATCGGCGGCGCAGAACGTCGGCGCGATCGCCGCGCTCGGCGTCGGCGGCTACATCGCCCTGGCCGGCCTGTGGGCAGCTCCAGTCAGCGGCGTGTCCATGAACCCGGCCCGCTCCTTCGGTCCCGCCCTGGTCAGCGGTGACTGGACGAGCTACTGGGTGTATACCGCAGGGCCGATCGCCGGAACGCTGATCGCCGTCGGCTGTGCCCTGGTGCTGCGCGGCCGCGGCGGCGATGTCATCTCGCGGGCGGCGGGCTCCGGCGTGCTGGACGAGGGGGCACTAGCCGCCAAGGCGGAACTGCCGGAGGAGACCGGGCAAGGCAGGGTCGTCCCCCCGGGCATCGCCGGTGACGATGCGCAGCGGAGCGGTCAATGACCGACGCCGGGCTGACGAGCTGGAACGATGAGCCCCCAGGCCCAGGTGCTGCTCCGACGCGGCAGGCCCTGTCGCAGGCTTCCGGCAGCCGGCCGGAGCCGGCTGCACCCAGACCGGCGCCGCGACCGCTCGCGCCCCGACATCGGCGTGCTTTACCTTGAGCTCAGCATCCCAGCGGGTGAGCACATGCCATAGCGGGATCCCGGCCCAGCAGCAAACGACCAACACCATGAGCGGGATATTCCTCCAGAACCAGCTCATCATCTTCCCCTCCCCAGCCGCCATGGCGGCCTCTCTGGAAACGGGTGTGCCAACGCGGCCCTGATCCACGAGAGAGGCGTGATTGAGCGTCACGCCCTGGCCATCGCACGGGTATCCACCCAGGTCAGCATCTGCCGATACGGCCACGTATCCCGCCAGCTGACGCAAGCGGGAAACGCCCATATCAATTACTCGGGTACGGCACGGCCGACCGTGCCGATCGGCTGAGTCAGGCGCCAGAACGGCGGATATTGAACTTGCTCGGGCCTTCGCGGAAGTTACGGTGCGTGAAGTTGGCCACCCGAGCCGTGAATGGTCGTGGTGATCAGGTCAGGCGGCGCGGGGTTTCTTGGGCGGTGGCCAGGCGGTGCAGCAAGGCGATGGTGGGCGTGTTCACTGCGGGCTGCGGGTCGTCACGTTCGCACAGTTTCTGCGCCCGGACCCGTCTGGTCGATCTGCCTCTGATCGTGCTGCCTGGGATGCCGCAGTGTCCGGAGGCAGGCACCTCTGTGGAGAACGCCTCTGGTCGGCGGAACGGCATAAGTCCGGGGCGAGATGCTGCGCTTGCTTCTGACTGCTGGTACGTCCTTCGCTGCGCTCGCTGGGTCAGGCGATCTTGAGCTGCTCGTCGCCGAAGTCGGCGATGAGCTTGAGGGTGCCGCCGAGGGCGGAGACGTAGCGGTTCAGGACGTCCTGGGTGGAGACGTCGCCGCGTTCGATCTGGGAGATCCGGGCGACCGAGACGCCCATCCGGAGGGCCACCTGCTCCTGGGTCATCCCGCGCCGTTTGCGCATCTCGGCGAGCCGCCAGCCGCGGGCGTCATCCAGCATCCCTGCGACGGCCGCATCGAAGGCTTCCCGGCCGCCGGCCGTCGCCACGGCGCGCTCCAGGTGACCGGAGTCCCGCCAGCGCGACACGCTGCTCATAGGCCCATCTCCTTTCCCCGCTCGGCGAGATAGTCATCGTAAAGCTGCTCAGCGCGGGGGATTGCCGTGCGGTACCACTTATCCCATTGCCCGGACTTGTCGCCGGCCACGAGCAGGGCCACCGAACGCCACGGGTCGAAGACCAGCAGGATCCGGATCTCGCTGCGCCCCGCTGACGGCGGGCGCAGTTCCTTCATGTTGGCAATCCGTGACGCGGTGATCGTGTCCACCAGGGACGGCCCTCGGCGGGCCCGTTGCGTTCCAGGACCGGGATGGCCTGGTTCACCAGTTGATGGCTCACCGGGTCGGACTCATACAGCTCATCAAGAAAGGCCTCGACCTCGGCGGTCAGCAGGACTTCCCACTCCACACGGCTCCCTTCGACGTATGAGGACGCGCACCTCCTTAAGGATATTCTTAACCTGGGGAGGTCGGCGGTCAACCTGCTCGGCGGCCGATCCTGGATCGCGGGATCCCGCGGCCGCGAGGGACGTGCCCGCTCTCGGAAACTACAGGCCCACTGAGGTCGCGGCTGGCCTGTCCCGGTCGTGACTGGTTCCGTAGGGGGTATCCATGCCAGCTCGGATTCCGCGCCGGTTAGGTCATGCCGAGCACGGGGCGGTCCAGTCGAGCCGGGTGGATCGCTGGCTGGAACCGTATCGGTCGAGCCAGCGACCGCAGTTTTGGCCGGACGCTACGGATGAGCCTTCTCGGTGTGATCAGTCAAGGCAGAATCTCGACGTACCCGTCGGTTCCGTGCACGCGGATCCGCTGCCCATCGGGGATCAGCCGGGTGGCATCTACCACACCGACGACGGCCGGCAAGCCGTACTCCCGTGCGATCACTGCGCCATGGGTCATCAGGCCTCCCACCTCCGTGACCAGGCCCGTGATCGCCACGAACAGCGGCGTCCAGCTGGGGTCCGTGTAGGCCGTGACCAGGATGTCGCCCGCTTCGAGATCGGCCTGCGCCATATCCAGGATGACGCGGGCCCGCCCTTCGATGACCCCGGCGGAGACCGGTAGGCCGACCAGGGCACCGGTCGGCACGTCGTCGCGTCGGTACGCCCCGGTGATGACCTCGCCGTCCGATGTGAGCACCCGGGGCGGCGTGAGCGCTTGATACGACCTGAACGCGTCCTTGCGCCGGCAGATGAGCTGGTCATCCACGGGGTTCGTGCGCACGACGTCGTGGAGCTCTGGGAACCTCAGGTAGAAGATGTCTTCCTTCTCACGAAGCACGTGGGCCTGCACGAGGCGCTCGGCCTCTTTCAGCAGGGCCTGCTTGTACACGAAGTAGCGGCTGACCATGCCGTACTTCGGGTACTCCCGGTACCCGATGAAGGTCCGCACCCGGTCGATCATCCGCTTGGCCTCTTCGGACTTCCGCTCCCCGTCCGGCAGGGCCCGCAAGCGCTCCAGCACGTCCTGTTCCTTCGCCCATGCCTCCTGCCGCCCTTGCTCGAAGCGCCGCGCGCCGGCGCCCGGCTCGAAGTTCTTGATGTTGCCGAGGATCACGGGCACGAGCGTGGAGGGGCGCTCGCTCCAACGCGGCCGCGTGATGTCGATCTCGCCGACGCAGCGCATGCCGTACTTTTCGAGCCACGCCTCGATGGCGTCTCGCGCTTCCCGCCCGCCCGAGAGCTTGGCCAGCTCGTCCAGGAAACCCTCGTCCTCGACGTGGTGCAGAAACGCCACCACGTCCGGATGCGGGCGGATCACGTCCGCGACGTCCAAGAGCGCCAGCCCCATCTCCGATGTGACGTTATGGGGAACGGACTGCGTGAGCGTGTCAGCCGCGTTCTTCTCGCCCAGCCACGCCTGCAGCTGATCGTTGAGCCACCACGCGGCCTCCATCGCCGACATGAACACCTGATGGCTCTGCGGATCGAACAGGATCCGCTTCAGCTCCTGGATGTCCGCCTGGATGAAGTCGAGCAGCGCCTCTCCGGACTTCGTCCGGATGTCGCGTTCCGAGGCGGCGATTGATGCCTGGCTGCGCCCGATCAGCTCGGTGACGATGGCCGGATCGGTCTCGATCGGAGCTGGCGCGCCGCCAAACAGTGGCCCGGGGGGACCCTCGTCAGGGAGCGGCCGGATGAAGCCGTCGCGCTCGAGGATGGTCTGCAGCGCGTCCCCGGTCAGCGGATCGGATCTCCCCAGGGCCTCTAGGAGGCCGGCGCGGCTCGCCGGCGAGGCCAGCCTTTGGGTGACATCGACGAACAGGCGGCCGCCGGCCTCGGCCATGGGCGCGGGGGTCGTCATCTGCCAGAAGGACAGCCCGAGGGGCTTCATGGGGTCGGTCATCATCTGCTGATGACCGACGGAGACATAGACGTGGTTCTCCCGGTCGCCGGACTCGGGGATGGGGAACAGCGTGGTGATCGGCCGGCTCTGGACGATCTGGAAGCCATCATCGACCAGGCACCATTCGATGTCCTGCGGACGGCCGAAGTGCGCTTCGATCCGCCGGCCGAGCCGCGCGAGCCGCACAACCTGCGCATCCGTCAACGCCGGCTGCTCCTGCCGCTGCGGGTCGATCGCCTGTTCCTGCGTCCCGCCAGCCGGCGAGGCGTGAACCGCACGCTGCTTGGCGGCGATCGCCTTGGCGACGACCTCGCCGTCGCGCACCTTGAAGACATCCGGGTTCACCAGGCCGGAGACCAGGGCCTCACCGAGGCCGAAGCTGGCCTCCACGGAGGCGACCTTCCGGTTGCCACTGATGGGGTCGGCCGTGAACAGGATGCCGGCCGCATCCGGGAAGACCATCTGCTGCACGACCACGGCCATGTGGACCTTCCGGTGGTCGAAGCCGTTCCGCAGGCGATAGGTCACGGCCCGCTCGGTGAACAGCGACGCCCAGCACCGGCTGACGTGCTGGAGGATCGCCGCCGGCCCCACGACGTTCAGGTACGTGTCCTGCTGGCCGGCGAAGGAGGCCGTCGGCAGGTCCTCTGCCGTCGCGCTGGATCGGACGGCGTAGGCGGCTTGCTCGCCGAGCTGGGCGAGAGCGCGGGTGATCGCCGCCGCGAGATCGCCCGGGATGGCGATCCCTTCGATGGTCCGGCGGATCTCCGCGCTGAGCGTGCGGATCGCCTCCCGGTCGTCCGGGTTCAGGCGCGACAGCTGATCGAGCCGATCGTCGATCGAGGGCGCTTCCGCCATGATCCGCCGGAAGGCGTCCGTCGTCACGCAAAAGCCAGCCGGCCCGCGGATGCCGTCGATCCGCGACAGCGCCCCCAGGTGCGCGCCCTTGCCGCCAACGACCGCGACCTGCATCTCGTCAACCTCTTGAAGCCCCAACACGTGCTGCTCGCTCACCGCGATACCTCCGAGGCAGCCGTGCTCCGTTGCACTGCACTGGCCGATCGAATCACCGGCGCCTCCAGCTCTGCCGAACCTCGTATTGGGCACGTCGTCATCTCTCGTTGCCTTCCCTCTGACGAGTCGGCCGGCCGCTCCGCCCAGTCGGGCGGCGCGCACACCCGCACCTCCGCGCCCAGCGCTCGCAACCGCACCGCCAGTCCCACCAGCGGTTCGTCACCGCGTCCCCCATAGGTCGACAACAACACGCGCACGTCGTGCCCCCATGTCTTCGTCCGTTATTGGTCCGGCCGCCGATTCTGCAGCACGACCCGGGTCTTGCCGCAAGCCCCCCAGTCTGCTATACGTTAAAAGTGGCAAGGAGTGAGATCTCCTTGCCTTTGCCTTTGTCGTCCGCTGGGAACTGACAACCTTTTGCGAAGCGGCGGCGCGCCACGTACGGCGGTACACGTCGTTCGCCCAGGAGGATGTCCCGTCGGCCTGCGGATGCAGCCGCGGAACGAGAAGTTCTTTCCCTTTGCCGGCAAGGCCCGAACGCCGTCGAGCGCGCCGCCATTCTCCCGGAGGTCGTCGCGCCACGCGAGCGCTGGGCGAAGCTCGCCAAATGGACGACCGCCGAGCTTCACGGCCGCCGTAGCCCAAAACGGCACCAGCAGGATCACCGGCGACCAGCGGCCGCCCGCGGGGGCGCATGCCGCTGGCCACCCGCCTTGCGACTACGTCCGCCCGGTCGGCCTCGGCGCCCGGCTGCGGCAGGAGACGTGGCTGAGCCAGACCTGGCGGACGAGCTTCGAGCTCCGCGACCGGTTCAGCGACGGTGACGGGCTAGTTGCCCTGGGGCGCACGACACGGGTATAGATCAGGCTCGAGACCCGGCAGCGCCCGGAGCCGGTCCCCGGTTGGCTGCGGGAATCAGCCGGGCCCGCTGCGGGCCCGGTGGACCGCGTCGGCTGATACACGTACACAGGCGGTATCCGGCCGTCCCGTCACAACACAGGTGGGCGAACCATAGCGACACCCTGTGCTTCATGCTTGTCTTATAGTGGTCGTATGACAGCCGTAACCATCAGCTTCCGCGCCGACGAGCAGACGATGGCCGAGCTTCGCCAACTGGCCGGCGACGGGAACCTGTCGGATGCGATCCGCGAGCTGATCCACGCGCAGTACACGGCGCGGCTGTACGCGCAGGCCGCCCGGGACGCCGAACGGCTCCGCAACGACCCGGCCGACCTAGCCGATATCAAGGCCGTGAACGAGGAGCTGGACGAGATCAGTGCGTGGTGACCTGTTCCGGCTGCGCCCCGATAAGGACGCCATCGGGCACGAGCAGCGCGGTCCGCGGTACGCAGTTGCGATCCAGACTGACGGCATCCTGCTCTCCACCCTGATCGTCGCCCCGACTTCCACCAGCGCGCAGCCCGCGATCTTCCGGCCCGAGATCGAGATGGACGGAACCCGGACCCGCGTGCTCGTCGACCAGATGCGCGCGGTCGACTCCAGCCGGCTGGGCGACTTCGCCGGCCGTCTTGACGCCGCAGAGACCGGAGAGGTCGACCGGGCCGTCCGGCTCATACTCGGCGTCCTCTGAAACGGCGGCGTTCCGGAAAAGGACTGACCGACGCTTTTTCCATTGATTCGAACGTCCGGGAAGTTAGCCAACTCTGGGAGCCAAACTGGGAGCCAACAGCTACAGCCTTCAGACGACACCAGGCCACGGCCGACTCTCATCAGTGCAGTTAAGCGGCCAGTGAGCGACACCAGGCACCACGCAGCGATGGTTCGCCGGTGCCTTCTAAGCAGTAGGTCCCGCGTTCGAGTCGCGGTCGGGGCGCAGGGTCAGCAGGCGAATACCTGCTCAGGCGACGCCACTATACGACAGATCCTGACACCTGCGATGACCTAGCGAGCGGTGCTTTCGCCCGGACACAGATGCCCGGTTTCCGTGGCCGGCGATGCTTGGCGATTGGGGGCGACGGTGGCGATAACAGAATGTAACCAACGACTCGGCTGATCGATTCTAACTCGCGTATAACGTCGAATCGGGGGCAGAGAGGGATGGAGCATAGAACATCGATCGCGACGACAGAATGTGCGCTTATGGCGCGCCGTAGATCAAAGTCGATCTCGATACGATTCAGTCCGCTGACAACTGCGTCAATCCCATCACTTGCCGGTTCTGCGGCACCGCCTCAGCTAGTCGATTGCTGGTGCATGCCTCTGACCCGATTCCGCGAATAGCGCGGTCGGGCCGGCGCACTGGTTCGCGCCGGACGCCCTGGCTGGGCGGCGCGCCGAGTGGAGCGCGGCCGGTGCCTTATCACGTCGAGCAGGCGCGCCTCCTTCCAGCGGATTGACCGGTCGATCGAGATGTCATGCGTGACCCGCTTGAGGGCATCGGCGAACTCGATCCGCTCCGCCGCGCCCTGACCGGGAGACGGGTCCGGGCCCGGTCAAGGACGACAGCGGCGGCAGGAGTGCCTCATTTGAGGGGTACGGTGTAGGCCACCACTTGCGGATTACCGCTGCCGCTGGCCTTGCCGGTCACCGGGCCGCCCGCGGGGACGATCACCGTGTTCCCGGCGATGACGATCGGCGCGTTTGCTGAGGTGGGCAGCTGGCGGCGGAAGACGATCGCGCCGGTGCTGCGGTTGAGGGCGATCAGGACACCGTGGTAGAGCGTGGTGAAGACAAGATCATTCGAGACCGTCGCGGCACCGACCGGCAAGTCTGCCACCTTCGTGTCCCATTCGACCTTGCCCGTGGCGAGGTTGAGTGCCTCCACCTCTCCAGCCAGAGGGCCGGCGGACTTAACCGCGACGGGAATCTTTAGACTTGTGTAGGTGAGCGGCAGGTCGATGGTGACCACGTAGATGCTGGTGCCGGCGACGGCCATGTCGGTCAGGATGCCGCCGACCGAGCTGGGAAGAATCGTGAAGGGCACCTTAAGCGTGATCTTATGTTCTAGCGCCAGGAGCGAGTCATTGTCGTGGCCGTTGTGCTCGCCGACGGGCGTCTTCCAGATCAGCTTGCCGGTCTGGGCGTTCATCTCATAGACGTAGCCCATCTTGCCGCCGCCGAGGACGACGGAGACCCCGTTGACGCTCGCCGAGATCGGCGACGCCTGCATGTCGTGGTCCATGAAGTCGTTGGGCACGCCCTGGTAGTACCAGCGCAGTTTCCCGGTCGCCGCGTCGAGGTTCACGTCACTGTCGGTGTAAAGCTGCGCGGAGGGATTCGCGATCGCCGAGGCGACCGACTGATACGGATTGCCGATGCCGAACGTCACCGATCCGTCGCTGCTGACCAGCGGCGCCTCCCAGGCGCCGCCCGACCCGAGCCCGATAGCCTGTACGCCAGTGTCAGGGCCAAGGACGGTGTTGAATCTCCACAGCAGTTCGCCGCTTGCCGCGCTGAGCGCGAGAAGCACCCCGCCGCCGGGCCCCGAGCCGTACGCGCTCGCCAGATACACCCGCCCGTCTGCCACTTGCGGCTGGATTTCGAACGTCCCCTGGCCCGTGCTGAGCAGATGGCTGCTGACCCAGATCTTCTTACCGGTGCGGGCATTGAGCGCGAAGACCGTTGTCGGCGAGATTCCGTACACCGTTCCGCCGGCGACCGCGACGCCGTCCGGTCCCGGTCCGGTCTTCATCGGCGTATTGAGCTCGTACTCCCACTTCAGCCTGCCGGTAGCAAGCGCCAGCGCGTACACGTTCGCGTCGAGATCCTGGATATAAACCACGCCGTTCACCACGATCGGATTTGCGGCCAGGGCACCGTCCGGGCCGACGCCTGCTGCCGCGGGTCCCGTGATGTGGAACGTCCAGGCCTGCTTGAGCCCGGACACGTTTGCTGACGTGATCGTCGAGCCCGCAGCGTTCCGGGTGTTCGAGAGGTCGCCGTTTGAATACGGCCAGGACCCAGACGCCAACGGCTTGGGGGCAGCCGCATTGGTGACGGTGACCGGCGTGCTGCTGCATGCTGCCGTCACCAAGCTGGCCGTGACAAGCACGGCCGCAACGCTGACGTGGCGTCCAGTCAAGTTCGTTTCATCTGACTTCCCTTTCATCTCTCTGCCAGGGGCGTCAGCTGCCACTGACCGGGCCCTTCAGGGGCGCTTCGTCCGCGGCATGTGCCGGGGGCTACCGCTCCGGTGTTGTTGCCGCGGGCGCTTCTGAGCTCGGTATGTCCCGGCGACCATCTACCGGAAGATCCGCGAGTACGGGCATCGTCGCCCCGGCGGGCGTCTGACCAGGCTCAGGTTCGGGCAGATGCGGAGCTAGCGATAGTGATGTACCAGTAGCCACCCGCGAGATTCCCGGCCGCGGGCACCAGGAACCACGCTGACAACCGGTACATTTTGCGCCGCTCCTGGTCGGTTCCCGCGCTACGGCCGAGCGAGAGCAGAACGAGGCCGATGCCGAGCTGGAAGCCGCCACCGGCAACACGCGTGACCCCAGAGCCGCGGAGGTGGCGGTACTCCCATGGCGAGATCCAGCGTTGCATGCCGGGTCGCGGGGGAGATAGCCACCACCCGCGCAGGCCTTTCGCAGCGGTGTTGTCGTTGGGTGCGTTCATCGGGATGCCTCCTAATGTCACCTGTGGTGTCGGCCACCCGATCACTTCTCAAAGTGATATCACATTGATATCTGGCTTGTCAATGGCGGCAGTCCTGACGGGCCGACTGGGGGATGGCGCGTCGGTCAGGGTGACCTACCCGGCCGGCGCGCGGTTCTATCTCCTGGGCGTACAGCAGCAGCGGGCTGGCGCAGGTCGGCAGCTTCTCGCACAGCGCCATGGGGCGCAGCTCGCCTCCCCGATCTCCGTGAGCGCCGAGACCAGCCATAACGAGCGGTTCGGCGCGCCTCCAACAGATCTCGTCGAGAGGATCACCACATTACAGATCGGCGGATCCGGGCGCGGTCTGCGGTCCTGCTGTCAGTTACGAAGCGTTACCAAAGTTGCGGCCGGAATAGCGGTGGCAACACGGTGGCCACTCGTCTCCGCGCTGAAGGAAGGGCGCGGAGCCGGGCTAGCATCTGGGCTATGACCGGTCCGTCAGGCGAGTGGGTCCCGGTGGTCTGACCGGGGAATAGCCATCCCCAGCAGGCGCGCGGCAGCGAACAGCACCGCTGCTGACCTGCACGTACGCGCCCGGCGGCGGCCTGTGGCCACCGGCCGTCCCGCGCCTGATCGCACTGCAGGCGACGCCCGCGCCCCGTGCCTGAGAACGCGGCGGCGTCTTCGGCCTGGCCGACCTGCGCGCGGGCATGCGGCAGCGGGCCCGGGCGTGCACGACGGCCGGGCCTGGTCAGGGCGTTACAGGGTCAGGCGGCGCTGGCGATGGTGACGTTCAGGCCGAGTGCCTCCAGCTGGCGGCCCCGTACGATCACCCTGCCCCGTCGGAAGCGGGGAACGCGGGGGTTGCCCGGCTTGCGCGGTTCTGCCTCCAAAAGCTAGCCATGACTACAGGAGTGCGGCTTGGTGGCGTGAGGTGAGCACGGTGGCGTCACGCTCAGCTGGGTGAACCTGTGGCGTGGTGGAAGGTTCCCGTGCTGAGCGGTAACGTTCCCGGAACGGTGCGGGCGTACGTTGTGGTAATGCGGGAGGCGCAGCCGGCAGCCGCGCCGGTACCGGTGACGACGGAGGTCGCGGCGCGCCGCTTCGGTGTGGCGTCATCAGCGGCCGCGGCGGTCCTGGTCGTCGGTGCGGTACTGCTTGCCGCCGCCTCGGTGCCGCTCTACGCCATGACGCACCAGAACGTGCTGGTGAACGGCGGTCAGAACATCGCCGTGGCCGTGCTCTTCTCGGCGGTGGGTTTCGTCGTCGTCCGCCGCCAGCCCCGCAACGCGATCGGCTGGATCCTGCTCACCGCCCCCGCTGGCCTCCAGCTGCTCCCGGCGGATGCCGCGTCCTATGCGCTGCTCGCTTACCGCCTGGGCCACCGCCTGCCGTTTGGCGCGGTCGCGCTGCTGCTGGAGTATTCCTGGGCGCCGGCCATCGTGCTGCTGGGGCTCGCGATCCTGCTGTTCCCCGACGGGCGGCTCCCGTCGCCGCGCTGGCGCCCTGTGCTGTGGTCCTACCTAGCGGTGGTTGCCTGCTACGCGGGGGGCACGTATGCGCTGGTGGCTACCGCCCTTGCCGCGCGCCATGTCCGCGTCGACTCAGGCGGGGGTCTCACGGCCATTTCGTCGGCCACCTTCTACTGGCTGATCTTCCCGGTGCTCGCCGCCTTCTTGCTGTCGTTCGTCGCTGCGCAGGTGCTGAGCTGGCGGCGTTCGTCGGGAGAGCGGCGCCAGCAGCTGAAGTGGCTGATGAGCGGCGCCGCCGTCCTTGCCTTCTCCCAAGTCATCTTTCAGCCGATACTGGCGCTCTATCCGCACCTGGCTCAGGTCCAGCTGGTTGCCGGCTTTCTGGTCGGGCTCGGCGCTGCGGCGCTTCCGGCCAGCGTGGCCGTGGCCATCATGAAGTACCGGCTGTATGACATCGACCGGATTATCTCCCGGACCCTGGCGTACGCGATCGTGACCGGCCTGCTGGTCGGGGTGTATGCGGGGCTGGTGCTGCTGGCGACCCACGTGTTCCGGTTCCGCACTCCAGTGGCGGTGGCCGCCGCCACGCTGGCGGCGGCGGCGCTGTTCAATCCGCTGAGGCAGCGGGTGCAACGGGCGGTGGACCGGCGGTTCAACCGGGCCCGCTATGACGCCGACAAAACAGTGGCCGCGTTCGCCGCCGGGCTGAAAGACGCCGTCGACCTGGACGCGGTCCAGGCCGACCTGGCCACTGCCGTGCAGCAGGCCCTGGAGCCCGCCCATATCTCAGTATGGATGAGCGAACGCAGGTAAGGGTGCTTTGAACTGGCTCCGCCACCACGGCCCTGCCAGACGCAGTATCACCAATTCACCTGCCGTCCTCGCGGCAGAATTACCTGATATGCGCGCAACCGCTAGCCACCTGATATGCGCGCAACCGCCAGCCAGCAGCGCAGAGATCGCTGCCGCTCCAGATACGGCGGATCTGCGCGCCGCCGCGGACGGCCTGCCAGAGGACCCGCGGGCCGCGCTGAGCTACGGCGGCGCCCTGCTTGACGCGTACCAGCACGACGGGACGGAGCAGCGGCTGGCTGAGGCAATAGGGCTGCTGGAGTCCGCGGGCGCGCGGAACCCGGCGGGCTCGGTGGATTACCGCGCTGCGCAGACGCCTGCGTTCCGCAGATGTGGGCCGGCCCTGGTATGCGGATCTGTGGTTTGACCTGCGGGAATGGGTGGTTTCGTGGTGACGGGGCGTGTCACTATGCGCCGTCGAGGTCCTGGTCAGGGGCCTGCGGGCGCGGCCTGGATGACCTTCTTCGGGCTGGGGATGCTGAGGCTGGCCAGGATGCCGCGCTGGGCCGGGGTGAGGTCGGCGGTCTGGCGGAAGGTGCCGGCGGGGCCGGTGAAGGTGCCGAGGGTGAGCTGGCCGAGCTCGTCGGTGATCTTGTTCCAGGTGGCGCCGGCGGTGGTCTCGGCGATCCGGATGAGGAGCAGGGCGAGCCAGCAGAGGATGACGTGGGCGCGGATCCGCTCTTCCAGCCGGTGGTAGACCGGCCGCAGGTCGATGACCTGCTTCATGTCTCTCCAGCCGCGCTCGACTTCGAGGAGCTGCCGGTAGCCGGCGGCGATGTCGGCGGCGGAGAGCCGGGGGTCGGAGGCGCGGAGCAGGTACTTGCCGTCGAGGTTCTCCTCTGCCCTGACGGCCCCGGCGTCGATGCGGAGCAGCCCGCCGGGGGTGACGCGCAGGTAGCGGTTCAGCCCCGGTTTCGTCGAGATGACGCCGCGCAGCTCGGCCCGTTTCGTGGCGGTGAGCGTGTCGGTGCCGTCGGTCTTCTCCCTGAGCCGGGCCAGCAGCCGGGCGCGGATGGCGGCGTCGCGCTCGGCTCCTGCGGGGTTGTGGCAGATCACGAACCGCTCGTCCTCGGCGATCCTGACTTCCTTGACCCGCAGGTTCCCGGTGACTTCCTGGTAGCGGCCCTGCCGGGACAGCGCGGCGGCGGCCTCGGCGGAGCCGGAGCGGAGCTTCTCGCCGATGATGTAATGGTGGTCGCCGCGGCGCAGGTAGCGGCGGTTGGCCTTCGAGGTGAAGCCCCGGTCGGCGACCCACACGATCTTCGAGAGCGTCCAGTCCCGCATGTCGTCCTTGACCTGGCGGATCAGCTTGGAGTCAGCGGTGTTCCCGGGCCAGGACCAGACCCGGACCGGGATCCCGCTGCGGGTGACGGCCATGCCGATCACGATCTGGGGCAGGTCGTCGCGGTGGTCCTTGGAGTTGCCGAGCACGCGGAACCCGCCCGTCTCCGGGCCGTCCTGGCCGGCCGTGCCCTCGTTCCCGCCGCCCTCGCCCCTGTCCTCGCCGCCGGGGACGGGATTGCCGTTCTTGTCCCGCGGCACTGGCTCGTCCTCGGCGTCCAGCTCGAAGTAGGTGCTGGTGGTGTCGAAGAAAAGCAAATCCACTTCAAGGTCAAGGGCCGTCGCGACCTGGCTGAACACCTGCCGCTCCAGGGCGTGCCGGACCTCGTGCAGCCAGTCCATCGCCCGGTAGCACGCGTCGTCGGTCGTGGCCGGCAGCCCGTCGATGTGGGCCTTGCGGCCGGCCCAGTGCGCGGCGGCGAGCTTGGAGGACGGGTCCAGCGCCCGGTTGGCGACCAGCGCGAACAGCACCCGCTCGGTAGCGGCGTCGCGGCGGGTCCCGCCCAGCATCGCGGTCATGACCTGGCCGATCCCCAGCCGCTGCCATAGCTGGTCCAGCAGGTACGTCCCGCCGTAGGCAACCGACCCCGAATAGGCCAGCTCCGGGGTGACCCCCGCCGCCTCCCGGCCCTGGCCCAGCAGGCGGCCCAGCGACCCGGCCAGCCGCTCGACCGCGGCCCGGTCCAGCTGGTCCTCCCGGCCGAAGCTGTGCACCACCCGCATCCGCGACGACTTCGTCGCCGGGTCCCACTCGTTCTGGACCAGCTGCACGTAGCGGACGGCGCTGCCGTCCTTGTTCCGCCGCGTCGCAGTGCGCACGAACATGTCACCAGGATATAACTCAGCATTACTTCCGGAAAGGCTCTTGACACGAAAATCGTGTCACTATGGCATCTGGTTCCCCGTCACCAGCCCCCGCCACCCTGACCTGCAGGCTCACCTCTGACCGTGTCACGAAACCAGTCGGGATCTGCGGAACGCAGGAGTTCGGTGACCGATGAATGCACCGACCCGTCCGGGCGGACGACCTGGCGGGTGCGCCGGCGGCCATATACGTACGCCCCGGCGTAGGCCGGGTTCCGCAAGATCCCGGCGGCACGCGCGTGGGTGAGCCGGCCCCACCGGACCTGCCCGGCCCACGCCCCGCCGTAGGCACGACGGGGGAAACGCCGTCCGGCGAACGCGCCGGCCACCCCGTAGGCCGACCCGGTGGCGGTGAACGCGGCGAACACGTCGCCGACCGCCGCGGCGACCTCCTGGTCCGGGTCGATGATCACATTGCCGTCGTCATCGTGGATGAACCCGACGTTCGCGACCGGATCGCTCGTCGTACTCGACCTCGGAAACGCCGGGCTTCTCATCTGCCTGGGATATCTCGCTATCCGGCCTCCGATGCTCCACGACGCGCTCACGGACCGGCGCGACGACAACATCCTCAGCAGCACAGCCCGAGCGGGGACGAACGGCGCGGCCACCCCGGCTTCGTGAGCGCACCGCACTCTCACGCTGGCCGCGCCTCCCGCGTCCTTCAGATCTGAGGGTTCCCAAATTGCCTGGGAAGACGCGGCCAAGGTGCACGGCGCCGGGCGGTGACACCGGCCAGGTGCCAGCTTGGATGGTGGGTGTGTCGTCTGAGGTGCCGCTCAGTTTTTAAATGCCCCCGGCACCATCAGCTGGTTTCGTATCACATCTGATACAGTTACAGCTTGTCACGAGGAGCGTGGAGATGGTGCAATGACAACCGCCCTCAAGTTCCGGAACATCACCGCATCTCCGGATGACCCGGTGGACACCTGGCCCTTCGAAGGCATCCTCGCAGCAGTTGAGCGAGGCACCCTTCCGGACTGGCGCCGGCTGGCCGCGGCGATCCGGGCCGATCCCTGGGGTCCAGTAGCCCAGCAAGTCCTCGAAGCTGTCTGTCTCTCCCGCCCGTACGGCACCGCCGAGCTCCTGGAAGGAGTAGTCCACCGGGCCCGCAAGCTAGCCACCGATTCGGAACGGGAAGACGTGGCATCTGAGGTCCGAAGCCTGGTCGGCGGATCTGGCCTGTCCAAGCAGAATTTCGCGGAGAGAATAGGCACCTCGCGATCTCGCCTGTCGACCTACCTGTCCGGGAAGGTCGTGCCCTCGGCGTCCCTGATGGTACGGATGCGGCGGGTAGCGCTTCGTGCCTCCGGGGCGGGGACCCGGGATGCAGGCTAGACATCGGCATGGCGGCTCGCCTCGGATCATTCCTTGTCTCACTATGCGGAAGCAGATAATTATTCAGATCTCGCTCCGAGACGATGTGCCTTTGCGCTGGCGTTTTCGCGCGACTACAGCGCTCGCTCGTCGCTGCTTTCTAAGCAGCGGGTCGCGGGTTCGAATCCTGCGGGCGCGCTGACCTGCGGAAATGCTTAACCGTGGAGGCTGGAAGGTCCACTACAGCGCTCCTGCGGCAGGATCCAACGCTCTGGGTGGCGCACAGGCCGGCCGACTGTCGGCCTTTGCGAGAGGAATGAACCGGGGTGAGCAGTCTGGCGCGTAAGTAATGTCGGACACCGCTGCCACACTGGTCGGCGTGAAGGTGTCTGAGATACTGGGTTGAACGAAGACGGAAGCCAGGCTGAAGCGCGGAGGGGTGAGTCGTGAGCCAGTATGCGATCGTGATCGAAGGCGACGGCTCGACCAACTACAGTGCCTATGCGCCTGATCTGCCTGGCGTAGTGGCCACGAGTCACACTCTAGAAGAGTGTGAAACTGAGATGCGCGAGGCGATCGCCTTTCACATCGAAGGCCTGCGGTTTGCTGGCGAACCGGTACCGCCAGCCACAAGCCATGTCGCGACCGTCACTGTTGCTGCGTAGCTCTTAGCTCCTCCAAACTGACGCCGAGCCCTGGATTCCCCCTCCCAGCGTGGAGAGATGCTCGGCGTCCATGCCGTCGACCGCACCGGAGCGGGCACTCAGCCTGTCGGTGCAGCTTCGGATAGAGCGCCTGCTTCAGCCCGACGACAGCGTCGGGGAATGGCTCGGCAAATGAGCGGTATTGAGCTCGGCGCCGATGGTGGTCCAGTCCGCTGCCTCAACCCGGCCCCGCCACTGAGCGGCGGGACCGGCCTTCACGGTCGTCTTGGTCCTCTTGGTGCGGTCGGCGGTCATGCTGCTGCCTCCAGGGAGAGCAGGGTGCGCTTGGCCTCGACTCCGCCGAGGTAGCCACCCATGCCGCCGTCAGAGCGCACGACGCGGTGGCATGGCACGACAACGGGCAGCGGGTTGGTCGCACATGCCGTTCCCACCGCTCGGATGGCCCTGGGGTTGCCGGCCAGCCGTGCCACGGCGGCGTAGCTGGCGGTGTGTCCGTAGCCGATCTCGGGCAGGCGGTGCAGCACGGTGCTGCGGAAGCCTGCCGACAGGCGCCAGTCCAGCGGCACGTCAAAGCCGTGTCGCTGGCCGTCGAAGTACTCATTCAGCTCTCGGGCGACGGCGTCCAGTCGGGCGGGTGCATTGAGGATGCGGGGGCTGATGCGATCGGACAGGGCCTGCAGGACCGTGTCATGGTTCTCGCTGGCGTACGCGACACGGACCAGCCCAGCCTCGGTCGCCGCGAGCAGCAGCGAGCCGACGGGACTGTCGACGGTGCGATAAGCGACGTCGAGGATGCCCTCGGCCTGTGCGGCGGCGGCTAGCCGGGCCTGGAGCACACGCAGATGCTCAGGTGCGGCTTGGTAGGCCTGCGCCAGGTAGCGGGGTAGATCATGGTTCGTGTTCATCGGCGTTCTCCTTTCCTGGTGGCGACGCCCGGGTAGATGCGTCGTAGGGCGGCGATGCCATCGGCTGCTGCGCGTCGAGCTGCATCAGTGCTGCCGCCGAGGATGGCGGCCACGTCTATGTAGGGCAGGCCCGCCAGGTAGTGATAGGCGACAGCTCGTTTCTGTTTGTCCGGCAGCTGCGCCAGCGCGTCTGCAAGATCCGGGTCGTGCTCGGCGTCCGGTGCGGTTGCGATCTCAGGCAGCTCGCCGGCGGGTATCGCTCGGCGTGATGTGGCACGGGTGACGTCGATGGCCCTGCGGTGCGCGATGGTGACTAGCCACGCCTCGACATTGGCGTCTGCCGGGAGATCTGGGTAGGCCCTCATGGCCGACAGAAACGTCTCCGACCAGGCATCGTCGGCGTCGACGGTCCCGAGCACAGCGCGGCAGACGCGGAGCACGGTTGACCCGTGTACTGCGACGACGGTCTCGAAGGGCTGTTTGAGTGTCACGTTCTGTAGACGCCTTGCCTTTGGCTGTCGTGAGGTCCGGTGGCGACTGATTCTCGTCCCAGGTTTTGTCGCGGGCTGCTGACCCGTGCAAGCCCCTCGATCTCATCGGCTGGGACCGGCGCGAAGCTGGCATCGTTCCGCGTGTTCCCGTTGTTCCTGGTCTCGCCGGGTTCGGCTGGTGGCTCGCAGTTGCACGATTTCGGTGGTGGGGCCTGCCGGGTGGTCAGGGCAGCGGTGGCGGTGGCAAGGAGCGCTACGACGGCGAAGGCGGCTGTGGTGATCGCGAAGGCATGGGTGGCAGGGCCGGCGCCATCGCGCGTGGTCAGGCTCAGATAGAGGGTGCCGGATGCGGCCACGCCGATAGCTGCGCCGATTTGCAGGGCGGTGGTGCTGACACCGCTGATGTCGGCTGCGTATTCCGCGGGCACGGCGGTGGTCAGGTGCCTGATCAGCGCGCTGAACTGGATTCCCAGACCCAGGCCTCCGACGCCGAGGAGCACGATTAGTAGCGCCTGGACATGGTGACCGGTGAATAGCATGATGCTAATCGCCGAGTAGGCGGCTGCCAGCAGGAGGCATCCGGCGCCTGGTGTGAGGGGCGCCATGCGCGGCGGCAGGCGGCGCACGAGCTGCCCGGCTAGGCCGAAGGCCGCGACCCACGGGACCAGCGCCAGGCCGGAGACAAGCGGGCTGTCTCCCAGTCCTTGTTGGAGGTACTGGGCCAGTGTGAACAGCAGCGCGTAATAGGTGCCGGTCGCGGCCAGCAGGGTCAGCAGGGCCCAGCAGATGGCCGGCCGCGCGAGGACCTGCACGTTGACCAGCGGCGATCCATCGCGGGCGGCAATGCGACGCTCGGCGGCGAGAAAGAGCGCGAAAGCCGGCACGCTCGCGCCCAGGCAGATCCATGTCCAGGCCGGCCACCGTTCGCTACGGCCGAGGACCAGCGGCAGGACGATCAGAAGCAAGCTGGCCGAGAGCGTCGCGACCCCAGGCAGATCGAGGCGCCGTACTTTGCGTGGTGAGTCGGCGGGCAGGTACCGCAGCGCGGCCATGATGACCACGGCACCGACGGGGACGTTGACCAGGAAGATCGCGCGCCAGTGGCTGCCTGCGATATTGGCGGCGATCAGCGCACCGCCGAGGATCTGCCCGACGACCGCGCCGGTGGACAGCGCGATGGCGTACAGCCCGATCGCGCGCTTGCGCTCATCGCCGGTGAAGTTCAGCTGGATGCCGGTCAGCGTCTGCGGAAACATCAGTGCGGCGCCGGCCCCCTGCAGGACACGCGCGAGGACGAGCAGGAGCGGGCTTGGCGCCAGGCCGCACAGCAGTGACGCGAGGGTGAATACGCCGACTCCCAGCAGGAAGATCCGCTGGTAGCCGTAGGTCTGGCCGAGTCGGGCACCGGTGATCAGCAGGACGGCGAAGGCGATCAGGTAACCGCCGATGACCAGCTCCAGCACGGCGCCCGAGGCACCCAGCTCGGCGTGAATCGACGGCGTGGCGACGTTGGCGATGGTGGCGTCAGCCTGGGCCATGAACGGGGCCACCAGCAATACGCCTAGCAGCCAGCCCTTCCGTGGTACACGCTGTGATGTCACTCGGTTCCTCTCATTCGGCGCTTTCCCGGTCCGCGGCATTCGTGCCGCAGGCCAGCGGCCGTCAGCGTCAACGAATGCTGAACCGCACCGCCGATGTCGTTGCCGGTACACATTGAAAACGCGCCAGCGGCCCGATTCGTGAGGTCCGGGCTCCGATCGTGCCTGAAGCACGCGGCGGGTCCGGGGGACCGTCGAGCCAGGATGCAAAAAGCCGTCATAGGCCAGCGCCCGGCAGGAAGAGATCTGGTCGCTCATGTCTCGCAGTGCGGTCAGGCCGGACGCACCGCGAGGACGAAGAGCGGTCGGCCTTGCTCTCGTGCCCGGTGTGAATCACGCAAGCACACTGGACCGACTCGAGCGGCTCGCCGACGCGGCGCTCTACCCCGCGAAGCGACACGGGAGAAACCGTGTCGAGCTAGCCGAACCAGCGGCCGTTAACCCCACGGCCGAACTTCACGGCTCCGACTACAGCACTCCTGCCGGGTTATCAAAGGCTCCGGCCGCTCGGCCCTCCACTGCAGCGCTCGCTGACCGTTGCCTTCTAGGCAGCGGGGGTAGCGGCGGCGCGGACCAGGGCGTCATCATGGAGTAGGACGCCGGAGGGACGGCATGCGGACATCGTGGCCCGATAAGGATGGCGCGTGGCGGACTACGCTGCGTGGCCGGCAGGTCCTTGCCGATCCGCGGATCAACAAGGGAACCGCGTTCAGCGACAGCGAACGTCGCGACCTTGGCCTGACCGGGCTGATCCCTGCCGCTCACTTCACCCTGGACGACCAGGTCGGGCGCGTTTACACGCAGTACCAGCGTCAGCCTGACAACCTGGCCCGTAACGTCACCCTCAACGCCCTGCACGACCGCAACGAGGTCTTGTTCTACCGGCTGCTGACCGACCACCTCAGTGAGATGCTGCCGATCGTCTACACCCCGACGGTCGGGCAGGCGATCCAGAATTACAGCCACGAGTACCGGCGGCCCCGCGGGATCTACCTGTCTGTGGATCACCCAGAACTGATAGAGGCCTCGCTGCTCGCCTCCGATCTCGGGCCGGGCGACGTGGACTTGATCGTGGCGACCGACGCGGGCGCCATTTTGGGCATTGGGGACTGGGGCGTCGGCGGCATCGACATCGCTGTGGGGAAGCTCGCCGTCTACACCGCGGCGGCCGGGATCGATCCGGCCCGCACCATCGCGGTCATGCTGGATGTGGGGACCGACCGGCAGAGCCTGCTCGAAGACCCGCTCTATATCGGTAACCGTTATGCCCGGGTGCCCGCCGCTGAGTACGACGCCTTCCTCGATGAGTTCGTCCGTGCGGTCGGCACGTTGTTTCCGCTGGCTCTGCTGCACTGGGAGGATCTGGGCGTTGCGAATGCCAGGCGGCTGCTCGAGCGGTACCGGGCTGAGCGGCTGACCTTCAATGACGACATCCAGGGCACCGGGGCGGTCAACCTGGCCTGCGTGCTCGCCGCCACCAAAGCATCCGGGGTGCCGCTGGCCGACCACCGGATCGTGATCTTCGGAATGGGGACGGCCGGGGCAGGCATCGCCGACCAATTGACCGCGGCCATGGTGGCCGATGGAGTACCGGAGGCCGAGGCCGTGCGGCGGTTTTGGCCAGTCGACCGTCAGGGCCTGCTGATGCGGGATATAACCGCGGTCAGCCACCCGCAACGCCGCTACGCTCGCGACCCGGCGGAGGCAGCGGGCTGGCGCCACGATGACCGCCCGGGAGTGCACGCGGACCCAAGACTGCGCACCGTGCCTGCTGGCCTGACCAGGCCAGGCGGCCCGGGCGTGGCGGACGGCATCGGTCTCGCCGAAGTGGTCGCCCGGGTGCATCCCACGGTCCTGATCGGAACCTCGGCGAGGGCGGGGGCCTTTACCGAGGCGGTCGTCCGTGACATGGCGGCCCACGTCAAGCGGCCGGTGATCATCCCGATGTCCAACCCGACCGCTTTGTCCGAGGCCGTACCGGCCGACCTCATCAGGTGGACCGACGGCCGTGCGCTGGTCGCCACCGGGAGCCCGTTTGGTGCCGTGGACCACGGCGGCATCCGCTATGAGATCGGCCAGGCCAACAATGCTCTGATCTTCCCAGGCCTGGGCCTGGGCGTGATCGCCGCCCGGGCGCGGCAGGTGACCGACAGGATGCTGCTTGCGGCCGCCCGCACGGTCGCAGACCTGGTGGACGTCTCGTCCCCGGGCGCTCCGCTGCTGCCGCGGGTGGCCGACCTGCGGGAAACGTCGGTCGCCGTAGCCGCAGCGGTCGCCAGGGCCGCCGAAGCCGAAGGTGTGGCGTCCGCCACGCTGGACGCCGACCTCACCGGCCAGATGAGGGCGCTGATGTGGGAGCCCCGCTACCGCCCGGTCAGGCCAGGCTGACGCTCATCAGCGGAACGGCGGCGAATAAGGCGACGGAAGCTGCGCTGGCCAGATGCCCCCGGGGGCAATGGCGGCCCCTAGCTAGAGGCCCCGGCCGGGCAATCGGCCAGGAGCAGCCGTAACGCCACGGCCGTTCGGGAAAAGAGAGATTTTTTACCGAACGGACGTACCGTGGTGCATGTTCTGATCCAGCGTCAGCCGCCGTGGCCTGCCTCAGCCAAGCTCACGGCTCCGTCAGCGGGCCGTCGGCCTCCTGAGAGCCGGGCCGCCGCCATGACGACGATGGCGCTACCATAAAAGTGAGGATGGCGCGGACCAGTGCGACGGGATGGCGGTCGGCGTCCGGAAGTCCGACCTCGTCAGGACGGCTGGCGCCCCGATCATCGTCGGAGGCCAGGTCTGGAGGTGATAGCCATCTCGTCACGGGAGGCCCCGCTGCCCGGCCATGCCGAGGCCCGCCTCGCAGACTTCACTGAGCTCGTGGCGGCCGAGATCGCGCGCAGCCGGGCGCAGCAGAACCCGGGCTGGCTGGCGGAAGAGCAGGCGGCGTTGCGGCAGGTGGCGACGCTTGTGGCGCGCGGCGCCCCGTCGGCCGAGGTGTTCGACGCGGTGACCGGCGAGGTTGGCCGGCTAGTCGGCGCGGACGAGGCGGCTCTCAGGCGCTACGAGACCGACGGCACGGCTACCACGGTCAGTTCCTGGAGCAGGGCCGGTGACTCCCTGGCCGCTGGGACACGATTCCCCAACGACCCCGGTACGGTGTCCTGGCAGATACTCCAGACCGGGCGGCCAGGACGGATCGACAACTTCGCGGAACGACCTGGTGCATGCGCCGCCGCCTGCCGCGACTTGGGTTGGCACTCAGCGGTGGCAGCACCGGTCATCGTCGCGGGCAGCACCTGGGGAATGGCGATCGTAGCCTCGAAGCGCGCGCCGTCGTTGCCCCTTGACACCGAAGCGCGCGTCTGCGAATTCACCGACCTCGTGGCGACCGCGATCGCGAACGCGGAAAGCCGCGCTGAGCTGGCCGCCTCGCGGGCACGGATCGTTGTCACGGCGGACGCGACCCGGCGCCGGATCGAGCGCGACCTGCACGACGGCGCGCAGCAGCGTCTTGTCTCAGTCACCCTCGAACTGCGCGCGGCGCAGGCGGAGGTCCCCCCCGAATACCGGGCCGCGCTGTCCCACGCCATCGAGGAGCTGACGAGCGCAGTCAACGAACTGCGAGAGATCGCGCGAGGAATCTACCCGTCGATCCTCGCCCACGGCGGACTAGGGCCGGCGCTGAAGACGCTCGCCCATCGCTCCGCGGTCCCCGTCAAGCTCGACATGCAGGCCACCGCCCGGCTGCCTGAGCGAGTCGAGGTGGCGGCCTACTACATCATCTCGGAGGCGCTGACCAACGCGGCCAAGCACGCGCGTGCGTCAGTCGTGCAGGTTTCCGTGGAGGCGCGAGACCGTATTCTCTGCGTCGGTGTCGACGACGACGGCCAGGGCGGTGCCGATCTCGGCCTCGGCTCCGGGCTTCTCGGCCTGAAGGACCGCGCAGAAGCGATCGGCGGCACGATGTCACTCCAGAGCGCGCGCGGAGAAGGGACATCACTGCGCGTCGAACTGCCACTCGACGACCAGGAGCAATACCCGACCCGGTAGCCGGGCCGTGCGGATTGCGGGGCGGTCCTCCATCGTCTACAGCACCGGAGGCCCCATCCGCCTGTTCGAGCGCATGCGCCAGGCCCAGTGCGCGCCCTCGGCGATCCATCTCTCGTCGGCCTTCGCTACTCGGCGCCGATGACCTGGAAGTCCTGGTTGAGGAAGACGTGGTGCGGCCAGTTGACGCCGATGTAGTGGACGTTGTAATCGCCATTGCTCAGCTTCACGACGCGGTCGACGACGCCCCCCGGGTAGGCGGCCAGCGCAGCTTCCGTCGCCTTATTCGCTGCCGTTCCGCTGACGATCGTCCCCGACCCCTGACTCCAGTTCGCCGGGATCTGACCGACCTGCTTCGACGTGGTCGTTGCACCGCGCTGGAAGGGGATCACCTTTGCCGCCGAGGAAGTCGCAGATCCATTGCTGGGCGGTTGCACGATGACCTGCGTTGCCGTAATGGTCGTTGAGTTGGTCGTCCCGAGGACGAGGACGGGTTCGCCTTTGGTAACGGCGCTCGCCGAGGTCGAACTCGTCCCCTTCTGGTATGTCGTGGCGGACGCCTCGTCGATGGTCACCTTCTGACCCGCTGATGTCGTCAGTGTGAAGCTCGACGTGGACACGCTGTCGACCGTGCCGGCTGCTCCCCCTGCGGCCGGTCCGGACCGGGCGTTGGATCCCGCGCCGCCGGATCCAGCACTGGCCGCGGGGCTGGTGCTGGCCGCGGGGCTGGTACTGGCCGCGGGGCTGGTGCTGGCCGCGGCTGAGCCGCTGCTGGAGGTGGCGCTCACGATGCCGTAGGAACCGCCCGCGACCGCGAGGGCCGCGGCGCCGGCAGCGATGGACATGGTGAGTTTGCGGGAAAACATGTGCTGGGCCCCTTTGTCGATGCCTTTGATCTCAGGGTGCCCGCCGGTGCTGGAACTGTGCTGAAGCATCCCGGGAAGGTTGCCGAATGATTGGCCGGCGTTGGCTGACCCCCAAGGCTCAGCCAACGGTTCGCCAAGGAAACCGCAAGATCCGCCGGGAGGCGAGGAGAACTGAACGGCACCGGCTCGGCGAG
>CABEDN010000944.1_pt1 | contig 23933 bp, 17 predicted proteins | sample 3423051 | NCBI WGS metagenome assembly CABEDN01 (sample SAMEA5534330, study PRJEB31848) | metagenome | biome: tundra; feature: field; material: soil | place: USA | collected 2013-05 | depth 0.15 m
GGCATGCTGGTGCTCGAATCGCTGTCGCACGCCCGGCAGCGCGGCGCCATGGTGTACGCCATCGCGGCCGGGGCCGGCTACTCCTCGGACGCCTACCACATCGCGCACCCGGCACCCGACGGAGCCGGGGTCGCCGCGGCGATCAGCCGGGCGCTGGCCGACGCGCGGGTGGACCCGACCCAGATCGTGCACGTGAACGCACACGCCACCTCGACCCCGGAAGGCGACGCGCTTGAAGCTCAGGCGCTGGTCAAGGCGCTGGGACCGGCCGCGGACGGGGTGATCGTCACGTCCACCAAGTCGATGACCGGGCACCTGCTCGGCGGCGCGGGCGCGATCGAGTCGGTGGCCGCCATCCTTGCGCTGAAGGAGCACGTGGCCCCGCCCACCATCAACCTGGACGACCTCGACGACGACGTGCCCGTCGATGTCGCCACCGAGCCCAGGCCGCTCAGCAAGCGGGGCTCCGAGCCGATGGCGGTGCTGAACAACGCGTTCGGGTTCGGCGGGCACAACGTGTCGCTGGTATTCACCGCCGCCTGACCGGACGCCTCACGGGGTGACCTGACCGAGGAGACTGAGATGACCGGACTGGATCCGAGCCCAGCTGGCGTGACGGTACCGCCGCAGGCGCAGCCTGCGGGCCCGGGGCTGGCGGCTGCCGCCGGGCCCGCGCAGGACCTGCCTGCCCAGCTGCCCCGTGACCCGCGGGCACGGCTGGCGGGCCTGTTCGACCCGGGCACGCTGGAACTGCTGGCCGCCGAGGGCGAGGAGCGCAGCGGGATCGTCGCAGGTGTCGGCCTGGTCCACGGCGCCGGGGTGGTGGCATTCGCCTCAGATCCCCGGGTGCAGGGCGGTGCGATGGGCACGGCAGGCTGCGCCGCGATCGTCGGGGCGTATGCCGAGGCCATGTCGCGTGGCGTCCCGATCGTCGGGCTGTGGCATTCGGGCGGCGCCCGGCTGGCCGAAGGCGTGGCCAGCCTGCACGCGGTGGGCACGGTCTTTGCGGCGATGACCGCGGCCTCCGGCCGGGTGCCGCAGATCTCCGTGGTGCTCGGCCCGGCGGCGGGCGGCGCGGCCTACGGCCCGGCGCTGACCGACATCGTGATCCTGTCGGGCCAGGGGCGGATCTTCGTCACCGGCCCGGACGTGGTGCGGTCGGTCACCGGCGAGGACGTGGACATGGAACGGCTCGGCGGTCCCGAGCCGCACAGCCGCCGTTCCGGCGTGGTGCACGTGGTGACAGATACCGACGCGGACGCGCTGGACCGGGCCCGTGAGCTCGCGGCGTTGCTCAGCGACCAGGGCAAGATCGCCGAGGACGCGGAGGATCGCGACCTTTCCGGCGTGCTGCCTGAGGCCATCCGGCGGGCCTACGACGTGCACCTGCTGACCGCCAGGCTGCTCGACACGCCGGGCGTCGAACTGCACCCGAAGTGGGCGCCGAACATCGTGACCATCCTCGGCCGCCTGGCCGGCCGCACGGTCGGCGTGGTCGCGAGCAACCCGATGCGGCTCGGCGGCTGCCTGGACGCCTCGTCGGCGGAGAAGGCGGCACGCTTCGTCCGGATGTGCGACGCCTTCGGCGTGCCGCTCGTCGTGCTCGTGGACGTGCCGGGTTACCTGCCCGGCGTCGGCCAGGAATGGGATGGCGTGGTCCGCCGCGGCGCCAAGCTGCTGCACGCCTTCGCCGAGGCCACGGTCCCCCGGGTCACGCTGATCACCCGAAAGGCCTACGGCGGCGCTTACATCGCGATGAACTCCCGCTCGCTCGGCGCGACCCGCGTCTTCGCCTGGCCCGGCGCCGAAGTGGCCGTCATGGGCTCCGTCGCCGCCGTGCGCATCCTGCACCGCCGGACGCTCGCTTCGATGCCGCCGGAGCAGCTTCATGACGCGGAGACGCAGCTGGCCGCGGAGCACGAGGCCACCGCCGGAGGCCTGCAGCGAGCCCTCGACCTCGGGGTCATCGACGCCATCATCACGCCCAGCCAGACCCGCCAGGAACTGACGCGCGCCATCGCCGATGCTCCCCAGCTGAAGGGCACCCACGCCAATATCCCCCTGTGAGCAGGGCGTCCGGTTAGCGAAGCGGCGGTTCTCATCGATGACGCAGAAGCTGCCGAGTATGTCACCGGCCGATGAGCGGATCGGATAACCCGCCCACGCCCCTATCTTCATCGGCCTGACCGAGGGGTGATCACGGGTGCGCTGATCGGCGACGGCGTCCTCGATCACAAGCCGGTCGCCCACGCCGATCAGCATCGTGCAGAAGCTCCGGGCCGGTATCCAGAAGCTCGGTCGCGGCTCCGGCGGCCAGCCGACGCGGGTCCGACAAGGCCGCTGGCAGCCCATCCGCCCTGACCCCGCCAGGAAACTGCCACTCGCTCACGCCGTATCGCGCTCCGGTTATCGCGCCCAGTTGCCAGCCGCCGCGTACCAATAATTCACTCGCATCATAGCGGCCGGAACCTGCCCCATCTGGCCCCCGCCGCACCCGAAATACGGAGTCCCTGCGGGTTAGAGCGGAGGGGTGCCGCCGAGGCCGCTGCCGCGGTCTGAGCTTGACGGGTCGGGGCCGGTCGGCGGGCCGGAGTCGGCCGGGGCGCTGGAGACCTCCGACGAGCCGGACGGGGCGGAGCCCGGGGCCGCGGCGTCGCTCGCGGCGGCGGTGTCCGCGGAGTCCGCGGCCTCGTCCGGCGCGAGGGCGGCAATCGCGCGGCTTTCACTGATGAGCTCTTCTAGCCGGGCGGCGCGGATCCGGCGGAACGTCCGGTGGTCGCGGGCCCGGTCCAGGATGGCCACTTCCAGCTGGGAGGCCGTGATCTCGTTGCTGCCGCCGTTACTCGGCGCGGACAGCGCCTCCAGCGCGGCGCTGAACGCCTCGGCCAGGGACATGTCGTCGGCGTAGTGCTCCTTCAGCGCCGCGGACACCTGGTCCGCCTGGCCGCCGAAGGCCACGAAGCCGGGCTCGTCCGTGACCGATCCGTCGAAGGTGATCCGGTAGATCTGGTCGCCGTCCGGCTGCTCGCCGACCTCGGCGACGACGATCTCCACCTCCCACGGCTTCGGGCTCTCGGTGAAGATCGTGCCCAGGTTCGACGCGTAGTAGTTGGCGATGCCGCGCGCCGTCACATCGTGCCGGTCGAACTGGTAGCCGGTGATGTCCGCGTAGGTGACTCCGGCCTTGCGCAGGTTCTCGTACTCGTTGTACCTGCCGACCGCGGCGAAGGCGATCCGGTCGTAAATCTCGCTGATCTTGTGCAGCGCGCTGGAGGAGTTGGGGGCCACCATCAAGATTCCGCCCGCGTACTGGACCACAACGCAGCTACGGCCGCGCGCGACGCCCTTCCGCGCGTAGTCGGCCTTGTCCCGCATTTGCTGTTCTGGTGACACATAGAACGGCATCGACACCGCGGACGCTTCCTTTACCTTGGTCGGATGGGACAGGTGGAGATGGCGGCGCCGGGGTGGCCGTCAACGGCCGGCTAGCCGTTTCGCAGCGGGGCGGACGGGCCGTCAGGCTTGCTCATCCGGCCCTGCACGACCTGCTGGGAGACTTCCTCGGACTCGGCTTCCGACAGCTTCCTGAAGCCGTCGGCCGTGATCGTGGCGATGACCGGGAAGATGCGCCTGGTCAGGTCGGGGCCGCCGGTCGCGGAGTCGTCGTCGGCGGCGTCATACAGCGCCTGCACACACGCCAGCACGGCGTCGGCGGCCGGCATGCCGTCGGTGTAAAGCTTCTTCAGCGCGCCCCGGGCGAACAAGGAGCCCGAGCCGATGGAGTAGAACCGCTGCTCTTCGTACGGGCCGCCGGCCACGTCGTAACTGAAGATCCGCCCGTGACCCGCGTCCTCGTCGTAGCCCACGAAGAGCGGCACGACGACGAGCCCCTGCATGGCCGCGCCCAGGTTGCCCCTGACCATCCAGGCGAGCCGGTTGGCCTTGCCTTCCAGGGACAGCGGCCGGCCTTCCATCTTCTCGTAGTGCTCGAGCTCGACCTGGAACAGCCGGACGAACTCGATCCCCACGCTGCCGGTGCCCGCGTACCCCATGCCCGAGAACTCGTCGCTGCGGAAGACCTTCTCCACGTCCCGCTTGGCGATCATGCTTCCGGCGGTGGCCCGGCGGTCGCCGGCCAGCACGACTCCGTGGTCGCATACCGCAGCGACGATCGTCGTGGCGTGCGGCAGGTCGCGGATGGCCTGGCCAGGGGTTCCATCGCCGGCCACCCCCGGGAGCCGGCCCGGCAGCAGGTCGGGTGAGTGCGCGGCGAGCACATCGGCGAACGAGGAGGTCTGCAGGCCGATGAAGCCGGCCGGGGGCTGACCGCTGCGGCCCCCGGAGCCCTGAACTCGCCCGGCACCCCGACGGTCCCCGGTAAACGGACCTGACTGTCTGCCGTCGTAGTACGAGCCCAACCCGGACCTCCTCCACTGGTAGTCAGCAATGCCGGACCCCGAGGAGAACCCGGGACGAGCGCTGCTCTCAACAGACCCTACTGCCACGCCAGAGCGCGACAGGTACTGCCGCCCTTCCCGGCGCGTCCGCTTACGGCGAACCGGCCGCCGTCGTTACTGGCCGCCCTTTTGCACGTAGGACCGGACAAACTCCTCGGCGTTCTCCTCGAGCACTTCGTCGATCTCGTCGAGGATCGCATCGACGTCGTCGGAGAGCTTTTCCTGCCGCTCCCTGACCTCCTCGGTGGTCCCCGCCTCGGTCTCCTCGGTCTCTTCGGCGCGCCTCGTGGTCTGCCGCTGACCGCCTGTGTCCTTTTTTTCCATGTTGCTACCTCCGTCAGTCCCAACGCTATCGTCACCCGTGGGAGTCATGCCCAATCCCGCCGGGCCGAAATCGGTACGAACTCGCGATCCGGGGCCAAGATTCTCGCACCCGGCCTGACGGCGCCCCCCTTCACCCTGCCGCCGGTCAGCTAATCATGGCCAGTCAGCGCGGCGACCAGCTCGGCCGCGCTGCGACAGCGGTCGAGCAGGTCGCCCACATGCGCCTTGGTACCGCGCAGGGGCTCCAGCGTGGGCACGCGCTGCAGCGACTCATGTCCCGGGATGTCGAAGATCACCGAGTCCCAGGAGGCGGCCGCGACGGACTCCGGGTACTGGCGCAGGCAGCGGCCCCGGAAGAAGGCCCTGGTGTCCTCGGGCGGGTTTTCGACCGCCCGCTCGATGGTCGCGTCGTCGGTCAGCCGGACCATCCGGCCCCTGGCCGCCAGCCGGTTGTACAGGCCGCGATCGAGCCGCACGTCGGAGTACTGCAGGTCGACGAGCTGCAGCCGCGGATGGTCCCAGGCCAGCCCGTCCCTGGACCGGTAGCCCTCGAGCAGCTCGAGCTTGGCCACCCAGTCCAGTTCCTTGGACAGCAGCATCGGGTCCTCGGCCAGCCGGTTAAGCACCGACTCCCACCGGTCGAGCACATCGGCGGTGATGTCGTCGACGTCGTTCCCGTATTTGTCTTCGGTGTACTTGCGAGCCAGCTCCAGGTATTCGGCCTGCAGCTGGACGGCGGTCATCTTCCTGCCGTCCTTGAGGGTCAGCAGGCGACGGCAGGTCGGGTCGTGCGAGATCGCGCGGAGCTCAGCCACCGGGGCCTCGACCGACAGGTCGGTGCCGAGGAACTTGTCCTCGATCATCGCCAGGATCAGCGAGGTCGTGCCGACCTTGAGGTAGGTGCACACCTCACTCATGTTCGCGTCGCCGATGATCACGTGCAGCCGCCGGTATTTTTCCGGGTCGGCGTGCGGCTCGTCCCTGGTGTTGATGATGGGCCGCTTCAGCGTGGTCTCCAGGCCCACCTCGACCTCGAAGAAGTCGGCCCGCTGGCTGATCTGGAAGCCCGTGCCCCGGCCGTCGGCGCCGATGCCGACCCGGCCGGCCCCGCAGATCACCTGGCGGGAGACGAAGAACGGAACCAGGAACCTGACGATGTCGGCGAACGGCGTATTGCGCCGCATCAGGTAGTTCTCGTGCGAGCCGTAGGAGGCGCCCTTGTTGTCGGTGTTGTTCTTGTAAAGCTGGATGGGCGCGGTGCCCGGTATCGTCGCGGCCTTGGCCGCGGCCTCGGCCATGACCCGCTCGCCGGCCTTATCCCAGATCACCACGGACAGCGGGTTGGTGCACTCGGGGGCCGAGTACTCGGGGTGGGCGTGGTCGACGTACAGCCGCCCGCCGTTGGTGAGGATCACGTTGGCCAGGCCGAGGTCCTCGTCCGTCAGCTGCGAGGAGTCCGCGGCCTCGCGGGTCAGATCGAACCCGCGCGCATCCCGCAGCGGGTTTTCCTCCTCGAAATCCCAGCGCGCCCGCCTGGCCTTAGCGGCGGTGGCCGCCTGGTAGGCGTTGACGATCTGGGATGAGGTCACCATCGCGTTGGCACCGGGCTGACCGGGCACAGAGATGCCGTACTCAGTCTCTGTGCCCATCACGCGCAGAACGCTCATGCCAAGAAGCCTAATGCCGTTACGGGCGAAGACGACATGCGGACACGGTTTCCTTAGCGCGAACAGCCATCAAAGGTACTGTCCGGTGTTCGCCACGGTGTCGATCGAACGGCCTGCCTCGGTACCCGTCTTGCCGGAGACCAGGGTCCTGATGTAGACGATGCGCTCGCCCTTCTTGCCGGAGATACGCGCCCAGTCGTCCGGGTTGGTGGTGTTCGGCAGGTCCTCGTTCTCGCTGAACTCGTCGACGCACGCGGCCAGCAGGTGACTCACCCTGATGCCCTTCTGCCCGGTGTCCAGGAACTCCTTGATGGCCATCTTCTTGGCCCGGGCGACGATGTTCTCGATCATCGCGCCGGAGTTGAAGTCCTTGAAGTACAGCACTTCCTTGTCGCCGTTGGCGTAGGTGACCTCCAGGAACCTGTTCTCCTCCGACTCGGTGTACATCCGCTCGACCGTGCGCTGGATCATGGCATCCACGGTGGCCTGGGCTGACGAGCCGTTCACGGCCACGTCGTCGGGATGCAGCGGCAGCTCGGTCAGGACGTACTTGGAGAAGATGTCCTTGGCCGCCTCGGCATCGGGCCGCTCGATCTTGATCTTGACGTCGAGCCGGCCTGGCCGCAGGATCGCCGGGTCGATCATGTCCTCGCGGTTGGAGGCGCCGATGACGATGACGTTCTCCAGGCCCTCGACCCCGTCGATCTCGCTGAGCAGCTGCGGCACGATCGTGTTCTCCACGTCGCTGGACACACCGGAACCGCGGGTCCGGAAGATCGAGTCCATCTCGTCGAAGAACACGATGACCGGCATGCCCTCGCTGGCCTTCTCCCGGGCCCGCTGGAAGACGAGCCTGATGTGCCGCTCGGTCTCGCCGACGTACTTGTTCAGCAGCTCGGGGCCCTTGATGTTGAGGAAGAAGCTCTTGCCCTCCGAGCCGTCCGGCTGGGCCGTGTTGGCCGCGACCTGCTTGGCCAGGGAGTTCGCCACCGCCTTGGCGATCAGCGTCTTCCCGCAGCCGGGCGGGCCGTACAGCAGCACGCCCTTGGGCGGCTTCAGCCGGTGCTCCTTGAACAGGTCCTTGTGCAGGTAGGGCAGCTCGATGGCGTCCCTGATCTGCTCGATCTGCCCGGCCAGGCCGCCGATGTCGTGGTAAGAGATGTCCGGCACTTCTTCGAGGATGAGCTCTTCCACCTCGGCCTTGGGGATCCGCTCGTACACGTACCCCGACCGCGACTCAAGCAGCAGCGAGTCGCCGGTCCGCAGCGGCTGTGTCAGCAGCGGCTCGGCCAGCCGCACGACGCGCTCCTCGTCGGCTTGGGAGATGACCAGCGCGCGCTTGCGGTCGGCGAGCACCTCCTTGAGCAGGACGACCTCGCCGACCGTCTCATAGGACTGGGCGATGACGACGTTGAGCGCCTCGTTCAGGACCACTTCCTGACCTGGGCGCAACTCGCTCAGCTCGACGTTCGGCGAAATGTTCACCCGCATCTTGCGGCCGCCGGTGAACACGTCGCACGTGTCGTCCTCGTTCGGGTTCAGGAAGACGCCGAAGCCGGATGGCGGCTGCGCCAGCCGGTCTACTTCTTCCTTCAGGGCGACGATCTGGTCGCGTGCCTCGCGCAGTGTCGTGGCCAGCCGCTCGTTCTGTCCGGTGACCCCGGTAAGACTTCCCTCGGTCTCGCGCAGCCGGTCTTCAAGCAGCCTGACCTGCCGCGGCGAGTCCGCTAGCCTCCGCCGAAGTACGGCGATCTCCTCATCAAGGAAGGAGATCTGAGCGGCAAGGCTCTTCACCTCATCCTCGTGCCGCGAAGCACGCCCGCTTTCATCTCTGGTGGCCACGGCCCTCACCTCCCTCTGCACCGTTAACTTGGACTCTACCTATCCACGAGCATTCCCTAACCTGCTGGGGCCGTATCGACACTGTTTGCTTCCCACGGCATAACCAATCCGTCACATCAGAATCACGAGGCGTAACCGTGCACTCCGGACTTAACACACCGGCCCGTTCGGATCAATGATCTTCTGAGTGATCTTCATCTTGTGCGCCCTTGGCCGGCCGCCGCCTGCGCGGCGGGGGAACGACACCGGGCGCCAGCCGGCGCGCCGTGACCAGGAACCCGGTGTGACCCACCATACGGTGCTCGGGACGGACCGCCAGCCCTTCCACGTGCCAGCCGCGCGCCATGGTCTCCCAGGCGGCGGGCTCGTCGAATCCGCCGTGGCCGCGCAGCGCCTCCACGATGCGCGACAGCTGAGTCGTGGTGGCCACGTAACTGCAGACCAGGCCGCCCGGCACGAGCGCCCAGGCGACCGCGTCCACGCACTCCCACGGGGCCAGCATGTCCAAGATGATCCGGTCGTAGTCGGACAGGCCGGGATCTTCTTCCCCCGAACGGCCGAAATCGCCGACCACCAGCTGCCAGGACGGCGGCGGGCCGCCGAAGAACTGCTCGACGTTGCGCCGGGCGACCTCGGCGAAGTCGGGCCGGCGCTCAACGGAGGTCAAGGTGCCCTGCTCCCCGACCGCGCGGAGCAGCCAGCAGCTCAGCGCGCCGGAGCCGGCCCCGGCCTCGAGTACCCGGGCGCCGGGAAAGACGTCAGCGAAGGCCACGATCTGCGCCGCGTCCTTGGGGTACACCACCGCGGCGCCGCGCTTCATCGCGAGGGTGAAATCAGCGAGCAGCGGCCGGAAGACGACGTACGGGGTGCCGCCGCCGGATTTGACCACGTTCCCGTCCGGTCCGCCGATGATGTCGTCGTGGTTCAGCGTGCCCCGGTGGGTGTGGAACGACGTGCCCGCCCGCAAGGTGATCAGGTGGCTCCGGCCCTTCGGGTCAGTCAGCTGCACAGGCTCGCCCGCCATCAGCGGCCCTTGCCGCGGTTTGGTCATGCTCGGTTATACCCCAGCGAAGGCATGGTCGACGTCCCGGGTCGCCAGCACGCCGTAGACCTGGCCAGAGGGCTCGACCAGCAGGTACTCGGTGGCCGGCGACCTGCGGATCGCGTCAAGCAGCGCCAGCCCGGACAAATCGGCCGACAGCACGAGATCCGGCTCAAGCGTCCGGGCGAGCGAGCCCGCCTCGATCCACGGGCGGCGCTGCGGCGGGGTCGCCATCACCGCGGTCTCGTTGACGATCGCGATCGGCTTGTCCTCGTGGTCGACGACCACGACCGCCCGGGCCTGGTTTTCCTCCGCGCGCCTGATCGCCTCCGCCAGCGGGGTGTTCGCGGCCACCGAAACCGCCTTGCGGGCCAGCCGCCGCGCCTGCAGCGCGGGCAGCCGCTCGCGGAACCTGGTCGCCTTGATGGCCTGCCCGGCTCCGGTCCACATGAAGGCGGCGATCACCGCCAGCCACACCACGCTGACCAGGTCACCGCCCGTTCCGTTCACCCTCCCGGTGACGAACGGGATGACCAACAGGGCCACCGCGATCACCCGGCCCGCCCAGGCGGCGGCGATGGTCGAGGTCGCCGGGCGGCCGGTCAGCTTCCAGATCAGCGCGCGCAGCATCCGGCCGCCGTCCAGCGGCAGGCCAGGGAGCAGGTTGAAGATGCCGACCACCAGGTTGGCCCACCTGAGCTGGCTGACCAGCGTGCCCGCGATGGTGTCTGGGGGAACCACGCGCATCAGGCCGTAACCGGCCGCGGCCAGCACCAGCGACAGCGCCGGGCCCGCCGCGGACACCAGGAACTCCCGGCCAGGAGTCTGCGGTTCCCGCTCGATCTCGGAGAACCCGCCGAGCGGGTAGAGCAGGATGCGTCGGACCGGCAGCCCGTATCCGCGGGCGACGACGCAATGGCTCACCTCGTGGATGAGCACCGACACGTAGAGCAGGACGACAAAGGCCGCCGCCACGACGAACCTGGTGACGCCGTGCAGGGTCGCGGCCAGGTCGTTGGCGTAGATGATGATGAAGACCCCGGCGATCACGAACCAGTACGGCGATATGTACACCGGGATGCCGAACAGGCGCGCGATGACGATTCCGGGGCCGGCTTCGCGGCGCCGCGGCGTCTCGGGCGTCGCGGGCGGCTTCTCCGGCGTCATGCTGGCCACATAACCGATGCTACGTGCCCAGGCGGTCGCTCGGGTCGATGCGCGGCCCAGGCGAGACGTCAGGCCCCCGGAGATCCCCCCGAATGTCAGTGCCGTGCCCTACGGTGGCGCTGTGGACGAATCAGCAGCAACCGTGGATACGTTGCCCGCAGATCCGGCGAGCACGCCAGATCCGGCGAGTACGGCAGATCCGGCGAGTACGGCAGATCCGGCGAGTACGGCAGATCCGGCGGATCAGGGGGCGAGCGTCCCGCGCGGCCCGGCATTGTCACCCTCGCGGGCCGCTGACTTCATGAACTGCCCGCTTCTGTACCGGTTCCGGGTCATCGACCGGCTTCCCGAGCCGCCGACCGTGGCGACTGCGCGGGGGACGCTGGTGCATGCGGCGCTTGAGCGGCTGTTCGACCTGCCGGCCGCCGAGCGGACCCCTGAGGCGGCGCGGGCCCTGCTGTTCCCTGAATGGGACCGGCTGGCCGCCGCCCAGCCCGATCTGGCCGCGCTCTTTCCCGACGACGCCGAGCGGGACAGCTGGCTCAGGTCCGCGACGGCGATCCTGGACGCGTACTTCACCCTGGAGGACCCGCGCAGGCTCGAGCCCGCCGAGCGCGAGGTTTACGTGGAGACGACGCTGGAATCGGGGCTGCGGCTGCGCGGCTACATCGACCGGCTCGATGTGGCCCCCGGCGGCGAGATCAGGATCGTGGACTACAAGACCGGCCGCGCGCCCAGGGAGGCCTACGAGGCCAGCGCGCTGTTCCAGATGAAGTTCTATGCCCTGGTGATCTGGCGGCTGCGCGGCCAGGTGCCGAGGTTGCTGCAGCTGATGTACCTCGCCGAGGGCGAGGTGCTGCGCTACTCCCCGGACGAGTCTGACCTGCTCGCCACCGAGCGCAAGGTGGCGGCGCTGTGGCGGGCCATCGAGCGGGCCAGGGACGCCGGTGACTGGCGGCCGCGGCCGAGCAAGCTGTGCGACTGGTGCAACCACAAGGCGCTGTGCCCCGAGTTCGGCGGCACCCCGCCGCCGCTGCCCGAGCCGTCCCTGGTGTCGGCGCCGCCCGCGCTGACCTAGGACGGCACGGCGGCAGCTTCGGAAACCGACGGGGTGTTCTCCGGGAAGTGACAGGCCACCTGGTGACCTGTCACGAGCTCGGCCAGCGGCGGCTCCTGCGTCCGGCAGATCTGCTGCGCCTTCCAGCACCGGGTGTGGAAGCGGCAGGCCGGCGGCGGGTTGAGCGGGCTGGGCACGTCGCCGACCAGCCTGATGCGCTGGCGCCGTTCCCGCTGGCCCGAGGCGCTGCTGAGCGGCTCGGGCACCGGCACCGCCGAGAGCAGCGCCACCGTGTACGGGTGCCGCGGCTTCGCGTACAGCTGGTCCCGGTCGGCGATTTCCACGATCTTGCCCAGGTACATCACCGCGACCCGGTCGCTGATGTGCCTGACCACCGACAGGTCGTGCGCGATCACCACGTAGGTCAGGCCCAGCTGGTCCTGCAGATCCTCGAGCAGGTTGATGACCTGGGCCTGAATCGACACGTCAAGCGCGGAGACCGGCTCGTCGGCGACGATCAGCTTGGGCCGCAGCGCGAGGGTCCTGGCGATGCCGATGCGCTGCCGCTGGCCGCCAGAGAACTCGTGCGGGTAGCGGTTGTAGTGCTCGGGGCTGAGGCCGACGAGCTCGAGCAGCTCCTGGACGGCGCGCCTGGCCCCGCCCGGCGGCTTGACCTTCTGCAGCCGGTACGGAGCACCGACGATGGCACCGACCGTGTGCCTGGGGTTGAGCGACGAGTACGGGTCCTGGAAGATCATCTGGATCTCGCGGCGCAGCGGGCGCATCTGGCCCTGGCGCAGATGCGTGACGTCCCGGCCGTCGATCACGATCTGGCCACCGGTTGGCTCGTCCAGCCGGACCAGCAGGCGCCCGGTGGTGGTCTTGCCGCAACCGGACTCACCGACCAGCCCGAGGGTCTGTCCCCGCGATACCGACAGGTCGATCCCGTCTACGGCGCGCACCGCGCCGACCTTGTGCCGGAACACGACCCCCCGGGTGACGGGAAAATGCCGGACCAGGCTGGTCACCTGCAGCAGAGTGTCACCGGCCGACACGGTTCCGCCGACCGGAGAAGCCGGCGGCGTCTGAGTCTGTTCCGTCATGCTTCCACCCCACCCTGCGGCACGGATTCCCTGGTTTCGCCGGGGAGTTCCCCGCCCTCGACCGGAAGCTCTCCGGCTGGGTCAGGGATCTCCCTGGCCTCCTCAGGGACTTCGCCGGCCGAGAGTTCCGCCCACAGCCGCCCCCGGTCTTCCGCGGTCAGGTGACAGGCGGCCTCGTGCCCTAGGCTGGCCACCTCACGCAGCTGCGGCACCTCACGCAGCTGCGGAACCTCGGTGTCACAGCGTCCGTGGGTCAGCCCGGTGTACTGGCAGCGCGGGTGGAACGGGCAGCCGGGCGGGACCCTGATCAGGCTGGGCGGCGTGCCGGCGATGGGGATGAGCCGGATGGTCCGCTCCCGGTCCATCCGCGGCATCGAAGACAGCAGCCCCCAGGTATACGGGTGGCCGGGGCGGCCGAAGATGTCCGTGGCGGAGCCGTACTCGGCCACCCGGCCCGCGTACATCACCAGGATGTCGTCGGCCAGCTCGGCGACCACGCCGAGGTCGTGGGTGATCATGATGACCGCCGAGCCGAACTCCGACTGCAGGTCGGAGATCAGGTCGAGGATCTGCGCCTGGACGGTGACGTCGAGGGCCGTGGTGGGCTCGTCCGCGATGAGGAGCTCGGGATCGCAGGACAGCGACATCGCGATCATCGCGCGCTGCCGCATGCCACCGGAGAACTGATGGGGGTAGTCGTCCACCCGGACCGCCGGCTGCGGGATGCCGACCCGGCCGAGCAGGTCGATGGCGTGCTGCCGGGCCACCTTCTTGCTCACCTTGTTGTGAATCCGGTAAGCCTCGATGATCTGGTTGCCCACGGTGTAGTAGGGATGCATCGAGGACAGCGGGTCCTGGAAGATCATCGCCATCTTGGCGCCGCGCAGTTCCCGCACCCGGTTAGGGCTGGCGGTGACCAGGTTCTCGCCCTCCAGCAGGATCTCGCCGGTGATCTCGGCCTTGGTGCCCTGGTGCAGGCCCATGATGCCCATGCTGGTCACGCTCTTGCCCGAGCCCGACTCGCCGACGATACCCAGCGTCGAGCCGCGGTCCAGGGTGAACGAGACGCCGTCCACGGCCCTGACCAGGCCGTCGTCGGTCCGGAAGTGGATCCGCAGATCGCGGACCTCGAGCAGGGGGGCCATCAGAACCGCACCCTCGGGTCGACAACCGCGTACAGGATATCCACGATCATGTTGGCGATGACGATGAAGAACGAGGCGATCATGACCACGCCCAGGATCTCGGGCAGGTCCTGGTTCTGGATGGCCAGGATGGTGAACTGCCCCAGTCCCGGCAGCGAGAACGTCGTCTCGGTCAGGATCGCGCCGCCCAGCAGCAGGCCGAGATCCAGGCCGAAGATCGTGACGATAGGCGTCAGCGCGGCTCGCAGCCCGTGTTTCACTACCACCTGCCGCTCGGGGACACCTTTGGCCCGGGCGGTGCGAATGTAGTCCTCGCCCATGGTCTCAAGCATGCCCGCTCTCGTCAGCCGGGCATACAGGGCCGCGTACAGGAAAGCCAGGGTGACCCAGGGCAACACGAGATTACGCGCCCACAGCAGCGGGTTGGTGGTGATGCCGACGTAGTGCACGTTGGGGAAGATCGCCCACTTGTAGCTGAACAACTCCAGCGCGATCAGCCCGGTGAAGAAGACCGGCAGCGACACCCCGGCCAGCGCGATGCCCATTGAGAGCCGGTCGAAGAGGCTGCCGCGGCGCAGCGCGGAAAGCACGCCGATCGACACCCCGCCGACCAGCCAGAGCACGGCCGCCCCGATCGCCAGCGACAGCGTGACCGGGGCGTCGCTGATCAGCTGCGGCCAGACCGGCTGCTGGTTGCGGAACGAGTAGCCGAAGCACGGGAACGGGCAGTAGCTGACATCGGTGCCGTCGCTGTAGTGGACGCCGAACACGATCCCCTTGAGGTAACGCCCGTACTGCAGGTACAGCGGGGAGTTCAGGCCGAGCTTGATCTCGACCGCCTTGATCTCCGACGGGATCGGGTTGCGGCCGACGTACTGCGCCGCGAGCTGGTAGCTGGTCTGCCCGGCCAGCCTCGGCACCAGGAAGAAGATCGCGAACGTGATCATGCTGACCAGGATCAGCAGGAACACGGTCAGGATGAGGCGCCGGATGATGAAGAAGATCATCGCGTGCGGCGCCGCCGCCGGACGGGGCTGGTTGCTCCCCGCCCGGCGGCGGCGCCTTCACCTGCTCTCTGCACGTTGAACCGGGGCACTTCGTACCGGACTACTACGGTGCTTCGCGAAGGTCAGGACTTCACGCCAAGCACGGCGTAGTTGTACATGCCGAAGTTGTCCCAGACGTAGGCGTTGGTGAGGCTCGGCGACCGGTAGTCCAGCGACCTGGCGTACACCATGGGAAGCACGGCGGCATCCTTCATGTCCTGCATGTCGATCTGGGACCAGATCGCCGTCCTGGCCGCGCCGGTGACCTGATTCGACTTGGTGAACAGGTTGTTGATCACCGGGTCGTTCAGCTCGGAGATGTTGGTGTTGCCCGTCGGTGCGATGGTGTTCCCGTTGACGAGCTCGTCGAGGAAGCCGAAGCCGTTCGGCCAGTCAGCGGACCAGCCGCCCATCGCGATGCCGATGCCGTGCGAGTGCACGTAGGCCGGCGCGCCCGCGAAGTCGGAGTAGTAGCTACCCGACGGGAACCCCTTCAGCGTCACCTTGATCCCCACCGTGGCCAGGGAAGCCTGGATCGCGGTGGCGGCCGCGGTCTCCTTGGGCCGGTCAGACCGGTAGGACAAGTTGGTGCTGAAGCCGTTCGGCTGGCCGCACGCGGTGAGCTGCTGCTTGGCCGCGGTGACGTCGCCGTTCGGCTTGGACAGCGCGTCGTACAGGTCGAAGGACTTGTAGCCGGCGATGTTCGGCACCATCAAGGTGCTCGAGATCGACCCGCCCGCGACCGGGCCGCCCCACGCGGTCTGGACGTTCGTCTTGTTCACCGCGTACTCCACCGCCTCGCGGCAGTGCAGGTTGTTCATCGGCGCCACCTTGGTGTTCAGGTAGGCGAACCACGCGCGCCCGCTCAGCGGGTCGTCGGCGTTGGCCTTCAGGGTCGGGCTGCCCAGGATCCTGGCCTGGGCCGCCGCCGACACGCCGGTGCCCTGTGCGTCCACGTCGAGGTCGCCGGCCAGCAGCCGGTTGTCGATGTCGGCCTGGTTGACGTTCATGCTCAGGACGATCTTGGCGGGCAGCTGCTTAGCCTGCGGGTCCGTCGCGGGGTTCCACGCCGTGTTCGGCACCAGGGTGAGCTGCTTGTTCAGCGAGTAACTCGCGAACTTGTACGGCCCGGTGGATATCGGGTGCAGCTGGTAGTTGCTGCCGGTGTCCTTGGCCGGCGGGACCGGGGCGGAGTTCGGGAACGCCAGCACGTAGGGAAAATCGGGGAACGGCGCCACTAGGTGGAACACGATGGTGGTCGCGTTCGGGGTCTGCACGGAGGTCAGGCCCATCAGGTTCTTGGCCCGGTCCTTGTACGGACCTGGGTACTTCGGGTCCGCGAGCAGCACCTGGTAGTACGTCGGCCCGTTCTCTAGCACCGACCGGTCGTAGGTGCGCTCGATCGCGTACTTCACGTCCGAGGAGGTGACGACGGTGCCGTCCTCGAACTTGACGTTCGGCTGGATATGGAACGTCCAGGTCAGGCCGTTATCACTGGTCGTGCCCATGTCCGTGGCCAGGTCCGGTACCACCTGCGCGCCGCAAGTTCCCGGGCAGGACTTGTAGGTGAACATCGGCATGGTGAACAGGTTGTCGAAGTCCAGCACCCACGCGTAATAGGTGTTGCCGGGGTCGAGCGAGTCCGGCGTGCTGCTGAGCGCCATGGTCAGCGTCCCGCCCTTGGCGGTAGACGGGTTGACGACGCTGCTTGAGCCGGCGTCGTAGGCAACCCCGGAACCCGATGACGACGTACCGGAGCCACTGCTACTGCTGCTACTGCAGGCAGCGATCCCGAGCGCGGCGGCCAGGCTGACGGCCGCCGTGGCCATGATCCTGCGTCTCTTCATAGGGTGAAACGCCTCCTGTTATTTGTTTACGTCGAGCCGTGCGGCTGGTTACCTGGTCCTCGGATCCAGCGCGTCACGCAACCCGTCACCAAATAGGTTGAATGCCAGTACGGTGATGAAAATCGTCAGGCCGGGGACGAGCATGAATTCGGGATCGATGTAGTAGTAGCCGTTCTGTACCGCGCTGGCGAGCATCTGGCCCCAGCTCGGGGTGGGTACGTAGAGGCCGACACCCAGGTAGTCCAGGGCCGCCTCGAACAAGATGTTGGTCGGAATCAGCAGCGTCGCGTAGACCAGGATCGGCGCCACCAGGTTCGGCAGCAGCTCACGGGCAAGGATGTAAGGCCCGCGCGCGCCGAGGCTGCGGGCCGCGTCGACGAACTCGCGCTCGCGCAGCGAAAGCGTCTGGCCGCGGATGATCCGGCCCATGTAGGGCCAGTTGAAGAACCCGATCACGAAGATCAGGACGGCGATCCGCAGTGAGTTCCCGGACAGGCCGAACGCGCTGCTCGGGATGACCCCGGCCAGTGCGAGCGCGAACACCAGCAGCGGGAAGGCGAGGAATACGTCCATCGCCCGGGCGATGAACGAGTCCACCCAGCCGCCGAAGTAGCCGGACACGACGCCGAAGAAGGTGCCGATGCTAACCGCGAGCACGGTGGACAGGAACGCGATGAGCAGCGAGTACTGGGCGCCGACGACAATCCGGGCGAGCAGGTCGCGGCCGGTCTCCGGCTCGACACCGAGCGGGTGAGCCCAGCTGATGCCGCCGAACGCGCCGGTCGGCTTCAGGAACGTAGGGTTGATCAGGTTGGCGTTGTAGACATCCGGGTTCTGCACGACGTGCGGGCCGATGATCGCGACCAGGATCAGGAACACGACGACGATGCCGCCGCCGATCGCCACCTTGTCCCGGCGCAGCCGCATCCAGGCGATCTGTCCGAGCGACCGCCCAACGATGTCCTTGGTCGCGACAGGCAACCCCGCCTCAGGCCCCGAACCCCCGGGGCCGGTCGAGACGTCAATGGGCACGGCCATCGTAAAGCCTATCTGTTGCTCGGATTGAAGGTGCACGAGCGCAGCACGGCTCCTGCGATGGAGTCTCCCCGTGCACCGCCATGGACGCCTCGGCCTATACCTAGTGAGGTTGCGCTATTTCACGCATGGGTACCAGCCCCGCACCGCACTCGTAGCTCGATCGTGATTAAACTCGTGCCGTTTTGTCATAGAGTGTTACTTTTGGAGCCCATGGGGCTGGAGTGCTCAGCGATGCTGGCGAGACTGAAGTAGTGCATCCTGGCTGACGCGCAGATATCCGGCAAATAATGCCCGAAACGGCCGACGAACGAAAACTTCAGCTCAGGTAATGCCGTGCCGACGCAAGATGTCCGCGACGTCCCCGAGACCGTCGTCGTCGTCGCGGTCAGCGGCCTTCCCCTTGCGCGCCTTGACCGGAGCCTTGCTAGGAGCCTGGGCCGGCACCGTGGGCGCGGTCCTGGTGGAGAGCTGCCGCGAGCCGGCCGCGGGCAGCGAGCCGGTGGCGGCGTCCGCCGACGCGGCGGCCGGCGTGTCCTTCTTCCGCGGCACGCCCCGCCGCCGTCCCAGGCCGCCGGACACCAAGAGAAGGAACACGGCCACCCCGGCCAGCGCGATACCGGACCACACCTTGGCCGAGAACACGAAGCCGGTCGCGAAGTCCCCGACGGCGACCCCGATCTTCCAGAACATCTCGATCGCGCCGGTCAGGTAGGCGGCCAGCGGCAGCAAGGACCAAGCCGCCCCGCGCAGGCCCGAACTGATTCCGCGCCGCCGCATCGCGAGGTAGCTCAGCACCAGGCCCAGCCCGGTCAGTCCCCCGCACAGTGGCAGCCAGGCGATCTTGTCGTAAGTGGACATGCGCGCCTCCCGCGGTTCTCAGTTCAAGTCTAAGGCGTACCGGGCGCTCAAGGCTCTGGGGCTAACCCCCGAAGGGAGGTCTGGGGGAAGGTTCCCCCCAGAAGCGGGGGTTTCCGGGGGGCTTTCTGGTTCGTCCCCCCGGGCCCGCACCGTCACCCCGGTGGGGTCCGCCTGCAGGTCGAGCAGCGAGCGCACCACTATCCGGCCAGCCGCCTCCTCGATCGGGAGCAGCGAAGGGACGGCGATGACGCGGCAGCCCGCGGCCTGCGCCGAGGCCACGCCGTTGGGCGAATCTTCCAGGACGACGCAGCAGCCCGGGTCCACGTCGAGCAGCTTGGCGGCGAGCAGGTAGGGCTCGGGGGCAGGCTTGGTCGCCCTGACGTCGTCGGCACACACCAGCACGTCGAACCGCATGCCGGTGCTGGCCAGCACGGTCTCCATGAACCGGCGCTCGGAAGAGGTCACCAGCGCCCGCGGCAGGCCCGCCACCGCCACCGCGGCGAGCAGCTCGCGCGCGCCGGGCCGCACCGGCACGCCGTGGTCGCGGACCCGCCCGGCGATCTCGGACATCAGCCACTGGCCGACCACATCGGGCGGCACCGGCTCAGGCGCCTTCGTGAGCAGGTACCGCACGGTGCGGTCCAGGCTGCCGCCGAGCAGGTGCAGCTGGTCCGCCTTGGTCCAGTCCGACACCGCACCGCCGAGCCTGACCACGACCGCCGTCTCAGCCTCGAGCCACAGCGGTTCGGAGTCGACCAGCAGCCCGTCCATATCGAACAGCACCGCGCAAGCGCCGACGAGGGTCGTCGTCCCCCCGAGGCCAGTAATACTCATGCGCTGAAGTACTTGGCCTCGGGATGGTGCAGGATGACGGCGTCGGTGGACTGCTCGGGATGCAGCTGCATCTCCTCGGACAGCTCAACCCCGATCCGGGACGGCTCGAGCAACCGCACGATCTTGGCCCGGTCGGCCAGGTCCGGGCAGGCGGGATAGCCGATCGAGTACCGGGCGCCGCGGTAGCCGAGCCGGAAGAAGCTGTCCAGGTCGTCCGGATCGGAGCCGGCGAATCCGAGCTCACGCCTGACCCGGGTGTGCCAGTATTCGGCGAGCGCCTCGGTGAGCTGGACCGACAGCCCGTGCAGCTCGAGGTACTCCCGGTAGGCGTCCTTGGCGAAGAGCTCGGCGGTAGCCACCGACACCCGCGATCCCATGGTGGCGAGCTGGAACGCCACCACGTCGGTCTGTCCCGAGTGCTGCGGCCGGAAGAAATCGGCTAGGCACAGCCGCCGGTCGCGCCGCTGCCGGGGGAAGGTGAACCGCTCCAGCTCGGTCTGGCCGTCCTGGCCGAGCACGATCAGGTCATTCCCCGAGCTCACGCACCTGAAATACCCGTACACGACGGCCGCCTCGAGCAGTCCTTCGGTCTGAATCCGCTCCATCCACATGCGCAGCCTCGGCCGGCCCTCGGTCTCCACCAGCTCCTCGTACGAAGCTCCGTCCCCGCGGGCCGGCTTGAGTCCCCACTGGCCCATGAACAGAGCCCGCTCGTCCAGGTAAGCGGCGTAGTCGGCCAGCGGGACGCCCTTGATCACCTCAGTGCCCAGGAACGGCACGTCCGGCACCGGGTTATCTACCGATACATCCGAACGGGCCGTGGTGTCACCGCCCGGCACGTCCGCGCGGGCGGTGGCGGACGCAGCGGCTGCGGCCCGGACCCGGCGGGTGCGCAGCTCGGGCAGCCTGGCCCCGGGTTCGCCGCGTTTGACGGCCATCACGGCATTCATCAGCCGCAGCCCCTCGAACGCGTCCCTGGCGTACCTGACCTCTCCGTCGAACAGCGCCGCCAGGTCCTGCTCCACGTAGGCGCGGGTCAGGGCAGCACCGCCGAGCAGCACCGGCCAGCGCCCGGCCAGGCCCCGGGAACTCAGCTCGGCGAGGTTGTCCCGCATCACCACGGTCGACTTGACCAGCAGCCCTGACATCCCGATGACGTCCGCGCCGTTGTCCTCCGCCGCCGCCACGATGGCCGAGATCGGCTGCTTGATCCCGATATTCACCACGTCGTAGCCGTTGTTCGACAAGATGATGTCGACCAGGTTCTTGCCGATGTCGTGCACGTCGCCCTTGACCGTGGCGAGCACGATCTTGCCCTTGCCTTCTTCCCCGCTCCGCTCCATATGCGGTTCGAGGTAGCCGACAGACGCCTTCATCACCTCGGCGGAGGCCAGCACGAACGGCAGCTGCATCTGCCCGGAACCGAACAGCTCGCCGACCGTCTTCATCCCGTCGAGCAGCACCTCGTTGACGATCTCCAGCGCGGGCCGCTGGGCCAGCCCCGCGTCCAGGTCGGCCTCCAGGCCGTCCCCGAGCGCCCGCTCGCCGTCGATGATCCGCCGCTTCAGCCGCTCCCAGAGCGGCAGCCCGGCGAGCTCCGCGGCTCTGCTGGCCTTCAGGTCGGCCGCGTCCACCCCCTCGAAAAGCTCGAGCAGCCTGGCCAGCGGGTCGTAACCCTCCCGCCGCCGGTCGTAGACGAGGTCGAGCGCCGTCTGCCGCTGCTCCTCGGGTATCCGCGCGATCGGCAGGATCCGGGCCGCGTGCACGATCGCGGAGTCCAGGCCCGCCCGGGTGCATTCGGCCAGGAAGACGGAGTTGAGCACAGCGCGGGCGGCGGGCTTGAGGCCAAACGAGACATTGGATAGGCCCAGCGTCGTCTGGACGGCCGGATGGCGGCGTTTCAGCTCGGCGATCGCCTCGATGGTCTCGATCGCGTCGCGCCTGGTTTCCTCCTGCCCGGTGGAGATGGGGAACGTCAGGCAGTCGACGATGATGTCCTCGACCCGCATGCCCCAGTTCCGCGTCAGGTCATCGATCAGCCGCTCGGCGACCTCGACCTTCCACGCGGCGGTGCGCGCCTGGCCCCGCTCATCAATGGTGAGCGCGATCACCGCGGCGCCGTGCTCGCGCACCAGCGGCATCATCCGGGCGATCCGCGAGTCGGGGCCGTCGCCGTCCTCGTAATTGACCGAGTTGATGACCGAGCGGCCGCCGGTCATCTCGAGCCCGGCCTCGATCACGGCGGGCTCGGTCGAGTCGAGCACGAGCGGCAGCGTGGCGGCGGTGGCGAACCTGCCCACCACCTCCCGCATGTCGGCGGCGCCGTCCCGGCCCACGTAGTCCACGCACACGTCGAGCAGGTGAGCGCCATCCCTGGTCTGGGCCCGCGCGATCTGCACGCAATCCTCGTACCTGCCCTCGAGCATGGCGTCGCGGAATGCCTTCGACCCGTTGGCGTTGGTCCGCTCCCCGATGGACAAGAAAGCCGTATCCTGGCGGAACGGCACGTGCTGGTACAGCGAGGCCACCCCCGGCTCGGGGTGCGGGGTGCGCTTGGCGATCGCCCGGCCCGCCACCCGGTCGGCCAGCGCCGCGGTGTGCTCCGGCGTCGTCCCGCAGCATCCGCCGACCAGCGACAGGCCGAACTCCCTGGTGAACCTGTCATGGGCGTCCGCGAGCTGGGCCGGGGTCAGGGGATAGCGCGCGCCTTCTGCGGCGAGCACCGGCAGGCCGGCGTTCGGCTCGCAGGAGATCGGGATCCGGGCATGCGCGGCGAGGTACCGCAGGTGCTCGCTCATCTCCCCTGGGCCGGTCGCGCAGTTCAGCCCGATCATGTCGATGCCGAGCGGCTCGAGGGCGGTCAGGGCGGCCGCGATCTCGCTGCCGAGCAGCATCGCCCCCGTCGTCTCGATCGTGACCTGCACGATGACCAGCGCGTCCGGGGCCAGCTTCGCCATGGCCCGGTTGGCTCCGACGATGGCCGCCTTGGCCTGGAGCAGGTCCTGACAGGTCTCGATGATCAGCGCGTCCGCGCCACCGCGCAGCAGGCCTTCCGCGTTGACCTGATAGGCGTCGCGCAGCTCGCGGAAGGTCGTATGGCCCAAGGTGGGCAGCTTGGTTCCTGGCCCGATCGAGCCGAGCACCCAGCGAGGCCGGTCAGGCCTGGCCCGGCGGTCGGCGGCGGCGCGGGCCAGCCGGGCGGATGCCTCGGACAGCTCGGCGATCCGGTCGGCGATCCCGTACTCGCCGAGATTGCTGAGGTTGGCGCCGAAGGAATTGGTGGTCAGGCAGTCCGCGCCCGCAGCCAGGTAGGCCTCGTGAATCCCCGTCACGATGTCCGGCCTGGTCACGTTCAGGATCTCGTTGCAGCCCTCGTAACCTGCGAAATCGTCGATGGTGGCATCGCTCGTCTGGAGCATGGTACCCATCGCCCCGTCTGCCACCACGACGCGCTCGGCCAAGGCGGCGCGTAGTGTGCTCATCGGCACCCATTCTAAGCGTCCGGGCACAATTCCTGCTGAGCGGCCTCGGCAAGTCCTGCTGAGCGGCCTCGGCAAGTCCTGCTGAGCGGCCTCGGCAAGTTTCGGGCCGCGCCTGACAGGCCGGCCAGTCACCCACTGAGCAAGCCTGACCACGTAGGCTGTAACCGACGGTCTGCGCTATGCCGGGGAGGTGGCGACTCATCGAGTTCAACGATATCGGCGAACTCGCCTCTCCCGTCGCCATCGCCGGGTTCGAAGGCTGGAACGACGCGGGCGAAGCGGCCAGCGGGGTCGTCAACCACCTGGGCATCGCCTGGCAGGCGACCCCGATCGGCGCCATCGATCCCGAGGACTTCTACGACTTCCAGGTCAACCGGCCGGTGGTCGAGATCGAGGGCGGCCACACCCAGCGGGTGATCTGGCCGACGACCAGGATCTCCCTGGCGCGCGCCGCGTCGGCAGACCCGACCGTGCCGCCGACCGGCCTGTCCCGGGACGTCGTCCTCGTGCACGGCATCGAGCCGAACATGCGCTGGCGGGCGTTCAGCGAGGAACTGGTGCAGGGCCTGGAAAGCCTCGGCGTGGATCTCATCATCTTGCTCGGCGCGCTGCTCGCCGACGCACCGCACACCCGCCCGGTGCCGTTGTCCGTGGGTGCGTCGAATTCGGCCCTGGCCGTCGATGTCGGCGTCGGCCGGGTGGACTACAAGGGGCCCACCGGGATCGTCGGGGTGCTCCAGCACACCTGCACCGGGGCGGGCCTCCCGACTGTCTCGCTGTGGGCCCAGGTGCCGCACTACGTGGCGCAGCCGCCGAGCCCGAAGGCCACGCTGGCCCTGCTGCGCGGGGTCGAGGACATCCTGGACGCACCGCTGCCGCTGGCCGACCTGCCTGAGGAGGCCCGCGCCTGGGAGCGCGGAGTGGACGAGCTCGCCCAGCAGGATTCAGAGGTCGCCGACTACGTGCGGACGCTGGAAGAGGCGAAGGACGCGATGGACCTGCCCGAGGCGAGCGGGGACGCGAT
>CABEDN010001012.1_pt1 | contig 23304 bp, 22 predicted proteins | sample 3423051 | NCBI WGS metagenome assembly CABEDN01 (sample SAMEA5534330, study PRJEB31848) | metagenome | biome: tundra; feature: field; material: soil | place: USA | collected 2013-05 | depth 0.15 m
CCGCCCACCCTGCTGACCGCGCTGGCCCCATGAGCCGCCCAGCTGGCATTCCGCCAGCATCAGGCTGACCCAGCTGGCGGCCACCGTCGCCGGATGCGAAGACTGGCTGGCGACCAGCTGACGGTGATCAGAAGCCGAGGCGCTCCTTGACGATGATCGCGGTGACCCGGTCGGGGGCCAGCACCTTGTTGATGATGAGGATGTTGTTCACCCCGCTGGGCACTCCGTAGGCTTGCCGGGCCCGGGCATCCTCGAGCGGGTAGCAGTATTCATAGATACGCCGCATCCCGGCTGCGACGTCGCTGACGATCTTCTGGGCCCCGATGACGAGGATCACCTGCCCCGCACCCGACACGAGCGGGCCCAGCTGGCTGCCGCTGGCGGACGCCATGAGCAGCGATCCGCCTTCGGTTAGCGCGTGCACGCTGCCGACGACGTAGTCGGGCGACGCGGCCAGCGCGCGCATCTCGCGGCGCTGCATTTCCCGGTCCATCCGGTACAGCCGCAACCGGAGTGGCTGGTAGCGGCCGGACCGTTCGATGTCGTCGGCGACGCCGATGGCTTCGAGGGTCTGGGAGGTGTTGTTGTATACCTCGGCGCCGTCGGTGAGGAGGGAGCCGACCAGACCCCTCGCGTCGGCACCTGTAGCGGCCAGCAGCGGCCGGATGCCGTTGCGTTCGAGCGCCGCTGCGGCTTTGGCGATCCGCTCGTCGGAGGCGAGTTCGGTGAATTCCGAGGACACTGCAGCGTCCGGATTCGCTACTACTTGGTGGTCAGTCACCGCCCACCTCCGCCAGCCGCCGGTGGACGAGCGCCACGGCCATCGATCCTTCGCCGATGGCCGCTGAGCAGCGTTTGACCGACCCGCAGCGCACGTCCCCTGCGGCGAACACTCCGGGCAGATTAGTCTCTAGCGGCAGCGGCTCCCTGGGCAGCGGCCAGTTGCTGCCTGACTCGCGGGCGACATCACGGCCGGTCACCAGGTACCCGGCGGTGTTGGTGGCCAGCCCGATCCCCGCTGCGCCATCGGTGCGGGGGGCCCCACCGATGCAGATGAACAAGGCGTCCGCCGGCAACGGCACCGGTTCGGTGCTGTCCCCGGAGCCCACGTTGACCGCCCGGAGGCGGTCATCGGCCTCCAGGCCCACCACCTGCGTGCGCACGCGCACATCAACATTCGGGATAGCCGTCACCTGATCGATGAGGTACTGCGACATCGACGCGCCGAGGTCGCGGCCGCGGACCAGCAACGTGACCTGCCGCGCGTACCGGGAGAACCGGACGACCGCCTGGCCCGCCGAGTTGCCGCCGCCCACCACGACAACCTGGGAATCTGTGCACGCCAGCGCCTCGCTCGGCCCGGCCCCGTAGTAGACCCCCGCGCCGAGCAGGTCATCGACCCCGGGCACCTCCAGGCGGCGCCACTCGACTCCGCTGGCGAATAGCACCGCCCGCCCGCGGATCAGCGCGCCGTCAGACAGCTCGGCGACATAGCCCGGCCCATCGGCCGACACGTCGACCAGGGGCCTGGCCAGCAGCAATTCGGCACCGAACCGGCGCGCCTGCACCGTCGCCCGCGTCGCTAGCTCGCTGCCGCTGATGCCGTTGGGAAAACCGAGATAGTTTTCGATCATCGACGTGGTCCCGGCCTGGCCGCCCGGCGCCACCGCCTCGACGACCACCGTGCGCAGGCCCTCCGATGCCGCGTTGACGGCGGCGGCCAGCCCGGCCGGCCCCGCACCGACGATCGTCAGGTCGTATTCCGACAGCGATGGGGCCGCGACCATGCCAAGACCTGCGGCGACCTGTTCCACGGTCGCAGACGCCAGCCGCGACCCGTCCGGCAGGATGCACAGCGGCAGCGCCGATGGCTCCACTTCGGCGACTCCCAGGACCGCCCGCACTGCATCGGGCTGGCCGGCGTCCACCCACTCGAACGGGTAACCGTTGCGGCTGAGGAAGTCACGGATCGCGTACCCGCCGCGGGAGGCCTGCGTGCCCACCAGGACAACGCCCGGCGTGACCGGCCGGGCGTCGTAGTCGAACATCGACATCAGTACGGCTCGATCCCTCACGGGTGCGACGGCGCCGGCGGGGCACCCTGGAGTTCGAACACGAGCTGGTCGAGGTAACACCAATACCAGTCCTCGCCCGGTTCGTACGACCGGATAACCGGGTGCCCGGCCACGTGGAAGTGCGCGGTCGCATGCCTGCCCGGAGAGTTGTCACAGCATCCGACGTGACCGCATTCCTGGCAGACCCGCAGGTGCACCCAGTCCCGGCGTCCCTGAGCCAGGCAGTCCACGCAACCCCAGGACGAGGGCGTGACATCGTGGATCCGGTCCAGATGCGTGCAGCCGCCGTTCATGTTCAAACGCTCCCGAGTCGGGCGACCGGTGGTGCCCCGGTCTGCTCGAAGGCGGCGGAGAACAGGTAGCTGGTCGCCAGGCTGCGGTAGGGCCGCCACTTCTCAGCGATGGCCAGGACCTCCTGCTGGCTGGGCAGGTGGTCCAGCCGGTAGACGGCCTGGATGGCCTTGCGGAGCGCCAGGTCGCCCGGCAGGACGACGTCCTCGCGCTGCAGCGCGATGATGAGGGCGCCCTGCACGGTCCAGGGGCCGATCCCGGGAATGGCAGTGAGCTCGGCCATGAGCTCGTCGTCGGGCCGGGTGCTCAGCACGTCCTGGTTCAGCCGGCCGTCCGCCATCCGCTCGGCTAGGTCGCGGAGGGTGCCGATCTTCCGCCAGGACAGCCCGGCCTCGCGGAGCTGGCCGGGGTCGACGGCCAGCAGTTCGGCGGGTGCGGGGAGGTGGCCGCCGAACAGGGCCTGGATGCGGGCCAGGGTGCGGCGGGTCGCCGGGACGGACAGCTGCTGGCCGGTGACCTGGAACAGCAGGGCGCCGTACAGGTCCATCGGCGGCAGCTGGGCCATCCACGCCCGGGGATCGAAGTCCGGCCGGTCGTCGATGAGCCGCGCCAGCACCGGGTCGGCGTGGCGCAGGTAAGAGCGCGCTTGCTGCAGCCATACAGCACGGCTGGAATCCTCGCTCACCGAACTCGCTCCCTTCCCCGGCAGGTACGCCGGTCATCGTCATCACGTTTGGGTCCGACGATGAAGATGGACGTTGATTCGGACAATACGCGCTCTCTTTCGGCTGTCGCCGGGTCGCTAGCCGGTTGACCCGGTACACGCGAGCCGCAGCGGCCGGGGGAGCTACTGCTCTTTCAATAGGCGGTCAGTGAGGATGATCTCGATGATCGCCGCGACCGTGTCCTGGCGAGCCCAGTCGCGCTGCAGCTCGCAGGCGAGTGAGACCCAGCTGATCGGCTGCCCGCCGGCTTGCATCACGCGGTCCAGGCCGGCGCGGTGGGCCTCCGGCGAGGTGCCGCCGATCGCGTCGACGACCGGATAGACCTCGTATCCTTCGCGCAGTGCATCAAGTGCGGTAAAGGCCATGCAGATTTCGGTCCACAGGGCGCAGATGACGAGCTTCCTGCGCCCGGTGCCGCGGACGGCCTGAACGAATTCGATGTCCTCCCAGGAGTTGACCGTTGTCCGGTCGAGCGGCTTGTCGTCTTCGAGCAGGTCGGCGAGTTCAGGCAGCGTTGGCTGTCCCCGGCCGGATGCGACATTGACGGTCGAGTGCACGACCGGGACCCCGAATGTCTTGATGGTCCTGACCGTCGAGACTGCGTTCTTGAGCAGGAGCGCGTGATCCATCGAGCGGACGGCGGCCAGCTGGGCGGGCTGGTAGTCGATGAGCAGGAGTGCCGCGTTCTGCGGGGTGATGAGATGGCCGGCGAGCGGGTCGCGCACCGGGGCACTGGTCATCAGGGCCTCACCTTCTGCTAGCAGGGACCGGGTGCGCCCGACGGTAGTGGCCGTCACGGTGAGCGGCTGTCACCTGATTCTGGTGATTTGCGGTCCGGAGTGAGCTGGCGGACCTCGAGCAGGTCCAGGCCGAGCGCCTCGATCTCGGCCAGCACGCCGTACAGTGCTGACCGGTCCAGGAGCCCGGTGAGTACGGTGTGTGCGCCGTGCCACCTCGACGCCAGCGCCGGAAACGCTGACAGTATCGTGGCGCCGAGGTGGCCGTTGATCCGGATCACGTACCGGGCGGGTTCTGGGTCCACGACGCCATGGTCAAGGGCTGGCAGGTGAAACCGCATCACCGGGATCCGGTGACCGTGGTACTAGCGCGTGCGGCCAGCGGCCAGCAGCCGCAGCTCCCGGGCGCGCTGTATGGCCGAGGACCGGTCACGAACCTGGAGCTTGGCGTAGATGCTGCGCAAGTGCGTGCTGATGGTGTTCGGCGAGACGGATAGTTCGCCTGCGATCTCGGGCCGGGACAAGTTCGTGGGGAGATATCGCAGCACCCTGAGCTCGCCCGGACTGAGCTCCTCCGTCGGCGGCAATGAGGACTGCTCTGTGGCCGCCCGGGATGAGCCGTGCAGGACGTCGAGGATGCCGGTGAGCAGCGCGGCGTGCGCTGTCTCATGCCGGGGCAGCGCCTCGAGCAGCTCCCGGGCGCCCGTCATCGCGAACGGCAGGACCAGCCGGTCAGACTCCGCCAGGGCCAGCGCCCGTTCAGCCGCCTGGTTCGCCGCGCGCTGGTCACCGAGTTCACGGTGGGCGAGCCCGGCTAGCAGGTGAGTCTCAACAATCGTGACGTAACCGATGACCGGTGCCGTGCCATCGAGAACATCGTGCAGCGCGCCCAGGGCTCCGGCCGGATCGCCTTCCGCGAGGCAGATCACCGCGCGGGCATTACGTATCTCACCGGAGCTGGCCCGCTCGTCATCGAGCGCCGCGATCGTGGCGCGGGCCTCGCCGGGCAGCCCGAGGCGGGCTTGGGTGGCCAGCAGCCAGCCGGTCACCCGGCTCGCCAGCGCGTGCGAGTCCGCTAGCTGCGATCCCAGGTATTCGGCCGCGCCGAACTCCTCGAGCGCTTCATGGTGGCGGCCGCGGCCGGCCTGCAGCATGCCGCTCGCCATGTGCACAAGCAGCCTGCTGTCCGCCCCGGTGTCTGCTTGAAGCGCCCGTGCGGTGCGCTGCAGCCACCGCTCGGCCTCGTCAAACTCACCCGTCCACACCATCGTGCCGGCCAGCGCTATCAGCGCGGGCGCGATCCACGGCTCCGCGCCCCATCCATGTCGCTCGGCGAGCTCTATCGCCTCGCGGCAGCGCCGCTGGATAGTGGCGAACGGGTGGATCTTCGACGCGAACCCGAGCTGCGCGAGGCATCTGACTTCGAGGTAGGGTCGGCCGATCTGACGGGCCAGGACGGCGCCCTCCCGGAGGTGGCGTTCGGCGTCGGCAAGCCCCAGGGACGCTTCGACGGTCCCCAGGTTCATCAGCGCCACCGCCCGCAGGTCGTTGCCGAGTGCGATGTCCTCGTCGGACTGCCCGGTCACCGGAGAGGCGAGGAATCTGGCCTGCTCGATGACGCCAGCCAGGTCACCGCGCCGCGTGGCCAGCGACAGCTGCAGCGACGCGACCGCCACCCGCAGGCGGCGCTGGCGCTCCGGCGGCGCCGTCTCGGCGTACGTCTCGGCGACCGCCAGATGCGCGGCCGCCTCGTCCAGGCGTCCCTGGACCAGGTCACCCCCGGCGCGTACCAGGGCCAGCTCGGGGTGATCCGCGCCCGGCGGGAAGGCCCGCACCAGCGCCTGCATGGTCTGCGCTTGCCCGTCGAGCGTCAGGCTGAACGAATGGTCGGCGAGCAGCCGGGCCGCATCAGTCCAGTCGCCCGCCGCCTGCGTGTGCCGGATGGCGTTGACGACCTGGCCCTGCAAGGTGAACCATCCGGCGGCGCGCCGGTGCAGCGCGGGTACTTCTTCGGGCAGCGTCCGGCGCAGCTCCAGCCGCAGGAGATCCGCGAATAGGTGGTGGCAGCGGAACCAGGTGCGCTCGGGGTTGAGCGATTCGACGAACGCGTTCGCATCTTCGAGACTCAGCAGGATCCGTTCCGAGCCAGGGCGGCCGGTCAGCAGGTCTGCCAGTTCGCCGTTGACGCGATCGAGCAGGGAGGTGCGCAGGAGCAGATCCTGGACGTCGTGCGGCTGGCGTTCGAGCATCTCGGCGAGCAGGTACTCGGCGACCGTGCGGTCGCTGCCGGAGAATTCCGCGACGAACCGCTCCGGGTCGGGGTGATAGGCCAGGGAGATCGCCGCGAGGCGGAGGCCCGCGGCCCACCCCTCGGTCCGCTGGTGCAGCAGCGCTGCTCCGGATTCGGACAGCGCGATACCCGAGGCGTCGAGAAGCTCGCGGGTTTCGCGCCCGGTAAAGCGCAGGTCGGCCGCGCGGATTTCGGCTAGCTCGCCGGCCAGGCGCAGCTGATGCAGGCGCAGCCGCAGATCGTGACGCGTGGTCAGCATCGCGTGCACGTGCGGAGGAAGGTTCGTCAGCAGCCGGGTGAGCTGAGAGAGTGCTTCTGGCGAGGTCAGCTCGTGGAGATCATCAATAACCAACGTGATGCCGCCGCAAGCATCGGCGAGCTTCGACAGCACCCGGTCGACCATCGCCGGTGCATTGAAGCCGGGTGTCGTTGCTGGCGGTTCCGCGCGGCCGGTCGTGGCCGAAGCGTGACGGGCCGCGTCGAGCAGGGCAAGCCAGAACTGCTGGGCGTCTTGCTGGTCGCGTTGCACCTGCAGCACGGCGAGCCGGCGCGGCTGCCCCGGACGGTCGGCCCAGGCGCGCAGCAGGCACGTCTTCCCGCTGCCGGCCGGAGCCGAGATGATCGTCACCTTCCGTGTCGCCGCGCGATCCAGGGCAGCGAGAAGATCGCCCCGGTCGATCAGCCGGGGAGTTGCGTGAGCCACCTTCAAAGGCCTGCCTTGATATCTACGCCGGACACCCTAGCGTCGGTGACGCAGTCCTGGCGCCTTCCCTCTCGGTACCAGGCCAGCGCACGTGCTGTCAACGGCGCGCGAACCTCGGTTCTGCTGCACTCTCATGCACGCGCCGCCGGCGCGATCCCATCCCGTCCTGCATTGTCCCGGTGTGGCAGATCACCAGGATCCGGTGACGACCTCTCACCTGGCTCGTAGCAACCCTGGGTCCGTCAATCGCATGGTCAAGGAGATCAAGCAAAGACTCCGAGGAGCGGGCAATGACCGACACCACCGAGAAGCTCGAGGCCAACAAGAAGCTCGCGCGCGACTACATCGACCAGGTGTTCAACCAGCACAACCCGGACAAGGCCCCTGACTTCGTGACCGGCGACGTCATCTGGCACGGCGGGGGCCTCGGCGACATCACCGGCCCGGAGAATCTGGCCGGCCTGCTGGGGTCGTTCATCGGGGCACTGCCGGACCTGTACGCGGCCGAGCGGGACATCATTGCCGAGAACGACCTGGTCGTCGTCCGGCTCGTCGTCACCGCCACGGTCAAGGGAAGCCTGCTGGGGGCGCCGGCTGACGGCAAGCCGGTCCGGTGGGACGCGGTGGACATCTACCGGGTCACCGACGGCAAGATCAGCGAGGAGTGGGCCGCCGACGACGTCGCGGCGATCATGGCCCAGATCGGTGCCTTCAACCCGCCGTGGGCTGCCTGACATCTCCCGCCAGCAGCCTGTGGGGTTCCAGAACTCGGCCACCAGTCCTGACCTGGGCTTTTAGATGACATGCATCGGGCCGGACTGAGCTGAGGTCGCGGCCGGGTGCCGGGAGACCTCCCCAGCTCAGACGCGTGTCACGATGGACCGCGTAGGCAATTCGCATGGGGCGTGTGCGCCCTCGGAGCTTGAGGAGGTCCCGATGCCGGGATCGGGACCTCCAGGTCACCGGCTTCCCATGCCATGATGCTGGCATGGGCAAGACACAGGAGCCCGGACCGGATCGTCTTGTCGACCACCCGCAGGACGCGGAGGTCACTGGCGCCCTTCCGATGTCCCTGACCACCTTCGTCGGCCGAGAAGGAGAGTTGGACAAGATCCGGTCGCTGTTCCGGGAAGGAAAGCGGCTGGTCACCCTGGTTGGCATCGGGGGGATCGGTAAGACCCGTCTGGCCCTGGAGCTGGGCTTCAGCGCCAGTGACTTGGGTTGGGCGAACGTCTACTTCGTTGAGCTTGCTTCGCTGACCAACCCCGACCTGGTCGGCGGCGCCGTGCTCGAATCGGTGGGCGGCGGATCAAGCCGCTCTCCGCTGCAAGCGGCGGCGGAGCACCTGCGTGAGGCAAACGCGCTGTTGGTGCTGGATTGTTGCGAGCATGTCCTGGGTGCGGCCCGACGTGTGGCCGAGGTGCTGTTGCGCAGGTGTCCATCCGTGACGGTTCTGGCCACGAGCCGTTCTCCACTTGACATCGAGGGGGAGCTGGTGTGGCAAGTGCCCTCGTTGTTCATGCACAAGCGCGGCGACGCCGGTGAGGCAGGGGCGTCTGATGCGGCCCGGCTTTTCGCCGATCGAGCCGGCCACGTGCAAGCATGGTTCGAGCTGAGCGAGGATGCCGCTGGAGCGGTCGAGGCGATCGTTCGCCGGGTGGACGGCATCCCCCTGGCTATCGAGCTGGCCGCGGCACGGGTTCGTGTCCTTTCCGCTAAGGAAATTGCCGACGGCCTCGATGATCAACTGCGACTGCTGCGTGGCGGTCACCGGTCAGATCCTCGCCACCAGACCATCCGGGCGTCGCTGGACTGGAGCCACGAACTCCTCACCGGCCGGGAGCGGCAGCTGTTTGCCCGGTTGTCGATCTTCTCGGGGGGCTTCGACCTGGCAGCCGCCGCGGCGGTGTGTGCCGGGGGCGGCATCGTTTCCGGCCAGGTGCTCGATGAGATCGAGGGCCTGGTGGATAAGTCGCTGCTGGCGGTGGAGCGCAGGGCAGGTGCCACGCGCTTCCGGATGCTTGATTTCGTCCGTCAGTACGCCGCCGAGCGTTTGGCCGCGGCGGGCGAGGACGTACTGCTGGCAGACCGGCATCGCGCCTACTTCCGGGCGTTGGCCGAGCGCGCCGACCGAGAGCTGTGGGCACTGGTCCCGGCCGGCCGCGCCCGTCTCGACGATGAGTCACCCAACCTGCGGGCGGCCATCGACGATGGCTGCGCCCGGGCGCCCGACGATGCCCTGGCCATGGTCGGAGCACTGGGCCTCTACTGGCGGGTGCGGGGGCGACTAGCGGAGGGGGTGACGGCGACAGAGCAGAGCCTGGGTGCCGCCCCGCCTGAGGCTTCCCCTGGGCAGGCTCTCGCCTTGGCCAAGCTGTCGGTTCTATCGTTCTGGCTTGGCGATTTTGCCCGCACGCAGTCCTCGGCCACTTCGGCTCTGGAGATGGGCGTGGCGATTGGCGATACCCGCTCGCAGGCACTCGCGCTCAGCCGGCTCGGGGCTCTGGTCATATTGAGTGATCCCGGTGCCGGTGATCCGATGCTCATGCGGGCGGCTGAGCTGGCCCGGACCGCAGGAGACCAGGTCGCGCTCTGTGACGCGCTTGGCTCGTTGGCGATCAGCTACTTCTGTCAGGACGATCCCGGCGCGATGCGAAGCCCGCTCGAGGAAACGCTCAGGGTGGCGGAAGCTATCGGCTATGAGGACGACATCCGCTGGTGCTTGTGGTGCTTGGCACACACCGCTTTCTCGGCCGGGGAGCTGGCTAGCGCCCGCGCTCAGGGTGAGCGGGCGCTGGCCATGATGCCCGAACAGGACCCGCTGTGCCGGTACTGCGCAATTGAGGTGCTGTCCCTTCTCGACGCCAACATGGGAGCGGCGGACGCCGCTCGCGAGCGGGCGGAGGCCTGTCTTGAGCAATCCAGGCAGGAAAGGCTGCTTCTCGGGACTGGGGCACTCATGCACGCCCTGGGCGTCGCCGCCCTGGCCGCCGGCGACCTCGATCGAGCGGCACAGTGGGCCGCGAGCCTGTACAAGCAGGAACCTGAGGTCGGCTACGCCGCCTGGCACGCCCAGGAGATCCTGGTAGCCGTGGCGCTGGCCCGGGACGACAGCGCACTGGCCAAGGTCCACGTCGAGAGGCTGCTGGCCGCCGCGGAACCCCTGAGGAACCGGCGCGCCCAGGCGGTAGCCCATCTCGGGCTGGCTCGCGCCGTGCTCCTGGAGGGCGACGACCAACGGGCGGAGTCCGTTGCCCATGACGCCCTCAAGGTACTCATGGACCACGGATGGCGTCCCCTCGTCACCGGTGCCCTCGACATCCTCGCCGAGATCGCCCTGTTCCGGCGCCAGCATGAGCGGGCCGTCCGGCTGACCGCTGGCGCCCACACGCAGCGGAGCGCCCTCGGACTCGTCGCCTTCTCGCCCGCCCGGAAGCGAACCGAGCGGCAGCTAGCCGCAGTCGGCACTGCCCTCGGCGACGAGAAGCTTAAAAAGGCATTCGAGGAAGGCACCAGGCTGTCTCTTGAGGAGGCCGTCGCCTACGCCCAGCGCGGCCGCGGGAAGCACGCGGGCGCCACGCACGGGTGGGCCAGCCTTAGCCCGGTCGAGCGGCAAGTGGTCGAGCTTGCCAGCCATGGTCTGAACAATCCGAACATCGCTCGGGAACTGTTCATGTCTCGCAATGCCTCAAGGCGCACCTTTCGCACGCTTACGCAAAGCTCGGCGTGGCCAACCGGACCGAGCTGGCCCGGCTCGCTGCCCGCCACTCGCACGACCGCCAAACAGCGCTGAGAAGTCACATCCACATGGGTAATGTTTCGCAGCCAGTCGTCAGTCAGCCTGAATTTCACTGTCGTACCACCACTCGACCAGCTGGGCTGACCATGACAGAACAGGAAGTCGACGAACTGATCGCCGTTGGGCTATATGAAGATGGAAGCCGCCGCTGGGCTCTTGGTCCGAAGCCATGGGACCGGTGCCCGATGCACACATTGGCCGACCGCGCCACACTTCCGATAGTCGACCGTAGACCAATATCGGCGCTGTTGCCGAGCGTAGGCCACGGGAGACCGCGATCGCGACACCGTGACTGTGCTATCGGCAGTAGAAGATAAGCAACGCAGGCCACGGCGAGGTGAAGGTGAAGGTGACGTGGACACTCCCGGAATGGTCGCTCGCGACGATCTCGTCGCCCGTCTCGACCACGCGGCAACGCGGAAGGTGACGATCATCTCGGCGCCTGCTGGCAGCGGGAAGACATCGCTGCTGCGCGCCTGGGCAGACCGCCCGGATCGGGCCCATTGCATCGCTTCGGTGCCTGTGCGGCATAACGAGCAGGATGCGCAGCTTTTCTGGCTTGCCCTGCTCAACGCCGTCCGTCAGGCTTCCGGCACGATCCAGTATGAGCCGCCAGCTGCGACGCCTGACTTCGACGGGCAAGCGATGGTCGACAGGGTGCTGTTGGAACTCGCCGAGCATCGTGGTCGCATCGTGCTGGTGATCGACGATGTCCATGAGCTGACCCCGGCGGCGCTAGCTCAGCTCGCGCGCCTGCTGCCGAACCTCCCCCCGCAGGCGCATGCTATCGTGTCAACGCGCCGCGACCTTCGGCTGCGCCTGCATCAGCTGCGTCTAACGGACGAACTGGCCGAGATCCGCGCGGTCGATCTGCGGTTCAGCGAACGCGAGACCGGTGAGCTTCTCGCCTCTTCAGGTATCGCGCTGTCGGCGGCGGGGACGGCGCTCCTGCAGCAGCGAACGGAAGGCTGGGCCGCTGGCTTGCGGCTTGCAGCGCTTTCCCTGGTCGGTCACCCTGACCCTGAGCGTTTCGTCGCGGAGTTCTCCGGGAGCGACCGCACAGTAGCCGAGTACTTGCTCGCCGAGATGCTGGAACGTCAGCCCGACGATGTCCAGCACCTACTCATGCGCACCTGCCTGCTCGATCGCGTCAATGGAGAATTGGCCGACCTAATGACCGGCCGCCCGGGCTCCGAGCGGATCCTGCTCGGCTTGGAAGACGCGAACGCGTTCGTGGTGTCGCTCGACCCCGAGCGCACCTGGTTCCGCTACCACTACCTGTTCGCTGACCTCCTCCGGCTGCAGCTGCGCCGGAGGCTGCCCGATGAAGTACCGGAGCTGCACTGGCGAGCCGCCGAATGGTTCACAAAGCACGGCCAGGTTGTTGACGCCATCCGCCATACGCAGGCGGCGGGCGACTGGCCCGGCGCGGCCCGGCTGCTCGCCGATCATTCGTTCAGCCTGACGCTCGACGGCCAAGCGCAGACCATCCAGGCGCTGGTGCGGGCGTTCCCGCCGGGCGCCGGCGCAGATCCGGAGCTGGCGTTGGTTCGCGCTACCGGTGAGCTTGTCCAGGGACACCTGAGCGAGGCCGCAGCCCATCTAGCAGTCGCCAAGTCGCACGCCGAGACGACGACCCCGGATCGCCAGCGCCGCCTCCGCATGGCAACCGCAGCGGTGCAGCTGTGGCTGGCGCGGCGGCGCGCTCACTTGGCCGACGTTGTCGAACAGGCCGGATTCCTCGTTTCCCCGGTTACCGGGCCGTCCGACGAGGACATCGCACTCAGCAGCGACCTGCGAGCAGCAGCGCTGATGAATCTGGGGACTGTCGAAGCGTGGTCCCTGGCGCAGCAGGATGCTGAACGCCACCTGAAGGAGGGCGCTGTCCTGGCCCGGGAGATCAGCCGGCCCTACCTCGAAGTCGGCTGCCTCGCGGAGCTCGGATCCTTGTCGGAGCCCCATTCGTTCGGAACTGCTCGGCGGCATTGCCACGAGGCGATCGCCCTCGCCGAGCGGCACGGCTGGGGAGCCGAACCGGTGATCGCGCCCGCGCTGGTAACCCTCGCCGACACGATGATCTGGAGGGGTGAGTTTGACGAAGGCGAGCGATGGCTGCAGCGCGCCGAGCGGGCTATGCAAGCAGACGACGGACCAGGCATCCGGTTTCGGCTACATCTGATGTTCGGGATGCTCCACATCGGGCGGCGACGCCACCAGGAAGCGCTTGAGGAGTTCAGGGCCGCCAAACGCTTCGAATCTCAGTTGGTGAGCTCTCTCGCGCTGGCGAGCCGGGTGACGGGCTGGCTGCTGGCTACCCAGGCCCGCCTGGGGATGACCGGTGAGGCCCGTGCGGCGCTCGCGGCGCTGGATGACGAGTGGGCCATGTCGGGCGAGATCGGTAATGCCCGCGCGGTGATCTGCTTGGCGGACGGCGATCCGGACGGGGCGCTCGCCGCGCTGTGGGATGTACTGGACGGGACCGCACCGGTTATCGGGTACCACACGGTGGTAGAGGCTCATCTGCTGGCCGGGCTGGCCTACCGGGAGCTGGGGGACCAGCGCGCGGCGAACCAGGCGGCCGAACGCGCGCTGGCCCTGGCCGAGGCTGACCGGCTGGTGCTGCCGTTCGCGATGACGGGTTCCCCGGAGCTGCTCGAGGCGCTGCCACGGCATGAGACAGCTCACGCCGCACTGCTCGCCGACATCCTCGATGTCATGCGCGGCGCATCCCTGAAGCCCGAAGACCTGTCGGTACCGCCGCAAGCAGGGCAGCTCAGCCCGGGTGAGCTCAGGGTACTGCGATATCTTCCGACGAACCTGTCCAGGCCTGAGATCGCCGCCGAACTATCGGTGTCGGTGAACACGGTCAGCACGCACATCCGCAGCATCTACGCCAAGCTCGGTGCCGACGACCGCTCCGCGGCGGTCCGACGTGCCCGGGAACTGCGGCTGCTCGCAGCCGTCCGCAGCTAGCACTATTCCAACGCAACACCTTCCCCGAAGCCAGCTCTTGCCCATGTAGGTTCTTACCTTTGATGTCCCTGGGGGCCGCGTTGACCTGCGGTCCTGCTGGCTTCTCATCGATTTGTCGGCTGGGTTTTTCTCGCCGGTCTGTCCTTTTCTTCGGTGGCCTGCTGTCGCTGGCCGAGCACCGCCGCCTGCTGGTCGTGGGCGGCTGGCTGTCCCTGCTGGCCGCGACGACCCTGATCGACCTGGACCGCGACCACGCCGCCGCGGCGCAGCTGCGCACCGCCGCGCAGCTGGCCCGCGAGACTGGCCACGCCGAGATCGCCGCGTGGTGCCTGGAAACCCAGGCTTGGCAGGTGCTCACCGCCGGGGACTACCGGCGGGCGGTGGACATCTCCCAGGCGGCGCAGGGGATCGCTCCGAAGTCGGGCAGTGCGTTCATCCAGGCGACCGCGCAGGAGGGCCGCGCCTGGGCCAGGCTCGGCGCCGCCCCTGAAACCCGCGCCGCGCTGGGGCGCGTCGAGGCTCTCGTGTCTGCGTTGCCGATGCCAGAGCGGCCCGAGCACCATTATCGGTACGACCCGCCCAAGGCGCAGGTTTACGTCGCCACCACACTGTCGTGGCTCGGCGACAAGGCCGCCGAAGGACTCGCCCGCCAGGTGCTCGCCGTCATCGAGGCTCCGGGCGTACGGCCCAGGCCTAGGCGCGCGGCTCTAGCGCGGCTCGACCTGGCCCTGGCGCTGACCGCGGCGAACAAGCATGACGAGGCCGCCGGGGTAACCCTGGAAGCGCTCCGGTCAGGGCGGCTGGCTCCTGTGGACGGTCGGCGAGCGCGGGAGATCGTTCTCGCCGTGGCCGAACGCGGCGTGCCCGAAGCCGCTGAGCTGGCCGAGGCCTACCAAGCTGCCTGCGGCGACGACGGCGGCCGTCCGGCGCTACCGTGATGACGTGATCAGCTGCAGTCCGTCGTGTGCGGCGAAGTCCTCGAAATCCTTGACGTTAAAGGTGGCGAGAGCGAACTGGTGCGCGAGACAGCATGCTGCGATCCAGCTATCGTTGGCTGGCCGCGGGCGTCCCCGACGCCGGGCCGCCGCCGAGATCCTGCCCCATGCCCGCGAGGTTGCGTCATCTGAGTCCAGGACGACTACGCGGCCGAGCCATTGCTCCAGTTCCTCACGGGTACGCGGTCCCCAGCTGCGTGTGGTCGCCCACTGCCACAGTTCGCCAACGGTTATGAACGTCACGCACCATGCCATTCCGGTCAGTCTCGCGGCCAGCGGGTCACCGAGCTGGCCCTTGATCGCCCGGGACGCCACATCCGTGTCAAGGACGACGTAGCGCATGGGCCCGGTCAGGCAAGGTCAGCGTGACGAGCGGCGTAGACGTGCGCGAGGAACTGTTCCAATTCCTCATCCGACTCGAAAACGCCATCCTGCGCCATGTCCTTGACAGACTCGACTGGCCGGACACCCTTGCGCTTCACCTGCTCATCGATGGACTCAGGCGGGGTTTCCGGCGACTCTCCCGCATAGCCAGCGCTATTTGTTGTCATCCCGCCTCCTTACGATGAGGGACGTACTGGTGCAAGCTTAACCCGCTTGTTGTACCCAGCCCGCTTGTTTGCCTAGCAGACGCCGAGGTCTCTCCCGAACGATTGCTGGCCTGTGCGCGTAGGCAGGATTCAAGGCGCGAAACGGATTTCCCGCTGCCGGTCCCAAGGGCCAGGTGTTGGCTCTTCATCCGGTCATCCCGCCGCGGATGAAACGCCTTCTTGCCGCTTCTTCGACCGGAAAATCTGGTCCATGACCTCAGCCCCGGTCGTAATCACCGGGCGGAGCTCTCGCCGGTAAATGACCTCCGTCGTCCGGGAACTGGCATGCCCGGCCAGCCGCGCGATCTCCTCCACCGGCACGCCCTGGTAACTCATCATGCTGACGAACGAGGTCCGCAGCTCCTTCGGCACCCAGCGTGCCCCGAGCCCGGCCGCCGCGGTGACCCTGCGGAAATCGCGCCGCAGGTTGTGCGACTCATACGCCGTCCCCACCGAGGTGGTGAACACCAGCCAGTGCTCCTGCCGCAACTCCCCAGCCTGCGCGCGCTCCTCCGCCTGACGCCGCCTCTGCCTGCGCAGAGCCTCCACGGCAATCTCCGGCAGTTTTAGCGTCCGCCGCGACCGGTTCGTCTTGGTGTCGCCATGCGCCCGCACCGACCGCACACACCGAGATCGTCCCGGCCTCTAGGTCCACGTGCTCCCACGTCAGCGCCCGCGCCTCCTCCGACCGGACCCGCGTCAGCAGGCACAGCACGATGAACGCGTGCAGCCGCGACGACTCCGCCGTCTCCAGCAGCGCGGTCGCCTGAGCCAATGTCAGCGACTGAGACGGCCGCCCCTCTAGCCCGCGCGGGGTGTCCACCAGCGCCGAGACGTTCCGCCGGACCAGATCCTGCCCCTTAGCGTGCCTTAGCGCCCGCGTCAGGCAGTTGTGCGCCTTCTGCAGCGTCCGGGTCGCATGCGTGGCCGCCATCTTCGACAGCGCGGTCCGGACGTCCTGAACAGTCAGGTCCCGCAGCGGGATCGTTCCGATGACCGCGAGCAGCGGCCGCAGCGAGTCCCGGTTGACCTTGACCGTCTTCGCGGTCCGCCCAGGCAGCCCCTCGGCCAGCCAGTCAGCCACGGCCTTCTCAACCGTGTAGGCCGCAGTGGACCGGACGCCCGCGTCCAGTTCGGAGTGCAGCGCCTTGAGCTTGTCCTTGACCTCGGTCCGCGTCTGGCCGCTGACCTTCTTGCGGATCCGCTTGCCGTTCGCGTCGAAACGAGCGAGACGCGCCAGCGCCCGGAACAGGTCCCGTGATGGGCGCTGTCCCGGCAGTCCGCCCGGTGGTCGAAGTAGATGCCGTCTTCGCCGTAGCCACGGCCCGAAGCCCCAGCCATACCGGCACCGTAAACTCGAACACGACGCTTGACCTGCAGTTTTCGGGTGGAGCTGAGGGGATTTGAACCCCTGACCCCCTCGATGCGAACGAGGTGCGCTACCGGACTGCGCCACAGCCCCGAGAACCTGAGTCAGCCTAGCAAAAGAAGTACCCTGCCCGCGCATCGCTGCTTGCTCCGGCGCCATCCCGGTCCCGGAGGTCCCGGATCACCTGATGACAGCGGCGCGGCGAGCCGGCATCATGGACATCATCCGGCTCTGACACCGCCGCGCCCGGCTCCAGGCCGGCCAGCCTAACGTCAGCCAGGCCCACGCCGGCCAGCACTGACCCGGAGGAGGTCCGCGATGACGACGCCCGCCACGACGCCCGCCACCGTGCCCGGCTGCCCTGTCGATGAGTCCTTCGACCCGCTCTCGCCCGAATTCCTCGCCGATCCCTACGCAGCCATGTCAGCCCTGCCGCTGGCCAGTACGCCCGTCTTCTTCGCCCCGTCGATCGGCTACTACGTGATCACCAGGTACGCCGACATCGAGGCGGTATTCCGCGACCCGGCCGCGTACTCCGCGGCGGTGGCGCAGGCTCCGCTGGTCCCGCTGGTCGCCGAAGCGCAGCGGATCCTGCTGGCGGGCGGCCACAAGCCCGCGCCGACCATGGTCAGCCTGGACGAGCCCGAGCACGCCAGGCTGCGCAAGCCGGCCGCCCGCGCGTTCAGCATGAAGCGGGTCACGGCGATGATCCCCGCCATCGAGGCGACCACGAAACGGCTCCTCGACCAGGTCGCCGACACGCCCGAGTTCGACCTGGTGGACGCGCTGGCCTTCCCACTGCCCGCCAACATCGTCTTCACCCTGATGGGCGTGCCCGAGCGGGACTTCGCCCAGCTCAAGTACTGGTGCGGATACCGGGCAGCGCTGTCGTGGGGCCGTCCGGCGCCCGAAGACCAGGTCGAGATCGCCACCACCATCACCGCGTACCGCGGGTACATCCGCGACCTGGTGGACGTCAAGGTCCGCTCGCCCGGCGACGACCTGACCAGCGACCTGATCGCCATCCACGACGAGGATCCAGAACGGCTGACGCTCGACGAGATCTCCTCGATCTTGTTCTCGCTGTCGTTCGCAGGCCACGAGACCACCACCGGGCTCATCGGCAACACGGCCAGGCGCCTGCTGGAGGATCCTAGCCGCTGGGCGGAGATCGCGAAGCAGCCCGCGCTGATACCGGCCGCGGTGGAGGAGACGCTCCGCTACGACCCGTCGGTGCCCGTCTGGCGGCGGGTCACCACCCGGCCGGTCACGCTGGGCGGCGTGCAGATCCCGGCGGGCGCCCGGCTGTTCCTGTGGCTGGCCGCGGCGGGCCGGGACGCCGCGGCGTTCAGCCGGCCCGATCAGTTCGACCTGCACCGGGGCGACGCCGACCGGCATCTGGCGTTCGGAAAGGGCCTGCACTTCTGCCTCGGCGCGAACCTCGGCAAGCTCGAAGCGCAGATCGCCGTCGCCGAACTCGTCAGCCGCTACCCCGGCCTGCGCCTCGTGCCGGACCAGCAGCTCACCTTCCATCCCAACATCTCGTTCCGGGGCCCGCAGGTCCTGACCGTGCGCGGCCGGTGAGGCCCGGCCGCAGCCGGTGAGGCCCGGCCGCAGCCGGTGAGGCAGCTGCGTCAGCCGGTCGCCGAACGAGCTAAGTCACCGACCGCCCGCAGCTTGGCGTCCGCGTACTGATCGTAGAATTCCTCGCCGCCCTTACCCATGGACGCCGAGATGTCGATGATCTCCGCATCCGGAGCCGGAGCCGGAGCCGGAGCGGGAGCGGGAGCGGGAGCGGCAGGCGCCGCCGCCTCAGCCGCAACCTCCGCCGCCCGGGCCAGGACCAGCTCCCGCCGTTCGGCGTCGGCCTTGGAGGCCTCCCTGAGCAGGGCCAGGTAGCCGAGCAGCATAACGGTCGGCGGCCCCACCACCCACCAGGCCGCTAGCCCGGTGACCGCGAGCGCGCACGATCCAGCGGTGAGCACCAGCAGCATCCCGAGCAGGCGCCTGCGCGCGGCGAGCACCCGGCCGCGCTCCTGGTCGCCGCTGAAGCGCCGCCCGTCCTGCCCGCGACCGTCTTCCTCCCGGCCGTCCGCATCACGAGCTTCCGTCCCAGCCCGCACTGCTGGCCCCGGTCGCACTGATGTCCCCGGCCGCGCTGCTATCCCCGGCCGCGCTGCTATCCCCGGCCGCACTGCTATCCCAGGCCGCTCTGCTATCCCAGGCCGCTCTGCCGTCATAGTCCGCTCTGCCGTCATAGTCCGCTCTACCATCCCCGGCCGTTCTGCCGCGCGAGTCCGCGGCGCTTCCGCTCCCCTGGCCCGGACCCGCGGTGGCGGCGAGTCCGGCTGTTCTTCGGCCACCGGCGTGTCCTCGGCCGTGGTGGCGTCGTCGCTGGCCCGCTCGCTGGTATCTCTCCGCAGCCACCGGGGGATGAGCACGCCAGCCCAGATGGCGACGATGGCGGCGTACAGTATCGCGCTGCTCAACGATCCTCCCCTCGGCGTGGCAAGCGCCGGGTGGCCGGGCGGCCCGGGTGGCCGGGCGGCGGATGGCCCGGGCCTCGGGTGTGGGCATGCTGCTCCCCTTGAGCGTGCTCACGTGACGCAAAGTAATAGCTAGAGAGGTGTAAAACGAGTACCTGGGCCGGTGTGTCGCAACATTCCTCCCGGCAACCACCGAAAGGCGTCAGCCCGCGTTTGACCGGGACGCCATCAAGATGCTCTGCCACCTCGGTATCAGCCCGTGCGGGACTTCCTCGGAGGTGAGCGCGTAACTCACGTGGTCTCGCCAGGCCCCGTTGATGTGCAGCTGCCGGACCCGGACGCCTTCCTCGCGGAAGCCGAGTTTTTCCACCACCCGCCGGGACGCGAGGTTCTCCGGCCGGATGGAGGCCTCGAGCCGGTGCAGGCCGACGACGCCGAAGCAGTGGTCGACGGCCATCGCCAGCGTGGTGGGGATGATGCCGCGCCCGGCGTACGCTTCGTCGATCCAGTACCCGACTTGCCCCGACCGCGCCGAACCCCAGGTGATCGACCCCACTGTCAGCTGCCCGACGAACTCGCCGCCGTACGTCACCACCCACGGGATGGCCTGCCCTAGCTTGGCTTCGCGCCGCATCGCCCGCACCATCGCGATGTACGGCCCGAGGTTGGACCGGTAGAGCGGCGTTTCCGGGTTGGTCGGCTCCCAGGGCCGCAGCCACGGCGCGTTCCGCACCCTGATCTCACGCCAGGTGCGGGCATCACCGACCCGGACCGGGCGCAGGGTTACCGGCTCAGCGAGCAGATGAGGCTCGGTGAGGGTGACCGGCCAGCCGCGCATGCGTCCCACGATCCCATCATTCCCCTGTATCGCTACTGACGCTACGCGATCCACGGTAAGGGTTTCGCACCAGCATCCGTCCTTACGTGATCGCCGCCGTTGATCTGCGAGACCGCGTGCCCCAGCACGGGGGCCAGCACGGCCATCCCGTCGCGGACGCCGCCGGTCGAGCCGGGCAGGTTGACGATCAGGGTCCGGCCCGCGACCCCGGCCAGGCCCCGGGACAAGATCGCGGCGGGCACTCCAGCCGCGGCCCCGGCCGAGCGCAGCGCCTCGGCGATGCCGGGGATTTCCCGCTCGAGCACCCGCCTGGTCATTTCCGGGGTCAGGTCGGCCGGGGTGAGCCCGGTCCCGCCGGTGGTGACGACGACGTCGTAGCCGTGGCCCAGCGCGTCCCGCAGCGCCGCCTCCACTGGGTCTCCGTCCGGGACGACCAGCGGCCCGTCCACCGACGTACATCCGGCGACGCGCAGCAGCTCGACCAGCACGGGTCCCGACTTATCCGGGTACACCCCGGCGGCGGCCCGGTTCGACACCGTGACCGCGAGTGCCCTGATCAGGGTCGGTTCCATCGGCCGGTCTTCCCGCCTTCTTTCCACTCGACCCGCACGTCGGTGATCACCGCGGCCGGGTCGATGGCCTTCACCATGTCGATCAGCGCCAGGGCGGCTACGGACACCGAGGTGAGCGCCTCCATCTCGACCCCGGTCCGGTCCGCGGTGCGGGTGGTGGCGGTGATGTCCACGCCCTCGTCGGTCACGGCCAGGTCGACGGTGACCCCGTGCAGGCCGATCGGGTGGCACAGCGGGATCAGGTCGGGCGTCCGCTTGGCCCCGGCGATCCCGGCGATCCGGGCGACCGCGAGCGCGTCGCCTTTGGGCACCTCACCGGCCCGCAGGGCCGCGACCGCCGTCGCCGACAGCAGCACCCGCCCGGTCGCGCAGGCCGACCGCGCCGTCACGTCCTTGCCGGACACGTCCACCATCCGCGCATGGCCGGCCGCGTCCACGTGGGTCAGCCCCCCGGCCGAGGCGACGTCGCTCATGAGATCACACTACTTTTTCCCGAACGGACCGTGGCTCACCAGTCCACCCACGGCTCACGGCTCATGGGAGGACCATCACGTCGGCTGTCTCGCCGGCGGCCATCTGCACCACCCACTCGGGCACGACGATCAGCGCGCTGGCCTGGCCCAGCGTGGCCACCTGGTGTGATCCCTGGCCGGTGAGCGGGGTGACCCGGCCGTTGGGGCGGTCCAGGACGCCGCGCAGGAAGGACCGCCGGCCGGGCGGTGAGCGAAGCGGATCGGTCAGCTCGGCCTTGATCATCTCCAGGCCCAGCCCGTCGTAGGCCTGCAGCGCGCCGAGGGCCGGCCGGGCGAAGACCTGGAACGACACGTAGGCGCTGACCGGGTTGCCGGGCAGCGTGAAGATCGGGACCTGGTCGTTGTCCTCCGGGCCGGCCGGGGCGGGCAGGTCATAGATCTCCCGCCGGAAGCGCCGGCGCCGCGTTTCCTCGGCGGCCGCGACCGGAGCCACCGCGATCGTGCCGAACCCCTGCGGCATGCCCGGCTGCATCGCGACCTTGCGGAACCGGATGGTGCCGAGCCGCTGCAGCGCCGCCTTGACCACGTCGTGCTCGCCGCCCATGCTGACCCCGCCGGTGGTGATCATCATGTCGGCCCGGACCAGCTGGTCCTCGATGGCCGGCAGCACCTCTTCCGGGTTGTCCGGGACGATGGCCTGCCGGTAGGCGTGGCAGCCCGCCTCACGGGCCGCCGCGGCGATCATGAAGCTGTTGGAGTCCCAGATCCGGCCGGGGATAATCGGCTGGCCCGGGTCGGCCAGCTCGTTGCCGGTGGACAGCACCACCACCCGCGGCCGGGGCCGGACCTTGACCGTGCCGCGGCCGGCCGCCGCGACGACGGCGATGTGCATCGGGCGCAGCCTGGTTCCCTCGGTGACGAGCACCTCGCCGGACTTGGCGTCGCCGCCGGCCAGCCGGACCGAGTGGCCGTAATCCGCCTTGCCGCGGATGGTGACCCTGGCCGCGCCGCCGTCGGTCCACTCCACCGGGACGACGGCCTCGGTCCCGTGCGGCAGCATCGCGCCGGTCATGATCCGGATGGCGGTGCCTTCCGGCAGCGAGTACGCGCCGGTGTCGCCGGCCGCGACCTCGGCCACCACCGGGAGCGTGACCGGGTGTTCCTCGGTGGCAGAGGCGATGTCCTCGACTCGCACCGCGTACCCGTCCATCGCCGAGTTGTCGAAGGACGGCAGCGAATGGCTCGCCGCCACGTCCTCGGCCAGCACCAGGCCGTGCGCGTCGGTCAGGTTCAGCTCGGTCGGCGCGAGCGGCCGGATGGTGGACAAGATGTCGGCCAGATGCGCCTCAACCGAGATCAGCTCGTCCCCGGAGTGAGCCTCGGTCACGCGAGGCTGTCCAGGTACTTGCGTAGCCAGGGGACGATCTCCTCGGCCAGGTCGGATCGCTCGCAGGCGAACTGGACCAGGGTGCGGAGGTAGTCGAGCTTGTTGCCTGTGTCGTAACGGCGGCCGTGGAACAGTACGCCGTGCACCCCACCGCCTTCGGCCGGGCTCATGCCAGCCAGCGTCATGAGCGCGTCGGTGAGCTGGATCTCGCCGCCCCGCCCGGGCGGGGTCTTCCGCAGCACGTCGAAGATCGCCGGGTCGCAGACGTAGCGGCCGATCAGGATCCAGTTGCTCGGCGCCGAGCCGGGCACCGGCTTCTCGACCAGGTCGGTGACCGTGACCACATCTTCCTGGGCAGTCGGCGAGATCGCGGCGGAACCGTACTGCGAAACCTGCTCCGGGTCGACCTCCATCAGCGCGACGACGCTGCCGCCGTATTGCTTGCGCACCTCGACCATCCGGATCAGCAGCGGGTCGCGGCTGTCGATCAGGTCGTCGCCGAGCAAGACCGCGAACGGCTCGTCGCCGACGTGCTGGGCCGCGCAGAGCACGGCGTGGCCGAGTCCCTTCGGGTCACCCTGGCGCACGTAGTGCATGGTGGCCAGATCGCTGGACTCGCGCACCTGGGCGAGCCGTTCGGTGTCGTCCTTGGCGGTCAGCGCTTCTTCGAGTTCGTAGGCCCGGTCGAAGTGATCTTCGATGGAGCGCTTGCTCCGGCCGGTGATGAGCAGCACGTCATCCAGGCCGGCCGCGACGGCCTCCTCGACGACATACTGGATCGCGGGCTTGTCGATCACCGGCAGCATTTCCTTGGGTGTCGCCTTGGTCGCGGGCAGGAATCTGGTGCCCAGACCGGCGGCAGGAATGACGGCCTTGGTCACATCCTTGGCAGCGGCGGCGGTATCAACCATGCCTGAACACTAGCGAACTCCGTGGTGTGATCTCCGCGTGAGGGGCTTGGGACGTGCTTCAAATCGGACCCCGTACGTGGGCGGTACGGT
>CABEDN010001070.1_pt1 | contig 23138 bp, 18 predicted proteins | sample 3423051 | NCBI WGS metagenome assembly CABEDN01 (sample SAMEA5534330, study PRJEB31848) | metagenome | biome: tundra; feature: field; material: soil | place: USA | collected 2013-05 | depth 0.15 m
CCCGCCCCGCAGGCTCGGCGTCACCCTGCGCGCTACCGGCGCCGGCCGGTGCCGCGGCGGCGAGGCGTTGGCCTTCGCGCCTGGCCCGGCGACCGTAGAAGATCAGCGGCCGATCCGACCATAGCGAGCCCAGGCACGAGCTCTAGGACTGGTCCTCTGCGCGGTAGCGGCTGAGGATCGCGCGGGCTGTGGTCAGCAACCTCGCCTTCACCGGCGCGGGCGTCAGGACCTCAACCTGGTCGCCGAAGCCGGCCAGCCGGTACGCGGCGGCTAGCCCGAGTTTCCGGGATAAGTTGATCTTGATCGTGTTTCCGCTGGTGAGGACTGGTGCTGGGCGGCTGGGTGCCTATGACCTAACTGCGCGGCGCCCAGCGATCCAGGCTGAACATCTCAGATAGTGCCTGCTGGTCGTCGGTGAGCTCGGTGGTCATCCGGCGGGCTTTGGGTCGCCCGCCCGGCGTGTTCTTCAAGACGGCGTACCGTGCATTCCTGCCTGCCCTGCTCAGCGCGGCCAGGCTGGGAAGCCAGGCTGGGGAAAGACAGCCTGCTGGAAGGCAACGCGAAGGTGCAGGGTAGCGAGCAGGTCGCCAACGTGGCGGGCCCCGGTGCCGCCGGACTGATCGCGCAGGCAGCCGGCGCGGTCCTCGGCGTGCTCACCGATGCCGCCAGCTTCGCGGTCTCCGCGCTCTGCCTGACTCGGATCCCCATCCAGGAGCCGAGGCAGGTGCCGAAGCAGGAGCCGAAGTCAACGGCACGGAAGCGGAACCTGCGCGCCGATATCGCCGAAGGCCTGGCTGTAGTCATCCGCGACCCGCTGCTCAGGGTGACCACGCTCAACGGGTGCCTGTCGAACTTCCTGCTCGTCGGCTACCAGTCGGTGCTCATCGTCTTCCTGGTCAAAGTAGTCGGACTGAGCGCCGGCGGGGCGGGCCTCCTGCTGACCCTGACCAGCCTCGGCGGCGTGGCGGGCGCGATGCTGGCGCGTACCGCCGCGCGCCACTTCGGGACCGCGCGAGCGACGCTGTACTGCAAGGTCTGCCTTGCCCCGTCCGGACTGCTGATCCCGCTCGCCGACCGCGGGCCGGGGCTGGCGCTGTTCGTGCTTGGCAGCATCGCGGTCATCGGTGGCATCATCGCGGGCAACATCATCTGGTCGGGGTTCGTCCAGTCCTATTACCCAGCCCGGCTGCTCGGGCGTGTTTCGACGAGCACCCGGGTCTTCAACTACGGAGCGATCCCGGCTGGCGCCGTCGTCGCCGGCCTGCTAGCCAGCCATTTCGGTGTCCGGCCGACGCTGTGGATCATGCTCGGCGGCCTGGTACTCAGCTCCGGCATCCTCCTGCTCAGCCCGCTCCCCCGCATGCGTGACCTGCCCTCGCACCCCTGAACGCGGTCGGGTGACCTGCCCTGCAGGCCTGAAATCTCGCGGCCGGCCCAAGCGGCCTAACACGGTGGGCTGTACCGGGACCACCGCCCGTTCTGAAAAAAAATGAATTAGGCGGTAACTCCGGCACAGCCCTCAGCCAGATCAGGGCCCTCACGCCGCCTGGTGCTTACTCCGATCCGGCAAGCGCGGGCAAGGCGTTCGCCTTGATCACGTCCGAGTAGAAGTGGGCGCTTGACTTCGGTATCCGCCGCTGGGTGCCGAAGTCGACGAACACGATCCCGAACCGCTTCTGGTAACCCCAGCCCCATTCAAAGTTGTCAAGCAGCGACCAGACATAGTACCCGGCCAGGTTCACCCCGTCCTTGATGGCACGTGCGCAGGCGTCCAGGTGCTGGTGCAGGTAGCTGATCCGCTCGACGTCGTTGACGCTGCCGTCTGGGTCTACGTAGTCCTCCGCTGCGCAGCCGTTCTCTGTGACGTACAGCGGCAGGCCCGGTGCGTCCTGCGACAGCCGCAGCAGGAGCTCGTACAGGCCTTCGGGATCGATGAGCCAGCCCATCGGGGTCCGCTCGAGCGTTTCTGGCGAGTAGCCGACCACGCCGGGTACCCCGCCGCGGATCCGGTGCTCGTTGCGCCGCAGGTCGTCCGGGTCACCGGAGCGCAAGATGATCGGGGCGTAGTAGTTGATGCCCAGGAAATCCAGCGGCTGGTTGATCGTGGCCAGGTCGCCGTCCTTGATCAGCGCCTGCGGCGGGGCGATCTTGGCAGAGGCGTCCGCCGGATAGCTGCCCTGCAGCAGCGGCTGCAGGTACAGGCCGTTCAGGTTGGCATCCACGATCCGGCGGGCCTGCTCTACCTCCTTGCTACCCTGTTCGTCAGCACCATGCCCGTCAACGGCGGCGATGACGCGCACCGGGTGCATGTCGAGCGTGATGCCGACATCCGTCGCGCCGCCGGCGCGCAGCACCTGGGCGGCCAGGCCGTGGCCGAGCAGCAGGTGGTGGTTGGTGGCGGCGGCGGCCGGGTAGTCCGTGAGGCCGGGCGCGTGGTGCCCGATGCGGTAGCCGTTCTCGGCCACGACCTGCGGCTCGTTCAGCGTGATCCAGCGGGCGACCCGGTCACCGAGCGCCTCGATGACGATCGCGGCGTAGTCGGCGAACCGCAGCGCGGTATCCCGGTTCGCCCAGCCGCCGGCATCCTGCAGTTCCTGCGGCAGGTCCCAGTGGAATAGCGTGGCCGCGGGCGCGATGTCGTGCGCGGCAAGCTCATCGAGCAGCGCCCGGTAGTAATCCAGGCCCTTCTGATTGCCCGCACCGCTGCCGCCAGGCTGTATCCGCGGCCAGGAGATCGAGAACCGGTACGCGTTCAGCCCCAGCGACTTCATCAACGCGACATCCTCGGGGTACCGATGGTAGGCGTCGCAGGCTATGTCGCCGGTGTCGCCGCGCCGGACTTTGCCCGGCGTATGACTGAAGGTGTCCCACACCGACTGGCCCCTGCCATCGGCGTGCGCAGCGCCCTCAATCTGGTAGGCGGCCGTGGCCGCGCCCCAGACAAACCCGGGCGGGAAGCTCAGGCTCGCACCACTGTGTTGGGCACTGGGCACACCGTTGGATGCCGTTGAGGTCATCGACCCCTCCTTTAGCGGATTGTTACAACTACGTTGCGGGAGGCCTTGACCGACCTGAACCCGACAGTTAGTGTAAGCGCTTAGATTCCTGGATGTAAACGCTTACATGTCGTTAATGTATCTAAAGGGAGAACTCGGACCGGTGGCAACGCTCTATGACGTCGCACGCCTTTCTGGCGTCTCGACCGCGACCGTCTCCCGCGTGCTGCATGGTCAGGACCGGGTCAGGGAGACCACTCGCACCAAGGTGCAGAAGGCGATCGAGGAACTCGGCTACGTCCCAGACGGTGCGGCGCAGAGCCTGTCCCGTCGCCGCAAGGACGTGATCGGGCTGATCTGCATCGAGCGCCCCACGCACCAGCAGGACGTCGAGAACACGAACCTCACCTACACCGACGAGCTGCTGCGCGGCGTGGAGGGGCGGATCCGCGCGCTGGACTGGCAGCTGCTGATCACGTTCTGGAACGGGGTCACCGACCCGGATTTCGCCCGGATGTCCGCGATGTCGGGCAAGGTCGACGGGGTGCTGATCAGCGAGGGCAGCATGCCGGCCCGGCTGGTGGAGCGCCTGCTGTCCCGGGTTCCGGTGGCGGTCATCGCAGGCGCGCCCGCCGAGCGCGCAGTCGACGTGGTGACCGCCGACAACTACTCCGGCTCAGCCGCGATCGTCACCCACCTGGTCGAGGTGCATGGCAGGCAGCGGATCTTCCACCTGGACGGCCCGCCGAGCGCGCCGGACGCGGTCCAGCGTCGGCGCGGCCTGGAGGACGTGCTGTGCTCGCATCCGCAGGCGCGGCTGATCGGCAGCACGCACGGCTCGTTCAGCGTGGAGAGCGGCCTGGAGGCCGGCGAGCGGCTCCTCGCGCAGACGCGGCATGACCCGCCGGACGCGATCGTCGCCGCCAATGACCAGATGGCGATCGGGCTGATGCGAGCCCTCGCCCGGGCCGGCATCCGGGTGCCGGAGGACGTGTCGGTCGTCGGCTTCGACGACATCTTCCCCGACAACCTGTGCGAACCGCCGCTGACCACGGTGCACCAGCCGATGCGGTTGCTGGGCACCCGTGCCTGCGATCTGCTGATGGAGCGGATCGCGAATCCCGAGCTGCCCCCGACCGTCCAGCTGCTGTCGACCGAGCTCGTGCTCCGGCAGAGCTGCGGCTGCCCGCCCGGCCCCGTCACCCGGGAGCCCGTGCGGCCAGTTTCCCCTTCTCCGTCCCCTACCGGCAGACCAGGAGTAGCCCGTGGCATTTATCCTTCGCCGCCTGGCCTTTTACGCAATCGCCGCGTGGGTGGCGCTCACGCTGAACTTCTTCATCCCCCGGCTGATGCCAGGGAACGCCGTCGAGGCAATCCTCGGCAGGTTCCCCAACCTGCAGCCATCGGCCTACAAGGCCATATCGGCGATGCTCGGCGTCGGGAAGAATAAAGGGTCGGAGCTGAGCCAGTACTTCACGTATCTCGACAACGTGGCCCACTTCAACTTCGGCACCGACGTCGCGCAGTATCCCGCCAGCGTCTCATCGCTGCTCGACTCGGAGATCCCGTGGACGCTCATCCTGGTCGGCACCGCCACCGTCATCGCCTTCTTCGTCGGCACCGCACTGGGCATCATGGCGGGCTGGCGGCACGGCGGCTGGCTGGACCGGCTGCTGCCCGCGCTGACGTTCCTGCAGGCGATCCCCTATTTCTTCCTCGCGCTGCTGCTGGTCTACATCTTCGCTTACAAGTACTTCCACATCTTCCCGTCCGGCACCGGCTACAACGGCAGCACCGGCATCGTCCCCGGCTGGCACTGGGACTTCATCACCAACGCGGTCCAGCACGCGCTGCTGCCTGCCCTCACCATCGTGATCACGTCGGTGGCGGGCTGGATGCTGCAGATGCGCAACGTGATGATCACCACACTCGGCGAGGACTACGTGATCGCGGCGCAGGCCAAGGGCCTGCACAGCCGCCGGGTGATCTTCACCTACGCGGCGAGGAACGCGCTGCTGCCGCAGCTGCAAGGGTTCGGCCTGGCACTGGGCTTCGTGGTATCCGGCGCGATCGTGATGGAGATCGTGTTCAGCTACCCGGGCGTCGGCCTGGGGCTGCTGAGCGCTGTCAGCTCCAACGATTACCCGATGATGCAGGCGATCTTCCTGGTGATCACGTTCTCGGTGCTGTTCGCCAACCTCATCGTGGACGTCCTCGTCGTCCTCGCAGATCCCCGCGCCCGAGCGATAGGAGCCGAGCGATGACTGCTCTCCTCACTCCCCCGGTCATCACCGTCACGACGACCGCCGCCCCCGGCTGGTGGCGCCGGATGCCGCTGAAGGCAAGGGCCGGTGCCGCCCTGCTCGGCCTGTTCGTCCTCACCGCGATCATCGGCCCGCTGGTGGCGCCCTACGATCCCGGGTACCAGAATCCGAGCATCGCCGTGGCGATGAAGGGGCCGAGCGCGGCGCACCTGCTCGGCACCACGTCGACCGGCCAGGACGTGCTATCCCAGCTGCTCACGGGCATCCGGCTCACCCTCGAGCTGGGGCTCCTTGTCGGCGTGATAGCAATGGTGCTGGCCGTCCTCATCGGCGTGACCTCGGCGTACCTCGGCGGCATCTGGGATGAGCTGCTGCAGCTGCTGACCAACGTGTTCCTGGTGATCCCGGCACTGCCGCTGCTCGTCATCCTGCTCGGCTACCTGCCGAATAAGGGCCAGACCCCGACGATCCTCGTGCTCAGCGCGCTCGGCTGGGCCTTTGGAGCGCGCGTGATCCGCGCCCAGACCCTGGCGATCCGCCACCGTGACTTCATCGCCGCCGCGCGGGAGACCGGGGAGAGCACCTGGCGGATACTCACCTTCGAGCTCGTGCCCAACGAGGTCAGCCTGATCGCGGCCAGCTTCGTGAACACGGTGCTGTACGCGATCGGCGCCTCGGTCGCGCTGGCCTTCCTCGGGCTGACCGACGTCACCAGCTGGAGCCTGGGCACCATTCTCTACTGGGCACAGAGCCAGGACGCACTGCAGCTCGGCGCCTGGTGGTGGTTCGTGCCGCCAGGCCTGGCGGTAGCACTGATGGGTACCGCGCTGGTGCTGGTGAACACCGGCATCGACGAGATCGGCAACCCGCGGCTACGCGACGCCAGCAGTGCCAGCCGGATCGCCGGGCACCGGGTCCAGCCCACCGACCCCACGCCGGTGCTGGCACTGGTCGGCGCGGAGCGCAGCCGGCTCGGCTCGTTCCTGCACTCGTTCTCGCGCAGCTCCCTCCTGGTGGACAAATGACCGGGGAACCCGTGCTGGAGATCAGCGACCTGTCGGTGGTGTACCGCACCCCGACCGGGGACGTGCGCGCCGTCGACCAGGTCAACCTCACCCTGCACCGCGGCGAGGTCATCGGCCTGGCCGGGGAGAGCGGCTCCGGCAAGTCCACTCTCGTCTACGGGGCCAACCGGCTGCTCCGGCCGCCGGCGCTGATCACCGGCGGCAGCGTCCGCTACAGCGGACGGCGGCTGACCGCGGAGGCCGGGTCCGCCGAACTGCTACGGCTGCGCGCGCACGAGCTGCGCCGGCTGCGCTGGCGGGAGATCGCCATCGTGTTCCAGAGTGCGATGAACGCGCTCAACCCGGTGCTCAACGTCGCCGACCAGCTGACCGACGCGATGTACGCGCACCTGGAGCTGAGCAAGGCGGAGGCCAGGGAGAAGGCGGCGACGCTGCTGGACCTGGTCGGCATCCCGCGCAGCCGGCTGCGCGCCTACCCGCACGAGCTGTCCGGCGGCATGCGGCAGCGGGTCATGATCGCGATGGCGCTGGCCACCGATCCCGAGGTCGTGATCATGGATGAGCCGACGACCGCGCTCGACGTGGTGGTGCAGCGCGACATCCTGACCCAGATCGTCGAGCTGAAAGAGCAGCTCGGCTTCGCCGTCCTATTCATCACGCACGACCTGTCCCTGCTGCTGGAGCTGGCGGACCGGATCGCGGTGATGTACGCGGGCCAGCTGCTGGAGAGCGGCACGGCCGCCGAGATCCTGCGGGAGCCCGCCCATCCCTACACCAAGGGCCTGCTGAACTCGTTCCCGTCGCTGCGCGGTCCCCGCCGGGAGCTAGCGGGCATCCCCGGCTCGCCCCCCGACCTGCGCAACCTGCCGCCCGGCTGCCCGTTCGTGCCTCGCTGCTCGTACGCGAGAGACGCGTGCAAGGAGATTGACATGAGCCTGAAACCAGTCACCTCATCCGCCGATCCCTCGCACGTCACGGCCTGCCCGTTCGTGCATCCGGAGGTGCTCGCGTGACCGTCACATCCGTCGCCGCCGCGCAAGGCGAGCTCGCCGTGGAGGCGGTCTCGATGAGCAAGGACTTCCGGCTCGGCCGGGGCAACACCCTGCACGCGGTCCGCGACGTCTCGTTCAACCTGTACTATGGCGCGGTCGTCGCACTGGTCGGCGAGAGCGGGTCGGGCAAGTCCACCGCCGCCCGGCTGCTGGCCGGCCAGGAGCGGCTCACCAGCGGCACCATCAAGCTGGACGGGTCGCCGATCTCGATCTCCAGCCGGCCCGCGTTCCGCCAGTACAAGAGCCAGGTCCAGTACGTCTTCCAGGACCCGTACTCCTCGCTGAACCCGGTGCACACCGTGCGCTATACGCTGGAGCGCCCGATCCGGCTGCACCAGCACGGCACCGACGTGAACGCGGCGGCCGATGCGCTGATGGAACAGGTGCGGCTCACCCCGGCCAGGCAGTTCCTCGCCAAGTACCCGCATGAGCTGTCCGGCGGCCAGCGGCAGCGGGTCGCGTTCGCCCGCGCGCTCGCCGCCAAGCCGAGCGTACTGCTCGCCGACGAGCCGGTATCCATGCTGGACGTATCCATCCGGCTGGAGATGCTGGCCCTGCTCAACGACCTGCGCACCCGGCTGCGGCTTGCGCTGCTCTACATCACCCACGACATCGCCTCGGCGCGCTACTTCGCTGACGAGATCCTGGTCATGTACGCGGGCCAGATCGTCGAGCGCGGGCCCGCAGAGGAGATCACCCAGCAGCCGAAGCACCCGTACACCCAGCTGCTGGTGAGCTCCGCGCCCGACCCCGACCACCTGGGCAGCACCCTGCGAACCGGCGGCAGCGGTGCCGGCGCGCAGCGCGCCCAGCGGGTGAAGGCCGCGGAGGGTTTCGCCACCCAGGGCTGCCCGTTCAGCCCGAGGTGCCCGCTCGCCGATGAGCGCTGCCGCCAGGAGAACCCTGCCTTGCTGCCGCTATCCGACACCAGGGCGGCCGCGTGCTGGCACCTGGACGAGGCCGGAGAGGGGATACGAGCTAATTCCTAACGTTTACACACCCCGAGGAGAAAGAAGCCGAAATGAGTAGATTTACCGGTTACAGACGGTTCGTGGCGGTAGCCGCCGCGGGCCTGCTGGCTGTCGGCGTCGCGGCTTGCTCGTCAAGCTCGTCCCCGCCGGCTGCATCGTCATCAAAGCCAGCAACGGGCGCCATGGGCCCGACCCTGGTGATGGAGGCCTCGCCGGAGACGACCATCACCCAGAACTTCAACCCATACGACACCCCCGCGGCCTTGAACGGGATGGGCCCTGAGGGGCTCATCTACGAGCCGCTCATCGAGTTCGACATCGCCGCGCCGCCTACGTACTACCCGTGGCTGGCCACGTCATTCACCTGGTCCGACGGCGGCAAGGCCATCACCTTCGCGGTCCGCCAGGGCGTGAAGTGGAACAACGGCACGCCACTTACCCCCGCGGACGTCGCGTTCACCTTCAACCTGCTGAAGGCGCACGCGGCGCTGAACCTTAACGGCGTGGACCCTACCAGCGTGACCACCTCCGGTAACAACGTCACGCTCACGTTCGCGGCCGCGCAGTACGCCAACCTCCTGAACATCGCGAGCACCGCGATCCTGCCGGAGGCCGTCTGGAGCAAGGCCGGCGACCCGGCCACCTACGCCGATCCCAACCCGGTCGGCACCGGCCCGTTCGAGCTGGACACCTACACCCCGCAGGGCGTCACGCTGAAGGTGAACCCGTACTACTGGCAGTCCAAGTTGATCCACGTGCCGAAGGTCTACTTCCCGGTGTACACGTCCAACACGGCCGCGTTCACCGCGCTGTTCTCCAACCAGATCGACTGGGCCGGGAACTTCATCCCGGGCCTGCAGCAGCAATTCGTCGACACCTCGCCGTCTACCCACCACTACTGGGAAGCGGCTGGCTCCAGCAACGCACTGTGGCCGAACCTGAACACCTGGCCCACCAACCAGCTGCCGGTACGGCAGGCGATCAGCGACGCGATCAACCGCACGCTCGTCGCGTCCGAGGGCGAGGCAGGCCTGGAGAACCCGGTGCTGAACTCCACCGGCCTCACGCTGCCGACCTTCGCCGCGTGGAGCGCACCGGTCGCCAGCATGACCAACTCTGCCGCCGCCGACCCATCCGCGGCCGAGGCCGTCCTGGAGAAGGCCGGCTACACCAAGGGCAGCAACGGCTACTTCCAGAAGGGCGGGAAGACCGTCGCGCTCACCATTGTCGACCCGGCCGCTTACACCGACTACATCGCGGACGACTCGCTGGTCGTCTCGGAGCTGAAGGCGGCAGGCATCGACGCGACCCTCAGCGGCATAGCCGTGACCACGTGGCTCAGTGACGTCGCCGACGGCAACTTCCAGCTCACCCTGCACTGGGGTTCCAATGGCATTACTCCTTACAACGGGTACGCCTACTGGCTGAACAGCGCGGACGTCTCCAGCACGGGCGCGACCGCCGACTTCGAGCGGCTGAAGAACCCGGCGATAGACGCCGACCTGGCCACCCTGGCCAGCGCCGCGACGACCGCAGAGCAGACCACGGACCTGGTCCCGCTAGAGCAGTACGTCGCCGCGAACCTGCCGGTCATCCCGACCACCACCGCATCGGACTGGTTCGAGTACAACTCGAAGCACTACGTCGGGTGGCCCACCCAGGCTGACCCCTACGACGCCGGCCAGCCGGCCGGCGCCAACGTTGCCGGCAGCACAGGCACCAACCTGGTGGTCATCCTCCACCTGACGCCGACGGGATCCTGACCCCGTTAACCAAGCGGGCCCGCCCCCTGGTGCTCAGAACCGAGGGGGCGGGCCGCACCCCACCCCAACAATATCGAACAGATCCACGAACCACTCATCCAGCGCGCGGCCTGCTCGCACTTCTTCATGACCATGGATAGTTCGGAAGGATCGGGCTGAAGGGTACTCATGCCGCTGCCGTACGTTGACCAGATGGGGTAGCCGTGAAATATCTATTGCTTGCCTACATTGATGAAGAAATCGCAGAGCTGAGCCCTGAAGAGCACGCGTCCATCGCTTCCTGGACAGGGGAAATGACAGACCGCTGGATACGCCTGCTCGGCGGCCGCTTGCGCCCGGATCGCGACACCACCGCGCTGCGGCTGGGCGGCGACGAGCTGATGATCACGGACGGCCCGTTCGCGGAGACCAAGGAGCACCTCGCGGGCTTCGAGGTGCTGGAGTGCGCTAGCCTCGAAGTGGCGGTCGAGGTGGCCTCACGTCATCCGGCCGCCGGGAAGGGCACGATCGAGCTGCGGCCGCTGCTGTGGGACTGACGGGCTATCCGCCAGCGCAAGGGGCCAGCCGCGCCGCACGGTCCTCGAGGTAGCGCCGTTCCGGAAGACTCGGGGTGAGACCGGCTGCCGCCCGGTAGCAGTCGCATGCGGCCGTGTGGTCACCGGCCATCTCGAGCAGGTGCGCGCGGGTCGCCGCCAGCCGGTGGCTCCCGGCCAGCCGTTCGTCGGCATCCAGGATCTCGAGCAGGCTGAGTGCGGCTCGCGGGCCGTGCACCATCGCCAGCGCTACCGCGCGGTTCAGTGTCACCACCGGGCTCGGCAGCACCTGCTGCAGCAGCTCATACAGGGCGAGGATCTGCGGCCAGTCCGTGTCCTGCGGACGAGCCGCCTCGGCGTGCACGGCCGCGATCGCCCCCTGCAGCGTATAAGGGCCGGCCGCCCCTATGGATAGCGCCTGGATCACGAGCGACAGGCCCTCGGCGATGGCGTCCTGGTCCCAGCGGCCGCGATCTTGCTCAACGAGCGGGATCAGGGTGCCATCCGGCCGCGTGCGCGCCGCCCGCCGTGCCTCGGTGAGCAGCATGAGCGCCAGCAGCCCGGTGATCTCGCCGTCTTCTGGTCGCAGGCGGTGGACCTCACGGGTGAGCCTGATCGCTTCGGCGGTCAGGTCGTTACCGGCGGTCTGGGTGTATCCCTCGTTGAAGATCAGGTACAGCACGTGCAGGACGACACGCAGCCGGCCGCGCCGATCCTCCATCGGCGGCAGCTCGAAACCGATCCCGCTGGCCTTGATGCGCTGCTTGGCCCGGCTGATGCGCCGCGTCATGGCCGGCTCAGAGGTGAGGAACGCCCGGGCGATCTCCGCCGTGGACAGCCCGCCGACTGCCCGCAGCGTGAGCGCGGCCTGGGATACCGGCGAGAGCACGGGATGGCAGCACAGGAACAGCAAGATCAGCGTGTCGTCCTGATCCTGCGGCCAGCCGGTGTCCAGGCCCGGTTCCCAGAGCTCATCCCGCGGCACCAGCGCGGCGGCCGTCTCCTCCCGGCGCCGGCGGGCGAGTTCGCTCCGGTTCTGATCGGCCAGCTTGCGTGATGCCACGGTGAACAGCCACCCCCGAGGGTTGTCAGGTATGCCCCACTCCGGCCATTGCACGGCGGCCGCGAGAAGCGCCTCCTGGACCGCGTCCTCCGACGCGCCGAAGCTGCCATGACGTCGGATGAGCGCGGCGAGCACTTTCGGCGCCAGCTGGCGCAGCAGATCATGAATCGCACCGTCGGTGGTCATGTCTTCATGATGCGACAGCCGCCTTGATGCCCGGCCGGCTGGCTGAATACGCCGCGAATTGACCACGCCGCCGTGTCCGGAACGAGGCGCCTGCTCCGACCTTCTAGTGAGAGTGCCAAACCGTTGCTGGAGAGGTAATGAGCAGACCACTGAAGTGCAGCGTGATTATACCCACCTACAACCGGGCTCCCCTGCTCAGTCACACGCTCGAGTCACTCGTCCGGCAGAGCCTGCCCGCTGACGAGTTCGAGGTCCTGGTGGTTGACGACGGCTCGAGTGACGAGACATCCGTTATGGTGGAGGGCTTCAGTACCCGCCTGAACCTGCGCTATTTCTTCCAGGAAGACGAGGGCTGGCGTACCGCCAGGGCCCGGAACGTGGGCATCGCCAACGCGGCGGCCGACGTCTGCGTCTTCCTCGATTCTGGCCTGCTGGCACACTCGGGCTGCCTGGCCGCGCACGTCTCCAGCCACGAGGAATCCCCCGTGCCGCTGGCTATCTGCGGCTACGTCTACGGTTTCAACGTCGACAATCAGGACGCGGACGTCATCGCGAAAGCGATTGACTACAGCGATCCGGACGGGTCGATCGACGGGATGACGGGAAACCCGGAATGGCTGGATGTCCGCGAGGGATTCTACGACATATACACCGAGGAATTTCATGATCTGCCGGCGCCGTGGATCATATTCTGGAGCTGCGACGTGTCGGCGCCCACCGCACTGGCCAGGTCGGTCGGAGGGTTCGACGAGGCGTTCCGAAGCTGGGGCGGCGAGGATCTTGACTTCGGCTACCGGCTCTTCAACGCCGGTGCCAAGTTCATACTGAACCGGCAGGCCAGCGCCATTCACTGCCCGCATCCGAAGAGCTTCGCGGACAATAACCAGGGCGCGATGGCCAACTACCGCTACATGGCGGAGAAATACGGGACTCCGATCATCAGGCTGCTGACCGAATTCCCTGAAGGCGCCCCCGACGATTTTACGGGTTTCGTGACGCCCTTCAACCTCAACGACGTCATCCGCGAACGCGGCCTGCCGAGCTGCGCGGAATACCTGGCGCGCCGCGGCACCGCGGTCACGTCTCGGACGGGGGACGCGCATGAGTGACACGGCCCGCGTGAGCAGAGCGCCGAGGGCTACCTTCCGCGAGGTGGCCGCGGACCGGGTGGATATCGCCCGGCTGGTGCCCCGTGCCGGTCCCCTGCTGACGGCGGGGGTGGCGCTGGTCAACCTGGTGGCCGGCCTGCTGCCGGTCGTCTTCGTGGTGGCGACCAGCGTCATGATCGGCCGGGTGCCCGCGGCCTTGCGGGGCGGCCTGCACTCGGGCGCCTGGCACTCGCTGCTCGCGGTGTTCGCCGTCGCCGCGGCCGCGTTCGTCGTGCAGCAGATCGTCGCCCCGCTCGCCACATCGCTCGGCGAGCTCGTGGCGCGCCGGATCGACGGGCAGGTCTACGACGACCTGATGACGGCCTCACTGCGAAGCCCGGGCATCGGGCCGCTGGAAGACCAGGAGGCGCTCGACGACCTGCGCGGGGCCTCGGGCGCGCTGGAGTTTGTCATCCAGAGCCCTGGCCAGGCGTGCGCCGGCATGCTGGCGCTCATCAACCGCTACACGCAGCTCGCCGGCTACGCCGTGGCGGTCGGCGTGGCCTGGTCCTGGCTTGCCGCCGCGGGGCTCACCGTTGCGGTGCTGCTGTTCCGGTACGGCCAGCGCGGCGGGCTGCGCAAGTACGTCGCGCTCCGCTTCATGCTGACGACGGAGGAGCGCAAGACCGACTACCTGCGCCGGCTCGCTATCCAGCCCCCGGCCGGCAAGGAGATCAGGATCTTCGGGCTGACCGACTGGCTGAGGTCGGCGCTGCGGGACGCGTGCCTGGCCATGCTCAGGCCGATCTGGGCCGAGCGCCGGCGCGTCTACCTGTGGCCGTTCGTCTGGTTCGGCATGTGGGGGCTGACGGTGGCGGCCGTCACGTTCGCCATGATGGGCGCGGACGCGACGCATCACGGCCTGACCCTGTTCAGGTTCGTGCTCGTCCTACAGGCCAGCCTGGCCGGGCTGCGGCTGAGCGAGCACTACCCGGAGGCGGACCTGGCGACGGCGATCGGGATGAGCGCCTACAAGGCAGTGCAGCGGTTCGCGGCGCGGATCGAGAAACTGGCTGAAGCGGCCCCGGATCCGGCCAGTCTCGCGGCTGTCCCCGATCCGGTGCGCGAGATCCGGTTTGACCAGGTCACCTTCGGCTACCCCGGGCAGCAGCGGGCGATCTTCGACGGCCTGGACCTGACCATCGCGGCGGGGCGCTGCACAGCCATCGTCGGGCTGAACGGGGCAGGCAAGACCACGCTGGTCAAGCTGCTCGCGCGGCTGTACGACCCGGAGCTCGGCGCGGTGCGGTCCGACGGGGAGGACATCCGGTCCTATCCCCTCGACGAGTGGCGCGCCAAGATCGCGGTGATCTTCCAGGACTTCGCCCGTTACGAGACATCCGCGGCGGACAACATCGCGTTCGGCGCGATCGGGTACCGCGACGACCAGCAGGGCCTCCGCAGCGCGGCCGAGGCGGTCGGCATGGCGGAGACCCTCGACAAGCTGCCCCGCGGGCTCGACACCCCGCTGGCACGGCACCTGACCGATGGCGTGGACCTGTCCGGCGGTCAGTGGCAGCGAATCGCACTCGCCCGGGCGCTGTTCGCGCTGCGCCACGGATCACCGATCGTGGTGCTGGACGAGCCGACGGCCAGCCTGGATGTGCGGGCGGAGGCGCAGTTCTTCGACGAGTTCGCCGATCTGACCCACGGGGCGACCACGCTGCTGATCTCGCACCGGTTCTCCACCGTCCGGCACGCGGACAGCATCGTGGTGCTGGCGGGAGGCCGGGTCGCCGAGCAGGGCAGCCATGAGGAGCTGATCGCACGAGGCGGGCGGTACGCCGAGCTGTTCCGGCTGCAAGCCGACCGGTTCACCGAGGAGGTCGTCGGGTGAAGGACACACTCTCGGGCTCGTGGAACATGCTCGTCACGGCCTGGCGGGTGAACCGGCGCAAGACGCTGGTATCGCTGGTGCTGATGCTGGCCGGTGCCGCGGCCACCCCGCTGCTGGCTGCCGCACTCGGCCGGATGACCGACGAGATCGTCGCCGGGCACGCCACCGGAGCTGCCCTGGCCGGGGTGGCCGTGGCGGGCCTGGCGATCGCGGCCCTGACGTTCGCCCACTTCGCACACATCGCCTATTTCGAGCTCTCCGAGATGGCCGAGCTCGACTTCGACGAGCAGCTCATCATGCTGTCCAACGGCTCACCGGGCATCGAGCACCAGGAGCGGCCCGAGCTCGCCGACTCGCTGACCGTGCTGCAGCAGGAGAGCAGGCGCTTCCAGGTGGGCCTCGAAGCGCTGCTGAACAGCCTAGGGCTCGGGCTGGCCGTGGTGCTTACCGCGATCCTGCTCGCGCGGCAGAGCCCATTCCTCCTGCTGCTGCCGCTGGCGGCCGTGCCGCCGCTGCTGACCGGCCGCTGGGCCGAACGCGTCCTCGACCGCGCGAAGACCGCCACCGCCGAGCCGACCCGAGTCGCACTGAACCTGTTCACCCTGTCCACCACGGCGCGCTACGCCGGAGAGCTCCGCGTCTTCCGGCTCCGCGACGAGCTCAGGCGACGGCACGCATCGCTGTGGGCGACCGCCACCCGCGGTTTGTGGCGGGCGCAGCTGACCGCGACCTGGATACGCGCGTCCGGCCAGATCATCTTCGCCCTGGGCTACGTGGCGGCGGTGCTCCTGGTGGTAAGGGACGCGATCGCGGGCCAGCGCAGCGTCGGCGATATCGTCCTGGTGATAGCGCTCGCTACCCAGGTCAACCAGCAGGTCACGACGGCGGTCACCCTGCTGCGGGACCTGCAGCGGATGGCGAGCGCCTACCGCCGGCTGGCGCAGCTGCGCGCCCAGGTCACGCCGACCGCGCTGGACGGGCCGGCCGACCAGGAACTGCCGGCCAGGCTCACCTCGGGGATCGAGATGGACGGGGTCGGCTTCACCTACCCGGGAACCGGCGTCACCGTCCTGCGCGACGTGCGGATCACGCTGCCGGCCGGCTCCACCGTGGCCGTGGTCGGCGAGAACGGGGCCGGCAAGACGACCCTGATCAAGCTGCTGTGCGGCTTCTACCGGCCGACGCAGGGCAAGATCCTCGTGGACGGGACCGACCTGCGGCAGGTGCCGCTGGATGACTGGCGGGAGCGGATCGCCGCGGGGTTCCAGGACTTCACGCGGTATGAGTTCCTGGCCAGGCAGTCGATCGGGGTCGGAGACCTGGCGCAGCAGTTCGCCGACATCTCCGTCAGCGACGCGCTGGACCGCGCGCACGCGACCGACGTTCTCGATCACCTGGCCGAGGGCCTGGATACCCAGCTCGGCAAGAGCTACGCCGACGGTGCGGAACTGTCCGGCGGCCAGTGGCAGAAACTCGCGCTTGGACGGGCCATGATGCGGGAAAACCCGCTGCTCCTCGTCCTGGACGAACCGACCGCGGCGCTGGACCCCGAGGCGGAGCATGCCCTGTTCGAGAGGTACGCGGAGCAGGCCCAGCGAGTCGGCGAGATGACTGGCGCGATCACGCTCCTGGTATCACACCGGTTCTCCACGGTGCGCATGGCAGATCTCATCATCGTACTCGCCGACGGCCGGGTGGTGGAGACTGGCGATCACGCCAGTCTCGTGGCCGCCGGCGGATTCTATTCCGAGCTCTACGCCATACAGGCGCAGGCATACAGATGATCCCGCGCGAATGACGAAACATGAAAAGCGCGCCGGAGCCATCCCGCTGGTTACGATTCCATTAGTTGGTTTCCCGACAAAATGAAAGTACCGGAAATGGTTGTCATGTCTTCTGGGTCATCTAACGACGCTTCGATAAAGGTGTCCGTGGTCATTCCGACGTACAATCGGTGTGAGCTGCTGGCTAAGACACTGAGTCAGTTCACCCGGCAGCGCATGCCGGTCGATGAATTCGAGATAATCGTCGCTGACGACGGGTCGTCTGACGACACGAAGGCCGTGACCGAGTCGTTCTCCGGCAGGCTGCAGATGAAGTACACCTACCAGGAGGATCTCGGGTTCCGCGCGGGCACGGCCCGTAACTCCGGAGCCAGGCTCGCTGCCGCGCCGGTGCTGGTGTTCGCCGACACCGGCACCATGGCGGGGCCGGATTTCCTGCGTCACCATCTCGCCGCGCACGGCGAAGGCGACACCGCCAGCGGGCACACGGTCCTGGGATATGCCTACGGCTGGAATCCGGCCTTGCCTGCGCCACTGCCTGGCCTCGTGGACGCCCTGAGCACTCTCCCGGCGGAAGAGGTGGTCGAGCGCTTCAAGGGTAATCCCGACTTCCGCGACTACCGGCACGCGTATCTCGAGGAGGAAGACTTCGACCTCAGCCGCCACCTCCTGCCGTGGCCGATGCTCCTCAGCCTCAACTTCTCGGTGCCGACGGCGGACTACTGGGCGGTCGGCGGCTTCGACGAAGAATTCCGTGGCTGGGGGTTCGAGGACCTCGAACTTGGCCACCGCCTGTTCCGGCGGGGTCTGTCGTTCCGGATGTCACGAGACGCATGGGTGGTCGAATGGCCGCACGGGCGTGACAGGGCCGAGAACCTGGAGGAGGCGGCCGTCAACATAGAACGGTTCCTGCACAAGCACCGCGATCCGTCGGTGGAGATCCTCTGGTACGCGCTCCGCAAAACCATCCTCTGGAACGCCAACCTGCACTACAGCGAGCTGACCGCGTGGCGCGACCAGGCCCGCGGCATGGATGCCGAGGCTGAACTCGCCGAGGCCGCCAGGCGGATCACGCCAGGGGACCGGGTCGCCGTCGTCGGCTGCGGCGGCCGGGTCCCCGAGTCCCTGGCGGGAGCGACGCTGATGGACTTCGACGAGGACCTGCTGCGGCAGGCGCTGGCCCCCGGCCGTAACACCGGGCAGCATGCCATCGGGCTCTGGACGCCGCTGCCGGATAAGTCCGTGGACACGGTCATCATCACGTCGAGGCTGACCGGCTTGTGGGAGCGCATGGGGGACGACCTGATGGCGGAGGCGCGGCGCATCGGTCGCGACGTCTACGCCCCCGCGCAGGCCAGGGCCTAACCGCTGGAGCAGTACGTCGCGGCGAACCTGCCGATCACCGCGACCACGACCATAAAACGTGGTCGCGGAAAATGAGGTGCGACCCTGCCGGGCCGGGCCGTAACGTCTTTGACATGCGCTCACTGCCGACCACGGATCCTGGAGAGCCAGATACCCGGTCGGCGACTAGCCGACCTGCTGGACGTGCTGCGTCACCTTGCGGAGGTGGCAGCAAGTGCGGCCCGCCCCGCAGGCTCGGCGTCACCCTGCGCGCTACCGGCGCCGGCCGGTGCCGCGGCGGCGAGGCGTTGGCCTTCGCGCCTGGCCCGGCGACTGTAGGCGGTCATCCAGCCGGCCAGACTAGCGGCGACAGCGTAGGGCATCACCTTGGAAACGGTCAGCGCGGTCGCCGTCGTGGTCATCTCGACGATGACCACCCTGGCCGCCGCTTCGGCCAGGTACGCCACTCCCCAGACCACGGTGAAGAGCCGGAAGGCATGGCGGAATCCGGGATAGCGCCACAGGCCCTCGAAGTCCCGGCCCCGCGGAGTGCCGGCGCCCGTGAACTCGAGGGCGAAACGGAAGATCAGCGGCCGATCCGACCATAGCGAGCCCAGGCACAGCATCCCGAACACCGCAGTGGGCACCGAGCCCTCAACCAGCACGAGGCGAGCATTGCCGCTGACCAGCCCCAGGACAGTACCGACGGCGATCCCGGCCAGCACCAGGACCCCCACGATGTCCAGATGCCGTTGACGGATCAACCCGGCCATCACCCCCACGGCGGGCAGGGCGCCGCTCAGGACGAGCGCCGGCACCGCGCTCTGCCCAGCCGAGCGCAGCAGTGCGTAAGCCACCAGGGGCCCCACGATGTCAACCACCACGATTTTCGCTGCCGACCACAGCCGGTTGCGGTCGCGGACCGGGACCATGTACTGATCGCTCTTCGTCATGCTCCCAACGCTATGCGCGCGGCGACGCCTGGCCCAGTGCGACAGATCCTGATCTCGGCATGACGGATGTCATGGCCTGCCTTCTGGCATGGCCCGGTAAGGCCGGCCGCGAGGTGACCCGCATGGCAGATCTGACGGCCCGCACGTCTTTCACCGCCAATTCTTCTCCGGCAGTCGCGCCCTTCGGCGTCGTACATCACGGCGCCCGTCTCATCCGCTGACCCAGGAACGGAATCCCCCCGCCAGCTCGCGTACCGAGGATCCCAGCCGAGCTCTAGGACTGGTCCTCTGCGCGGTAGCGGTTGAGGTGCGGCGAGCAGCGTCCTGGCGTCGGGGTCGCATCCGGTCATGGCAGGGGCGGCAGTGTCGAGCCTGCGCAGCTGCTGCTGGATGATGCGGTCGATTTCGGGAACCTGATCGAAGACCTCGGACAGCAGACCAAGCGGAGCCGGATCCAGGCGCCGGGCTGCCCGCGTCGGCCCGCCTCCCGGATCGCCTCAGCGTGGAATGTGGCCGGGACCAGAAAGGGATCGCAGGCTTGGCCGTGATGGCAGATCCAGGTCACGCACCGGCGAACCATTCCCGGTCGCCAGCGTGCTGTCGGTGAGGTCAGGCAGCGGCCGCCGGCGAGCTCATAGCTCGCGCGGCCGCGCAGGTAAAGCTGACCTTCATGGTCCCCACTATAGGCGCGGCCGCCCCGCGCCCAAGAGCTTATTTTCCGCCCGCCGCACAACGCTCAGAAGTGTCACACGCAGCGCATGACCCAGGCGCGTCAGTCGTGCCAATGTGTCAATATCCGGCTTGCCGCTACGGCGTGGAAATCGAGCAAACCGGTCTACTGGGGATTCGTCTGTCGTGGTATAAGTCGGTCATGCGTGTGATACCTCACGGTTTGGCCACGCGGATTCTGGCCCTCGCAGCGCTCGTTATCGTGCCTTACGCCGCCGCTGCCTGGCCGGCCGCCGCGTCGCAAGTCGCTGCTGGCGGCGGGAAGCTCAGTCTGACCAGCCTGGCCTTTGCCCAGCCCGACGTGGACGCATCGGGGGGCGGTGCCGTCGTCGACCTCAACTGGACGGTGAAGGACTCCAACTCGCTGGCGACGGCTATATCCGGTGACCTGAAGATCAGGCTGGCGGGTGCGGAGCGGGGGACCTATGTCGGCCAGACCTACGACGTTCCCTTCAGCCTTCCCGGCTCCACCCCCGGAGTCACCAGTTCAGGGACCGCCCAGGCGTCGAGCTACTCCTACGGCTTCACCGTGCCGCAGTACTCGTTCGCATCCACGGCGCACTGGGTGGTGATCCGGGTAACCGTAAAGGACGACAAGGGCGAAACGCTGAATCTGTCCGGTAACGACCTGAACCGCTATTCTGGCGTGCTGACGGCTACGGAGCTGACCGATTCCACGCCCCCCACCTACGACTCGCTGGCGTTTCCCGTGCAGATCGGCCCATCGCGGCCATATGTGTACGACGGCAGCAGCGGCGGATCATCGTCTTATACGCTTAACGGCGATGACGCTCAGTCGGGATTCTGGAAAGGCGTGCTCACGCTGCTCGGCCCCGGCGGCGCGACCTTGAAGGCGAGTTTCAGCTACGCGTATTCGGCGCTGAATCAGATCGGGTCCTGCGGTACGGCCACCGCCTTTGACGACAGCAGCGCCGCGTGCCAGATCGCGGTGACGATTCCCGCTGGCGCGGCTGCCGGAACGTGGACGGTCTCCAAGCTGGAGCTGTGGGACAACGCGGGCAACCACGCTACGTACGGCAACCTGAATGCGCTGCCCGTCGTCGTGACCAGCGATTCGGTCGTGCGGGCCAGCGGGTTCGCGGCGAGCCCGGATCCTGTCGATAACTGGACGCAAACCCAGACCGTGCAAATATCCATGAGCGTGTCAGGCGCCCGGGGTGGCGTGAGCTCGATCTACGTGGACTTCGCGGCCGGAGGCCCATGCTCGGCCCAGTCGGCCACGCCGTCCGTCAACCAGGACGGAACTTACTCGGTGCCTGTGTCTATGTTCCAGATCGCGCAAAGCTGCACGGTCGCCGGCATCGCCGTGCTGGACGGTGCGGGAGATGTCTCTGTCTACGGGACCGAGTACGGAGAGCCTGACCTTGGGATCCAGCTGACCAGGGTGCCGGACACCACCCCGCCGACGGCCACCGGGGCATCGCTGAGCGCGACCTCGCTACCGCAGAGCAGCAACTCCCAGTCCATCGGCCTGACCGTCGACGTCGCCGATGCGGTCGCGCCGGTCAACGAGATCAGCGAGACCGTTTTCAGCAGCTCAGGCAGTGCCATCGGCGGCGGTTTCGGGGGGGTGAAAGCCACGTTGAACGGGCCGGTCACCACGTCCGTTTCCCTTCCGGCAGGGTTGCCGCCTGGCACCTACACAGTCGCCTTCCAGCTCACCGACGCGGGCGAGCTTACATCTTCCTACGGGTACCCGAATACGCCGCCGGTTCCCGGCGGGCCGTTGCAGTTCACCATCACCCCCTAAAACGCAGCCCACCTATCCTCTGCGCCATAGCGGCTGAGGATCTCGCGTGCCGTGGTCACGAGCATCGCCCGCAGCGTCGGTGGCGTAAGGATCTCAACCTGGTCCCCGAAGCCGGCCAGCCGGTACGCCGCGGCCAGCTCGTGCTCGAACGACAGCGTCACAACCCGCCAGCCGTCCGCATCGGGCCCAAGCGCCGCCTCGAGCGCCGGTCTGACCCCCGGCCCGAAGATCTCGGCAAAGACCGCGATCGCCTCGGGAGAGGCGCGGAGCGTGACCTGAAGCCGGGGCCTGCTGGCCGCGAACTCAGCCGACCACTGCGCCCAGAACCCGGCCAGGTCAAAGTCCGCGGGCCGCCGCCAGGGGACAGGCAGGACGCGAACAGCCCCGATGCGCCCGGCCCGGAACACCCGGACCTGCCCGTCCGGCTGCGACTCGCCCGTCCCGGTCGCCGCCACCAGGTACCAGATCCCCGCCTTGTTCACCAGCCCCAGCGGCCCCACCACGCGCGGCTCCCCGTCCCCACTGTCCTGGCGGGCGTACCTGAACTGCAGCTGGTGGCCGGCCCGGAGGGCCCGAGCCAGATCCCGCAAGCACGGAACCTCCTCCTGCCCCCCGAACCACCGTGGCATATCGAGGTGGACAAGCCTTTCAGCGGCTATCCCAGCGGTGACCCGGATCTGGCGGTGCGCCGCGTCCAGGGCCCGGTCCAGGCCGAGCTCGCGGAGCGCCTCGGGCACGCCCAGAATGAGCAGCGCCTCGGCCTCATCGGGACGGAGCCCGCGCAGCGGGAACCGGTAGCCCTCCATCAGCCGGCAGCCGCCGCCTGGTCCGGCTTCGGTGATGACCGGTACGCCCGCGGCGCCGAGGGCCTCCAGGTCGCGGTAGATCGTCCGGACCGACACGCCAAGCTCGGCGGCAAGCGCCCCAGCGGTCGAGCTACCCCGGGCCTGCAGCAGCAGGACCAGCGAAACCAGGCGATCGGCGCGCACCGACCAAGACTAGGCCGGATTAGTGACATCAGATGTCAGCGATAGCCGCGTAGCGTCCGCGAGATGATCACATGGACTGAATTTGAGCGGCAGCAGCCCGCCCTGGCCGAGGCCGGGCGCAGGCAGATCTACCAGATCAGCATCGGCCTGGCGTTCCTGGCCACCGTCCGGCCGGACGGCGCCCCCCGGGTGCACCCGGTCTGTCCGGTCATCAGCCCCGCCGGGCTGCACCTGCTGATCATCGCGGGACCCAAGCGGGCCGATCTGCGCCGCGACGGGCGCTACGCGCTGCACAGCGAGACCTGCCCGCCTCCCCGCCAGGACGACGGCTTTTCCGTCGGCGGCCGAGCCAGGGGAGTCACCGACCCCGAGGTCGACCGGGTGGTCCGCGGGCAGGTGCTGGCCGAACGCGAGGGGAAGCTCTGGCCCGGCTTCGACCAGGAGGTGGTTTTCGAGCTCGGTCTGGATCGGTGCCTGCTGATGCTGACCCAGCCGGAGGGTGCCTACCCGGCCGGACCGACGATCTGGAAGGGGGCGGCCACGCAGCCCGCCGGGGCCCAGGTGCGCTCCGATATGGTTACCTGACGGTAGCCCGGGCCTGCGGGGTCATGGGTTCGCGGGAAAGGGAAGGGTCAGCGACACGATGAGCCATGCCGCGGCAGATAGGTACGCCTGGATCGAGCCTGCCGTCGAGGACCTCGGCGGAGGCGTTTACCGGATCCCGCTGCCG
>CABEDN010001126.1_pt1 | contig 22857 bp, 20 predicted proteins | sample 3423051 | NCBI WGS metagenome assembly CABEDN01 (sample SAMEA5534330, study PRJEB31848) | metagenome | biome: tundra; feature: field; material: soil | place: USA | collected 2013-05 | depth 0.15 m
GTTCGTGCACTTCCTGAGCTTTGCCGACGGCCGGATCGTCGGCCTCGTCCAGCTTACCGACAGCGTTCAGTGGGCGGAAGCGCTGGCGGCCGAGGTCGCCCCCGCCAACGGAGCAGCCGGCCCCGGAACCGCAGCTAGCACCGGAACCGCAGCCAGCACTGGAACCACAGCCAGCACTGGAGCCGAGGCGGGCCGGCCGCACCCACGCGAACCCGGCACGGTCGAGTTCTCCGTCGCCGACGGGCTCGGCGTCATCCGGCTGAACCGGCCCGGTGCCCGCAACGCCATCGACCAGGCGCTCGTGGACGACTTGCAGGAGGCGGTTCAGCGCTGTGCCGCCGACGCGGCCGTGCGGGCCCTGCTGATCTGCGCCAACGGCCCGGCCTTCACCGTCGGCGGCGACATCGCGCTGTTCGCCGAAACCGGACCTGGTGAGCTGCCCGCTGAGCTGCGCCGGATGACCACCAGCTACCACGCGACCTTGCAGATGCTGGATCGCCTCGAGGTGCCGGTGGTGGCGGCCGTGCACGGGGCCGTGGCGGGCGGCGGGCTTGGCCTGACCTACGTCGCCGACATCGTGATCGCCGCGGCGGGAACCCAGTTCGCCACCGGGTTCAGCGGGCTGGGCCTGTCCGGGGACGGCGGCGGCACCTGGTTCCTGCCTCGCCTGGTGGGCATGCGCCGCGCCGCGGAACTGTACTTCGGCCAGCGGGTGCTCGACGCGGACGAGGCCGCGGCCTGGGGGCTGGTCTCCCGGGTGGTACCGGCAGCCGACCTGGCGGCCGAGGCGGAGCGAACCGCCCGGCTGCTGGCGGCCGGCCCGACCCGTGCGTTCGGCGAGATCAGGACCTTGCTGCGGCGTACCCACGAGGCGAGCCTGGGTGACCAGCTGCAGGCCGAGACCGGGGCGCTGTCCCGGACGGCCGGGACGCGGGACGCCGCGCACGCCATCGAGAGGTTCATGGCGAAGTCCAGGCCCGAATTCCGCGGGTGGTGAGCATGAACGGCCCCCAGGAGCGAACGTGAGCGGCCTGATCGAAGATACCGGCGAGCACCGCCTGATCAGGCAGACCGCCGCGGCGATCGCGGCCCGCTATGGCCACGCCTACTACGCCGAACGGGCCCGCGACGGCGGCAACATCGCCGAGCTGTGGGATGAGCTCGGCCAGGCTGGGCTGCTCGGCATGCACCTGCCGGCCGAGTACGGTGGCGGCGGCGCCGGGCTGACCGAGCTGGTCATCGTGACCGAAGAGCTCGCGGCGCACGGCCTGCCGTTGCTCATCGCGGTCATCTCGCCCGCCATCTGCGGCTCGATCCTGGCCGCGCACGCGTCCCCGGAGATGAAGGCCACCTGGCTGCCCGGCCTGGCGGACGGCACGCGGCGGATGGCGTTCGCGCTTACCGAGCCGGACGCCGGGTCCAACAGCCACAACGTCAGCACCACCGCGCGCCGGGCCGACGCGGGCTGGGTCATCACCGGCGGTAAGTACTACATCTCGGCCGTGGACGAATGCGAGGCGCTGCTGCTGGTGGCCCGCGACGACAGCGTGACGTCGAACGGCCGGAGCCGGCTCTCGTTGTTCATCGTGCCCGCGGACGCACCTGGGCTCACCCTTCAGACCATCCCGACCGCGCTCGTCTCACCCGACCGGCAGTTCAGCGTCTTCCTCGATGACGTCCTGGTCGGCGAGGACGCCCTCATCGGGACCGCCGGAGAAGGACTCCGGCAGGTCTTCGCAGGCCTGAACCCGGAGCGGATCCTGGCCGCGGCGCTGTGCAACGGCGTCGGCCGGTACGCCATCGCCAAGGCCGCCGACTACGCCCGCCAGCGCAAAGTCTGGTCCGAGCCGATCGGCGCCCACCAGGGCATCGCGCATCCGCTGGCCCAAGCGCACGTGAACGTCGAGCTGGCCCGGCTCGCCACCGCGCGGGCCGCGGAGCTTTTCGACCGCGGGCAGGACGCGGCCGAAGCAGCCAATATCGCCAAGCTCGCCGCCGCCGACGCAGCGCTGACCGCGCTGGATCAGGCGATCCAGACTCATGGCGGCAACGGCCTGGCCCTGGAGTACGGCCTGGCCGACCTGTGGTTCGTCACCCGGCTGATGCGCACGGCCCCGGTCAGCAGGGAAATGGTGCTCAACTTCGTGGCGAGCCACAGCCTGGGCCTGCCGCCCTCGTACTGACCGTGACACCCAGAAGGGACAGCCGGCATGCCGGGAGTGCAGGACAAGGTCATCATCGTCACCGGTGCGGGCGGCGGACTGGGACGCGAGTACGCGCTGCTGCTGGCGGCCGCGGGCGCCCAGGTTGTGGTCAACGACCTCGGCGGCGGCCGGGACGGCTCGGGATCTGGCCACCAGATGGCCGACTCGGTGGTCGCCGAAATCCGCGCCGCCGGCGGCCGGGCCGCCGTGAGCTACGACAGCGTGGCCAGCGCCGAGGGCGCCGCCGCGATCGTGAGCACGGCGGTTGAGGAGTTCGGCGCGGTACACGGCCTGGTGAACAACGCCGGCATCCTGCGCGATCGCGCCTTCCACAAGATGGCCGACGCGGACTGGCAAGCCGTCATCGACGTCCACCTGCTCGGTTCGTACCGCGTGACCCGGGCGGCCTGGCCGCATTTCCGCGAGCAGCAGTACGGCCGGGTCGTGCTGACCACCTCGCCTACCGGCCTGTACGGCAACTTCGGCCAGGCTAACTACGGCGCGGCCAAGGCGGGCCTGGTCGGCCTGGCCAGCACCCTCGCTATCGAGGGCGCCAGGCTCAACATCAAGGTGAACGTGATCACGCCGCTGGCGGCCACCCGGATGACCGCGGATGTGGCCCCCGCGGACGTGCTGAGTAAATTGCCTCCGGCGCAGGTCGCGCCAGTGGTCGGCTACCTGATGACGGAGGAGTGCGCCGACAGCGGCGCCATCGTGGTGGCGGGCGGCGGTCAGGTCCGCCGGGTCCAGCTCTTCCAGTCCAAGGGCGTGCAGTTCGGGGCGCCGCCGACGATCGCCGAGGTGGCCGGGCGCTGGGGCGAGATCATGGACATGGACGGCGCCGTTCCCGGTGTGAACCCGGCCGGCTGAGCGATGGACACCGCATTCGACGTGATCGTCGTCGGCGCCGGGGCCGGGGGACTGCTGACCGCGGCCCGGCTGGCTCAGCTCGGCTACCGTACGCTGGTCGCCGAGCGGCTCGGCCACGTCGGCGGCCGCGCCTCGACCCGCGACATCGACGGCTTCAAGGTCAACAACGGGGCCATCGTCATCGAGACCGGCGGCATCACCCAGCAGACGTTCGCCGAGGTCGGCGCCGCCTTCGATGTCCGGGTGCCGGACCCGCCGGTGCTCTACCGGATCGGCGGCAAGGACGTCGATGTCACCGGCGGAGGCTGGGGCTTCCTGCTCTCCAGGCTCACCCGGCACGGGGCCAAGCTGCTCAGCGGCCTGGCCGACGCGCGCCGCGACGAGGGACTGCCGGACGCTCAGCTCTCGACAGCTGACTGGCTGTCGAGGTTCACCAGGAACGAGTCCGTGCACGGCATCTTCCGCAGCATGTGCGGGTCGGTGTTCGCCGTCGGCCCGGACGAGCTTCCGGCCCGGGTTTTCCTGACCTACTTCACCCGCAAGAGCGCGTTCAAGACCTTCGGCTTCTGCCCGCAAGGCACCATCGGCATCTGGGAATCGCTGGCGAAAACCATCATCGCCGTGGGCGGCCAGGTCTGGCTGCGCAGCGAGGTGCGCTCGGTCACGCTGGAGAACGGGCTGGCCAGCGGGGCCGTGATCGAGCGCGGCGGGCCGGACCCGGGCACCGGACAGGTCACGGCCAGGGTGGTAATCAGCGATGCCGGCCCGGCCGCGACGGTCCGGCTGGTCGGTGAGCCTCACCTGCCGCCCGGCTACATCGATGCGGTCAAGCGCGCCGACCGGCCCTGCGCGATGATCTCGGTGAACTTCGCCAGCCGCGAACCGCTGCTGCAGGCACCGGGGCTGCTCAGCTTCGCGAGCACGCGCAGGCTCTGCTACGCCGCGAACTTCACCGCCACCTGCCCGGAGATGGCCCCGGACGGCTGGCATCTCTACGTGGGCACGGCCGTGCCCAGGCCCGCGATCGGAGATTTCGACACCGACGCCGAGACCGGGCTGCTGCTGGCCGACTTGCGCGACGAGATTCCCGGCTTCGACCAGGCGCGTATCTTGTCCACGGTGGTGACCAGGGACGACTGGCCGCCACAGCGGGCCGTGGCCGGGTTCGACCTGCCCCGCGACACGCCGATCGCCAACCTCTGGAACGTGGGCGACGGGGTCAAGGAGTACGCCAACGGCGGCACCACTGCCTGCGCCGAGACGGCCAAGCTGGTCGCTGACCAGGTAGCCAAGCGCTTTCCGGTCGCAGCGACGGCCTGACCCGCGTCGCTACTCGGTGAGCCTGCAGGCCGGCGCCACCCGGTAAGACGGCCGTCCCCCCGCAGGGTGACCCCCGAATCATCCCCGGGGCCGACGCGGCCGAGCGCGGCGGAGGGCCAGAATTGGGCACATGTCAAGAGGAGAGGACCACTTTAATGATTGAGGTGCAGGGCCTCACGAAGCGGTACGGCGAGAAAACCGCCGTCGACGAGCTGACGTTCGGCATTGAGCCGGGCAAGGTCACCGGCTTCCTGGGCCCGAACGGGGCCGGCAAGACCACCACGATGCGGTGCATCCTCGGGCTTGACTACCCGGACGCTGGCACTGTCACGGTGGACGGCCGCGACTACCACGACCTGGGATACCCGATGCGCGAGGCTGGCGCGCTGCTCGACGCGAAGGCGGTGCACGGCGGCCGGTCGGCCTACAACCACCTGCTCTGCCTGGCGCAGACCAACAACCTGCCGAAGCGCCGCGTCGGCGAGGTCCTCGAGCTTGTCGGCCTCTCCGAGGTGGCGAAGAAGCGGTCCAAGGGGTTCTCGCTCGGCATGAGCCAGCGCCTTGGCATCGCCGCGACCTTGCTCGGCGATCCCAGGGTGCTCATGTTCGACGAGCCGGTCAACGGGCTCGACCCCGAGGGCATCTTGTGGATCAGGAACCTGATGAAGGCCCTGGCCGCCGAGGGGCGCACGGTCTTCGTCTCCAGCCACCTGATGTCGGAGATGGAGTACACCGCCGACCACCTGATCGTGATCGGCCGGGGCAAGCTGATCGCCGACTGCTCGATGTCAGAGTTCATCGCGCGCTCCTCCGGCGCGGCCGTGCGGGTGCGCACCCCGATGGCGGACGACCTGATCAAGGCCGTCGTCGTCGGGGGCGCGACCACGGCCACCGGCGACGACGGCGCCATCGAGGTCCGCGGGATGACCGCGGACGCGGTTGGCGACATCGCGTTTGAGCAGGGCATCAGGCTGCACGAGCTGACCGTGGTCCACGCCTCGCTCGAGGAGGCGTTCATGGAACTGACCGCGAGCAGCGTGGAGTACCACGCCGGGGTACCCGGGGCGACCACCACTAGCGGAAGCGGAGGCTGAGCGATGGCCACCACGACAACGCCGGACACTCGGCCCTCCTCGCTTCCGCCGGCCACCGGGCGGGCCGGGCTGCGGGGCGCGATCGCCTCGGAGTTCACCAAGATCCGCTCGGTCCGGTCCACCTACTGGACCCTGGCGGCGCTGCTGGTCGTCTCCATCGGCATCGGCGCGGCGATCACGGGAGGCACCGCGGCCAGCTTCAGCCACAACCCGGCCAACAAGGCCGGGTTCGACGCCACCCAGACCTCGCTGATCGCGTTCTTCGAGATCGGCCAGCTGATCATCGCGGTGATCGCCGCGCTGGCGATCACCGCTGAGTACTCCACCGGGATGATCCGCACCTCGCTGACCGCACAGCCCCGGCGCGGCACGGTCTATGCCGCGAAGGCGATCGTGCTCACGTCGCTGACGCTCATCGTCTCGCTCGTCACGTCGTTCATCGCGTTCTTCGTCGGCCAGGCGCTGCTGTCGTCCAGCGGGGTGAGCGCCTCGCTGTTCCACTCCGTCACGATCCCGCAGAACGCGAATGTGACCTGCCCGCAGAAGGGCGCGGGTGGCGGCGGCGGCGGGTTGCCACCCGGATGCAAGGTGGTGTTCTCCGGCACCGACGTGATCTCCCCGTCCACCGTGCTCTTCGCGATCATCGGCTGCGCGCTGTTCGTCACGCTGGTCGCGATCATCGCGTTCGGCATCGGCGCGATCGTGCGGCACACCGCCGGCGCGATCGCGATCGCGATCGCCGCGCTGTTCATCATCCCGGTCCTCGAGCAGGCGCTGCCGAACGACTGGCGCTGGGACATCATGCGGTTCCTGCCGGACGCTGCGAACCAGGTGGTCTCGGTCACCATCGGCAACAACGCCAACCCGCACCTGTGGTCGGCCTGGCCGCAGCTCGGCGTGACGGCGCTCTGGGCCGCGGCCCTGGTCGCCGTGGGCGCCTACCTGTTCCGCAAGCGCGACGCATAAGTCAGAACTGTCAAGTCAAACCTTCAAGTCAACCCAACGGTGGGCTGGGGCCGTGACACTTCATGAGCGACACGCCACGTCCTACCCTGCTGTCATGGCGGCAAGATCGCGCCGGGCGCGGATCGAGGATATCCACGAGCTGGCTATGAGCATGCCTCATGTCACGGTCGGGCACGGGCCGCGCGGCAACGCCGTGTACCAGGTCGGCGGTAAATCCTTCGTGTTCTTCCGCAATCCCCGGCCGGACGCTACCAATCCCGCCACGGGCGAGCGCTACCCGGACGTCATCGTGTTCTGGGTGCCGTCGGAGTCCGACAAGCAGGCACTGATCCAGGATCAGGCGTCGCCGTTCTTCACCACGCCGCACTTCGACGGCCACCCGTCGGTGCTGCTGCGGGGGAGCCGGATCGGCGAGCTCACCCGGCAGGAGCTGACCGAGGTCATCCAGGACGCCTGGCTTGCGCAGGCGTCGCCGACCAGGGCCGCGGCCTGGCTCAAGGCGCAGTCCGGCGGATAGGACATCGACGGCTTTTATTGGATGGCCGCCGGCCGGCCCGCTGCGGCAGACTCATGTCGTGGACAGCGTGGATGTCGAGTCGTTCGTGCGCGACGGGTTCGTGAAGCTCCCCGGCGCCGTGCCCGGCTGTGTCGTTGACGCCTGCGCCGGCCTGCTGTGGGAGGCGATCGGCCTCGATCCGCAGGACCCGTCAACCTGGGCAGAGCCCGTCTACTGGGTCGGCGGCATGTCCCAGCCGCCGTTTGTCCAGGCCATGAACAGCATGGTCGTCCTGAAGGCGTGCGAGAGGCTGGCAGGCCCGGGACGATGGAAGCCGCGTGATTCGATGGGAAGCTTCCCGCTGCGCTTCCCGCACGACGACGAACCTGACGGACTCGGCTGGCATGTCGAAGGCAGCTACATGCCAGCAGGCGCTACCTCGTGGTGGACGAATGCCCGTTCCCGTGACCGGGCATTGCTCGCTCTGTACCTGTTCACCGACGTCGAAATGGACGACGGTCCGACCCGCATCCGCGTCGGCTCGCACCTTGCGGTGCCGCCGGTACTCGAGCCCTACGGGGAGGAGGGCGCGGCCGGGCCGGCCTTCGCCGCCGAGCTCGTGGCGGCCACTGAGCACTGCGAGGTTGCCTACGCCACCGGGCGCGCGGGCGATGTCTACCTGTGCCATCCGTTCCTGGTACACGCCGCCCAAGCCAACCACGGCAGGCGTCCGCGCTTCCTCGGGCAGCCGGCGATCCTCGCCAACTATCCCTACCGGCTGGATTGCCCGGACCCGGGGTGCTCGCCAGTGGAACTCACCCTCAAGCAGGGCCTCCGGCGAGTAGGTGCCTGAACGGCCTCGGGGTTTGCGCGGAAGCATGCCGTCATGCCGCGACGGGTGTATTCGTCGGGGCTGTCCAAGCTCCTGGACCGCATGGAGCCGGCCCGGCCAGGCACCGGCCCGGGAGGCCGGGGCTGGCCGGTCATCCGTCAGCCGGCGGCAATGGCGGCGTAGGGTCAGCCGGCGCCGGCCGCCTTCTCGCCCGGGGCTTGTGCGCCGCAAACGCCGGCAGGCCGGCCGGCCCGGCGTCGGCGGCGGCCTGCTGGGTACCGAGCCCGTGCCTGACCAGCGACTGGGCGGTCCGGACCACCGTGTCCAGCGAACCCCGGCGCGGGTTCCACCACTCGGCCGCCCAGTTGAGCGCGCCGAGCACCAGCATCCGCGCGGCCCTGCGATCCAGGTCCGGGCGGAGCAGCCCGGCGTTGTCCGCGTCCTGCAGCAGCTTGCGCCAGGTGTCGCCGTACTGAGAGGCCTCGGCGGCGTACCTGATGGCGATGCTTTCCGGGACCTGCCCGGCGTTGCGGATCGACGCGGTGGTGTAGTCGGAGATTTCCAGTGAGTACCGCAGGTGCGCCTCGACCGCGGCGTCGATCCGCTCGAGCGGTCGGGCGCCGGGCGGCAGCGCGGCCAGGATGCGGGTGACGTGCTCGCGCATGTGCGCGATGCCCGACCACATCACCTCTTCGATCAGGTCATCGCGCGAGGGGAAGTAGTAGTAGATAGCCGGGGCCTGGATCTCGGCCTGATCGGCGACGTCGCTCAGCCGCGTGCCCGCGTATCCCTTCCGGCTGAGCACGTGCGCGGCGGCATCGAGGATCCGTTCCCTGGTCCTCGCCGACTTCGAGCCGGTTTCCTCCGCCACCGCTACGTCCGATTTTCTAGGCACGAATCAATTATAGGTTCCCGGTGTCCGGCGGACCGGTCAGCGGCCAAGACCGCCGCGGGAGATCAGCTGCGCCGCGATGACGTTGCGCTGGATCTCGTTGGTCCCCTCGCCGACGATCATCAGCGGGGCGTCGCGGAAGTACCGCTCGACGTCGTACTCGGTCGAGTAGCCGTACCCGCCGTGGATCCGGACCGCGTTGAGCGCGATCTCCATCGCGGCCTCCGAGGCGAACAGCTTGGCCATCCCGGCCTCCATGTCGCACCGCTCGCCGGCCTGGTACCTGGCGGCGGCGTACTGCACCAGCTGCCGGGCCGCGGTGAGCTTGGTCGCCATGTCGGCCAGGTAGCCGCCGATGGCCTGGTGCTTCCAGATCGGCACGCCGAAGCTCTCCCGCTGCTGGGCGTACCGCAGCGCGTCGTCGAAGGCCGCCTGCGCTACCCCGACCGCCCGGGAGGCGACCTGGATCCGGCCGATCTCCAGGCCCTTCATCATCTGGGCGAAGCCGTAGCCGGGTTCCCCGCCGAGCAGCGCAGCGGCGGGCGCCTGATAATCAGCGAACGACAGCTCGCAGCTCTCCACCCCCTTGTAGCCGAGTTTGGGCAGGTCACGGGAGACCAGCAGCCCGTCGCCGTGCTCGACAAGCAAGATGCTGATGCCCCGGTGCCGCGGCTGCGCACCGGGGTCGGTCTTGCACAGCACCGCGATCAGCTGAGACCGGCGCGCGTTGGTAATCCAGGTCTTGGTGCCGTTGACGAGGTACCCGTCGCCGTGCGGCCGCGCGGTCGTCGTGATGGCCTGCAGGTCCGAGCCGCCGCCCGGCTCGGTCAGCGCCATCGTGGCCCGCACCTCGCCGGTCGCCATCGCCGGCAGGTAACGCTGCTTCTGCTCCTCGGTGCCGAACTGCAGCAGCAGCTTGGAGACCACCGTGTGCCCGCCCATCGCCCCGGCCAGGCTCATCCAGCCCCGGGCCAGCTCAGCGGTGACCTCGGCGTAGCACGGTGTCGACACCGGCGCGTCACCGTAGGGCTCCGGGATCGCCAGCCCGAAGATGCCCATGGCCTTCATCTGCTCGATCAGCTTCTCGGGATAGGTGTTAGCGTGCTCGAGTTCGCGGACGACCGGCCGGACGTCCCGGTCGACGAACTCCGCCACCGTGGCGACGACCGCTCGCTCCTCGGCGGAAAGACTGCTCATGACGGCTCCCTGGAGACTGACCTGGATGTTCTGTCTAACATTAGTTAAAAGTTTCTCCAGGGGGGCCTTGTGACGCAGGGAGCGCGACCGATGCAGTCTCCGGCCCTGGAGGGTCCGTACTTCGACGAGCTGGCCGTCGGCCAGGAGTTCGGCCCTGCGCCCGGCCTCACGCTGACGCCGGGGCTGGCCGCCGCGCACCAGGCCATCACCGGGGACCGGCTCGCGCTCGCCCTTGACCATGACCTGTGCCATCAGGTCACCGGCGGCGGCCCGCTGGCGCCGCCCGGCCTGGTCTGGGACGTCGCGATCGGCCAGTCGACGGTGGTCACCCAGCACGTCAAGGCCAACCTGTTCTACCGCGGGCTGGCCTTCCGCCGCACCCCGCGGCTCGGCGATACGCTCCGGACCTCGACGCGGGTGGTGGCGCTGCGGCAGAACCGGCCGCGAGAAGGCCGGGCGCCGACCGGGCTCGCGGTCCTGCGGATCACGACCGTGGACCAGCAGCGGCGGCCGGTACTGGACTTCTGGCGCTGCGCCATGCTGCCGCTCCGCGACCAGGCCAGGCGTACCGGGCACGCCGACGAGCTCGACTCGGTCGGTCATCCGGCCGGGCCCGCCAGCCTGAAGGAGCCAGCCGGCCTGAAGGAGCCAGCCCGCCTGAAGGAGGCCGCCAGCCTGAGGGCGCTCGTCGGCGGCTGGCGGCTTGACCGGTTCGCCCGGCAGGCGGCCGGGCCCCGCTTTGCCGAACTGCGTCCGGGGCAGTCCTGGCCGGTGACAGGCGGCGACGTGGTCTCCAGCGCGGCCGAACTGGCCCGGCTGACCCTCAACGTGGCGACGGTGCACCATGACGCGGCCGCCTCGGGCGGCCGTCGCCTGGTCTACGGCGGGCACGCCATCGGGCTGGCGCTGGCCCAGGCGGCCCGCTCGCTGCCCTCTATCGTCACCGTGGCGGCCTGGCACGGCTGTGACCACCTCGGCCCGGTACACGAAGGCGACACGCTGCGCAGCACGGTCTCGGTCGAGCAGGTCGACGAGGTCCCGGGCGGCGGCCTGGTGCACCTGCGCTCCCTGGTCCGGGCCGAAGGGGCATCGGCTGAGGCTGCCGAGGCCGAGCCGCGCGACGTCCTGGACTGGAGGTTCGTCGCCATCGTCGCGTAACCCCGGACGCCGGGCCCGCCCGGCCCCCGGGGCCGCGCCCCGCTGGACGCAGCCGACGATAGTATTTATCCTAGATTCAATTAAATCATCGTCGCGTATCAGGGCCGTTCGCGCTGATAGGTCGGGCCGTTCGGGAAATAACGGCCTGAAGCCGGGCCGGGCCTCGGGATAGGGAGAACGGGATGGGCGAGGCGTACATCGTGGACGCGGTCCGCGCGCCGGTCGGACGCCGGCGCGGCGGGCTGGCCGGGGTCCACCCGGCGGACCTCGGCGCTCACCCGATCCGCGCGCTGGTCGAGCGCACTGGCGTCGACCCGGCGGCGATCGAGGACGTCATCTACGGCTGCATCGACGCGATCGGCGCCCAGGCCGGTGACATCGCGCGGACGGCGGCGCTGGTCGCGGGCCTGCCCGAGCATGTGCCCGGCGTGACCATCGACCGGCAGTGCGGATCCAGCCAGCAGGCGGTCACGTTCGCCGCGCAGGCCGTCATGGCCGGGACCGCTGACCTGGTGATCGCGGGCGGCGTGCAGAACATGAGCCAGTACCCCATCCTGAGCTCGTTCGCGGCAGGCGAGCCGTTCGGCGCGGCTGACCCGTGGAGCGGCAGTCCGGGCTGGCGGGCCCGTTACGGGGACGCGGAAATTTCCCAGTTCACCGGGGCCGAGATGATCGCCGAGAAGTGGGGGATCAGCCGCGAGGCGATGGAGGAGTACTCCTTCACCAGCCATCAGCGTGCGGTGAACGCCGCCCGCCAGGACCGGTTCGACCGTGAGATCGTGCCGCTGGCGGGTGTCGGCGCCGACGAGGGCCCGCGTGCGGACACCACGCGGGAGAAGATGGCCGCGCTGAAGACGCTGGCCGAGGGCGGCCGGCTCACCGCGGCGGTCTGCAGCCAGATCTCCGACGGCGCGGCGGCCCTGCTGATCGCCTCGGAGCAGGCTCTGCGGACGCACGGGCTGACCCCCCGGGCCAGGATCCATCACGTCTCTGCCCGCGGCGCCGATCCCGTCTGGGTGCTGACCGCCCCGATCCCGGCGACCGAGTACGCGCTGGCCAAGACCGGGCTGTCGATCGACGATATCGACGTGGTGGAGATCAACGAGGCCTTCGCCAGCGTGGTGCAGGCCTGGCTGGCCGAGACCGGCGCCGACCCGGCCCGGGTCAATCCCAACGGCGGGGCGATCGCGCTCGGCCATCCGCTCGGCGCCTCCGGCGCCCGGCTGATGACCACGCTGCTGAACGAGCTCGAGCGGACGTCAGGACGTTACGGCCTGCAGACCATGTGCGAGGGCGGCGGCCAGGCCAACGTGACCATCATCGAGCGCCTCTAGCACCACGTCCGGCCAGCCGGAGGGGTCACGCTATGCGGCGGCCGAAGAACGCCGCCAGCTGGTCGATCGCGGGCGCGTCGGCGGGCGCCGGCTGGGGTGCGTCGAAGGGCATGCCCTGGCGAGGGGCGTCCCCGAGCTGGGTGCGGGCAAGCGCTGACCTGGCCAGGTCTTCTGGGAGGTTCGGGTGCTGCCCGGTCGCCTGGGCCAGATCCCAGCCGTGCAGGAGTTGCTCGGCGATCCGCAGGTGAACCAGGGCGAGGCCGTCGGCTGGCCCGATCGGGGACTGGTAGGTCCGTTCCAGGACTCCGGGTGCGGAGAACGCGGATCGTAGTGCCGCCGCGGAGGTTCGGTAGGCAGCGGCGCGGTCGCCGCCGGCCTCGGGTTCAGCCTGGGGGTGATCGCGGAGGAGGCCGGCGAACCGCCGGTTACCGGCGATGAGGTGGTCCACGAGCTCGCTGACGTCCCACTCGGTGCAGGGCGTGGGGTCGGGCCACTGCCCGGGTGCCACGCCGGCGACGAGGTCACCGACCGCGGTGCAGGCCCGGTCCAGGCGGCCGATCGGGTCCTCGGCTGGTGGCTGGTAGCTGCTCATGGGTTCCTCCGTGATGTACAATTACTTCAGCAACTTACTTAGATTGCTTTATAAAGTAGCTTAATCAAAAGGCTGGAATATTGTCAAGTACCGAACGTCCCCCGGCCGTCCCGCCGCTGGCGATGAACATCAGCGCCGTCTTCGACTCGCTGGTGGAGGCGCTGCACACCGCGCTGCCGGCGGCCGGCTTCCCTGACATCCGCCCGGCGCACTCCATCAACCTCTTCCGTGTGATCGACGCCGGGGGTACCCGCCCCACCGAGCTAGCGCGCCGAGCCGGAGTCACGCCCCAGGCGATGGCCGAGATCATCCGCTACCTGGAAGGCCACGGCTACGCCGAGCGTGTCCCCGACCCCAGCGACGGGCGCGCCAGGATCGTCACGCTCACCCCGCGCGGTCACCAGGCCGCCGCCGTCGCCGGCCGGGTGTTCACCGGCCTGGAGGCGAAATGGGAGCAGGTACTCGGCGAGTCCCGGATGGCCCAGCTCCGCGCGATGCTCGCCGAACTGGCCAGCCTCGGATCCTAGCCCCGGGGCAGGCCAAGCACCCGCTCGGCGATGATGGTGCGCTGGATGTTGTCGGTGCCGCCCGCGATCGACAACGCCGGGGCGAAGAGCTCGCCGTACGCCCATAGGCCACCGTCGGTGACGGCGGGATCCCAGGCCACCGCGTCCAGCCCGGCCATCTCCATGGCCAGGGCCGCGAGCTGCCGGGCCAGCCGCCCCGCCGCGACCTTGCCCACGGAGGGGAACGCGCCGGGATCATGCCCCGCTCGGGTGCCTGCCGCGATCCGTTCCGCCAGCAAGTCCAGGGCGAGCTGGCCGACCCAGGCCTTCGCCAGCTTGCGCCCGATCACCGGGTCCTGCGCGTGGCCGCGATCACGGATCAGCCCGGCGACCGCGGCCAGCGTGACCGGGGAGCTGAACGGGCTGCCCGATAGCGCGGCCCGCTCGTTCATCAGCATGAGCCGGGCGGCGTTCCAGCCGTCGTTGACCGTGCCGACCACGTTCCGGCCGGGGATCCGGACCTCATCCAGGAAGACCTCGTTGAACTCCTCATCGCCGGTGGCCTGCCGCAGCGGCCGGACGGTCACCCCGGGCGCGCGCATGTCGGTGATGAACATGGTGATCCCGCGATGCCTGGGCGCCCCCTTATCGGTGCGGGCCAGCAGCAGGCCGAAGTCGCAGTACTGGGCGAACGTGGTCCAGGCTTTCTGGCCGCTGATCACCCAGCCGTCCCCATCCGGCCCCGCCGCGGTGGTCAGTGACGCAAGGTCGGACCCCGCGCCGGGCTCGGAGAACAGCTGGCACCATAGCTCCTGGCCGCGCAGCATCGGGCGCAGGTAGCGATCGCGCTGCCCGGCGGAGCCGAGCGCCAGTAGGACCGGAGCACACATGCCCAGGCCGATGGTGAAGACATCACCGAAGGTCTCATAGTCGCGGGCCGCCGCCGCGAACACGTCCAGGTACTCCCGGCCCAGGGCCTGGCCGCCGTATTCAGCCGGCCAGTCCAGAGCCGCCAGGCCCGCTTCGGCCAGGTCACGCTGATCGGCCCGGGCCGCGCGGACCCGCCCGCCCAGGTCGCCGGAACGGTTCAGGCCCGGACTCCGCCGGGTCCCGTGCCGCGCGAACCATTCCGCCGCCACCTCGCCGAACGCCTCCGCGTCTGCGCTCACGCCAGGTCCCACGCGCAGGTCCAGGTCCGCGAGGGCGGCCACCTGTTCGGCGGGCCAGGCCGCGTCACCGAACAGGACCGCGCTGGCCCTGGCTCGCCGGAAGTACAGGTGCGCGTCGTGCTCCCAGGTGAAGCCGATGCCGCGCGGTCACGGCCCCGGCCGCCGAGACCTCCCGCGGGCCGAGATGCACGGTCACGATCTGATCGCCTGCCGCGATGCCGCGCAGCAACGCAGCCAGTCCTTCAGCGGGGATGCCTTCAGCGGCTGCGCCGGAATCGGTCGCGTCCTGAGCGGCTGCGCCGCCGATGGGACAGGCCAGCCCGAGGGCCAGCCCGGCCAGCGTGGTGACCAGGTACGGCGAGGGCAGGTTGGCCCGGCCGATCTCCTCCAGGACCACCGCAAGCTCACCGACCCCGTAGCCGCTGCCCCCGTACTGCTCGGCCACCGCCAGCCCGGCCAGGCCGAGTTCGCCGGTCAGCCGGGACCACAGCGCGCGGTCGAACGGCTCGGGCCCGGTGATCGTGGCGCGGACGGCAGCGCTGTCCGCGGCCCGGCTGAGCAGCGTGCGCACGCTGGCGCGGAGCTCGTCGTGTTCGGGGCCGTAGACGGACACGTTTTTTACTTTAACATCAAAACCTGTACCGCCTCAGAGGGCGAGATCAGCTTGCGGCCGCCGTAGACTGCAGCTTATGTACCCAGGCACGCACGCCGCCGAGGCGCCGGACCGGCTCGCGGCGGTGATGACCGGGACGGGTGAATCGCTCAGCTACGCCGACCTGGAGCGCCGGTCGGTCCAGCTGGCGCACGTGCTGTACGACGCGGGCCTGCGGCCGGGCGACGCGGTGGCGCTGCTGACGGAGAACAGCCTGCGCGCCTTCGAGGTGTACTGGGCCGCGATGCGCTCCGGGCTGTATATCACCGCCGTCAACTTCCGGCTCAAGCCAGCTGAGGTCGCCTACATCGTCGATGACTGCGGCGCGGCCGCGCTCATCGTGTCCGCCGAGCAGGCCGCGACCGCCGAGGCGATCACCGGCCTTAACCCGAAAGCCGCGAAGGTGAGACTGCGGCTGGTCTTCGGCGGCCCGGTGGCCGGCTACGGCTGCTACGAGGAGATCATCGCCGCCGCCCCGGCCGAACCGTTCACCGATCAGCCGCACGGTGCCCCGATGCTGTATTCCTCGGGCACGACCGGCCGTCCCAAGGGCGTCCGGCCGCCGCTGCCCGGCGTCCAGGTCTGGGACGCCGGCGATCCGGTGGCGGTGCTGGCCGGCCAGTTCTTCGGCGTCACCAGCGAGTCGGTCTACCTCTCGCCCGCGCCCATCTATCACGCGGCGCCGCTGCGCTGGTCCGCCGCTGTCCAGGCGCACGGCGGCACCGTGGTCATGATGAAGAAATTCGACGCCGAGCAGGCACTGCAGGCGATCCAGGAGAGGCACGTTACCCACGCGCAGTTCGTGCCCACCATGTTCGTCCGGATGCTGCAGCTGGCGCCGGAGGTGCGGGCCCGCTACGACGTCTCCAGCCTGCGGGTCGCCATCCACGCCGCGGCGCCGTGCCCGGTCCAGGTCAAGCAGAAGATGATCGACTGGTGGGGGCCCATCCTGGTGGAGTACTACGCGGGCACCGAGGCCAACGGCATGACGGTCATCGACAGCGCCACCTGGCTGGCCCGCCCGGGCAGCGTCGGCCGGCCCGTCCTGGGGACCCTGCGGATCTGCGCCGATGACGGGACCGAGCTGCCCGCGGGCGAGATCGGCGGCGTCTACTTCGAGCGCGATGCCGTCCCGTTCGCCTACCACAACGACCCGGACCAGACCCGCGCCGCCCAGCATCCGCAGCACCCGGCCTGGACCACCCTGGGCGACATCGGCTACCTCGACGAGGACGGCTTCTTGTTCCTCACTGACCGCAAGGCGTTCACGATCATCTCCGGCGGGGTCAACATCTACCCGCAGGAGACCGAGAACGTGCTGGCCCTGCACCCGGCCGTCTACGACGTAGCGGTCATCGGCGTGCCCGACCCGGAGATGGGGGAGTCGGTGGCCGCCTTCATCCAGCCGGCCGCGGGTGCTGTCCCCGGGCCCGAGCTCGCCCAGGAGATCGTCATGTTCGTGAAGTCGAAGATCGCCGGCTTCAAGGCGCCCAGGGTCGTCCGCTTCGTCGATGACCTGCCGCGGACCGAGACAGGCAAGCTGATGAAATCCGAGCTCAAAGCCAAGTACGCGAGGCGCTGAGGCGGCCGGCGATAAGGAGGACCAGTCATGACCATGCGCCGAGCCGCGATCGTCGCGCCGCTGCGGACGCCGGTGGGCACCTTCGGCGGGAGCCTGCGGACCGTCGCCGCCGAGGACCTCGCCGCCAGCGTCATCAAGGCGGTGCTCGAGCGGACCGGGATCGACCCCGAGCTCATCGACGACGTCGCCTTCGCCCAGTCCTACGCCAACAGCGAGGCGCCCTGCATCGGGCGGTGGGCCGCGCTGCACGCGGGCCTGCCGGTCAGCGTGCCGGGATTCCAGATCGACCGGCGCGGCCGACGTGGTGCTGGCCGGCGGCGTGGAATCCATGAGCAACATCGAGCACTACACCACCTCGGTCCGCTGGGGCGCCCGGTCCGGGAACCAGTTCCTCTATGACCGGCTCGACCGGGGCCGGGAGCGGTCCCAGCCGGAATGGCGCTTCGGACCGATCTCCGGGATGATCGAGACCGCCGAGAACCTGGCCGAACGCTACGGCATCACCCGGGACGAAGCGGACGCCTACGCCGCCCGCAGCCACCAGCGGGCCGCTGCCGCCTGGGTGGCGGGCCGGTTTGACGACGAGGTGGTCCCGGTCGCGGTGCCGCAGCGGCGCGGCGACCCGGTCCTGGTTGCCACCCCCGTAGTAAGCAGGGATGAGGGCGTGCGGCCGGACTCCACCCCCGAGGCGCTGGCCAAGCTGCGCACGCTCATGCCAGGGGGTACCGTCACGGCGGGCAACGCCAGCCAGCAGAACGACGCCGCCGCGGCCTGCCTGGTGGTCGCCGAGGACCGGCTCGGCGCGCTCGGCCTGGAGCCGCTCGGCTACCTGGCCGGGTGGGCGGCGGCGGGCTGCGAGCCCGCCACCATGGGCATCGGCCCGGTCCCGGCGGTGGCGAAGCTTTTTTCCCGAACGGCCCTGGGTTTTCCCGCCATCGACCTGGTCGAGCTGAACGAGGCGTTCGCCGTGCAGGTGCTCGCCGTGCTGGCCGGCTGGGGCTGGAACGAGCCGGACAAGCTCAACGTCAACGGATCCGGTATCTCACTCGGCCACCCGATCGGCGCCACCGGGGCGCGGATGCTCGCCACTGGCCTGCGCGAGCTGCAGCGCCGTCAGGGCCGGTACCTGCTGGAGGCCATGTGCGTCGGCGGCGGCCAGGGCGTCGCCGCGGTCTTCGAGGCGGCCTGACTACCTTTCCCCAGAGGAGCACCATCATGACCGAGCTGAGCACCGCGGTGATCGCCGAGGCCGTCCGCACCCCGTCGGGCAAGGGCAAGCGGGGCGGCGCGCTGTCCGGCGTGCACCCGGTCGACCTGCTGGCCACCGCGATCGAGGCCCTGATCACCCGCACCGGGCTTGATCCGGCGCTGGTCGAGGATGTCATCGCCGGCTGCGCCCAGCAGGTGGGGGAGCAGTCAGGCAACATCGCGCGTAACGCCAGTCTGGCGGCCGGGCTGCCCGAGTCCGTTCCGGCCACCACGATCAACCGGCAGTGCGGGTCCAGCCAGCAGGCGGCCACGTTCGCGGCCCAGGGCGTCATGGCGGGCGGTTACGACATCGTCATCGCGGCCGGGGTCGAGTCGATGAGCGCGGTGCCGCTCGGCAGCTCCCGCCCCACCAGCCTGGGCCAGCGGAACGCGGCGCGTTACCCCGGCGGCCTGGTGCACCAGGGCATCTCCGCCGAGCTCGTCGCGGCGCGCTGGAAGCTGGACCGCGACCAGCTGGACGCGTACTCGGCCGAGTCGCACCGGCGGGCCGCGGCCACCGCGGCGGCAGGCGGTTTCGCCGGAGAGATCGTCCCGGTGCCGACGCAGGCCGGGCCGGTCAGCGCGGACGAGACGGTCCGGGCCGGGACGACAGCGTCCGCGCTGGCGGCGCTCCGGCCCTCCTTCCGCACAGACGAGATGGCCGCCCGGTTTCCCGAGATCGGCTGGGAGATCACCCCGGGCAACTCATCCCCGCTGACCGACGGCGCCTCGGCCGTCCTGATCATGAGCCAGGACGCGGCCCGCAGGCTCGGCCTGAGGCCGCGGGCCCGGTTCCACGCGTTCTCCGTGGTGGGCGATGATCCGCTGATGATGCTGACCGGGCCGATCCCGGCTACTCACAAGGTGCTGGCCCGCAGCGGGCTCTCGCTCGACGACATCGACGCCTACGAGGTCAACGAGGCCTTCGCCCCGGTGCCGCTGGCCTGGGCGGCGGAGTTCGGCGCGGACCCGGCCAGGCTCAACCCGCGCGGCGGAGCGATCGCGCTGGGCCACGCGCTCGGCTCGTCGGGCACCCGGCTGCTGGTCACGCTGGTCCACCACCTCGAGCAGACCGGCGGCCGGTACGGGCTGCAGACCATGTGCGAGGCCGGCGGGATGGCCAACGCGACCATCATCGAGCGCCTGTAGATCCTGCACGCGCCGGATTCTGCGCCGCCGTGCCCTACCGAGAAAATCGAATCGGGATTAAACTCTGCCTACCGGCCGCTCGCCTCCGGCTGAGCGGACCGTCCGAGCGCCCGACGGAGAGTCAATGCCGACGTATCCCTATCTCACCCAGGTCGTGCACAGCGCGGCCCGGTCGCGGCCGGGCCAGCCCTGCCTGATCTACGGGGATCGCCGGACCAGCAACGCCGAGCTCCGCGACCGGGTCGCGCGGCTGGCCGGCGGCCTGCTCGGGGCGGGCGTGCGGCCCGGTGACCGGGTGGCCATCGTCGCGCTGAACTCCGACCGCTTCGTCGAGTCGTTCTTCGGCTGCTTCTGGGCCGGTGCGGTCGCCGCCCCGCTGAACGTCCGCTGGACCCCGGCCGAGCTGGCCTACGCGCTGAACGACTGCGGCGCGAGCGCCATGCTGGTCGACGACGCCTGCCTGGGCGTGGTACAGGCGCTGCGCCAGGACGTCCCCGGGCTGCGCATCCTGGTGTCCCTCGGCGATGGTCCGGTGCCTGCCGGGATGCTGGCCTACGAGGACCTAGTCCGCTGCGGCCCGGAAGTGGCCGATGCGGGCCGCGCCGGGGATGACCTGGCGTTCGTGCTGTACACCGGGGGTACCACCGGGTTCCCCAAGGGCGTGATGCTCAGCCACGCCAACCTGGCCGCGGCCACCGTGAGCATGCTTGCGGCGGGGTGCGGCACCGGCGAGGTCTACCTGCACGCCCCGCCACTGTTCCACATCGCCGGGGTCCAGGTCATGGCCGGTCATTTCCTCGGCGGCCGCGGCCCGCATGTGATCATCCCGGCCTTCAGCCCGGCGGCCGTACTCGCCGCGATTGCCGAGCACCATGTCACTGACGTGATGCTGGTGCCCACGATGCTCCAGCTGGTGCTGGCCGACCCCGGCCTGGCCAGCTACGACCTGAGCTCGCTGCGGCGGATCTTCTACGGCGCCGCGCCGATGACCGAGCCGCTGCTGCGGGCGGCCATGGCAACGCTGCCCGGGATGGGCTTCGTGCAGGGGTACGGCATGACCGAGACCGCGCTGACCGTCATGCTGCCGCCGGAGTACTACACCCCCGAGGGCCAGCGGCTCGGCAAGATCACCTCCATCGGGCGGGCACTGCCGCTGGCCGAGATCGCGATCCGCGACCCCGGGGGACGCGAGGTGCCGCCCGGGACGGTCGGCGAGCTGACCGTGCGCAGCCCGAGCGTCATGCTCGGGTACTACGGCCAGCCGGAACTGACCGCCGCCACCATCCGCGACGGCTGGCTGTACAGCGGCGACGGCGCCTACCAGGACTCCGACGGGTTCATCCATCTGGTGGACCGGATCAAGGACATGATCATCACCGGAGCCGAGAACGTCTACTCCACCGAGGTGGAGGCGGCCCTGGCCAGCCACCCCGCCGTGGCCATCTGCGCGGTCATCGGCGTGCCGCATGTCACCTGGGGTGAACAGGTGCACGCTGTGGTCGTGCTCAAGCCGAGCGCCGCGGAGCCGGCCGCCGAGGACCTGATCGAGCACTGCCGGGCCCGCATCGCGTCCTACAAGTGCCCGCGGAGCATCGACTTCCGCGACGCCCTGCCCACCTCCGCCGCGGGCAAGATCCTCAAGGCCCGCCTGCGCGCGGAGTACGCGAGACAGGAGGCTCCCGCTTGACCGACGACCTTGACGCCAGGCGGGCCGCGCTGCGGGCCCGCTTCCCGGCCTGGGCGCCGGTCACGCTCAGCGAGTTCCTGCACCGGTCCGCGGCCGAGTACGGTGACCGCCCGTTCGTCCTGACCGACGAGCGAACCGTCAGCTACGCCGAGGCCGACGCCTGGGCCAGCGAGCTGGCGGACGGTCTGGCCGCCCTGGGCGTCCGGCCCGGCGACCGGGTCGGCATGCTGATGGCGAACTACCTGGAGTTCGTCCCGGTGAAGTTCGCGATCGCCCGGGCCGGCGCGGTCGCGATCCCGTTCAACTACCTGTACCGGCAGGACGAGCTCGGTTACGTGCTGCGCCAGTCTCAGTGCCACATCCTGGTCACCATGACCAGCTTCACCGGGCTGGATTACCTGCAGATGCTGGACGCGATCGCGCCTGGCTGGTCCGATGGCCCGGTGACGGAGCTGCCTGACCTGCGCCACGTCGTGTTCCTGGATACCGGCGGTGCGGGCCGGGAACGGTTCGGCGTACTCGACGTGGCCGGCCTGGCCGCCCTCGGCCGCCGGCACCCGGGCGCGGCCGACGCCGCCGCGGTCACGCCCGGCAGCCCCGGCGACATCCTGTACACCTCAGGCACCACCGGGCTGCCCAAGGGCGTCGTCGTATCGCACGACGCGGTGCTGCGGACGAGCTACGCCTCGGCGCTGACCCGCGCGTACCAGGACGGCCGGCGCATCCTGTTCTCGCTGCCGTGCTATCACATGTTCGGGTACGTGGAGGGACTGCTGTCCGTCATGTTCGTCGGCGGCGCGATCATCCCGCGGACCGCCTTCTCGCCCGCCGACTACGTCGCCTCGATCCAGCGGCACCGTGCCACCGAGATCCTGGCCGTGCCCACGATGACGGTCGCCCTGCTCGAGTACCCGGAGCTGGCGAGCTGCGATCTGTCCTCGCTGACCGCGATCTTGTCCGGCGCGGCTCCGGCCCCGGTCTGGCTCTGGCAGAAGGTCCGGGCCGAGCTGGGCGTCACCGAGATCACCACGGGATACGGGATGACCGAGTGCGGCGGGGCGATGACCCTGACCCTGCCCGAAGACCCGCTGGAGTTCCACTCCGCGACGGTCGGGCGGCCCAAGCTGGCCGGCGCCGCCGGCGTACCCGAGCGTGGCGGGGATCTGTGCGTGTACAAGACCGTGGATCCGCTGACCGGTGAGGACCTGCCCGTCGGGGCCGAGGGCGAGCTTGTCTCGACCGGGCCGACGCACATGCTGGGCTACTGGGACAAGCCAGAGGAGACCGCGCAGGCGCTGCGCGAGGGCTGGGTGTACTCCGGCGACCTCGGCATCGTTCAGCCGGACGGGTACCTGCGGGTGACCGGGCGCAGCAAGGAGCTGTACAAGAGCGGTGGCGAGCTGGTCATGCCGAAGGAGATCGAGGACCTGCTCACCCGGCATCCGGGGGTGAGCCAGGCCTTCGTGGTCGGGGTGGCCGACGACCGGTGGGGTGACGTCGGCTGCGCCTGGATCGTGCCCGAGCCGGGCGCCGCCGTGGACGCCGCCGAGCTCACCGCCTTGTGCAAGGAGAAGCTGGCGCGGTTCAAGGTTCCCCGGCACATCCTGTTCCTGTCCGCCGCCGAGCTGCCGACTACGCCGACCGGCAAGGTGCAGAAGTATCGCCTCGCCCAGCGCGCCGCGGAGCGGATTCACAGTTAGCTAGGCTGCTGCGGTGTGAGCGAAGGCGAGCTGCTGACCGGGGATGGCGTCACCCAGGGGATTGCGCGGATCGGGGACACGGTGCGGCGGCCGCTGCGGCCGTTCAGCCTGACCGTGCAGGCGTATCTGGCCCACTTGCGCGACGCCGGGTTCACCGGCGCGCCGCTTCCGTCCGGCGTCGACGAGCAGGGGCGCGAGGTGCTGTCGTT
>CABEDN010001173.1_pt1 | contig 21967 bp, 20 predicted proteins | sample 3423051 | NCBI WGS metagenome assembly CABEDN01 (sample SAMEA5534330, study PRJEB31848) | metagenome | biome: tundra; feature: field; material: soil | place: USA | collected 2013-05 | depth 0.15 m
GGGGCAGGCCAACCCGCGGGTACGACAGGTGCGCGAGCTGCTGGGCGAGGTCCGGCTGGTTCATGGAGATCTGCTGGACCAGGGTAGCCTGATCTCGGCGGTGGAGCGGGTGCAGCCGGACGAGGTCTACAACCTGGCAGCGATCTCCTACGTGCCGATGTCCTGGCAGCAGGCCGAGCTCACCGGGGAGGTGACCGGGCTGGGCGTGCTGCGGGTGCTGGAAGCGATCCGGGTGTGCAGCGGGATCAACTCCTCACGCACGCCGGGGCGCGGCCAGATCCGCTTCTACCAGGCGTCCTCGTCGGAGATGTTCGGCATGGTGGCGGAGTCACCGCAGACGGAGCACACCCCGTTCCATCCCCGCAGCCCCTACGGCGTGGCCAAGGCGTACGGTCATTTCCTCACCCAGAACTACCGCGAGTCATACGGGATGTTCGCGGTCTCCGGGATCTTGTTCAACCACGAGTCGCCGCGGCGAGGCAGCGAGTTCGTCACACGTAAGGTGTCGCTGGGCGTGGCCAGGATCCGGCTGGGGCTGGAGCGCCAGCTGCGCCTCGGCACCCTGTCCGCGCGCCGGGACTGGGGGTTCGCCGGCGACTACGTGCAGGCCATGCACCTGATGCTGACCCGGGACGAGCCGGAGGACTTCGTGGTGGGGACCGGGATCACGCACAGCGTGGAGGAGCTGGTCGAGCGGGCGTTCGCGATCGCCGGGCTGGACTGGCGCGAGCATGTGGTGTGCGACGCGGCGTTCGTCCGGCCGGCCGAGGTCGACAAGCTCCGCGCCGACCCGTCCAAGGCGGTCAAGGACCTGGGCTGGGAGCCCAGGACCGGGTTCGATGAGCTGATCACCATGATGGTGGAGTCCGACACTAGCCTGCTGTCCACGCCGGGCGCCTACCCGGACGGCTCGTTCAGCGCCGACGGCTGGTAGAAACGTCACGAGAACCGCTCGAGACGGGCTGATCAGCGAGCACTTGGCTACTCGCCAACGGACTTGGTCCGCCGCCTGGAGGGTGATCCCTCACGCCACGTCGGTCGACTGGGACGCAGTCAACTGAGGGCTACGCCTCATGAGTGAGGCAGCACTTCGGTGACTCCATCACCGAGACGAGCTGGCGGGTGTGCGCGGCGCCGCGGCGGTGGGCTTCGGCGTACGCCAGCGCGGCGAACCGCCCGGCGGCCTCCAAGATGGCCTGGTAGCTGGAGGAGCTGAGGTCGCAGACAGGCCGACCGGCTTGGTCCAGGGGGTCTGGGCGAACGGGCAGGCGAGCTTGACTTCCCGGTGGAGGAGCCCGCCCGTCGGGTCGCTTGCCCGAGAGGCCCTCGGTTGCCGCTGGCACCATTGGGCCCCGGTCGGCGAATGCGATCCCAAGCGGGAGGGCCTACCCAGCCCCATCCACCGACTATCGCCACGTTGCGAGAGAATGCACCGCTGAGGCATCTCCTATATCACTGGACCGGGGCAGGTGAGCACCAACATGGCGGAAGATCAGTCACCGAGTAGGCCTCGGCGGAAGTAGTCCCCAGCCCAGTTCGCGGACGGCACAGGTGAAGCACGCGGTACCGAGTGTTCGGCTAATCTTCGTCCGGTACGGCGAGACATCGCACGATGTGCAAGCTGGGAGGCAAAATTGCCGGAAGCAACCATCTACGTCCTGTGCCCCGACGATGACACCCCGTCTGGCGGGCACAAGAAGCTCTACCGTCATGTCGACGTTCTAAAACGCGGTGGCTTCGCCTCTGTGGCTGTACATGAAGGCAAAGGATTCCAGTACACGTGGTTCAAAAATAACACGCCTATTTCGGACCTTGGTAGCATCTCCATTACAAAGGGCGATTACCTCGTTATACCGGAGGTAAACGGACCGCATCTTGTCGATATGTTCCCGGGCGTCAAGAAGGTTATTCTGAACCAGAATGCCTACTTCACTTTCGCCGGCTATTCGCTCGACCTGAGAGACATGATCACCCCTTACCTGCACCCGGATGTGGTGGCCACCATCGTGGTCTCGGACGATAACCTTTCTTACCTTCAGTACGCCTTCCCGCAGCATAACTTCCTCCGCATGCGCTATGCCATCGATCCAGATTTGTTCTATCCCGTCGCAGACAAAAAGAAGCAGATCTGCCTCATGACCCGGCGGAACCTGCAGGACGCGATCCAGGTGATCAACATCCTGAAGTTCCGCGATGCGCTCATGGATTTTGACGTCGTTGCTATACACGACAAGAGTGAGGCGGATACCGCCGCGATGCTTCGAGAAAGCATGATCTTTCTCAGCTTCTCGGCTGCGGAGGGATTCGGTCTGCCCCCGGCCGAGGCCATGGCATGTGGATGCGTCACGATCGGATATCACGGCCGATGCGGCCGAGAGTTCTTTCGCCCGGAGTTCTCGTACCCAATCGAGATGGGCGACATCGAGGGCTACGCCCGGACCGTGGAGCAGGTCATCTACGAAGCCAACACCGACCCGGCCCATTTTATCGCCAAGGCCAAAGAGGCTTCGGCCTTTATCACTGAGACATACTCCCCGCAGGCGGAATCGGCTGATATCTTCCGTTGCTGGGCCGAAATCACCCACGGTGACGGGATGGCCGCTGCGGAGGCGTTATAAGGTTTTCTTTCTCGAGGACATGGCTGGACGTCTGCCTGCCCTCAGGGCGGCGCGCAAAGTCGTTGTTGCTGGTCATGTGCTGGTTTCGGGGGTTCCGGGTATGCCGAGGATGGCGTGGAGCAGGGGTGGGCTGTGCTTGATCTTGCGGATGGTGGGTGCGATGCCGGCGTGTCCGGCGATGCGTATCAGCCCGATAGCGAGGTTACGGAGCGTTGCCATGATCCGGAACCTGGTGCCGGTTCTGACCTGGGATGCGTCCTCACCGAACGTGACGTCCCGGACCCAGTGAACACGGTTTTTCGATACCCCAGTGGCCGCGCACGTAGGCGGCGATGTGCTCCGGGGCGGCCTCGCGGGCGGTCAGGCTGGTGATGATGAACACGGCCGTGTAGCTTCTGGCGATTTTCGTGGCGTATGTGCGGCTGCCCTTGTTCCGCTTGCGGACCTTGCGCTCGCAGTGCCGTTCCAGCAAGGCGACCTGGGCGGCACCGGGAAAGGCGTCCTTGACCTGCGCGGGGGCGTCCATCACCTTCAGCAGCCGCCGGTCCTTGCGGCCGTGCTCGGACTCGCGGCTGTGGTGCTGCCAGGGCAGCGCGTCCCAGTCCAGGGCGTCCAGCATGGCGTGCAGGTGCTCGCGGTTGGTCTTGACGGTCATGACGTAGTGGCAGCCCATGCCGGTGATGAACTGCGCGGTCTTCTTCACGGTGTGCAGCGCGTCCAGCGTCAGGACGTACCCGGTGATGTCGGCAAGGCCTGCGAGCCGTTCCGGCAGCGGGATGACCTCGGGGATCTCGTCTTGGCGCCGATGAGCCGCTCGGCCACGACCGTGGCCGCCTTCCGGGTCGCCGCAGAGGCGTGTGTGGCCGCGGCCAGCAGGAACGGGATCTGCCCGCCGGCGGGAATGGCGCCGCGGACCGCCTTGCCGTCAATCGCGATCGCCGGCAGCAGCACCGGCCCGGCGACCGGGAAGCACACCAGCGCCAGCTCGATCCTGCTCAGCAGCCAGACCCCCGATCGCATCGGCCAGATCCTGGGCGCTGAGCCGGTCAACAGCCGCCTGACGGTATCCGGGGACGGCAGCACCCATGCCCCGCCGGCGTGGCGGCACCCCGCCCAGGCCAGCAGCTGCTCGTCGGCGCACGCCGAAACCCAGGCGCAGCGCCTATCTGGCCGCACAGCACCGCCGCCGTGCACAACACGATGATCGCCGGCGGCGAATGCCGGATCCCGCGCGCATCACGCGGGTCAGGGACGGCTTTGAGGCACTCCGCCAGCGACAGCCCCGACCGCCGCAGCCACCCGGCGCGCCAGCACCTGCGTGAACGTCTCCCACCTGGCGGGCTCTCCCGCTTCACCAGGCCCCGGACAGGCCGCGGCGTTCCCGGCAGACGGCACGGCAGCGGGCAGATGGCAGACTGGACCGGCAACGGGACTCCCTACGGCGAATGATCTAGACCATCACCGTCATAGCGGAGTCCCGTTCCCCATTCCCGGCGAACACGGCCGTGTCACCCGAACGTGACCGCACGCCCGGAGCCACCCGGCCCAGGCCGCCGCCCGCACCCCAGAACGTCCATCACAGTACGTAACGGATGCCGCAGGCCTTGCGACTCGCCCGCCGGAGCCCTCACTCACCCGGAGTCACCGAATCTGGCCGGCGCTCGCCACTCAGGGACGACCCGCTACCCCCGATCGCATCACAACCCCGAATCTCGCGACCCCAAGCGAGATCCCTGCCAACCTGCGAAAACTACTTTGCGGCTCGCCCTGGCCTGCCCTTGACGCAATGAGCATGCGAAGATAGCCGCGGATGCAGCGATGGCCGTGAACTGCTTGCTCGGGAACGAGTCCAACAGGAGGGAACCAACCATGGCGCATACGTCGGAATACCCGGGCGGCAGCCAAGGACCGGCGGGTGCCCTTGGCGTCCGCGAGTTCGCCGGCGTAAGATTTCGGTACCGGATCGGATCCGTGGACGAGCGTGTCCTGGACGATCAGTACCACGGGCCCAGGTTCTTCTCCGGCGGCTACCAGCCCAAGGACACAGACACGATCCTGGACGCCGGTGCTCACATTGGGGTCTTCACAGCACTCGCGGCCCGTCAGGCGCCCCGGGGCGCCGTCTATGCACTTGAACCGGCCCGGGAAAACTTCGACATCTTGCGGGCTAACGTCGTGACGAATGGGCTTGATCACGTCTTTGCGCACCGCGTGGCGCTCAGTGACACCACGGGATCGATCCGCCTCTATCACGGCCCACAAAGCTGGGGGCACACCCTCATGGTGCCCCCGCCAACCACAAAAGCGACCTTCGAGGAGGTCCCCAGCCAGACCCTCGAGGATTTCATTGCCGAGCACGGGATCCAGATGATCGACTACCTGAAGATGAACATTGAGGGAGCCGAGTACAAGATCTTTCTCGGCGCTCCGGCGCACGTCCTCCATCGCATCGGCTTCATGATGGTCGAACTGCATCCCGCCGAGGACGCATTGGTAGAGGAGCTGCTGGCGTGGATACGGTCGGCGGGGTTCACCACAGACGTGGTGTGGAGCGATGACCCTACGGTCAAGGGGTGGCTCACCGCCGCTCGCCAGCGGTAGGCCGGATCCGGCGCCTGCTCAGTGTGCGGGAAAGTCTGACCCTCTCGCGTTCCGCACTGACTCGAACACCTCAGTGAGGTGCGCTTCCAGCCGCGCCGATGCCGACGTCATGGACCAGCGCTCAACGACGTGATCGCGCGCGGCCAGGCCCATCGCCGTGGCCTGCGCGGGCTTGCCGAACAGGTCGCCGATGGCTTTCGCGAAGGCATCCACTGTCGCTGGCGCCAATATCCCTGTACTGCCGTGAACGACCGTCTCGCGAACGCCAGCCTCGGCAACGGCGACGACAGGGAGTCCGCAGGCGGCTGCCTCAAGGGGAGCGAGGCCAAGCGGTTCGAGCCGCGGCGCGTAGACCATGAGCGTCGCCCTGTTTAGGAGATCGACAAGCTTGGCATCGCTGACCAGTCTCCGCACTTCGAGTCCGACTCCTCGCACCCGCGCCAGGCCTGAGACACGCCGGAGGTAGTCTTCCTCGACTTGGTCGCCGACCCAGACCAGGGGCGGCCGAGGCTCCGGCAGCCGTGCCAGGGCCTCGACTACGAACTCGAGATTCTTGTCCGGGCACACCGCGCCGACGCTTATCACGAACGGCTCTCGCTCGTACCCGAGCATGCTGAATGCATCTGTGTCGATGCCGGGATAGCAGACCGTCGCCTCCAGCCCGTAGGACCGACGAATGGACTCACGCGTGTACGACGAGTAGGAGAGGAGACGGTCGAACCCTTGAGCGTTCGCAATCTCCTCCCGAACCTGTATCCGCTGGCTCTGCAGGCGCAATGCGTTCGTCGCCGCCGTCAACAGGCCGCGACTCGGCACCCACCAGTGCCGCCTTCGCCGCGGTGCGGCCCATACGTTCACAGGGCTCGCTTCATACAACGGTCGATAGGGCTCGGCAACCAGGATGCTAGGCAGGCGGGTCAGCCGCCCGATTGCAGTCGTGCGGAAGTACCTGCACGAATGAACGAGGAGAACGTCGAAACCCTGGCCGTCCATCTGCGCCCCGCAGCACCGGCAATGCTCGTCCATCGCCGCGATGTCATCGCGTCTATCACCGGCGAGTTCATGCAATGTCAGCCGTTCGGAGGCATGGCCTGACTGCCGCAGCGGCACGACGTGTTCGTTTATCAGCGACGACAACGGGAGAAATGACTGGTCCGCTGTCGAGGGGCACCATGCCTCGACATGATGGCCGCTCGCGGCCAGCCCCCGGACCTGGTCGTGGAGTACCCGTTTGGCTCCGCCGCTGGAGAGGTTGTGCCACACGGCGATCCGCAAAGTCTGCTTCACGGTGCCGCCGAGGCGTTGCCTGCCACGTTGTCCGCCACAGTTGCCCCCTCACGCTCACGTATTCGCTGGACGGGGACGCCATGCGCAGCTAGGTGTTCCGCCAGGTCATCCGCGGCCGCGCCAGTGTCAGGGATCATCGCATAGGAAGGCAACCGATGGAACATCCTCCGGAGGAAGTCCGCCGGCGGCTCCCCGTTGAGTGCATACGTCTTCGAGAACCCGCGGAACCACATGCGCGCCTGCTCAGCACGACGTGAACTGATCCAGCAGTGCGGGCGTGGCCCCGCATGCCCGGCGTCCAAGGAGGTGATCATCGTGAGATGGTAACCCCACGTCGAAGCGGCCGAGCCCACCAAACGATGCAGCGCATGCGCCTCAACATCCCGCAGGGAGGCGCTAGCGAGAAACGCATCGCACCGGTCGCGGAACCTGGGGTGCCGGAGGTCGATGATCGCCTCATGAGCGGGCACCGAGGTCTCCGTGGGGCCGATGAGCCCCGCTGCCCGGGTCGAGGCACCACCCATGTGATAAGCGAAGGCACCAAGCCCGAGCACCACCCGGTAGCCGGCTTCAAGGCTCCGCAGTGTCCAGTCCGTTTCCTCGCAATACCCGCGGTCGAACACGTTGTCGAGGTAACCGAGGTCGGACAGGACTCGCGCGGGCACGAACAGCGCGAACCCAGTTCCAGCTGGCACGTCCAAGACAGAGGCACCGAACTCGTCCGCCAGCTCGGTTCCGATCCAGTCGACGACGCTGGGGTCCCCCAGTGACTCCTCGGTGCACTCGTTCGGTATCGAGTACAGGGAGACGTTGTTCGACCATGCGGTGACGGATCCGATGGACGGGTCTGTTTCGGCGGCGGATACCAGCGAGCCGATCATGTTGTAAGCCATGATCGTGTCGGAATTGGCCATGAGGATGTAGTCGTAGCCTTCCTCGACGCCGCAGCGGAAGCCGAGGTTGAAGTTTCTGACGATGCCGATATTCACCGGATTCCGGTAGTAGTGCGCACCGACCGATCCGCAGTACGCCGCCAGCCACTCACTCCAGCCTGATGCCGGGCTGCAATCGTCGAGTACGAGCACGTCGACGTCAACGGATCGGCGATCGAATCTCATCGCCGAAGCTATACAGCGGGGAACGAAGTCCTGGCCGTTGAAGACCGGGATAACAACGAGGATCCGGGGACGCGTCATATTAGCATCTCCGCACGAGGATCACGCGCCGTCATCGGTCTGAGCCTGCCCGTCGTGCTCTTCGGGCCGCAGAAGCTTGAGCTGAACACGGAGCTCGGCATTCTCGGCTCTCAGCTCAATCAACTGCTGCGTCAACTCGATCACGCGATGGGTGGCCATTTCGGCCTCCTCGAGAGCCTGCGTGAGCAGCCGGTCACCGATCTCCGCGGAGGCCAGCCGCCCGCTCGGTGCAACCGGTGCCGGGGTGGTCACCTCGGCACCTGATGACCACCATCCCTCATGGGTTCACCTCGTTCATCGTCACTTCCAGGGCCTCCCGGCACGAGGCGATCGTCTCCTCGATATCCTCCTGGGTGTGTGCCGCGGACAAGAACCATTGATGGTTGGGATGGAACATCACGCCCCTGCGGAGGGTCTCCCGGAAGAAAGTCGTCTTCAGCCTGGCTGCACGCAGGCCGTCGGCCGGGTCCCGGAAGAGCAGAAATGGCGAGACGGGCAGCCCAACCACCTGGGCCGGCAGCCCGGACGCGATGACGAGCTTGTCCAGCGCGTCGCGGAACTCCTCGCCCAGACGCCTGATCCTGGTCAGCGCGTCGGTGTCCCGCAGGATGCCGATAGTGGTGATGGCAGCCGCCATCTCGGCTGGGTTGGCATAGAACGTCGACGACATGTGTGTGCGTCCCAGGCCCGCGAGTACATCACGCCGGCCCACCACGGCGGAAATCGGGTAGCCGTTCGACATTGCCTTGCTGAACGTTGACAGGTCGGGCTGGACGGCGAAGTACTCCTGCGCCCCACCGAGAGAGATGCGGAATCCGGATCGCATCTCGTCCAGAACGAATAGTGCGCCGTAACGGTGGGCCACGTTCTTGACCTGACCGAGGAATCCGGCGGCCGGGGCTTCGTACTCGTACGACATCATGATGACGCACGCGATCTCGTCAGGGTGCTCGGCGAACACCGCCTCCAGTGAGGCCAGGTCATTGAACTCGAAGTGGAGCGTGTCAGCGATCGTGGACGGCGGTATGCCATCCGGCCTGGGGGCAGCCCAGTCATGCCAGCCGTTGTAGCCCCAGCGCACGATCTTGTTCCGGCCGGTGTAGATTCGGGCCAGCCGCACCGCGGCTGTAGTGGCGTCTGAGCCAGTCCGCAGCAGGTACGCTTGCTCCGCACCTGGGATGACCTCGGTGAGCAGCTCAGTCAACTCCACCTGCCGCGGGTTCCACAGCGGCGAGGTGCACGTGCCACGCGCCAGTTGCGTCACCACGGCCTCGTTGACCTCAGGACGGGCGTGGCCGAGGACCACCGGTCCGTAGCCCATGATCAGATCGATGTACCGGTTGCCGTCGACATCCCAAAGGTACGCACCCTGGGCGCGATCGACGTATTGCGGGTAACCGGTGTTGGCCGTGTCGACTTCCAGGATCGCGTCGCGGGTGGCGGCCCAGGCGTCGGTTCGCCGGCCACGCTCCGCCCATTCCTCGGACACCGGAAAATTCAGTTCGTCAGGCCTCACGCCGACCGCCCCTCCCGCCTAGTGCCCGCTGGTAGCAGTCCAGGAATTTCTGCCTGCCGGTTGCGACGAGCTCGCCCGGGTCCGCCCGCCACAATGAGTCGGCGAAATCGTGCTCGTACGTCCCATCGTCGGAGAGCACTTCCAGCTCGTAGAACCCGTTGTAGCCACCGCTTTTCAGGGCTCCCAGGATGCCCACCACATCCGCCACGCCGTCCCCAGGGAGCGCGCGGTCACAGGTGCTGCGGGTGGGCTCCCGCCGGTCGCACACATGAACCAGGTCGATCAGGTCAGCATGCTGTTCGAGTTCCGCGACTACGTCAGCGGCATGCCCGTGCAGATGCCACACGTCAGCCACAATCCCGACGTTGCCCAGGCCGATGTCGGCGATGAGCCGCGCGGCGCTGGAGATGGTGGATATGAAGGAGAAGACGTCGCCCTCGTCCGGGTGGATCGGCTCGACGGCCACCCGGAGGCCGACGGCGTCCGCCGCGCTGGCAACGTGACGCAGCCCTTCGACAACGATGCGCCACGCCTCCCCGGTGGCTAGCCCATCCGCCGGCCCGGTCACGCAGCCGACCCCGAGCGAGCCGAGACTTGCAATCTCGTCCACCCTGGCCACCATCGCGTCCACCCGTTCACGCCAGTCGCGCGGGCCGGCAAAGCCGGGGATCGGGAGCACCGACGGCGCCTCCGGCCAGCAGTAGGTCACCTGGATGCCGCTTGCCCGCACCATCTCAGCCATCTCCGCCACCGGCCAGCGGCCTGACCTAGGCGGCTTGAACAGGCTCAACCCCACCCCGTCGGCACCAGCCGCCGTGAAGACCCGTAGCTCCTCGGCGAACGGCAGATCCAGCGCGACGTACTCCATCATGGAGAACTTCGGCACCGGCACGGCATCCGGCCGGTCACACGCCGTTATGCCCGCGCTTGTGTCCATTCTTGACTCATTCCCCTCGCAGCACACTAAACGCCTTCCGAGAGCCGTTCGACCAAACGTTGCACATGCCGTTCATAGGTGTGTTGGCTGATCAGGTACGCCTCCAGGTCACGCGCGGCATGGTGGAGGTCGATGGAGTTGGCCAGCGCCCAGTCAATGGCCTGCCGCAGCTCCTGCGCGTCACCACAGCTGACGACACGGCAGCTCGGTGCCTCGAGTGCCTGCGACGCCAGGGCCTTTGAGATCACAACCGGCTTGCCGGCCGTCAGTGCGTGCACCAGCGCGCCGGACACGCCGCCGTGCGCGTCGAAGCCCGCAAGATAGGGGAAAGCGATCACGGCTGCTCCCGTTACCAGTTCGTCGAGCCGGGAACGGGTTATCCAGGATGGCTCCCACGCGACCCTAGCCTTCGGGTACTCGCGAGCCAGCCAGTCAGCCCCGCCGACCGCAAGATTGCCGGCGATACGCAGCGGTGGGCCCGGATTGAGCGCCTCTAGCAGGCAATGGATGCCCTTGTATTCAAGCGCTTCGCCAATGAGGAGCACGTACGGTTCCGCGGACCCCGGTCCAGCTCCGGCGTGGTCTTGCGCGAGCGCCAACCGCCGCCGGAGATCCACTTCCCTAGTCGCTGGCCAGCCGATCCGCAGCACGTTGCGCGGTGGCAACCACTGCAGGGCCTGCCGCTCGCCGATGGCGGTATGCACGACGACGAGATCCGGGCCGGCCAGGGACCGCAGCACAGCCAGAGGGTCGCCGGGCTTTGTCGCGTTGACCGCGCCGACCGTCCCGGTGAGTTCACCGGGACGGTGCAGCGAGTGCACAACCCTTGGGCCCCCCCGGCGGATCGGGAACGAGTCCCAGTTCTCGTCGAGAAAGAGATTGACGAAGGCGTCGCGGCCAAGGCTCGCCGCGTCGTCATAGGCCGACTGGAGGTTGGCATGCACCACGCCGGGGTCGTCCGATGCCCCTGCCATCGCCCGGTGCCGCAGGTGCGCAGCGTCAGTGCGCCCTTCGAGGAAGGAGCCGGGGCAGTAAATGGGTGCCTCTGCGGCGATGCCGAGCCCCACGATAAGGTCCGGGTGGTGACCACGTTCGTGCGCATAGTCGTCAAAGAAGGCGAGCGTGGTCACCGGGGCGCCACTCCCTGGCCGGTTCGCGGGCCGCTTTGCGCGTTCATCGGCCTGCGGCCGGAGGCTGTCCGCCGGAGTGTCACAGCGTCCCATCCAGGTCCGGACGGGCCAGGCACACCAGGCCGCGTCGCTGCAGATCCGCGATGGCGCTGAGGAACTCTCCCCTCCTCCACCCCGGGCAGAGCGCGGCCATGTCGGCGATGCTCCGCCGGGTGTCAATGGCGGACAGCAGGGTGTACTCGTCCGCGGCGATCGCCGTCGTGTGCCCGGTGCGGCTCTGGCAGTGGTACCTCGGGCCCACCGCCGCGCCTGCTTTGTTGTCAAAGACCGCCCCGATGGAGACCGAGTCGTTGAGGCTGGGCACCAGCCGGTCCGGGCTGTCGGCGGTGTCGATGGAGTATTTCGTGATCCGGAAACCGTCCAGGTACAGCACGTCCAGGTTGCAGCTAAGGAAGCACCTGATGGCGTCGTCCGGCGTCTCCACGATCGGCTCGCCTCGGACGTTGAAGGACGTATTGAGCACCAACGGGAGGCCCGTCATCTCGTGAAACCGCTCGATCAGCCGACGATAGCCGCCTGGGTGATCGCGGTCCACGGTCTGGATCCGGCAGGTGTTGTCGACATGGCAGACGCTGGCGATGGCGGTCGTCTGCGGCTCCCGCAGCGGTGCGACGGTCATCATGAAAGGATCATCGTCCGCAGCGTCGAAGAAGTCCTTGACGTGTTCGGCGAGCACCGAGGCCGCGTAGGGGCGGAACGGCTCGCGGAACTTCACGAGCGCGTTCAGCCGGTCCCGCATGTCGCGCGGGCGTGGATCGCACAGGATGCTGCGGTGGCCAAGCGCCCGCGGCCCGAACTCGCTGCCACCCTCGAACCAGCCGACGAATTTACCGTCGGCGATATCCCGGGCGGCTGCCCCGGCCATGTCCGCCACCGACTCGGCGTCGACGAACAGGGCCCGGCCCTCTATCGCGGCACGCACCTCTTCGCCGGTGTAGCGGTGCCCGTGGTAGTTGTCGTAGCTCCGCCAGCGTACGCGCTGCCCGGTAGTCTCCCGGTGGCCGTAGAGCGCGGCGCCGATGGCGACCCCGGAGTCGCCGGATGCGGGCGTCACGAACAGCCGGGTAAACGGTGTCTGCCGCAGGATCATGCCGTTGGTCGCGCTGTTCAGGCCGACACCGCCGCTCAGGCACAGCTCCTCGGCGCCGGTCAGCCCGTGCAGCTCCGTGCAGAGGTATAGCACCGCTCGTTCGAGTTCGGCCTGGACCTTCGCTGCCATGTCCCGGCAGATCGCGTCGAGGTGCGCCGGTTCGGACGAGCGGGACGGCACCTTGGTGATCCACTCGGTGTCGATCACGAGCCCGTCCGCGGTGTACTCGATGAACGGGTCGGGGAACCTGGACGCGTCGCCGTACGGCGCCAGTCCCATTGTCTTCCCGGCGTGCTGCATGTGGCCGAAGATATACTCCGAGGCCACCGAGTACATGTGACCCAGGCTGGGAAAGCGCAGGAATGGGTCACTGGAGGCCCACAGTCCCCAGCGCTTGCGTACCAGCGTCAGCTCATCGTCTTCATCAACGACGTACATGGACTCGGACTCTTCCATTTCCGAATACTGTGGTGGCGGCCCGAGCATGGAGCTTCGCCGCCGCTCGTATTCGCCGTAGTTATAGCCCGCGCCGTCCAGAATGAGCACCGCGGGCCGGTCCAGGTTCGAGGCCATCCAGGCGTAGTAGGCGTGCAGCAGATGGTGTGAGGGGTTAACGATCAGATTGCCACCGAACCCGGCCTGGCGCACCACAAGACCCGTATCGTCCTTGACGTACTCGTTGATGACCACGGTATCGACGGCGGTCAGATCGATCAGGCCGGCGGACCGCAGGCAGTAGCTGACGGCGCGGTGCGGGTAGCCCTCGTAGTGTTTCGTGCGGGCTAGCCGTTCCTCGGGAACAGCCACGGCGATCTCACCGTCGATTAGCAGGCACGCGGCAGCGTCGTGTGCCGCGTTGATGCCGAGGACGATGGTCCGGGTCATCGGAGCTCCTTCGAACGCGGGGCACAGTCGAAGGGAATCGACTCGTACTTGCCGGGCGAGGCGCAGCGATCGTCACGAAGCGGCCCGCCCGACAGGTCCTATGTGGACACGAAAAATGGTCACTCAAACAGGGTCGGCGTCAGCGCCCGAACATCGTTGTGGACAGAGACGAGCATACACATACCAAAACCAGTCGAACGTATCCACCGTAACCACAGGGCGTTCCCACGTTCACCGTGCAACCGATTGACGAGGGAGGCGCCCAGCTGATGCGTCCTTGAAGCTGGTGCTGGAGCCGATCTTCGAGGCGGACTTCACTCCCGTGCTCCTACGCCCACGCACCCGACCCTTAAATACGTGGCATCGCATCGCAGGCGATCGGCTATGCCGACCATTGACCCGGACGGCCACTCACATGGGTTAGGCGCCTGCGAGGAATTGGCCGCAGGGCAGGCGACGGGCGGAAGGCATAGGTGATCAGAGTCGCAAGGCATCGGCCGGACGGCTCAGCTACCGGTGCACTCCTGGTCGGCGATCAGCCGCCCGGTCAGGGTCGTGAACACTGGCCCAGTCTCTGGCCAGGCAGAGCCCATGTCAGCCCTGTAAGCGGTCTGGCGTTCGGCCTGGAGCTTGAGCGCCTGGACGGCGAGGTCGAGCAGCAGCAAACCCGCCATTCGCACAAGCCGGGTCCAGCCGCGGGGGCCAGATCAAGTGGAATAGCCTCAAGGGGTCAGGTCAGTCGGCCTGTAAGGCTGTCAGCTTCAAGTGAGCGCCGGTGTGGTGTCTCCGCCGTCGGGACGCGCCCCTCAGCGCATTGCGGGATCCGCACCGATCCAGGGATATGCTCGGCGAGAGCCGGTCCGGGGGTGTGATGGCAGACTTCGTGCGGTATGAGCTTGAAGATGGCTCCGAGGTGTTCTTCGAGAGCGCCGAGGGATCGCTTGTGTCACTTCGCGGCGGCTCCGCCGATGTTGCCGACGGCGGGAGGCTTGGGGACCGTCTGCGCCACATTGCGGCCGCCGCTGACGAGGTGTCGAGGGGTTTGCGGGAGCGCCTGGCGCCGGAAGAGATTGAGCTTGATTTCGGGGTGAAGGTTTCCGGTGAGGTAAGTTGGTGGTTTTTCGCCAAGGCCAACGGTGAAGCTTCGATGAACGTGAAGCTCACCTGGAGAAAAGATACCCAGGAGCACCTTGCCCCTCCGGATGATGACACGCAAATAGACCGATGAGTCTTGATGAGCTGGCAAGAGCCAGCTGCGCAATCTACGCCGATGGCCGCCGCGAGGGGACCGGCACCCTGGTGACCGACACTCATGTACTGACCGCCGCGCATGTGCTGCGGCGCGGCGGGCCGCTGACGATCCGGTTCCGCGACGGGCTCTCGGGTGAGGCGATTAGCGTCGAGCGGCTGCCGCTGGGCGCCGATGCGGAAGAACTCGACATCGCCGTTCTGGAACTTGAGCCCGGCTCTGATAGACCGGCACCTGGGAAGTTGTGGTCGGCGAAACGCCTGCCAGTGGAGACGAAGGCGTTTGGCTACCCGAAAGGCGAAGGGACTGCGCCGCGGGGGGTGTGGCGTGATTCGGCGGTTGGTGGCGCGGTGCAAGGCGGCAGGGTACAGCTCGACTGGCATGATGTGGGGACGCTGGAGGGTCACAGCGGCGGACCGGTCTGCGAGAAGCTGTCAGGCCTTATGGCCGGGGTTCTGGTGGAGGGCTCAGACACCGGTCATTTCGACCGGTTGGTCCCGCTTCCTGCGATCAGGAGAGTGTGGAATGGGTTGCCGCGCCCCTGGCTGTTCGCTGGGGAGAGCGCGCGGACGCATTTCACTCAGCGGGCGGCGGGCCAGCGAAGTATCGCCCGCGGCGGTGACCTGTTCCGGGGGCGGCAAAATGCGCTTGCCGTTGTGCGTGGCTGGCTTTGCGCCGGGGCCGGGCCCGGGTTCCCACTGGTGATTACCGCTCAACCGGGCGCTGGGAAGTCAGCGGTGCTTGCTCGCGCCCTGCTGGGGATCGAGCGCACCGGGCAATGCGACGGGGTGGCTTTCCATGCCCGCCGTGCTGGCGTCGCTGATCTCGTGGATGCGGTGTCGGCTGCCTGCGGTCTGGACACGCCCCCGTCGTGGCAGGAGCTCGTGGCGGCGCTGGCGGCGCAGGAGGCACACGATGTCGTAGTCGTGGCCGTTGACGCGCTCGATGAGGCCGCAAGCGACCAAGACCGTGTGGAACTTCGGCGGGCGCTTCGTGAGCTCGCCCGCCTGGACTGGCTGCGGGTCGCGGTGGCTACCCGCCCTCTGGCGGCCAGAGGCCCCTACCGTCCTGGGACCCACTTGCATGGGCTCGGCGTGCTCGCAGGCGCAGCGAGCCGCAACCTTGTCGATCTTGACATCGGCAGGTTCTTCGTCGCCGACGACCTCGTCGCGTACGCCGACACGTTGCTGGCGCAGGATGGCTCTGCCAAACCGGGACCACCCGGCGGGGCGTGGGAGTGCTACCGGCAAAACGAGGGGTTGCGCGGGCGGCTGGCCCGGGTGATCGCGGGCCGCGCTGGTCGCAACTACCTCGTCGCCGGCATGTCAGCATTTCAGCTCGCCGAGGACGACAAGGTCCTGGATCCTGCGTCTGCAATGTTCGACCCGTCGGATGTGCCCAGCGGCATCGGGGAAGCATTGAGCAAGTACCTCGACAGCCTCCCGGCCCGACGGCGTCGGTGTGAAGTCGGTCTGCTGACCGCGCTCGCCTATGGGCGCGGGGCCGGGCTCGATGACAAGCGATGGCTGGCCTTTACCCGAGCGTTGGGTTACGAGGACGTCACAACCGCCGATCTCGCGGGACTAAAGGTCAGCGCCGCCGCCGATTATCTGCTCGAAACCAGTCCGGAGCCGGGCGGGCTGGTCACCCGGCTGTTCCACCAGGCTCTCGCCGACGAGCTCGTGGCTGGCCGTGACCGCCGCGGCGATGAGTCCCGGTTGGTCCAGCTTCTCCAAGCCGAAGGCGGCCGACGTGGCTGGCTAGCCAGCTCACCCTACGCCAGGAATCATGCGCCCAGCCACGCCGCCGAAGCCGGCCTGCTTGAGCGCGTCGTTCGCGAGGCCGACTTTCTCGTGGCTATGGCGCCTGCCGCGATGAGGTCTGCCGTGCGGAGTCTCTCCACGAGCAGCTGCCGGGACCCGGCCTCGATCTACGACGTCGCGCTGCCGTTCCTCGGTGATGACCGAGGCAGCAACGCTGCGGTCCTCGAACTCGTCAGCCGGGCACAAGGTAATCGAGCGCTGTCACACGAATTTGGCCGGGTGCGCGTCAGACGACCGTACAAGATTGGCGGCCACATCCGCCCGTTCGACCGGGCGATGGCCTGTTTCGACGGCCATACTGGCGGGGTGACGCGGGTAGCAGCGCTGGGCTGGCCCGGCCTGGACCACCCGGTGGTCGTCACCACCTCCGATGACGGGACGGCCCGGGTGTGGGACCCCCGCGACCCTAGCCGGGAGCTGGCCCGCTTCGACGGCCACACTGGCCAGGTGCAGGGGGTGGCGACGCTGGGCTGGCCCGGCCTGGACCACCCGGTGATCGTCACCACCTCCGCCGACGGGACGGCCCGGGTGTGGGACCCCCGCGACCCTAGCCGGGAGCTGGCCCGCTTCGACGGCCACACCGGTTGGGTGATGAAGGTGGCGACGCTGCGCTGGCCCGGGCTGGACCATCCGGTGATCGTCACCGCCTCCGATGACGGGACCGCCCGGGTGTGGGACCCCCGCGACCCTAGCCGGGAGCTGGCCCGCTTCGACGGCCACACCGGCCAGGTCCTTGACGTGGCGGCGCTGGCGTGGCCGGGCCTGGACCACCCGGTGATCGTCACCGCCTCTCTCGACGGGACCGCCCGGGTTTGGGACCCCTATCATCCGCACAGAGAGCTCGCCCACCTCCCCCTCTTCGGAATGGGTCATGCTATCGCCGTGCTCGACCGAGCGACGCTGGCCATTGCATCCTCCCGAGGATTTCTCGTTTTCGAACTGAGAGCTCACCAAGAATCGTTACGGGAAATTGACAAACGCCTCAGCATTCAGCCAGACGTTACGCGAGCCGATTATCCCTGAACTGATATATAGGTAGCTATTCAGCAAGCGTGAAAGCATATAAATCGAATATGTATACGAGTTACAATTGCTGCTATAACGGGACATATCGCAACGCTTGGTTACTCACTCGCCGGTGGCGCACCATGTGGACGACGTGTCCTCCCAGCTCAGACACCCGCAGAGTGTCGCTACCCGGCTGAATAGCTACATATATAGGGCACGTTGACCCCTGGCCGCGCTGGGCGGCCCGCGGGTAAGCAGCGGGGCCGGACAGTGATGATCCGCAGCCACTGGTCCGGCGAAACGTACGCCACAATCACGTCGCAGCCGAGCCCTACCGTCCGGGACGCCGCGTCCACTATCCTCCGGGGACGCTGACGGGCGGATGCATCCCATCCCCTGGTGCCTCACGGTCAGTCGGGTCCGATTACTCGGCAGCGGCCTCAACGCGAACGTCTCGGCGGCGACGAGCTGCCTGAAGCGCTCGATCTCATCCACACGTTGGATTACGCCTGGCGCGGCACGGCACGAGGTCGCCAACCTTGAGATCCTGCAGCTTGGGGTGGATCCGCGTCGCCGAATGCTTCCCCTCCACACAACGGGCCGAGCGTGAGCAGCCGCCCAACCCAGTCGTGTGAGTAGAACCCCGCTCGCTCCATCCCCATCTGGACGACCCAGGGCCACACCTGGTCCAGCGGCACCTCGATCGTGATCGCCCGTGTACTCCGAACCCCGCGAATTCTGAACGAGCATGGAAGCCCTGCGGGTATCTACGGATCAGCCCTTGATACCACTGGCGCGGCGCCGTACCGGCGTGAAAAATGGCTGCGGTACCGCCCGTGAGGTCGGTTTCTTCTTGGTGCGGTTGAGGCTGCGGATCAGTCTGGCGCCGGGAGCCGGTTACCTGAGGGGCTGTTCATTGTCGCTTCGAGCACGCGGGTTAGTTTCTTCCGTTCGCCCCCAGTTCCCCGGGCGGTACCGCTTCGCAGGCTAGCAGTCCAGGTGAGGTGAGGTGAGGTGAGGTGAGGGACGCAGTGGAAGAGGTGACCGACGAGCCGCTGTACCGGGACCGGGTGTGCGGCATCGATATCGGCAAGGCCGGGCTAGTCGCGACGATCCGGGTGCCATCAGACAAGGACCCGGCGCGGCGCGCGGCCGAGACCCGCAGCTTCGGCATCACGAAGCGGGAGGTGCTGGCGCTGGCGGACTGGCTGCGGTCCTGGCAGGTGCCCGCGGTGGTGATGGAGGCAACCGGGGTAATCCGGGGACGGCGCCCGAGCGCGGACAGGCAGGACGCGCGCAACGGGCGGAGCTGCTCAAGGGCCAACTCCGGGTCACCGGTGCGCAACGCCAGCTCCAGCCCGGTGGTCAGCCATTCCAGGGCTTCGGCGTGGTCGCCGATGTCGCCGTACCCGATGCCAGCCTGGACATAGATCCAGACGTCACCGGGGTAAATCGGCGCGAGCCTGCTGCCACAGGGGCCTGGCCTGCGGCTCGTGCCCCGAGCGCATCAGCTTCTCCGCCAGCTCGCACAGCATCTCGGCGCCCTCGGCGTAGCCACTGCGGGTCGCATCGCTGATCGCGCGGACCGCGTCGTCGACCCGGCCCAGCGCGAGATAGCCGTCGGCAAGATCCTCGGTCCAGGCCCCGGCATCGAACCAAGTCTCGCCTTCGTGGGCGCGCGCCAGGGTCAGATACTCCTCCAGCGCGGCCACCCGCCCGACATGATTGTCACCGGCCTCCTGCACCCGGTCCATGATCTCCTCGATGCGCTCCTCCAGGGCCGCCGCCGGCCACCGCGAGCGCCGGGGTTCCTTCTTCGTCGTCCGATGACGGAACGCAGGCGCCATACGCACCACCGTAGCGAACCGAGCCTTGGGGCTGGCGCATTCGCGGCGCGCTCAGGTACGGCCCAGCCGGGCGTCGATGGCTGCGGCGCTGGCCTCGGGGTCCAGGCCAGTGATGGTGACCTGCAGGTCCGCCCGCTCATAGGACCGCTTGAAATAGGAGATGTCCGCCTTAATCTCCTTCAGATAGAGGATCCGCTCCTCATCGGTGAGGTGCTTCTCGATGCGTCGCGAGTCGACGTCGTAGAAGGTGATCCGCTCCAGGATGTTCTCCGGCGTGTCGTGGACGGCCACGATCACGCCCGGCACCCGCCGGACGACCCGGAGGAAGGCGTCTCGCAGGCCGCTAGGCGGCAGCGCGATCACGCAGTCGGGGTTGGCGGTCGCGATACGCTCCAGCACCACCGCGCATTCCTTCCGGTAGTCGTAACTGGTGAGGAACCGGGCCTGAAGCCGCTCGATGGATATCCCGAAGTGTCGTTCGATCTCATCGTCGAGGTCAAAGGAGGGCCAGCCCCGGCGATCAGCGAGAATTCTGCCGATCGTCGTGGTGCCTACGCAGCTCACACCGACCAGGCTGACCCGCAACTCAGACTCCTCACAGCCGCACCGGCGATCCGAGGGCGTGCGGATGCGGTGCCGACGATATCGGGGCATCGGGGAAACGGCAGACAGCCAGAATACTTGGTTGCCACGCCTGGGAGTTCGCGCGCGCTGCCCAGGCAGATCCGGGCCGAAGCCGGGCACCGCAGCCCGTACGCCGTCTTGTTCCCTGGTTCTGTCGGCCTGGGTTTGCATTGTCGGCGGCAACCGACCGGTAGAGGCATTGCGGGCCGAGCAAGCAACCGCAAGAAGGCACGCCGCCAGGCTTGGCACAGAACGCGGTGGGCCAGGCAAGGCTCTCGCGACGAGGCTGCGCCGCAGCAGGCGATGCTCCCGCTTGCCGCTGGCGTGCAGGCGCTGAGCCAGGAGCCGGGTGCACGCGGCGGGGACCTTTGCCATGCGTTACCGGTGCGAGCTGCCTGGCGATGCCGATCTGCTGAAGCGCATCTTGCGACATCGTGGTCCCTCGCTTGGAGTGGGTCACGCCGATTGGAGGCTCTGATGAAGGTGTGATCGCGGTGGAGCACGGCGATCTGGTGGCGCAGGAGGAGGATCTCGACGACCTAACGCGAGAGCGTAACACCAGGTCAACGCTGGTGACAAGATTCTCGGCACCCACAGGGTCGCCGGCCACTGGACCAGCAGGCGAGGCGACCATCATGCTGTGGCACATCTCGCCCGGTGAAACGGCCGCGGTCACCGTCGGTGCGGCATCCTGCTCGACGACCGCTTGACTGCACTGTCGAACACAGGTCTTCAGCGGGCCGGCATCCCGCCTGTTCGCCGGGCAGGCCGTGGTGCGCGAGTGCCCATAACCGATTCGTTGAGCCAAAGCTCGTTCGGGATAGGATTTTTTGAAAGATTTCCCCCTACCGAGCTGTGGTGCATCTGCCCTGTTCGCGAAGCGCAGACGGCGGCAGGCCTGCCGCAACCCCCAGCTCCCAGTCACCCCTGGACCGAAGGAACCGCTCGGTGAACCCGCCCTCGGTGAGCAGCAGGTCAACGCAGAGCAGCGTGGACCGCGGGTTACCGCCGCTCCTGTTGATGAGCCGGCCGAGGATCTCTGCCGCGGTGGCCCGCTCCGCGTAAGTGGCCAGCTGCGCGTAGACTGCCTCGGCTCGGTCGGTGAGCGGATGTACCGCGCTGGCCAGGCAGCACATCTTGTACTTGCGGACCGAGCCGCACGGGCACGGCTGATTGCGTCCCGTCGCGGTCTTGGGCGGAGTCAACTGGCGCCTGAGCGCCTCACGCCGCGCCTTGGCGGGCGGGTAGCTGCACTGGCGCAGGTAGCCGTCGGCGGCCCGCACGTTGCCCCGGCAGGCGGCGTACTCTCCCGCGTCCGCCAGCGCAGGCAAGAGCACTTAGACTCCGAACGAACGGTGGTGACGCCCTTCATCGGCCTTCTGCCTCCGCAGGCGGCGGTGCGGGTCCGGCTACGCTAATTGATGAGTTCGAAGTCGATGACATTGGGCTGACCGCGGCGGACGGGCCCGCCACAGCGCTGGGCAGGCGAGGTCAGCGGACGGTGCGCTCGGCGAGCCTGGGCATCACGCTGCGCGGGATCAGCCGGTAGCCCATGGTACGCAGCTTGTTCATCCCGCCGGGGACCACGGTGGGGGCGGAGCCGTCGACCGCGGCCAGCGCGGCCGCGACGACCTGAGCCGCGCTCTGGCGGCCGCGGGTCATGAACGCTGCGCCGGACCGGTCGAAGAACTCCGTCTGGGTCGCGCCGGGGCACAGCGCGAGCACCCGGACGCCGGAGCCGCGGCTCTCCCACCACAGCGCCTCGGTGAACGACAACACGAACGCCTTGGTCGCAGCGTAGACCGCCATCGTCGGCACCGGCTGAAACGCCGACGTGGACGCGAGATTGATGACCACCCCGCGCCGCGCTTTGCGCATGCCGGGAAGGAACCGCGCCGTCAGATCGACCAGGGCCCCGCAATTGAGGTGAATCTCGGCCGCGACCTCGTCCGCGGGTTCGTCGGCGAAGGGCCGGTGGAACCCCACCCCGGCGTTGTTGACCAGCACGTCGATATGCTGCCCTGCCTCGCGGAGCTCGGCGGCCAGTTCCGCCGTCGCGCCGACGGCAGCCAGGTCCGCAGGCACGATGTCTACAC
>CABEDN010000047.1_pt1 | contig 21285 bp, 21 predicted proteins | sample 3423051 | NCBI WGS metagenome assembly CABEDN01 (sample SAMEA5534330, study PRJEB31848) | metagenome | biome: tundra; feature: field; material: soil | place: USA | collected 2013-05 | depth 0.15 m
CTGGAGCGGGACCGAGGACACCTCGGCCAGGAACGCGAGGTCATCGCTGCGCTTCCACCGGGTCAGCAGCGCGGAGCACTGGAGGTAGGTCACGCGTTCCCGCCGCTGGCACCACGCCGCGGTGCGGGCTTCGAGCGCGAGGTTGTAGACCTTGCGGGCGCAGCCGAAGGTCCGGGTCAGGTCCGCGGCCTGCTCTGGGGTCGGGTAGAAGCGGTATTTGTATGCCCGTTTCACGACCTTCGCCATATAGAACATATTAGCGGTTATCTGCGTGAGGATGCCGCGCGACACGCCGAAGGGAGGGAGCGGCGTTTCCTCCCCGGCCTGAAGGCCGGGGTCTCAACGCCGCAACCTTGATGAGAAGAACCCCGATCGTGCTAACGGCGACCCTGGCAGGCTTGGCCGGGGTGCTGGCCTTTCACACCACCCCGGCGCGCCTCAGCGCCGGCACATTGCCCGGGGTTTCCGCGACCTCGTCGGCCCCGGCCCGCTCCAGCCGATCGCCACGGGCCCGGGGTGCCAGCGGCTCCGCTTCTCCCTCGCAGTCCAGCTCGGCCCGCGCGAAACCGAGCGGAACCCGGACCGTCGCGGGCCCGTCGATCAACTACAACTATGGTGTCCTGTCCGTGTCGGTGGCGGTTTCCGGCGGCAAGATAACTAAGGTCGGGATTGCCTCCATCGACGACGGCGGCATGCAGCGCTCCCAGTTCATCGACCAGCAGGCGATCCCGATCCTGGAGCAGGAGGCATTGCAGGCGCAAAGCGCCAGCATCCAGGGCGTGTCGGGGGCCAGCTACACCAGCGCCGGCTTCCAGCAATCACTGCAGGCAGCACTTCACACCCTCGGCTTCTCATGACGGCTGGCATCCGGCCCGTGGCCGGGCCGTCCGTCCCGGCGATCCACCACCTTGAGGAGGTGATGGGCACGATCGTGACCATCGATGTCTGGACTGCGGACGGCCGGGCGGACGCCGATGTCTCCCGGCAGCTCACCACGGCGCGGACGCTGCTCCAGAATGCCGACGCGGTGTTCAGCACATGGAAACCAGACAGCCCGGTCAGCCGGCTGCGGCGAGGGGAGATCACCATCGCGCAAGCTCCCGCGGAGGTGCCCGAAGTCCTCCAGCTCTGCGCCACCGCACGTGACCTGTCCGGCGGATGGTTCGACCCGTGGGCCATGCCCGGAGGAGTCGACCCGACCGGATACGTCAAGGGGTGGGCAGCGCAGCGGGCGCTGGACGAGTTCCGCGCCAGCAGCATCCGCGGCGCGATCGTGAACGCCGCCGGGGACATCGCAAGCATCGGCGGCCTAGGACACGGCCAGCCCTTCAGGATCGGCATTTCCGATCCTTTCTCGCCGAGGCACCTGGCCGAGGTGGCCTGCCTGACCGGGGCGATCTCCACCTCGGGTACCTACGAGCGCGGTAACCATCTGATAGACCCGCATTCGGGCCGGCCGATGGCGCGGGCCGCCTCGGCGAGCGTGACCGGGCCCGATCTCGGACTCGCCGATGCCCTCGCCACCGCCCTCGCTATCGCCGGCTCGCCCGGCCTGGATTTGATCGATGCGCTCGAAGGCTACGAAGCGCTCATCATCGCTCTCGACGGCGCCCGTCATTGGACGGAGCATTTCCCGTTTGCCCGTCGCTAGGCTGCAGGACGAGCGCGCCAGGTGATGAGCAGGTCGTTCACCTCGTCGGCGCGTTCAGGTCGCTCCGGCAACTAGCTAGGAGCTGGCGGACACAGCCAGCTGGGGTGGGTGAGCCAGTGTCTGGTAGACGACGCAGTAGCGTTCGGTGAGACGGAGCAGCGTGTCGAGCTGCTCAGTGCTGGCGTCGGTGTCCAGGTCGAAGGACAGCCGAACGGAGCTGAACCCGACCGGCGCCTCCTTGCTGACGGCGAGGGTTCCGCGGAAGTCCAGGTCACCCTCGGCAGTGACGGTTCCTCCGGCCAGTTCGATCTGCAGCGAGGTGGCGACGGCCCGCAGCGTGACCCCCGCGCACGCCACCAGCGCCTGCAAGAGCATGTCCCCGGAGCAGGCCAGCGAGCCGTCTCCTCCGGTGGCCGGGTGCAGGCCCGCCACGGCCAGCGCCTGGCCGGTGGCCACCGAACAGGAGATGGCCTGTTCGTCGAGCTGGCCGTGCGCCCGCAAGGTAACGACCGCTTCGTCAGGGTTCTTGCGATAGGCGTCTTTGAGCGGCTGCTGCACCGCGCGCAGCTCTGCGCTGTCCATCACTGCTCTCCCATCCTCGGCCCGGCCGCAATCTTTCGTGGGCTCGTCCCTAACACCATAGGACGCCGTCACCAAAGAACCCAGCGGTCATCGGTTCGTCGCAGGTCCCCACATGCCCATGGCGTTGCGCTCCACGCGGGTCCCACCTGCCACTGAGGTCATATCGCCACCACGCGTAGCGCGTCGTAGTGCGCCGAGGCAGCTTTGCGTGGTGGATCCGGGCTTGGCGGTTGACTCGGTGTACTGGGACACACCAAACTCTCCACGAAGCCCATATCTTCCACGATAAGCGGAGAGCGCTCCGCCCGTTTCGGGGCTTTTGCTCGTATATGGCGGTCGGCTAACCGACCATCATGAACGTTAAGCGCACAACTGTGCGCCATGCAGAGGGCGCTTGCCTTGGATCGGTAGAGTCCCGGGCTCGCCGGGCCCGCAGCGCATAGACGACGTCAAGCGCAGGATCACCGCTCGGCAGGTACTGCTGGTCCTCGGCTCGCGCGTATTTCGCCGCCAGCGCCGCGACGACGGAGCGGACCTGGGCGGGAGTTCCGAGGTCTTCCAGGACGCCGCGCACGATCAAGACGTCCTCGCCGCTTTCCAGGTGAATGACGACTCGTGGTGCTCAGCCAGTAGTTACCCGGCGCCGACAGGCGGCTGGCGATCTCGGTCCACGTCATGCCGTCTTGCATCTGCTGATGATCGCATTGACCGTCAGCCGGCGGAGCCACCGTCAGCCGCGCCGGAGCCGATCATCGGGATCTCCACCGCGACGTCGAGCAGGTCAACCGCCTCGGCCGGAATTCCGGTCCGCTCGTGCCCGAGGACGGCGATGGTGCGCTGCCGGGCCGCGGGCAGGTCGGCCAGCCGGACCGCCTCATCGGCCAGCTCGACCCCGACGACCCGCGATCCGGCTGATCGCTGCTCCTGCAGCCACCGGCAGACGTCGTGGCCGGTCCAGTGCACGCAGGCCGGGCGGCGCAAGGTATTGCCGCGGGCCAGTGCTTCGGGCACCCAGGGCAGCCGGGGCACGGCCAGGCAGGCGCCGACCGCGTCGCAGGTGCGCAGGAGCGTTCCCAGGTTGGCTCCGTGCATCGGCCACAGCGGTGCCGCGATGAGGTGATCCCAGCACGGGTGGCGGCGGGGCCGTCGCTGGCGGGCCAGGTCCTGCCGGGTCCGGACCCGGATCTGCGGGCCGCTCACCGGCCGGTAAGCCGCTCCAGCTCAGAAAGGGATGATGATGCAGTCTTCATCGAGACGGTGCTTCGCGGCGCACCGGAGCCATCGCTAGTAAGAAGGGGAACCCTTCGCCAGTCTAATCACCGGCGACGCCGGAACGTTACCGCCACGATGCAACCGCGGAGAACCGCGCTCCGTCTGATGCGCATGAAGAATGAACTGCGGGCCGCCGCCGGTGTCGCCGTCGCGGCGCTGCTGATGGCAGGGTGCGGGTCGGGTGCAGTCGCACCGCCGGTCATGGCCCACGGCGTGGCCATCAGGGAGCCTCTCGCCGACCCGCGCCCCTACGGGGCGGCGGACACCGCCTTCGGGCTCGACGTGCTGAACGCCTGGTGCCGGGCGGATCCGCAGGGAAACCTCGTGCTGTCGCCTGCCAGCCTGGCCAGCGGACTGGGCATGGCCTATCTCGGCGCGCGCGGCGTCACCGCCCGGGCCATGGCCCGCGTCCTGCATCTGCCCGCGGCCGGGGGAGCGACCGGAAGCAACACTCTCGAGGCCGGCCTGCAGGCGCGTTCGGCAGCCCTGCGTGACCTGGACGGCCCGGGCGTGACGCTGGAAGCAAGCGATCAGGTGTGGGCTGATCCGACGCTCGGGACCAGGCAAAGTTACCTGAACGCCGTGGCGACGGGCTATGACGCCGGCGTGGCTCAGGCGCCGCTGCTGAGCCACCCCGATCAGGCCGCCCAGGAGATCAACCACGCGATCTCGGTCGCGACCAGGGGGCAGATCCCGCAGCTGCTGCCTCCCGGCTCGCTGTCCGGCATCGGCTGGGTGCTGACCGATGCGCTCGACATGCAGGCCGCGTGGGCCACGCCGTTTCAGGCCAGCCAGACCAGCCCAGGGTCGTTCACCACCGCCGCCGGCCAGCAGGTCACGGTGCAGTTCATGAACGGCGGTCAGTACCGTACGGTCAGCGCCGCGGGCTGGACCGCGGTCCAGCTTCCGTACCGGGGCGCCAAGCTGGCGATGATCGCGCTGCTGCCACCCGCAGGCGCCACCGGCTGCGTCCTGCCCGCCGCCCCGGCGCTCGGCGCGATGGCGGCCCGGCTGGCGGCCGGCCCGGCGGAAACGGCGGCCCCGGCCGGGGTACGCACCTGGGGTGTCGCGCTGCCGAGGGTGAACCTTGGCGTCCAGGGCAACATGGAGGGCCTGCTGAGCGAGCTCGGCCTTGGTGTCGCCTTCACCGCCTCCGCGGACTTCACCGGGCTGTCCCCGCAGGCCTGCTGTATCGGCCTGGTGAGGCAGGCGGCGACCCTGCAGGTGGGTGAGCAGGGCACGGTGGCGAGCGCCGCGACCGCCGTCGGGATGGAGCCGACCGCGGCGCGGGTCCAACCTCCCCAGGTCGTGTTCGACCGTCCTTACCTGATGCTGGTGACCGCTACCTCCTCCGGGGAGCCGCTCTTCGTGGCCCGGGTCGCCAACCCCGCCGCGCACTGACCGATAAAACCGTCACGCGGTCCACGTGTGCAGGAACGCCGCGTCCTTCGCCGAGATATCCGAACGGAACATAGGATGCAGCTCCATCGACGGTGAGTACTTGCCCGCCGGGACCTCGCGGCCCAGCGCCTCGGCCATGGCCCGGACGTGCTGCGGACCCGCGCCGCAGCAGATCCCCAGGTAATCCACCCCGAGCTCACGGGCTTGCAGCGCGAACGAAGCCATCTCGAAGCGGGTGCAGCCGAACGGCTCCAGCGCGACGGGGAAGGCCCGTTCTCCCGCCGCGGAGCGCAGCGTCTCCATGGTCGGTGCGGCCGCGTCGGTCCGGTACGGCACCGGCTGGATGGCGACCGCGCAGTCCACCGCCTCCCGGATCTGCGTGATCAGCGGCAGCATCGTCTGCGGCCCGCGGTCGCAGTTCAGGCCGACGATCTGGGCGCCCTCGGCCGCCAGGATGCGGCACGCCTCGGCGTACTCGTAGCCGTCCCGGGTCCGGTCAGGTTGCGTCGGGGCCAGCGTCACCATCGCGGGCAGGCCCAGGGAACCGATGACCTCCAGCGCGATCAGCGCTTCGCCCAGGTAGTCGTTGGTTTCCGAGATGACGAAGTCGATGCCTTCTTCGACCGCCCAGCCCAGCTGCTCGGCGTACATGTCCCGGACGGTCGCCTTGGTGGCCGGGTCGTCCGGGTCGTAGGCCCAGGTGTTGCAGACGTTGCCCGCGACCAGGGCACCGCCCTCCCGCGCGACCTGGCGGGCGATCCGGACCGCCTGGCGGTTCATCGCCTCCAGGTCGCCCTCGCGGCCGATGTCGCGCAGTTTCTCCCGGTGCGCGTAGTAGGTGAGCGCGACCATCACCTCCGCGCCGGCCCGCAGGAACTCCCGGTGCAGCTCGGCCACCGCCGCGGGGAAGTCCAGGACGACCTCGGGCACGAACGGCCCGGCCTTGATGTACCCGCGCCGCTCCAGCTCGAAGACGTAACCCTCGGCCCCGAGCACGGTGCCGCCCGCAATCCGTTCCATGATGGACAAGCTCATGAAGCTATCCCTTCCGCGGCGAACCTGGCGGGCGTGAAGCGCTCTATGTCGTAGACGGTGCCTTGCTGCAGGGCGAGTTGGGCGAGCACTGTGCCCACCCACGGCGCGAACTTGTATCCGGTGCCGCGCCACCCGACGCCGGTGTACAGGCCGTCCGCGCCCGGCACCGCGCCCAGGATGAACTCGTCGTCCGCCACCAGGTCATACCAGCAGGTATCGACGCCGCTGGCGGTGGCCACGTCGACCACCTCCGCGTCCCGCAGCCCGGGGATGCACTCGGCCACGAACTCCTCGACGCTCCCGACCGGGCTTGGCGTCCGGGCCACGTCGGGCGGATTGTAGAAACCGATCTTGACTCCCGGTGTCTTCCCGTCGTAAATCGGATGGCCGTAGATGCCGATGTCCAGGTACGCGAACACCGGCATCACGTCCTGCGTGTACCGGCCGCGTGACCCGGCCGGGGGAATGAAGTACTTCGACTGCGTCGGGCGGTCCGGGCTGAGCGGGAACCGGACCAGGCCGCCGGGCACCAGCGCGAGCACGTCGTTGGTGCCCAGGCCCGCGGTCACCACCAGCACGTCGGATTCCACCGGGCCGCTATCGGTGGCCACGACCCAGCCTGCGTCAGATCTGGTGATCGCGCGCGGCTCGCAGTTCTCCGCCACCCGCACCCCGCGGGCCCGCAGGCCCTCGCTCAGCGCGCCGGTCACCGCGGCCAGGTCGGCGAACCCGGCGTCCACATCCAGCCAGCCGCCGTCGGCGTCGAACTGCGGGAACCGGGTCCGCAGCTGCGGACCGGACAGGGCCTCGCGGCGCAGCTGCAACTGCTCGAGCACCGCGTAGCTTTCCACCGCGTAGGTACGCTCGAGATCCGGCGTGACGCTGCCCTTGACCAGGTTCAGGCAGCCGCAGTCGACCAGCAGCCGCTGGCCGCAGTCCCGCTCGAACTCCCGCCACAGCCGCCGGGCCTCGAAGGCCAGCCTGGCGTAGGCGGGATCCCGGTAGTCGTTGCGGACCGATCTGGTCAGGCCGAAGGACGCGGTCGCGGGGTCGCCCACCCGGGACCGGTCAAGCACCGTCACGGTTTCGGCCAGCGGCGCGGCGTGGTACGCCGTCATCAGGCCCATCACCCCGCCGCCAATGATCGTCAGCCGCCCGGCCAAGGTCACGCTCCTCATCCGCCACTACGTTCGCGCCAGGCATCTTCGCTGGTGCCAGACATCGTACCGAGCGCGGCGCGGTGCCGTACCGGCCTTGCCCTGCCTCTGTGCAGCGTTTACGCCGAGATGGTTAGAATGTCTGAACAAACAAGCTAAGCTGACCGCCGGATGGCGAGGATGCCAGAACGTCAAGCGATCACCAGCGGCCCGATCACCATTGACCGGACCAGCCCGGTCCCGCTGTATTTCCAGCTGGCCCAGCATTTCGAGTCGGCCATCCGGTCCGGCGCGCTCAAGGTCGGCGCCCGGCTGGAAAATGAGGTGCAGCTGGCCGAGGTGCTCGGCCTGTCCCGGCCCACGGTCCGGGCCGCCTTCCTCTACCTGGCCAACAAGGGGCTGGTGGTGCGCAAGCGCGGCGCGGGCACCCTGGTGGCCAACGACCGGATCGATCGCAACGTCGAGCTGACCAGCCTCTACGACGACCTCGCGGCCAGCGGCCGGGCCCCGTCCACGCGGGTGATCAAGGCCGAGGTCAGCCACGCCAGCGACCAAGTCGCCGACGCGCTGCGGCTTCCCGAGCGGGCCCTGGTGATGTCGCTGGAGCGGATCCGGCTCGCCGACGGCGAGCCGATGGCCCTGATGCACAACTACCTGCCCGCCGGGCTGGTCCAGCTGAACATCGAGATGCTCGAGCAGCACGGCCTTTACGAGCTGCTGCGCGCGTCCGGCGTCGGGCTGTACTCGGCCGCCCAGCGCATGTGCGCCAAGAACGCGTCGGCCGCCGAGGCCCGCACGCTGGACGAGACCCGCGGCACGGCCCTGCTGACCATGGAGCGCATCGCCTATGATCAGGCCGGCCGCCCCGTCGAGTTCGCCCGGCATCTGTACCGGGCCTCCCGGTACGCGTTCACCACCAGCTTGCCCAGGCCCGAGGCCGCCAACGGCTAACCCGGCCGTAGTAACTTGAGGTCATGTCGCTCACGGGTTCTCGCTGAAATGCACGTCGTCGGCCTGGTGCTGCACCCCGAGCGTGACTGCGGCGGGGCGGTGGGCTCGATTCTGCAGTGGGCGGCGCGCCGGGACATCCACGTTCTCGGCATCGACACCGAGATCAGCAGGCTGGACTGCGCCGCCGAGGCGGTGACGGCCGAGGAGTTCCGCCGCCGCGCCGACCTGGTGGTCAGCCTGGGCGGCGACGGCACGATGCTGCGCGCGATGAGGCTCGCGGACCGGCTGAGCTGCCCGGTCCTGGGGGTGAACCTCGGCAGGCTGGGCTTCCTGGCCGAGGTGGACGTGCCCGACCTGGCCAGCGCGCTGTCGGCGATTGACGCCCACGAATTCACCACCGAGCCGCGGCTGGCCGTCGACGCCGTCATCGGCGGCCAGGTCATCACGGCGTTCAACGACATCGCCTTCGTCCGGTTTCCCGGCCAGAAAACCGCCGCGGTCGCGGTCCGGGCCGCGGGCGACCGGTTCGTCAGCTACGCCGCCGATGCCGTCGTGGTGGCGACTCCGACCGGCTCGACCGCCTACAGTTTCTCGGCCGGCGGGCCCATTGTGAGCCCCGGGGTGGAGGCCCTCCTGGTCACTCCGGTCGCGCCTCACTCCGCCTACAACCGCGGCCTGGTCATCTCGGTCAGTGACCAGCTGACCCTGGATATCCTGCCCGGCAGCGGCCGGCTGGCCGTGGAGGCAGACGGCAACGTCGCCGCGTACGTCGAACCAGGCGACCGGATCGACCTGCAGCCGCGGCCCGGCGCCGCGCACGTCGTCCGCCTCGGCCGCACCACGTTCTACCAGCGGGCCCGGCGCAAGCTCCGGCTCACCGACTCCGCCGAGATTTCCGTCACCTGACGCGCCGCTCCGGTCCAGCTGCCGGAGGTCGCGGACCAGGCCCTGCGAGAGGCGATGACCGACGGCTGGCTGGCCTGTGCCCCGCCGGCTCTCGCGCAGGCGGACCTGAACCGGGGCTGAAACCACTGCCGTTCAGGTCAAAAAGTATTTTTTCCCGAACGGACCATGGTCTCATCTCCAGGCCAGCCGCCCGGAGCGCGGATGGTTCATCAGGACTCCGGGGGAGCCAGGTACGGCCGCTGGCTCGCCTTGGCCCGCTCGTACTCCGCCCGCGCCTGGCGGGTGGACTCCAGCTCGGACACCTCGGCCACCGGGACGTCCCACCACGCCTGGCTGTCCGGTGCCGCCACCGCCGGGTCGGTCTCGACGTGCACCAGCACCGGGCCGCCGGTCCAGTCCCTGGCCTGCGCCAGCGCGTCCCGGAACTCCGCGATCGTCGCCGTCCGCAGGACCCGGACGCCCAGGCTCTGCGCGTTGGCGGCCAGGTCGACCGGCAGTACGTCGCCGTCCAGCCGGCCGCTGGCCGGGTCGCGGTACCGGTAGCTGGTGCCGAAGCGCTGGGCGCCGACCGTTTCCGAGAGCGCGCCGATGGAGGCGAAGCCGCGGTTGTCCACCAGCACCACGATGAGCTTGATGCGCTCCTGCACCGCGGTGACCAGCTCCTGGGCCATCATCAGGTACGAGCCGTCGCCGACCAGGACGAACACCTCACGGTCGGGATCGGCCAGCTTCGCGCCCAGGCCGCCGGCGATCTCATAGCCCATGCAGGAGTAGCCGTACTCGACGTGATAGCCCTTCGGGTCGACCGAACGCCACAGTTTCTGCAGGTCACCCGGCAGGGATCCGGCGGCGCAGACGACCACGTCGGCCGGCTCCGCGGCCTGGTTGACCGCGCCGATGATCTCCGACTGGGCCGGGAGCGGCTGGTGCCCGAGGGTGTAGGCCCGTTCGACGGCCTGGTCCCATTCCGCCGCCCGGCGGCGCGCCTCGGTCCGGTAGGCATCCGGCGTGGACCAGGTGCCCAGCGCGCTGGCCAGCTCGCGCAGGGCGATGAGCGCGTCCGCGACGACCGGGCAGCCGGACAGCTTCACCGTGTCCGGGGCGGCGATGTTGATGTTGACGAACCGCACGCCCGGATGCCCGAACGCCGTCCGGGACGCGGTGGTGAAGTCGCTGTACCTGGTGCCGATCCCGATGACGACGTCGGCCTGGCGGGCCATCTCGTTGGCCGCCGCGGTGCCGGTGACGCCGATGGCGCCCAGCGCGAGCGGGTGGTCATACCGCAGCGCCCCCTGGCCGGCCTGGGTCTCGGCGACCGGGATGCCCGCCGCCTCGGCCAGCCAGCGCAGTTCCTCGGTGGCCTCGGAGTAGATGACCCCGCCGCCCGCCACGATGAGCGGCCGGGCGGCTCCGCGGATCAGCTGAACCGCCCGGATCAGCGCGACGGTCTCGGGCCGTGGCCGGGGGATACGCCAGATCCGGCCGGCGAACAGCTCGGCGGGCCAGTCCCAGGCCTCGGCCTGGACATCCTGGGGCAGCGCCAGCGTCACCGCGCCGGTCTGCGCCGGGTCGGTCAGCACCCGGCACGCGGCCAGCAGCGCGGAGGGCAGCTGCTCGGGCCGCCAGATCCGGTCGAAGAACACCGAGACCGGCCGGAACACGTCGTTGACCGACACGTCACCTGCGCCGGGGTTTTCGAGTTCCTGCAGGACCGGGGAGGCGGCCCTGGTCGCGAACACGTCACCCGGTAGCAGCAGGACGGGCAGCCGGCTGATGGTGGCCAGCGCCGCGCCGGTGACCATGTTGGTGGCGCCGGGACCTATCGAGGAGGTGCACGCCCACGCCGAGAGCCGATTCCGCATCCGGGCGAACCCGACGGCGGTGTGCACCATGGCCTGCTCGTTGCGGGCCTGGTAGTAGCGGAGCGTCCCGGGCTTGAGCAGTTCGGCCTCGAGCAGCGCCTGGCCGAGCCCGGCCACGTTGCCGTGGCCGAAGATGCCGGAACAGCCTGCGAAAAGCCGGTGCTCGGTCCCGTCCCGCTCGGTGCGCTGCGCGGCCAGGAACCGGACGATCGCCTGTCCCACGGTCAGCCGTACGAAGCTCCCGTCGGTCACCGGGCGTGGTCCTGAGTTCTCCGCTGTGGGCTCACAGGCACCGGACTCTACCTGGATTTCCCCGACGGGAATACCAGGCGCGGTACGGTGCTGTACGGATGTCGCTCAGGGGAGGGCAACTGGAGCTATGCACGAGAACTACTGCTTCGAGTGCGGGTCATACACCCGTGTCGATGACATGACGAAGCTCTGCGCCGTCTGCTACGACTGCTGGCCGGCGGCCAGAAAGCCCGACGATGAGCGCGGTACGTGAGGACGGGCACGTCCGAGCCTGCCTGATGCAGGCAGTACGCTGCTTGCGGCCTTGACCACACCTCGTTCGGAGCCCTCTGCCCATGCTAAGCCGAGACATCGTCGATTCCCTGTTCTCCCCGGAGCTGCCCGAGCCGGGGCCCTGGGAGCAGCGTTACCCGCCCCGTGAGCTGCCCGAAGGGGCGCAGGTCACCCGATTCGCGCCGAGCCCGACGGGCTTCCTGCACATCGGCGGCGTGTACGCGGCGACCATCGACGTGGATGTGGCCCGGCAGACCGGCGGCGTCTACCTGGTCCGCCTCGAGGACACCGACCAGGCCCGCGTGGAGCAGGATGCCGCCGCGCAGTTCGCCGAGGCGTTCGCGTATTTCTCCATCGGCCCGGATGAAGACGACCAGAGCGGCCGCTACGGGCCGTACTCTCAGTCCGCCCGGGCGCAGACCTACCTGACCTACGTCCGCGAGCTGCTGCGCCAGGACCGGGCTTACCTCTGCTTCGCGACCAAGCCGGAGCTGGCGGAGATCACCGCCCGGCAGCGGGCCGCGGGCGCCCTGCCCGGTTACTACGGGAAGTGGGCCCTGTGGCGCGACGCCGAGCCGCAGCGGGTGACCGAACGGCTGGCGGCCGGCGACCCGTACGTCGTCAGGTTCCGTTCGCCGGGGGCCTCCGGGGTGCGGGTGAATTTCACGGACGCGATCCGCGGCCAGCTGACCATGGACGACAACCGCAACGACGTGGTCATCCTGAAGAGCAGTGACAGCGAGCCGCGGCTGCCTACCTACCACTTCGCGCACGCCGTCGACGATCACCTGATGCGGGTCAGCCTGGTCATCCGCGCTGAGGAGTGGCTCTCCTCGGTGCCGCTGCACCATCAGCTGTTCGATGCCCTCGGCTTCGCCCGGGTCCAGTACGCGCACATCGCCCAGCTGATGAAGCAGGACGGCAGCAGCCGCCGCAAGCTGTCCAAGCGCAGGGACCCGGAAGCCACCGTCAGCTTCTTCATCGAGCAGGGCTACCCGGCTCCGGCCGTGCAGTACTACCTGCGCGGCCTGGCCAACGGGCGGCTCGCCGAGATGCCGCTCGCCGAGGCGCTGGCCGCGCCGATCCGGCTGTCCGAGTGCGGCACCGCGGGCCCGCTGGTCGACATGGTCAAGCTCGACGACATCTGCGCCGACTACGTCGCCACCTTGTCCGGCCCGCAGATCCTCGCCGAGGTCACCACCTGGGCCGGTCTCTATGCGCCCGATCTGGCGAAGGTGCTGGCCGCCGAGCAGGAGCGGGCGCTGCGGGCCCTGGCGATCGAGCGCGAGGGCGTGGCCAACCCGCGCAAGGACCTGCGGAAATGGATTGATTTCGGCGCCGTCTACGGCTACTTCCTCCCGCCGCTCTTCGATCTGGTCACCGACCCCGCCGATGCCCGCTTCGCCGGGCTGGACCCGGATCTGGTGCGCGCGGTCGCCGGGGCCTTCGCGGACGGCTATCAGCCGCCCGCGCCGGACACCGACTGGTTCGACCAGATTCGCCGGCTCGCGGCCGACCTCGGGTTCGCGGCGAGCCAGAAGGTCTACAAGCAGGACCCGGCCGCCTACCGTGGCTCCATCCGGGAAGCGTCCCAGGTCATCAGGGTCCTGCTGACCGGGACGCCGCGCAGCCCCGACCTGGCCGCGGTGGCCGGCGCGCTGGGCACCGAGGAAGTCCTGCGCCGCGTCCGGGCTCTCGGCGCCGGGGGCTGACCCTAGCTAGGAGGAGGCGTCGTCTCCGGCACCTGATTCCTCCGCGGCGGGGTCCGTTTCGCCAGCCTCTGCTGGCCCGGCGCCCGTCTTGGCGGCGTCCTCGGTGCCGCCCAGGGTGCCCAGCGGCGGCAGCTTGTACAAGCTGTCGATGCTCAGCTGCTGCGCCTCCTTCAGGACCACGTCCTGCTGCTCCTGCGCCTTTTCCGCGGTCTGCTTGGCCAGCTCCGAGGCCAGCCCGCCCAGCTGCCGCACGCCGACGTCGTCGATGACGATGTGACTGGTGGCGAAGATCACGATGCCTTCGACCCGCCGTTTTTGCTGCTCCGCCGGGGACAGAGCAGCTGCGACCTTCGCGACCTCGAAGGGGTTCGCGGAATGCGCGGTCAGCTTGCTGCGCTCCTCGGTAATCCATTTATGGAATTTCATGACCGCCCCGTGCAGAGGCAGTTTCTGCACGTCTTCTGTGGTCAGCCCGAACCGCTTGCCCTTACTGAAGCAGCGCGTGTAGGCGATCACCGAGGATGTCCAGATCGCCAGCGGCAGCAGCGGGTCCCGGTCTTCCTCGGGCTTGGCCAGCTCGGCCAGCAGCCGCTTGCAGCCATCCATGACGAATTGAAGGTCCTGGATGATAGCCGCCTGATCGGCGAGGATGTACGCCGACGGCACGTCGAGGGCAACAGTCAGCATCGGCTTCTCTGGCGATGCGGTGTCCATTCTGCTTACCACTCCTCGTTCCGTCTTCGGCTACGGTGCCTCGATCCTCGCACAGCGCCAGCTCACTCCCGTCTCACATCGTGACAAGTTTCGCCGGTCGCGGGGCAGGCGGCCGTTATCGCGGCGCGGGGTTAGGCGGCCGGGGCGGCCGGGTCCGCGGGAGGCGCGGAGGTGGCCCAGCGGATGGCCTGCACCATGGCCCGGCCAGCCGGGCGGACCACCACGGCCTCGGTGACCGGCAGCCGGGGCAGGCGTAGCGGCCGGCGGGCCCAGCCGGGCAGCAGCGACACCGCGGCCGCGGCCAGCACACCGTAAGGCGCCCGGGCGATCGCGGGCAGCGGGGGGCTGACCAGCAGGAACCGGGCGGCCTCTCGCGCCTCGGTGGTCGCGGTCAGCTCGGCCCGGTACTGACCGATCCGCTCGGCGAGCTCGGCTTCGGTGCGCGGCGGATCAGGCACGCCGAGCTTGAGGCCGATCTGGGCCATGTCCGCGACGTAACCGTCACGCCCGGCCTGATCGAGGGGGTGGACGCCGAAACGCGTATGAGCGCGCAGGAAGCTGTCCGCCTCGGCGATGTGCACCCAGGTCAGCAGGTGCGGGTCCGCGGCCGCGTACGGCCGTCCGTCCGGGGCGGTCCCGGTGACGTGCCGATGGACCGCCTTGACCCGCGCGATCGCCTCCTCGGCGTCGGCGGCCTGGCCGAACGTCGTGACGGCGAGGAAGTAGCTGGTCCGCTGCAGCCGCCCCCAGGGGTCGCCGCGGTAATCCGAGTGCTGGGCCACCGCGGCCATGGCCAGCGGATGCAGCGACTGGAGCAGCAGGGCCCTGATCCCGCCGATGAACATCGACGAATCCCCGTGCACGCGGCGGACCGGCCGGTCCTCGGCGAACCAGCGCTCGCCTCCGGTCTGGGCGATCTGCCGCCGGCGCGTCGGGCCCTGCGGCCCGGCGACCCGCTCGAAGATGGCCGCGCCGATCCGGCCGCGAAGCCGGTCAGCGGCACCCTGGTTTCCCACCTTCCCATTATCACCGCACCGCCATCCCGGCTCCGGCCGGCTCCCGGCGGACTTGATTCGTTGTAGTTGTATAGCTATATTCGTTGCATGGCCACAACTACTTCTGAGCCGGGCGGCCAGCTGACCGTTGGACGTCGCAGGCTCATCCTGGTCATCTGCTGTCTGAGCCTGCTGATCGTCGGCATCGATTCCACCATCGTGAACGTCGCGCTGCCGGACATCCAGCGCAGCCTGCACGCGTCGGTCAGCGGGCTGCAGTGGACGATCGACGCCTACACGCTCGTCCTCGCCAGCCTGCTGATGCTCTCCGGCTCGACGGCGGACCGGTTCGGCCGGCGCCGGGTGTTCCAGCTCGGGCTCTTGCTGTTCACCATCGGCTCGCTGCTCTGCAGCCTGGCCCCCGGCCTGGAATGGCTGGTCGCCTTCAGGATCATCCAAGCGGTGGGCGGGTCCATGCTCAACCCGGTCGCCCTGTCGATCATCACGAACACGATCACCGACAAGCGCGAGCGGGCCCGGGCCCTCGGCGTGTGGGGCGCGGTGTTCGGGCTGAGCCTGGCCCTGGGACCGGTCGTCGGCGGAGTGCTCGTCAGCAGCATCGGCTGGCGCGCCATCTTCTGGATGAACATCCCCGTCGGGATCGCCGCGATCATCTTGACGCAGTGCTTCGTGCCGGAATCGCGGGCGCCCCGCGCCCGCCGGTTCGACCCGCCCGGCCAGGCGCTGGTCATCGTCATGCTGGCCACCCTCACCTACGCCCTGATCGAGGGCCCGCAGCGCGGCTGGGGATCGGCCCTGATCGTGGGCCTGTTCACCGTCGCCGTGGTCGCGGCCGCGACGCTGGTCACGGTGGAACGCCGGCGCGAGCAGCCCCTGCTCGACGTGAGGTTCTTCCGGAGCGCGCCGTTCAGCGGTGCCACCGTCATCGCGCTGGCCTCCTTCGCCGCCTTCGGCGGTTTCCTGTTCCTGAACAGCCTGTACCTGCAGGACGTCCGCGGCTTTACCGCACTGCACGCGGGGCTGCTCACGCTGCCCATGGCCGGCATGATCGCGCTGTTCGCGCCCGTCTCCGGGCGGCTGGTGGCGAGCCGGGGACCGCGCATGCCCCTGGTGCTGGCCGGGCCGGCCATAGCCATCGGCGCGCTGCTGCTGATCCGGCTCGGTCCGCACACCTCGGTGGGTTACCTCGTGCTGTCCTACGTCATCTTCGGGATCGGCCTCGGCTTCGTCAACGCGCCGATCTCCAACACCGCCGTGTCCGGCATGCCCATCGAGCAGGCCGGGGTGGCCGCGTCCGTCGCCTCGACCAGTCGCCAGGTCGGCGCGACCCTCGGCGTGGCGATCACCGGGGCGCTGGTGGCCGGCGGGACCGGTGCCGGTTTCACCGTCGCGAGCCATGCCGCCTGGGCCATCATCGCCGGTTGCGGCGTCGCGGTGCTCTTCTTGGGTTTCATGTCCACCGGCCGCTGGGCCGCGGGTACCGCGGAGCGCAGCCGTCGCAGCCTGGCCGCGGACGAAGGCCCGGCGAACGAAGGCCCGGCCAACGCCATGAGGGAGGTATCCAGTGACTCAGCCCCAGACAGTGACCCAGCCCAAAGCACCGCGCGATGACCACGTCGCCCGGGTCTGGGCGGCTTTGCAGGCTTTCGTCTACGCGCAGGACCGCCGCGAGGAGCTACGCGAAACCCTGGGCCTTGGCCGCGGCACCGGCCGGGTCGCGGCCCTGCTGAGGCTGACCGAAGGCCCGCTTACCCTGCGTGACATCGCCGAGCTCATCGGCGTTGATGCTCCCTATGCCACGCTCATCGTCGACCATCTCGAGGCCCGGGGGCTGGTCGAGCGGACCCTGCACCCCGGTGACCGGCGGCGCAAGCTCGTGACGCTCACCCCCGCTGGCCGCAAGGCCGCGGCCCTGGCCGCGCACATCAAGAACCAGCCGCCCGCCGCGTTTACGCAGCTCACCGACGCCGAGCTCGCCTTCCTTGACGGCATGCTCGAGCGGTTCGGGCCGCCGCCGCTGCGGCGGCACCCGCCGGGGTCTGCTTAGGATGGGTGAGATGTCAGGTCCTCGTATCGCGGTGATCGGTCCAGGCGCGATCGGCGCCGTCTTTGCCGCGCGATCCAGCAGGCCGGGCACCAGGACCTGGTCCTGTGCGCGCGTCGTCAGCCCGGCGAGATCGTGGTTGACCGCGACGGACACGATCCGGTCGTTCTGACCGCACCGGTTCTCACCGATCCGGCGATCGTCCGGGACACTGCTGACTGGATATTGCTGGCGGTCAAGGCCCATCAGACCGACGGCGCCAGCGGGTGGCTCAAGGCGCTGGCCGGCCCCGGCTCGGTGGTGGCCGTGCTGCAAAATGGTGTCGGGCACCGGGACCGTGTCGGGCCGCTGGCCGGGGAAGCGGCGGTGCTGCCGGCCATCGTGTGGTGCCCCGCGGAAACGATCAGCCCGGCCACGTGAGGCTGCGCGGCGAGCCTCAGCTCAGCGTGCCGGCCGGCCGGCCCGGCCAGGGCCTGGCCCGGCTGCTGACCGGGGTCGCCCGGGTCGACGTGGTGGAGGATTTCACCACCGAGGCCTGGCGCAAGCTGTGCGTCAACGCCGTGGCGGGGCTGATGGTGCTGGCCGGCCGCCGGGCGGAAATGTTCCGCAGGCCCGACGTCGCCGCGCTCGCCCGGGATCTCGCGCTCGAGTGCCTGGCCGTGGCCCGGGCCGAGGGCGCCCGGCTCGCCGACAGCACCGCCGGGGAGATCGTGGCGCACTCGCCGCGATGCCTGCCGACCTCGGCTCGTCGATCCTGTTCGACCGGGACGCCGGGCGGCGGCTGGAGTGGGAGGCGCGCAACGGGGTGGTAAGCCGGCTCGGTGCCGTCACCGGATCCCCACCCCGGTCAGCGACGTGATCGTCCCGCTGCTCGCCGCGGCCAGGAATGACGGGACGGCTACGCCCGGGCTACGGTCCCGGCTCTGCGGGTCGCCGTGTCCCGAGCCAGCTCCCCGGGAGCCGCTGACGAGGATTGAAGGGCGCGGGCGGCCTGGGTGAGCTGAGTTTCGGTGCCTGGACTGACGCCGCGTTCCTGAGCCGGTCCGCGCGCTGCGACCACATCGGCTCGGCGAGCGTCATGGCGGCGAACGCCGCCGGCCAGTCGGCCGGCCCGTACCCGGTTCCGAGGTCGCAGTGATGCAGCTCGACCTCGACCAGCCTGCGGGTCAGCAGCTGGCCGGCCGGGAACGGCCTGGAGTTCAGCACCCGCACCGGGACTCCCCACGCGTCATCGGGCAGCTGCCTGGCGACGGTACGGAAAGCCATCGCGGAGTCGGCCAGGTCCGCCATCAGGTCCTTCGCGTTCAGGCCCGCGCCGGCCTCGATGCCGGCCTCGCGGGCCTCGGCGCTGACGTAAGCGGGGCGGTCCTGTCCGGTCCGCGCCCCGATCAGCAGGTTGCGCATCGCGTCGGCGGTCCGGGCCAGGTGGGCCAGGACGTGAGCCCGCGTCCACCCCGGCAGCAGCGACGGTGCTCGCAGGTCCGGCTCGGTGATGACGCGGGCCACATCGAGCAGGCGCTGCGTCGCCTGATCGATCTGGTCGCTCAGCTGGCGGTGTGCGGCGTCCATCAGATCACTGTAAGCAAGTCGCGACCGCAATGCCATCCGGCCTTCGCCAGGGCCAGCCGTAGGCATGTTCTGGGCGCAGCGGGCCGGCTACCGGGTGGTCTCCTTGTGGTGCACTTGCGGTGTCGGCTGTGGATGCCTGGTTTGGAGTCGGAGGGTCAGCGCGCTCCAGCGGCACGAAGCAGGGCGACGGTCCTGTCGAAGCGCGCGCTCGTCGCGACCGCGAGAGGCGTCCGTCCCCTCGCGTTCTTCGCGTTCGGATCGGCGCCGAGCTCCAGCAGGGCCGCGACGACGGCGGGGTGCTCGCCCTTGTCCGCGCGACAGGCCATAGTCAGCGGCGTCTCCTGGTCGCGGATGGGAACGTCCAGATCGAACCCCCGCGCAACGAGAAGCCCGGCGATCGTCCGGTCGGTGTGCAACGGGCCGAGGCTCTCGGCGCGGGCGGCCTCGGCGCCTTGATCAAGTAGGAGCCGGACTAGTTCGATCGAGCCCTGGCTGGCAGCTGAAGTGAGGAGCCTTCCGCCCGAAGTGCGCACGTCGGCTCCGCTGGCGAGCAGCAGGCGCGCGGCAGCGACGGACCCTCCGTCCACCGCGTAGTGCAGGGGTGTGACCGGGTGGAAGTCCTCGTGCGGTGACTGCACGTTCGCCAGCCCCGCGGCGATATGCGCCCGGAGCGCGTCGAGCTGACCCAAGAACGCGGTGCAGAACACGTCCAGCTGCGCGCCGTGATCGAGCAGGTATTGCGTGACCTCGGCCCGGCGTGATCGCACCGCGATGCTGTAAGGCGAGACCATCACCTGGGTCACGTGAACCGCCGAGCCGGGGATCTCGACGTCCGCGCCCTGGGCGACGAGCCAGCGGACGAGCGCCAGCCGTCCGCGCCGGGCTGCCGTCCAGAGCATCGTGACACCGTCTGCGCCGCGCTGATCGATCAGCCGGGGATGCTCTCCGACGAGGGAGGCGACGGCATCTACATTGCCCCTGCCCGCCAGCACAAGCGCTTGTTTGAGCACGTCCTTGGGCGCACCGTCGTTCACCAGGCGCGCCGCGGGCCCCCGCAACAGCTCCATAACGGCGGCTTGCACGCCCTGGCCGGCGCCGGCTGCCTGCATGGCTGCACCGAGGTGGCTGAGCCACCGGGCGGACTCGCCGGCCGTGATGAGCCGGTGCAGATGGCGGCGCTGCACGCCGACATCTCGGATGCCGCTCACCTCACCTCCGAAGATCGTCTCGAAAAACTGCTTCAGACGTTCCCGTTCGCCCGGGCGACGGCTCCGGAAGTGGCGAGCTAGCTCCCGATCGCGCTCGAGACGGTCGTAGAGGCCATCGACGATCACGCCGATGCCCGGACGGCCGCCAAGAGCTGCGAAGAGGCCGGGGCCGGCGGGCATCGGCGGCCCGGCGGATGTGCGCGCCATGCCGCGCATCATCGGCTGCACGCTGAAGCGCGTCAAGCCGGCGCGCCGGATCCGCGTGCTGCTCGTAACTCCGCGAACCTTGCCAACGATGCCGTGACCGGGAATGCTGGCCGGTGTGATCGACCCTGACTCGGCGGTGCCGCCGTATGAGCAAGTCGCGAAAATGCTGCGAGACGAAATCGCGGAGGGAACCCTGGCCGGCCGGGTCCCTTCTATCCATACCATCGCCGGGCATCATCGTGTGTCGCATCGCACCGCGGCCCGGGCCCTGTCGATCCTGAAGGGCGAGGGCAAGATCGTCAGCGTGCCCGGCCAGGGGCACTTCGTGCGCGGACACCAGGGATAAGCCGCGGGATGGTCATCCTGCCTGGTACCTCGCCGAACTGGCCCGTGGCACGAGCTCGATGGGCAGTTCCTGGCGCAGCGGGTGGACCCGCTCGCCGCGGAGCAGCGCGCACAGCCGGCGTGCCCCCTCGGCACCGCCGGCGTCCAGCGGCTGCCTGATGGTGCTCAGGCGCAGGAAGGCCGCGGACTCGATGTCGTCGAAGCCGACGACCGACAGCTGACCGGGCACCGGCACCCCCAGCCGGTCCGCGGCGGCCAGCACGCCGATGGCCTGGGTATCGGAGGCCGCGAAGATCGCCGACGGCGGATCGGCTGACTTCAGCAGCTGGGCGGCGTGCTCGGCCGCCGTGGCGGCGTCATGGGTACCCCGCCGGATCAAGCCGGCCTCGGCCTCGATGCCCGCTGCGGCCAGGGCCTGCTTGTACCCGCGCAGCCGCCGCGCCGAGGAGATAAAGCCCAGGCCGGCCGGGGGCTTGCCGAACGCCATATCCCCGACGAAGCCGATCCGCCGATGTCCCATGCCGATCAGGTGCTCGGTCGCCAGCCTGCCGCCCAGGACGTCATCGACAACCGTTTGCGGTACCCCCGGATTGGGCGCGTCCACGGTGACGAGCGCGACCCCGGCCCGGGAGAACTGGTCCAGCTGCTCCCGGGAGAACGGCAGGCAGATCGCCAGCACGCCGTCGGCCCGGTGGGTGGGCAGCAGGGCCTCCAGGTGCCGGTCCCGCTCCAGCGGGGTGTCCACGTTGCAGATGATCGTGTCGTACCCCTCCTCTTCCAGGGCCGCGAGCGCGCTGGCCACCCGGACCACGGTGGACGGCCGGGTCAGGTGGGCGACGATGACCGCGACAGTCCGCGGCGTGCCGCGGACCAGAGCCGCCGCCGCGTGACTGGGCCGGTATCCCAGCCGCTCGATGGAGTCCTGCACCGTGCGGAGGGTAGCGGCGCGCACCTGGTCACTCCTGTTGAGCACGCGCGACACCGTGCCCACGCCGACGCCGGCATCGGTCGCCACGTCCGCGATCGTGACCCGGCGGACCACCGGCAAGGACGCCGGAGCGGACGCTGGCGAAGACCCGGGGGAGGGGCCGCCTGCGGCACGGGGCGCGGGTTCTCCCTGCGGCGCTG
>CABEDN010000086.1_pt1 | contig 20871 bp, 12 predicted proteins | sample 3423051 | NCBI WGS metagenome assembly CABEDN01 (sample SAMEA5534330, study PRJEB31848) | metagenome | biome: tundra; feature: field; material: soil | place: USA | collected 2013-05 | depth 0.15 m
AGCTGGCCCACCTGCACGCCTGCGACACCACCTTCGCCGCGGTGTGCCGGGCCCCGATCGCCAAGATCGAGCCGTTCCGGCGGCGGATGGGCTGGTCGTTCCCGTGGTACTCCTCGCTGGGCAGCGACTTCAACTACGACTTCCACGTCACCCACGAGAGGAAGTCGCGCCCATCGAGTACAACTACCAGACCAAGGAGGAACTGATCGAGGCCGGGCAGGACTTCTTCGCCCGGCCCGGCGAGCAGGGCGGCGTCAGCGTCTTCGCCCGCGACGGCGACACCATCCTGCACACCTATTCCGACTACGGCCCGGCGACCGACCTGCTCTGCGGCACCGAGCTGTACCTCAACCTGACGCCGCTCGGACGCCAGGACGCGGATCTGTGGCATCACGACCGGTACTCGGAGCTCCGGTCTTAGCGCCGTTACCCCGGGCCGAAGGTCCCGGAAGGGCAGGACTTTAGTCCTTCTAGATCAGAGCCTGAGGCCTCCTAATTTATCTTCTGCACCAGGCGACCCTAAATTAACACGGCCCGGCTGCTATGACCCGCACCCACTACGGGATGGCCATGATCCCGGCGCTGTGAGGGATTCGGGGGAATTTCATGTTCAGGCATATCGCTGTGGCGGTCGCACTGACGCTTACCGCTGCCCTTACTGCTGTCACGTCAGCGGCAGGGGCTTCCGCCGCGACCAGTACCTGGGCGCACGCCGCCCTGATCTATCACTCGGCGGGCCGCACCCAGGCGCAATGGGAGCAGCACCTGATGCGGGTGAACGCGTCCGGGCAGTTCACCGGGCAGTGGCTCTTCGACGCGGTCATCCTCACCACCCAGGACATCGACGGCCAGGACATCATGTACGCCAGCCTGACCGGAACGCAGATCACCGACCTGCTAGCCCAGGAATTCAGTGACGCCGCCGCGCTGAACAGCGCCGCGGCCACGCTGGCGGCGAAGTACGGGGCGCCCCCCAAGCCGATCGAGGTGGCGCTGGCGCTGCCCTGGCTGTCACCCGAGGATGTCAGCTTGTCGCTGCTGGGCATCAGCCTCAACCTGAGTATTCCCGCGCTGCGGACCTCGGCGGCCACCACGTACCTGGACCAGGTGCAGTCGATGGCCGCCGCGGCGCACTGGAGCGAGCTCAGCCTGTACGGCATCTACTACCAGCGCGAGGACGCCGACAGCGCCTGGGGCGACCCGGCTTACATTCAGTCGGTGAACGCCGCGGCGCATTCTCTCGGACTGTCGACCATCTGGGTGCCCTATTACGATGCGCCCGACGCCTTCAGCGGCGCGAGCCTGGGCTTCACCGTGACCGACATCCAGCCCGAGTACTCCTTCCGCGACGCCCAGTACGAGGGCGTGGTGAATGATTCCCGACTCTACAGCGCCGGGTACAAGGCCGCGGGACAGGATCAGGCCACCGAATACGAGCTGAGCAGCCAGGGCAACTCCGTCACCGAGGAGCAGATCGCCCACCAGTACCTGGCCGTGGCGCAGTTCACCGGCGCCTCCGCCTACCCGCAGGTGTTCTTCACCGGCCTGTCCAGCGACCTGTTCGACCAGGTGTCCAGCCAGGCCGCGGTGGACGCCAGCGAATGGCAAACCTACACTGACCTGGCCAACTACCTGGCCGGCCAGGCCATCCCCAACACCGACATCGGCGTGCCCTGGTCACCGACTACTACGTCCAGCGGCGCGCTGCAGCAGACCTGGACCCCGGCGGCAGCCACCAACGTCACCTCGTTCCGGGTCGACTTCAACGACCCGAACCCGGCCAGCCCCTGGCGGGGGCAGGTGACGGTCACCGTCACCGGCCCCGGCGGCACCCAGTCGGCCTACGCGGTGCGCACCGGAACCGACACCGTCAACCCCTCCTACGACTCGGTCTACGTGCCGCTCCCGGCCGCGGCGGACGGCAACGACGCCGTCACCAGCGCCACCATCACCGTGACCCGGCAGTCCGGCAGCCCGTGGCCCAACGTCATGCGGGTGGTGGCCGGGATCTACGACCCGCCGATGATCGCCAACGGCAACGCCGGGGCCACCTCCAGCTCGACCTCGCTGGTCGCCCAGTCCGGCAAGTACGCCGACTCTGAGCCGACCTACTCCGGCTACTACGCGGGCAAGCTCACCGATGGCCAGGTCTCCCCCTCCGGCACCTGGGGCTGGAGCGGCGACGTGGGCTGGAACTCCGAGAGCGGCCCGTTCAGCGTCACCATCAACCTGGGCCAGCCCCAGGCCATCGGCTCGGTGAACCTGATCACCCACTCCGACCAGATGGCCGACGTCAACTGGCCCAACGACGTCAACGTCTCCGTCGGCAGCACCTGCGCGCCGCAGAACACCGGCATCCCCGGGCAGAGCTGCCAGCCGACCGGGACCTCCGGGGCGGCGGTCCTGACCTCGCACCTGGTCACCGGCGGCTCGGACGCATCCGACACCGCCGGGACGATCTCGCTGCCGCTGTATTCGGTCACCGGGCAGTACGTCACGATCACCGGGGTCTGCAGCGGCTGGTGCCTGTTCGACGAGATGCAGGTGCTGAACACCTCAGGCACCGTCATCTCCACCGGCGACACCTACACCGTCACCCCGATGCCGACCAACGGCCCCTACGGCGGCACCACCTACGGCGACGATGACTACAAGCTGACCGACGGCGCCGTCATCCCCGTCTTCGGGCCCCAGTTCGCCGGCGCCCTGGACGGCATCACGGCCAACACCGGCGGCACGGTCCAGGCCACCTGGCTCAACCCGCACACCGCCAGCACCGCGACCGTGTGGATCACCGCCGCGAACAACGCCGACGGCGTCATCGAGCCCTCCTCGGTCACCATCGCGTGGCGCAACGCCAGCGGCGTGTGGCAGGCCGGCGTCGCCACCACCCCGAGCGCCTCCTGCGGCCCGTCACCCTGCGCCCGCCTCACCCTGCCGGCCGGTGCCCAGGTCACCGGGGTGAAAGCAACCTTCCCCGGCGGCGGCCCCACCGCCGACTGGTACATGATCAGCCAGCTCAGCACCCAGTAGCCACCCACGGCCACGGTGACCGGGCCCCCGGATCCCGGTCACCGTGGGTGACGCGATCGTGGTCAGCGGCTCAGGCGGGGAAGCTCGGGAACCAGGCTGCGCCCGATCCGCACCAGCGCCTCGGCCTGGTCCGCTTCCACCGGCATCGCCAGCAGATATCCCTGCCCGAACCGGCAGCCCATCGAGACCAGCAGATCCCGCTGGACCTCGGTTTCGATTCCCTCGGCGATGACGTTGAGGTGCAGCGTCATGGCGATCCGGATGATGCCTTCCGCCAGCGCCAGCCGCTGTTCTGAGGTGGCGATCCCGTCGACGAAAGACTTGTCTATCTTCAGCACATCGGTCGGCAGTTCGCGCAGGTAACTCAGAGACGAGTACCCGGTGCCGAAATCGTCGATGGCGAGCTTCAGGCCGATTGCCTTCAAGTCCATGAGGTCGGCGTGGATCCGCTCGTCCCGGCGCAGCAGGACGCTCTCGGTGAGCTCGAGCATCAGCGACGAGGGGGCCAGGCCCGACTCGGCGAGGACCCGCCGCACGCCGTCGACGAAGCCAGGATCACGGAACTGGCGGGCCGAGACGTTCACGCTGATGTACATCGGGGTATCGCGGGGGGCCCGGCGGACCCACTGGACGAAGTCCGCGGCCGCCTGCCCGAGCACCCAGGAACCGAGCGGGACGATGTGGCCGGTCTCCTCGGCCAGCTCGATGAACTGGCTGGGCTGCATCATGCCCCACTGAGGATGAGGCCACCGCACCAGAGCCTCGAAGCCGGCGATCTCGCCGGTGGTCAGCTCCACGATGGGCTGGTAGACGAGGGTGAAGGCGGAGTCGTTCAGCGCGTCTTCCAGCGCGGCCTGCACCTCCCGCCGCCTGATCATCCCGGCGCTCAGGACGGGAAGGTAGCGACGCCACTGCCGCTTGCCTGCCGCCTTCGCGGCGTACAGGGCCAGGTCCGCATGTCGGAGCAGTTCGTCCACGTCAGCGCTGTCCTCGGTGGTAGCGACACCGACCGTGGCGGTCGAGACCACTGATCCGGCGGCCAGGGTGAAGGGCTCGCCGAAGGCCCGGACGATACGCTCAGCGAACGCGTCCACCGCGGCCGAGTCCGCGACGTTCTCGACCAGGAGCGCGAACTCGTCGCCACCCAGCCGCGCCGCCATGTCGGAATCACGCACGACTGACTCAAGCCGTATCCCGGCCGCCACGAGCAGTTCGTCGCCGACGCTATGGCCCATCGTGTCGTTCACGACCTTGAAGTCGTCCAGGTCCACGAAGAGCACGCCCGCGGTCGTCCCGTTGCGCTGGGTCCGGACCAGCCCGCGGGCGGCCCGGTCCTGGAACAGCAAGCGGTTGGGAAGTCCGGTCAGCGCGTCGTGGAAGGCCCGGTGCTTCAGTTCCTCCTCGAGCTGGCGCTGCTCGGTCACGTCCCGCAGGGTCAGCACCAGGCCGCCGACGGTGCTGTCACGGCGCAGGTCACTGCACCGCACCTGGATCTGGACGCCCACCCCGTCATGGCGCGTGATGCGCATGTCCTCGTGGTACGAGGTGGGACCCGGGTGCTGGCGCATCCGCGCCAGTGCCCGGGTGATGTCAGCACGCTCGCCGTCTATCACCAGGTCCCAGAGAAAGGCGCCCTCCACGGCGACGTCGCCGAAGATGCTCGTCGACGAGGGAGTCGCGTACCGGACCTTCCCTTCGTCGCCGACGATCAAGATGACGTCCGAGGTGTCCTGAACCAGAGTGCGGAAGTAGGCCTCGCTGCCCTGCCGGATGACCTCCTGGCTGAGCATGACGCGCTCGAGGGCCAGGGCGGCCTGCTGGGCCAGGATTTCCAGAGTCGCCGACAGGTCGGCCAGGGTCCGCTGCTCACCGAACACCGCCAGCGCCCCGATGAGCGGATCTCCGGACGGCCGGTCCTTCAGCGCCAGCGGGCAGAGCAAGATCCCGTCACAGCCGGGGATCAGCGTGCCCGCACGCTCGCCCAGCCTGGTCGCGGGCACGAAGAGCGGTCGCGATCCGGTCAGTAGCGGCAGGCAGGTCTCGGTCAGCTCCGCCAGCTGGTTCAGCCGGGGCGCATCGCCGTCCGCGGCGGCCACCGGGCGGAGCGCGCCCTCGTCGCGCATCACGAGCAATGCCTCACCCCCCGAGCGCGGGTCGATGAGAGCGATCGCCGCACGCCTGATGGTGGTCATGGCCTCGGCGACGGTGACCGCCGAGGCCAGCGACGCACCAGCCAGCCGCACCGCCCGCTCGCGGCCCAGGGCGCGCCGGTGCGAAGCCGCCACGTCCCACAGGCGCGAGAGCACCAGCAGGTAGAGGAGGGCGGAGAACACCGCGATCACGCTGTCGTCGCGATTGTGGTCGGTGAGCGACTGGATGAACAAGACGGCGGGCGCGATAAACGACGCGAGCAGGAGCACGGTCAGCCTGACCGGCGAGGTTTCCGCCTGCTGCCGCGGAACCGGCCGGGTTAGCTCCGACATGCTCGGATGCAGTGCCGCCGCCCCCCAGGCGCCGTAGAAGACCGCCCAGCCGAGGTCGACGATCGTCCCGTTGTGGAACGACCCGTAGAGCTGGATCAGGCCGTACGACACGTCGGAGGCCAGCACCCCGAACGTGCCGAGGGTCAGCAGCTGCACCGACCTGGTACGCACGGTCCCCGACACCAGAAGCCGGGCGAGCATCGCCAGGACCAGCACATCGCCGAGCGGATAGGCGATCGCGACGCTTTTCTGCAGCCACGACAGCGAGGGGTTGTGCACATAGGGAAGGATCAGGTAGATCCACGACAGCAGGGCCAGCCCGACGGTCAGGGTTAGGGCATCGATCAGGCTGCGCCGGTCCCGGTCCGGGGTCCGCCACCAGATGAAAATCAGCAGCCCGGCTGCGTACAGCGGATATGTCGCCAGGTACAGAACGTCCGCGAAGGACGGAAACGGCACCTTCGCCGCCTCGATCTGCGTCAGGACGAGGAAGCTGACCTGACCTGCGGCAAAGCTCAGGTTCGCGGCGGCCAGCAGGAGCCACGGCGCCTTGCGGGCGGGGCGGTTGATGACCACGCCCGCCACGATGCCGACCACTCCGCTCAGGCCGATCAGGCCCCACGCCTCCACCCGCAGGGCCGGCCACGCGTAGTACGCCGCGATGAGCAAGATCAACCAGATGAAATACCCCGTCAGCACGTGCCGCCGTGACGTCAAAGCTCCCCCAAGCCCCACCGTTCCGCCACTGCTCGCTATTCCCAGCAGTGCGTCCCTGACCCTGATTAACATCTTCCCCCCGGAATGGGCACCGCATGCACGCGCCAGGGCTGAAGACCAGCCCTATAACTATTTATTTTTGACATTTCCAGCTTCGGCCTGTTACGAAGATCACGTTACTCTTCCCGAGACCACCCGTATTAAAGCAATGATTGTGACCGCTTACGACGCTTATGGTCAGAACCGCACCGGAACCTGCGGTCTTCGGCATCCCGCCCGGCGGACCCGGCCGTCGCTAACGTCCACCAGCGGTAAGCGTGCCGCCACCGGTTCCGGCGGAAAAGGGCTACCCGGCACAACAGGCTGGCCAGCCCGGCGGAACGGCAAGGTCACGTGGTCTGGCAAACGGGCGGCATGCGCACAGAACCGTGAAATATCACTAACGTGGGTAAGCCGTACGTCATGCTAGCTCAGGAAACAGCCGGGCCGCGGGCGGAGAGTACCCACATCGTCGTGGTCAACGACGAGGGGCAGCATGCGGTGTGGCAGGCAGAATTGCCATTGCCAGCCGGCTGGCGGCAGCGATCGGCCGTTATGCCCAAGCGAGCCTGCCTGGCGGCCATCGCCGCCGGCTGGCACGACATTGCTCCGGACAGTGTCAGGGCAGCTAATCCTGATGCGTCAAAGACAGCCGCGGGAGCCGGTTACGCAATTCCGCCCGGGCATAATGCGCGATACGTTCACCACCTATTCGATGAGCAGGCATCCCGGCGGCCGCACTCGGCCGCGGTGATCTCCGCTGGAATCCAGCTGACCTATCGTCAGCTGGCCGGGACGGCCAATCAGCTGGCCCGCCATCTCCGGGCCCTGGGCGTCGGCCCGGAGACTCTAGCCGGGGTCTGCCTCGAGCGCGGTATTGACACGATTCGCTGTCTGCTCGCCATCTTCAAGGCGGGTGGCGCGTACCTGCCCCTTGATCCGTCACTTCCGTCCGCGCGGCTGACCCAGATGTATGAGGAAAGCCGGCCCGAGGTCATCCTGGTAAGCCGCGTGAATGCTCAGGCGTTCGCGGGAACCGGCGCCCGGCTGGTGCTGATCGACCAGGACGATCCGGACCTGACCGCCCCGTACCTAGCCGCCCAGGCCGCTACCGCTCCTGACGTCCGCCTGCAGCCGGATAACCTCGCGTATGTCATCTACACGTCAGGCTCGGCCGGCCAGCCCAAGGCCGTCGCCGTCAGCCACGAGTCGCTGGCCTGCGTCAGCCAGGAACTAGCCCGCGACTACCGGATCTCGCCGGGCGACCGGGTCCTGCAGCTGGCTTCGCTGGGCTTCGACACCTCGGTCGAGCAGATACTGGTGACCCTGCTCGGCGGCGCGACGGTGATGCTGCCGGCTGCGGGGACGGTCGCGGCCGCCGATCTGCTCCGCTACCTGGCCGATGAACAGGTCACCGTGATGGACCTGACTCCCGCGTACTGGCATCAGCTGCTCGCGGTCACCGAGCCAGCAGACAACCGGCTCAGCAGCGTCCGGCTCATGATCACCGGCGGCGACCTGGCGGACCCCGCGGACGGCCGGGCGGCCCTGCGAGCGGCGGCCGGAGCCAGCTGGCTGAACGCCTACGGACTGACCGAGACCACGATCACGTCGACCCTGTTCGACGCGAGCCAGGAGCTGGCCGCGCCGGAGCCTGCCGCCCGCGTCCCGGTGGGCAGGCCGCTCCGGCACGCGCAGGTGCTCGTGCTCGACCAGCACCTGAACCAGGTGCCGCCCGGTGCGGAGGGCGAGGTTTTCATCGGCGGCTGCGGCGTCGCCCGGGGATATCCCGGCAGGCCGGAACTTACCGCAGAACGGTTCCTGCCGAACCCGCACAGCACCGTGGCAGGCCGCCGGATGTATCGCACCGGAGATCTCGGGCGCTGGCGTGCGGACCACCAGCTCGAGGTCATCGGGCGGACCGACCGCCAGCTGAAGATCAGCGGCTTCCGCGTCGAGCCCGCCGAGATCGAGCAGGCCCTCACCGGCCATCCCGGCGTCGCCGCGGCGGCGGTCCTCGGATACGAGTCCGGTCCGGGTAACCGGCAGCTCGCCGCGTACTACACCCGCCGCCGGGCCGGCCCGCAGGACAGTCCGGCCAGCTCCGGCCAGCAGACGCAGCCGCCGGCCTCGGGCGCGAGCCTGCGGGGCTTTCTTGCTGCGCGGTTGCCAGCCTTCATGGTCCCGGCCGTGTTCATCGCGCTGGACCAGATGCCGTTGACGCCGGGAGGAGACGTCGACCGGCGCGCCCTGCCGTCCCCGGTGACGGCGGCCAGCGGGAGCCCCGGCGCGGCCCGCACGCCGGTCCAGGCCGGAATAGCTCAGCTGTGGTCCACGATGCTCAAGACCGGGCCGGTCAGCCTCGACGACGATTTCTTCCAGCTGGGCGGCAGCTCCCTGCTGGCCGCGGAGATGCTGGCGCACGTACGCGTCATGTTCGGCATCAGCCCGGGCTATGTCCGTCCGCTCACCCGCTGCCTGCTACGCGACCCGACGCTGCGGGGTTTCTCCCAGGCCACCCAGGACGCCCGCGCGGGCAGGCTCACCGCCGCCGGCCAGGATCCGCGTACCGACTTCAGCCGCGAAGCCGGAGTGGCTGCCCCTATCCGCCTGGGCGGGCGTCCGGCCCCGGACTGGCGGCGACCGCGAGAGATACTCCTCACCGGGTCGACCGGCTTCTTCGGGATTCACCTGCTGCGCGAGCTGCTGACCGCCACCACCGCGCGGGTCCACTGCCTGGTCCGGGCGCGCAGCGCCGCGCAGGGGCTGCGTCGCATCGCTCTCGCGGCCGAGCGCTACCAGCTCGGTGAGCTGGCCCTGGACCGCGTCGTGCCGGTGCCAGGCGATCTGGCCGAACCGAATCTGGGCCTGTCCGCCAGCACATTCAGCGAGCTCGCCCGGACCACCGACATCATTTACCATGCGGGCGCGATGGTGAACTTCATCTATCCGTACCAGGATCTGCGCGCCGCCAACGTGACCGGCACCCGGGAACTCATCCGGCTGGCCGGCCTGTACCGGGGAATACCTCTGCACTACGTTTCCACCACGACAGTGCTGGCCGGCTTCGGTGCCATCGGCGTGCGCGAGGTCACCGAGGACACGCCGCTGGCGTATGCCGATCACCTCTGCATGGGCTACATAGAGACCAAGTTCGTGGCCGAAGAAATGCTCAGGAACGCCGCCCGGGCGGGCCTGCCGGTGGCCATTTACCGTCCGCTGGACATTGTCGGGGACCATCGCACCGGGGCCTGGAACACCGCGACTGAGATGTGCGCGCTGATCAGGTTCATCACCGACACGGGCATCGCCCCGGATATCGACCTGCCGCTCGACTTCGTACCCGCCGATATATGCGCAGCGGCGATCCGGCGTATTTCCTCGCACGTCGAGCCGGCTGGCCGCACGTATCATCTGGCCAGCCCGGAATATGCGCTGCTGCCGGTCCTGGTCGGCCGGCTTCGCCAGCACGGATTTGCCGTCACGACGGTCCCCTACCGCGAATGGGTCGGCGAGCTGCTGCGACATGCCGCCCAGCATCCCGGCCACCCGATGACCCCCTTCGTGCCGCTCTTCGTCGATCTCTGCACGGTCCCCGGCCGCACGGTGGCGGAGATGTACCTTGAGCACACGTTCCCGGCCTACACCCGGGCCCATACGGAGCAGGCGCTGCGCGGCAGCGGCATAGCTTTCCCGCCGGTCGACGAGAAACTTCTCGATCTCACTATCGGCCACCTGATAGCCCAGGGGTACCTGAGGCGTCCCGGCGCAGCGGCGGCCGCCCCCGGGTCTGGTGCGAGCCCCGGGCCTGGTGCCAGCTAATGCGCGGTAAGGCGGCCTGGCATGCCGGTTAGGCACTCCCCGGACTGGGCCTCGTTCACCAGCGCGCCGGACGCGAGGAACGGCCCTGTCGCCTTCGGCGCCGACCTGAGCCCGGACAGCGTCCTCGGCGGGTACCGAAACGGGATTTTCCCGTTCCCGGCGCCGGATGAATACGCCCGCGACATCAACGAATTCCGCTACGAGGATCAGGTGGCCGACGGCGTGATCGGCCTCGTCGGCAGCACCCATGATGATCCGTATAGCGTGGCGTGGTGGTCGCCTGACCCCAGGCCGGTCATGAAAACCGGGAACGTTCACCTTGGCCGCAACGTCAGGAAACAGCTACGCAGCGGCCGGGAACAGACCACCACCGCCAACCATTCGTTCCGGCGGGTGGCCGAGGAATGCCGGGCCGGCCGTGAGCCGCGCTGGTTCACCGACACGCTGCTGGAAAGCATGGTCGCGCTGCACGAGGAAGGCTGGGCGCACAGCATCGAGGTGTGGCAGGACGGCGATCTGATCGGCGGCGCCTTCGGTATCGGCGTCGGCTTCGTGCTCAGCGGGGACTCGATGTTCAACCGGCGTCCCGGCGCGGCCAGGGTTGCGGTCGCGGATATGGCCGCGCGATTCGGTCAGGCGGGCGGCACGCTGATCGACGCCCAGTGGGACAGTCCGTTCCTGCGCTCACTGGGCGCCGAACTGGTGCCCCGGGAGGACTACCTGTCCCGGCTGGCGGCCTCGGCCGAGCGCAGAGCGCTCCCCCGGCTGCCGCTGCCCGCGCGGCGGCTCATCGCGCCCCGCCACGCCGAGCCTTCATGATCACTGCGAAGAGTTGGTTCTCATCCAGTGCCTCCTTGAGCTTGGCGACGGGCCATGGCCGGGTGCTGGCCCCGGCTCGCCCAGCCGCCGTGCTGGAAGCCGTCACGGGGGTCCTCCTCGGGGTGCCCCGGGGCCTGCATCACGCCGTCCAGCGGCTATCGGGAGGCCCCCGTTCAACGACGGCGTCGTGGCTGACCTGTGGTTTGAGAAACTCCTCAGCTGATCCGCGCGGCACCCGGCGTCGGCGGCCACCGGGATGCTTCGCGGGTGGTCAGGGCAGATCAGCCAGGTGCCGGGCGGCTTGCGGGCCGGCTTTCGGGTGGCCGGAATCAACGGCGCTTTGATAGCTGGCTCGCCCGTCGGCCGGGTACCCGAGGTAATGGAGCAGGTTGCCGAGATAGAGCATCGCCCAGGGGGCCACGTCCGGGTGACCGGAATCGATAGCTACCTGATAGGCCGCGATCGCTTGACGGCCCCGGCCCTGCCGCTTGTACAGGTGCCCGAGGTTGCGGGCCGCCGCCGGCCCGTACTCGGGGTGGCCGGAGTTAGTCGCCTGCCGGTAGGCCTCCCTGGCGCCGTCTATGTCGTCATGCTGGCCCAGCAGGAGGCCCAGATGGAACCCGGCCGCCGGGGCATGCTCGGCGTCCCCGGAGTCAATCGCCTGCTGATAGGCCGATCGCGCTCCTTCGACGTCGCCCTGCTGCCCGAGCGTGGTGCCCAGGCGGAAAGCCTCCTGCGGGTCGATGGCCTGCCGGAAGGTGGTTCGGTCCCGCTTGAAGGCCTTCGCGAGGCCGAATAGCGTGCGCTGGCCCAACCCTCGCCTCCCGCCTCAGGTCGCGCGTTCGCGTTACGGCGCCTATCTGGAGCCGGTGAGCGGATTCGAGCCGCTGACCTGCCGTTTACTAGACGTCCTGTCGCGCCGGACACCATGATCCGGGAGCGGATGCGGTGGCCAAGCTCACCCGCATTCCCGCTGGTCAGTGAGTGTACATGGTTATCGTAGCAGTCGTGCCGCCGGGTGCCGTGTAATGCCATTTAGTCCGCGGGTTTCCTGTGCGGACTCGGCCGGGACGCGGAAAAACCGGCATCCGTGAAGAAGGAGTCTGCGCCGGAGAAACATAGGATCTGTGCGTATCCAGGCCTGCCTGTTCCCAGCGATCGAGGGAGTGGCTGATGACCAGCAAGCGGATCACGACGGTGCTCGGGCAGCTGGGGCGAACTCAGGTCCGGTACGTGTCACCGGTTCGCCGCGGCGCGGCGCAGGGCCTGGTCGGCCGTGTCTACGAACAGGTCGAGCGGGAGTTCGGCGTGCTGGCACCGTCGCTCGTCCTGCTCTCCCCGGCACCGCAGGTGCTCGCTGCGAGCTGGCTGATGCTGCGTGAGACTCTGCTTGCGGCCCGCAAGGTTGACAGGACTGCTAAGGAGGCCGTCGCCACGACGGTCTCGCTCGGCAATACCTGCCCTTGGTGCGTCACTGTGCACAGCAGCATGCTCTCCGGTCTAGCAGAGGGACTGGTACTCGCGGACCATCCCGCCGAGTCGATCGCCGACCCCCGGCTGCGGGCGGTCACGACGTGGGCGCGGGACTGCAGGACCGAGGAGGGCGCCCGGCTGCATGAACCGGCATGCGCCGCCGAGGAGGCGCCGGAACTGATCGGGACCGCGGTCCTGTTCCACTACTACAACCGCATGGTGAATGTGTTTCTCACCGAGCTCCCGCTACCGCCGGGAGCTCCGAGGATGGCGCTGGGCCCGGTCATGTGGATCCTCGACCGCAGGATGCGGCCGGCCGCCGGGCGCTCGTACCAGCCTGGCACGTCGCTGGAGCTGCTGCCAGCGGCGTCGCTACCCCGCGACCTATCCTGGGCGAGCGGCGATCCTGTGACGGAGGATGCCTTCGCCCGCGGCTGTGCCGCCGTTGACGCTGCCGGCGCCCGGTCCGTACCACCATCGGTCCGCGACCTGGTCATGACGGAGCTGGAAAACTGGCACGGCGAGCGGCGCGGCCCGAGCCGGGAGTGGGTCGAGAGTGCCGTGTCCGGCCTGCCGGTAGCGGACCGGCCCGCTGGCCGTCTCGCGCTGCTCACCGCGCTCGCCTCCTCTCAGGTTGACCGTTCCGTCGTCCGAATGTTCCGGACCAGCCGGCCCGGCGACTCCACGCTGGTCGAACTGACCGCGTGGGCCAGCCTCGCGGCGGCGCGACGAGTCGGCACCTGGATTCCCCTCGGCGCGACGGAAGCAGACCGCGACAGCGGCACCACCGGCACGCGTGATCGAGGCACAGTACCTTGATCATTAGGGCCTCACGATCACCTCCATATCAAACCGAAGCGGATATTCTCCCTGGCACGGCGATGCATAAACATACAGGCCAGAGGACAGCGCGCCGGGCGACAACCGGGCCCCTCTCCGTTCGGGCTCAGCAAGGGCGCTAAGTCAGCTCAGGCGCTGGCATGTACCTCGCGGATCTCGACGGTCCGCAGCCTGACGCCGGGCGGCGGCGGGACTGGATAGGCGACAGCTTGTTCGGCGTGTTCCCTGGTCTCGAAGACGGTGACGGACATGCCCACGCCATCGACCGGCTCCAGCCAGTAGGCACTGACGAACCCGGTGCCCTCGGGACCAGTCCCCATGCCGGGAGGGTGCGAATTCGCCGCAAATAAGGGCAAGCCCTGCTGGCCACCGGCGCGCTGAGGGGTGGCCGGGATCGGCTGGCTGGCGGCGGCTTCACCTGATGGCGTCCGGCGGTTCCAGGCGCCGGTAAGGCACAGCACGATAAGGGCGGCGAGCGCGAGCAGCCGGCCACTCGGCGTTACATATGTGACCACCGTGGTGCAATCGGCTTGCAGCCATGCGGGATGCAAATGTGCCCCGATGACGCCCGGGATGTAGGCGACGCCGCCCGCTACGCTGCGGCCGATGACCACCCAGTCAAGCCGGGACGGCGGCAAGAACACCAGCGGCACGTAAATCATCACGTCGAACCACGGCCGCTGCAGGGATGAGGTAAAGGTCCACGCCAAAATGACGGCCAGCACGGGCCAGATCACCGGCACGTCCGCCGCGCCGGGCGGCGGGCGCCGGATAACCAGCACGGCCAGGGCGACAAACGCCACCGCCGCGATCAGCGTTATATGCCGGAACGGCGGGCCGAGTCCGAGCAGGCGATAGATCACCCCCCAGGGGTTGTCGCCGGCGGCGCCATAGCCGCGCTTGACCGTGTCGGTCACCGCGGCGCTGCCAGCCGTTAGGTACGCCGCCGCTAGCACGGCCGCGCCGCCAGCGCCCGCCGCCACCAGGGTGCGCGGCGACCGCCGGGCCACCCAGGCCAGGCCGGCCGCAAACAGCACGAAAGGTGCCTTGACTACGGTCGCGGCGCCGAGCAGCAAGCCGGAACCGAGCGCGCGCGCCGTGCTGATGTGACCGGGGTCGCGGGCCAGCACCACCGTGCGGCCGAGGACGGCCAGCGCCAAGACGGCGATCGCTACGGCGAGCCCGTCGACATGGCCTCCCGCCATCACCGCCCACAGCATCAGCGGGTTGACTGACCACAGCAAGTGCGCCCGGACCCGCATTGCGGGCCGGGTGCGTGTCAGCCAGTCCAGCGCGAGCACGACCACGAGGAACGCCAGGCCGTTCCACACCTTCAGCCAGAAGATGGTGACAGCCGCCGAGCGGCCGCCCAGTTCCGACGCTGCCCACTCGGCTGCGGTGGCCAGCGGGCCGTAAACGGAGGGAATGTTCTGCCAGTTGTATGGCGCAAGCAGTCCCACGGGGTCGTGCGCAATTCGTAGCTGTTCCGGCGTCATGATGTACGGGCTGTGGTGCAGGGCCGCGATGCGGCCGTACGCCGCGTAGTCCAGCATGTCCGTGGACCCGACCGCTGGCACGACGGCTAGGGCGATGGCCGCTACGACCGCGCCGGTGACCAGCCAGCGCACCGACGGGCGCCAGCCTCGCCGTACCGCGACCAGTCCCGCCGCGACACCGGCGGCGCCGAGCAACAGCGCCACCCACAACGCAGCGGTCACCGTCAGGTCAGTCAGGTGCAAGGAAGCGAACCACGGCGGCCACGCACCAGCCCGGTGAACCTGGACCGTGGCGGCCGAGGGACCGGCAGCCCCTGCACCCACCAGGATCGCGACGCTCAGGCAGATGAAGGTCAGCGCCGTAATCGCGGCAAGCCGTGTGAGGCGTTCCGCCCGTATCACAGCGCCTCAGTTCTCACGGACACAGCCAGGCCACTCCTTGCTCGCGCACATGCAGCCAACAGCAGGGGATGCAGACGCCTTACAAGATAACGTGGATAGCGGCTGCCCGTGGCCATGAAACTTGGCCATTGACAGTCTGTAAATCCGTTGGCTCAACGTTCAGCGACCCACTGGTCCGCAGGCCAGTACCCGTGCTAGCTGGGATGGCGCTCGCGCCGGAACAGCTGATATGGGCGCCGCATATGATGCTTGCACCCGGCGGGACCCCGAGCACCGATTAAGCGTTCGGCACGCCGCCGATACGAACGACAAGGCTGAATTGACGATCGTCGCAACTGCCAGCGACCTACAGGATGGCGCATAAGCATGCGACGTCCTCATTCGGCACGAGCGGCTGTCGATGCCGCAGCGGTGGGCGAGAATCGCGACGAAATCGCGGGACGTACGGTGGCCAGGGTGCCGATAGCGGTAATGGCGTCATGCTCACCGGCAGCCCGGCACGCCCATGTGCCCCCACGTCAACAGCCTGCGGCCGACTCAATCGCGCAGGCAAGTCCGCTGCCTGATCCGACGGCGTCTCCATGCGCTAGCTCCACACGTCATCGCACTGACAGCACTCGCGGTGCTGGGATTATCCAGAGCGCCGTTCCACGAACCGTTCCGCGCGGACAGCAGGCAATGGTCCATGACCGTAACCGAGCGTAGCGACGGAACCCGCCGCAGTCACACCCCGGCTTGACGACATAGCCGAACAGGACAGGACACCGTTTGGGTCCACTTGCTTGGGTCCACTTGCTTGGGTCCGCTGTTGGTCCACTGCGCTGCCGAATTGGGCCTTACCTAGATCACGGCGGCCACGCTGCGCTCCGCCACCCGTCCCGGCGTCAGCCGGGCTCAGCCTTGAGGGCACGCGCGGGCACGCCGGGCGACGCCCGGGAGGATCCCAGCTTCGTAGGCCCACGCGAAGAGATCCGCGCCGGTGCTGAGCGGCAGGCGCATCCCGGTGCCGATGAGGTCGTCCACGATTGCCTCGACCGTGGCGCGATCGAGCGCACCGGTCCTGAAGCTCCGGATCAGCAGCCACAGTGACCCGTGGACCTGCAAGCGTTCCCGGTCACCGATAGCGCGGGCCGCGACCTCGTCAATGATCGCTATGCCGCCGTTAACGCCTACCCAGGCGAGCACTGCCGCTTCGCCGTTGTTTCTTGCCGGCCCGCCGCCAAGTTCGCCCTTGTACCTGGCGAACGCCGCAAGCTCCGGTAGCTCCTCGAGTTCGACCTGCTTGAGCCAGCCGCTGCGCTCCCGAGCGACGGATAGCCGGGAATGCCGCGGACCAGTTCTGCCGCTACCTCCGCCAGGAGAATGGGCTCATCGTCGGCGACGGCCATCTGCAGCTTGTCCGCACGGCCGACGCGAGCGAAGTGGCTCAGTGCCGTGGCGTCGAAGACGAGGCTGGTCACTGTCCTGTTTCGAACTCGCCGCGAAGTTCATCCAGTGACATGGCATCTGGCTCGGGAAGGTCGGCTTCGCCCACTGAATTGTGCAGCAATTCTACTGTCCTGGCTGCTGTCAGCTGCCCCCTCCGGTAGCCGCCCACCACCGCGCGGGCGTAGGCCTGAGGCATGCTCGGCGGGTCAAGCTCGACGGCGAAGCGCTCGCCGAATTCGAATAGCTCCCCCCGCCGCAGGTCGTTCCCGACGAGGCGTTCACGCTCCCGGCACGAAGGACCGTGGCATAAGGAGATACGCGGCGAACGCGTTGAACATGCGCTCGGTATCCGACGCACCAAGCCTGGGTGACGGTTCGTAGGCGTCACCAGTCAGGTGGTGACCGAGTTCGTGAGCGAGGCTGAACCTCCGTCGTCCCGGATCGGCCGTTCCGTTGATGACCGCTACGCCGAGGTTGCCTACCTCAACGTATGCGGCGTCACCGGCATCGGGGCCAAGCGCGAGGGAAAATCCCAGCAGCCCCAGGCTCTCCGCAACCGACTGAAGATCCAACAGCGGACCGTCCGGCTGCCCTGCTTCCGCGCGTACGTCGCGGGCAAGGTCTTCGGCGTCCTCGAAGCTCTCCGGTGCCTTGCGCGCCGGGGGGCGCTCAGCGGACGACAGCAGGTGGCGGCCTTCCAGGAAGGCCACGTCTCGCGCCGCGAGTTCCAGGGCGCGGTCAAGGGTGCGGGAGAACCCGCCTACCGCCGGATCACGGCGCCGACTGACAACCGCGATCGGAGACTCTGTGAAGAACCAGTCGACTGGCCTGTCCAGGGCATCCGCGATGGCTACTAGTTCCGTCGCGGAAACCTTCCGCTCTCCCGACTCGATCCTGACCAGCGCGGTGCGCTCCAGGCCAATGCTGGCTGCCAGATCGGCCTAGGTCATGCCAGCCTCTGCCCGCGCATCCGCGATGCGCCGTCCGGGGTCGGCCTGAGTGACAATAGCCTCCCGGCTCATAGTGTGATTATCCCACATGCGGATCCTGGAGGCACCGGACCGCACTACTCCCCCGACGGTCGCCCCGGCAGGCCAGCGCCGCTTACCGCCCGCGCAGAATGTACCGCTCTGGGCACAGAACGTCAGGGCCGGGGGAACAGCCAGAAATCGTGCATGATGGCGAAGGACCAGGCGCCAAGCCCGAACATCGCCGCGGCGACGGCGGCGGAGGTCACCGCCGCCAGCGATGCCCGCCGCGGCAGGCGGGTCACCAGCCAGCTGCCGAGCAGCGCGATAGCGCCTGCGGCGGGGACGTAGAACCGGGCGAACTGCAAGGTCGAGCCGAAGGGGTCGGCGGTCCAGGTGTAGGCGGCATACAGCCCCCACACGCTGAACCACGACGCGGCCAGGGCCAGCCCCACGGCCAGGTCACGGCGGGCGGGCCCGGCCCGCTCCTCATCGGCCCGGCGCAGCCTCACCCGCCGTCCGGCGATCCACGCGAGCGCCGCCAGGCCGGGCACCAGCATGGGCATGGCCTGGATGAGGTGGGCCGGCATGTACCGCAGGTTGGGCAGCACCGCGCTGAGGCTGAAGGTGATCTCTCCCGGCCGGTACCCGGACGTGAGCGGCCCGCCGTACACCAGGTCATCGAACAGGGCCACGGCGGCGGCGGACACCGCGACCGAGCCAAGCCACCATCTCAGCGCGGCGGCCGGCACCGCGCGCAGTTTCCAGGCCGCGACCACCGCCACGACGGCGCAGCCGAGCACCACCACGTCGGTGTACCGGACGAAGACCGCGGCCTCTAGCGCCGCGAACCCGGCCAGCCCGGTCCAGGTGCGCCGCCTGGCGGTGGCCTCGGCGGCCAGCACGGCCCACAGCAGGGCGCCGGTGCCCGCGGCGATCAGCGAGGCATCGGTGAACGTCGGCATGTAATCGCGCCAGGCAAACAGCAGCGCCGCCCCCGAGGAGCAGAACAGCACCACGGCAGCCGGCCCGCCGTAGCGGCCCAGCCAGCGCCGGGCCCCGAAGAACAGGCCCAGGCAGCCCAGCGCCCCGTAGAACAGCGGCGCCAGCCGGATGATCCCGGCCGCCTGGAACGGCGCGGCCAGGAACGGGTAACCAGGATCCTTCTCGCTGATCCACCGCCCGCCGGGAAGCTGCACCCACTGCAGGACACCCGGGACGCCCGCCACCGGGCCAGGCAGCTGGGCGGCCAGGCGGTCAGCCTGGGCGGTGGACAGGGTCAGGAAATGTCCCTGGGTTATCCCGACGATCGAGGCGCGATACGCATAATCGTCCGGCTCCACCAGCCTGGACGCGGAACTCAGCACCACCAGGCACAGCACCGCGAACGCGGCTAGGGCGACGAAAGCCTCCGCGCGGTCCCGGCTCACCCGAACCCACGCCGAAGGCCTCACCTCATCGCTGGCCTGGGCCATCAGGCTCATACCCGTTTCTTTCATCGCTACCGTCCCCCTCGGTGACATCCCTTGCTAGCCCCGAAGCTACGGTCCCGGCCTTGCGGAAGGATTAAGCCACTCATCCCCGGCCTCCCCGTGACATACATGAGAACCCGTACGGCGTTGCCCGCCAGCCAGATCGGGCGATCGAGGACCCGTGAGCTCAGCGCAGCGTGCATGTCGGCGGAACAGCCACCAGTACGGTTCAGGCCGCGGCCGAAGTCTTCCTGTCCACGCCGAATAGGCGCTCAGGGGTGCGTCGACGGATCCGTACGCGTCTCACGTGCAGATCATTCTTTCTGCCCAGCCGCGGGAGGCCTGTGGGGACGGGAGCGAGCCCGCCCTGTTCGGAAGGCGGGGTCGGAAAGTGTCACAGCTTCGGGTGGTGCCTTGTCTTCAAGGGAAAGCACCAGGCGGAAGGAAAGATCATGCGAGTCTTCGTCACGGGAGCGACCGGGGCACTGGGACGGCACCTCGTTCCTGGGCTGGTCACGGCGGGTCATGAGGTCACGGCTACCACGAGGACGCCCGGTAAGGTCGCGCAGTTGCGCGCGGCGGGCGCCGAGCCGGTGGTGGTCGATGGGCTGGATCGCGAGGCGGTGATCGCTGCGGTGCAGGCTGCGGTGCCAGAGGTGATCGTGCACGAGATGACCGCGCTGGCGAGCCTGCGGAGCCTCCGCATTCCCGACAAGGTGTTCGCCGTCACGAACGAGCTGCGGACCCGGGGCACCGACAACCTGCTGGCGGCCGCGGCGCGGGCGGGCACCCGCAGGGTCATCGCGCAGGGCTACGCGGGCGCCGCGCCCGACAAGCCTTCCGGCGGTGCGCTGAAGACCGAGGCAGATCCGCTCGACTGGCTGCCCGTGCGCGGGGCCGCGCACATGCCGGCCGCGATCACGTATGTGGACAAGACTGTGCCGCTGGAGGCGCCGGAGGGCATCGTGCTGCGCTACGGCACCTTCTACGGGCCGGGCGCCGGGGAATTCCTGGTGGAGATGGCGCGGAAGCGGCAGCTGCCGGTGATCGGCGGCGGGACCGGGGTCTGGTCGTTCATCGAGATCACCGATGCCGCGGCGGCGACGATCGCGGCGATCGAGCATGGCACGCCTGGCATCTACAACGTCGTGGACGACGACCCCGCCCCGGTCGCGGAGTGGCTGCCGTACCTGGCCAAGGTCGCAGGCGGGAAGCCGCCGCTGCGGGTGCCCGCCTGGATCGGGCGGCTGCTCGCCGGAGAGTTCGTCGCGGCCCAGATGACCAGCTCGCGCGGATCCTCGAACCAGAAGGCCAGGAAAGAGCTCGGCTGGGTGCCGCAGTATCTGAGCTGGCGGGAGGGATTCCGTGCCTGGGGCCGATGATGCGGTCGATGGCCCGGAGGAGGCGGAGTACCGGCCGCTGCTGTTCTCCATCGCCTACGGGATGACCGGATCCGCAGGCGATGCCGAGGACATCGTGCAGGACGCGTTCCTCGGCCTGACCCGGGCCCGCAAGGCGGGGACCACGATCACCGATCCGAAGGCCTACCTGGCCACGGCCGTGATACGGCTGGGAATCAACTACCAGAAGTCGGCGCGGGTGCGGCGGGAGACGTACGTGGGGGACTGGCTGCCGGAGCCGATCGTCGTGCCGCTGGATGGGACGGGACCGGCCGAGCACGCCGAGCTGGCCGACTCGCTGTCCATGGCGTTCCTCGTGCTGCTGGAGACCCTCTCGCCGGTGGAGCGGGCGGTGTTCATGCTGCGCGAGGTCTTCGGGTACGGCTATCCGGATGTGGCGAGGATCACCGGCAAGACGGAGGTGAACTGCCGGCAGATCTTCTCCCGTGCCAGGCAGCGCATTGCCGCCGGAGGGCAGG
>CABEDN010000123.1_pt1 | contig 20292 bp, 20 predicted proteins | sample 3423051 | NCBI WGS metagenome assembly CABEDN01 (sample SAMEA5534330, study PRJEB31848) | metagenome | biome: tundra; feature: field; material: soil | place: USA | collected 2013-05 | depth 0.15 m
GCTCAGCAGAGAGAGACTGCCCGTATGCGATGTCGCGTACTCCAGCCGCGTCCCAGCAAGAGGCCAGGATGGCGCGCTCGCCGTCCCCGCAAGTCAGCGGATGCGAGACCCTAGTCCACTGCCGCAGCAGCGGGTCAGTGGTGCAAGAATCCGCGAGAGCACCGCTGCTTTCACAGTGAAAGCCGGCGCCGTCCAGCAATGCGCGGCATTCGTGCGGGGGCAGGAACGACAGCGCATCCCAGTATCCAGGGTTTCCGCGCGCGCTCCGCCCAGCTCTGAGCGATCACCATCCGCTGGGGCAACCTCGCGTCCAGAAACCTGCACAGGACGCTATCTGGATATCCCGCCTGTCCGGTCACCGACATAGGCGATTGTCAGCCGAGCATGTCAGTCTGTCCAGCCGAGCAGGTACGGCCTGGGGTGAGCCGTTCGCGGCTCGCTTGCAGGAGGACGGCACAGACGCTGCTGCTGGCCCTCACCGGCGCAGTCCCGGTAGGCATCGCCCGCCGGGCCCTGGCCGAGCTGGTCCGCCTGGCCGAGCACAAGGTGGCCTACCGGAGCAGCGTGCCGCTGCGCGAACGCGAGACGGTGCAGCTGGTCGTCGGCGAGGGGTACGCGCAAGTCGAGGCAGCCCAGGCGTCCCTCGCCGCCGCCTTGGATACCCTGGTCGCCGAGGCGACCGCAACCGGGTCCGTCGGCGCCCGGGCGCGGATCAGCGCCCGGCTCGCAGCGGCGAGCAGCGCCCACCGCTGCGCCGACGTGGTCACCGCTTGCTACCGGGCTGGGGGCACCACCGCCTTGTCGGCCGAGCACCCCCTGTCTCGTGCGCGGCGTGACGCCAACGCCGCCACCCAGCACTACGCCGTCAGTTCCGCCACGCTGGCCCGGCTCGGCGGCGGCCTGCTCGGCCTGGACCTGCCCGAGCTGTACTGAGCCATCCGTGCGCGAGCGCAAATCGGACAGTGGGTAGCACGTGCCCGTCGTAGCCGCGGGCGTTCGGACCATCGGCCAGTCCCAGGTGTCAGCATCACTCGAACCGAGGTAGCTCGGACTCTAAGCGCGAACCCTGTCGGCCCGGCTCCCTGATGCCGCAAGTCGTTCTCATCGACGTCCAGGCCTAGGCAATCGTGATACCAAGCGCCCAGGGCCGCCGGGTCGGCGGCCCGCATGAAGTAGCCATGGATTTCAAGCGCACGTTTCGGCCTTGGCGAGCTTGTTCCACACCCGGTGGACCTAGCAGCGAGGGTTGGTCAGGATCGAGCGGACGGCAAACTTCTGGGAGGTGTACTCCTCATCGCCGCGCCTGGCTTCGATGGCGCGGTTGTAGGCGGCCAGGGGCATCGGTCCAGACATCATGTCCCCAGGCTCGCCGACTGGAGTCGCCCGTCCGCTACCGTTGCCCTCATAGATCGTCATCGGGGGGCGCATGCCGCACGTCGTCGACTTCGAGAACGTGTCCACCGTCGGCTTGGACTCGTCCCCGGTCGCGGAGGCTCTCGCTGGACTACGCGCCAACGAGGCACGCTACTTCAAGAACAAGTACGATCACGTCTTCACCGTGAGCCCCGTCGGCGAGGACCCGGAGACGCTCGACTGGCTGAACCGCATCCTCGCCGACGAGCGCGGAATCGTCATCTCCGCCCGCCCGCTCGAGGTGACTTCTTTCGAGGTAGACGGTTTTCGGATGGCTTACGTGTTCTACGAGTCTGGCTTGTCAGTCAACGTGATGTACGGCATCGCGGACGAAAAGAAGCGCGCTGTCGGGTTCAAACTCTCAGAAGGCATGGAAGTCCCCGACGAACTGGCCTCACGCTTTAAGTTCGCGCGCCAAAAGTCAAAGCTGGCGGGAGTGATCCGCGGCTCCTTCTTCGTGATCAAGGGCGAATACTGAACCCGAATCCGTAGGCGGTGATGGCCGCCAGGTTAGTGAACTGGCGTTTTTGCTGCTCGGACCTCCCGGCGGTTGGATCGGGCGTCTGACACCGGTCGCGGTGAACGCAAGGGCGGCCATTCATCCGGGGATGGGCATGCCCCGACCGGCCCAGCTCATGGCGTCTGACGGGAAGCTCGGACCAGTGCGGGCACTCGTCGAATGCCATGTCAGCGCGAGTGGTCAAGTTTCTGACCGTCTGCCAGGGACTTCCGGTGAAGGCCCGCTGCGCGATCGTAAACTCGCTGGCTGAAGCGACGGTGGAGATCCTGCGCCTGAAGACCGCGTAAAGAGGTCGGGGAGGCCGCGTAGGTGGCGATGAGGGCGAGCATTGCGTCCAGGGCGATCTGTAGCGGCCGGATGGAGCGCTGGACCTGGCCGACCAGGAAACCGCCCTGCAGGGCAGCCAGCACGGCCACGGCGAGATCGTCAGGGCTGGCCGCGGCGGAGAGACGGCCGTGGGCTTGCATGGAGCGCAGGCCATCCCGGATGGCGCCGGCCCAGCGCTCGAAACTCGCCGCGACCTCGAAGCGGGCCTCGGGGTCGGTCTCGGCCAGCTCGCTGCCGAGGGAGCCGATCGGGCAGCCGCCCCGGCAGTGCATCTGACGTTGCACGTCAACTACGGCGTCGGCCCACGCACGCAGCCCGTCAAGAGTGTCCAGGTGAGCTAGCGCCCGTTCCTGGGCACCGACCACGCCTTGCTCCTGGTACTGAATGACCGCGCGGACCAGGTCGTTCTTACTAGGAAAGTAGTGGTAAAGCTGGGAGGCGCTGACCCCGGCCGCGGCCTGGACGTCCTCGATGGTGGTTCCGGCTACGCCGCGCTCGAAGATCAGCTCGGCGGCAGCGGCCACGATGCGCTGGCGGGTGCGCTGGCCCTTGGCGGTAAGCCGCCCCGCAGGCGCTGGTCCCGCGACGGAGGCGGTCCTGTCCGGTGCGCGGTCGGCTGGCATGGATCTAAGTTAGCCATTCATGGAGCTAGCAGCCCAATCCTTAGTCACTCTGCTTGAAATGCTCTGATCGATGCGCGGAGCCGACCCCGAACTTTTTGTAGTTGCGACTCCATTTTCGTGTCGGCAGTGTGGAGGACAGCAAGCACAACGGTGAGTGCCGCGGATGCCCGCGGCCAGAGTGAGGACCACCATGACCGTTAGCCGGGACGACATGACGGACGCTTCGGCGGACACGAACGGCCGCACGCCGCGGCGGCCGGGGATCCCGATCCGGGTCGGTCATCACCCGCATGGCGAGGTCACCGGTGCCGGCGTGCGCGAGGTCGTCGTGTTCCACTCCACTATCGAGGAGCTGCGCCAGTACGAATCTGACCTTCCCTTCCTCCCCGACCCCCGCGGGCAGGTCGTGGCGGTCAAGTACGGCCAGCACGCCAGCGACCAGTGGTCGGTCAGCCAACTGCTCGAACACGCCGCCACCGCCCGGGGCAGCGACGCGACTGACCCGTCCTGACGGCCCGTCCCGGCGTGCCTGGTGCTCGCCCGAAGAAGAACCACGGTCCGTTCGGGAGAATCTGAATTTCTTTCTGAACGGACCGTCGTCCCCCCAAGCCTGCTCTGATCAAATCCAGGGAAGGGGTCGCATGAACGAGCCCGAGGAGCTGAACCGGGGCGTCATCGCCGAGTTCCGCGCCAACGGCGGCAAGGTAGGCGGTCAGTTCGCCTCGAACGACATCCTGCTGCTGCACAGCGTGGGAGCCCGCTCCCGGACCGAGCGGGTAAATCCGCTGGGCGACGTTCGCGACGGCGACGACATGCTGGTCGTCGGCTCACTCGGCGGGGTACCGGACCACCCGGCCTGGTACTGGAACCTCAAGGCCGACCCGCACACGGTGCTGGAAGTGGGCACCGAGACCGTCGCGGTGGTCGCGAGCGAGGTCGCGTACGAGGACTACGCCCGGCTCTGGGCCGTCGTCACCGAGGCCATGCCGGGCATGCTGGAGTACCAGAAGCTGGCGACGCGCCGACTGCCGATCATCCGCCTTGCCCTGGCCTAACCGTTCCGGTCATCACTGGCATCGCGGATGCGCGACGCACCAACTCGAAAGGGTCAACATCACTTTCATGAAAGCGCTCTTCACTAGAGCCCCGACAGGCAGCAACGGTCCCGGTGGTCAGCGACCACCGGGACCTTTCCCCCACCCTTGATCCGAGGCGATGGCCGATCCTGGTCGTGATCGGCCTGGCATCGCTCATGGTGGTGCTCGACTCCACCATCCTCAATATCACTCTGCCGTCGGCCAGAAGGCCCTGGACTTCTCTACCGCCGACCGTGCCTCGCCGACGAGCGTGAGCCCGAGTCCGGGGTCGCCTCCCTCGATCTCGAACGCGGCCAGGCTGCCGAGCGTGTACCCGGCCAGCAAGTCCTGGCCGGCTTGGCGGGCGCGGCCGATCGCCATGCGGTAATAAGCCCGCGCACTGCCGATGTCGTACATGTCGGCGTGCAGCCAGGCGGCGAACCCCCGCCGGTGTCGAGGTGGCTACGGCTTCTTGAACTGCTCGGTGACCGCTCCTATCTCGGAATGAAACCTGTCGAACCCGATGAATGATCCGAGATAGGTAAGGAGCACAACCCCGAGGACGTAGTAAAGAGCGGCGTCCCCGTGGAGGTCGAGTACCGAAACTACCAGGTAGGAAGCACCAAACAGGACGACGAAGGCCGTACCCCCAAAGCCAATCACCTTGATCGGGGTGTTGACGTTCACGGGCATCTCCTTGTACGGCACGTTTCTGATGTACGCGTCCAGCCGCTTGACCTTGCCCCGCGCGCTGAATGTTTCCATCACGGCATGAAGCAGTTCGGCCGTTACCGCCGCCGCGACGAGATTGAAGAGTGTGTGATTCACGAGGCATCCCTGAATGAGTAACTGAGCAAAAGCACCCGGTCCTTACCGGCGCACGCCAGCCATAGTGCACACCCGAAAATGGAAGAGCAACTCCAGAAAATGCTTAGGTGCGGCCTCATCCGCTCGGCCGGCGGCTCGTCGTCTTGCGGAGTCCGACCGCCTGCCGCGCGCTCCTAGGCAAGCTGCTCTTCGTGGGCCGCCCGCCCGGCACGAACACGACCCGCCGTCGTCAAGCACCACCGTCAAGCGCAAATTCAGCGGCCAGGAACCGTGGGTTTTTTGGTGCAGTCCCCCCTCGGACACAAGCGATCATGCCCTGAACTGTGGAAATAGCATGGGGAAATTCGGTAGGCCACGTTTTCCCAGTTCAGGGCATGGTGGTTGGTGTCGGGTTCAGGTTGCGAACAGGTTAACCAACTACCCAAACGGACGCATCGCACTGCTGGTCGAGGAGCCTGCCTGCCGTCGGCTGGACACCCGGGCGGGACGTCTCGTCCGGCCTTCCGCTCTGCCCCGGCCTGCTTCTCGTAGGTGCTCAGCAGTATGGCCAGGACGACCCAGACCGCGCCCGACTTAGCGGGGGCAGTCCGAGCATCACGTCTCCTGGGTTTGGTGCCCGTAGCTGCTCCCGCACCGCCCGGTAAAACTGGACCGTCCAGCCCTCACGGGTCTTGACCATGCCAGTGAGGCTTGGGGCCGGAAGGACTAAGTGGAGGGCGCCGAGCCTGTCGAGCGGTATGCGAGAGCGGAGTCGGAGGGCCACAAGTGCCTGTCGGCGGGGAGCTTCACACTCCTGGCACCCGCAAAGCGTTTCGCGATGGGCAGTGCCTTCATCTACCGCTTCTTATAAGCATCTACTCGTGTAACTGGTCAGGTCTGTGGCTGATCGTTTTGCCGATGGTCATCGGCCGCTGCAAGGTTTGTTCGATGACTGGGCGGGTGAGTCCTTCGGCTGGTCGATGCCGATGAGCAGCGTTGGTATGTGGCGTTTGGCGGCCCATGTGCGTGCCTGGGGTGGATCGTGTCGTCGATCCAGGTCAGGGGGCGGCGCCCGGCGAACCTGATGACGGCGGGCAGCTTGCCGCGGGGTGGAACGGACCGGCGGGAAGCCGATCACGGGGAGGTCGGGGAGCTGGAGCAGCGGCCGGGGACACCGGTTGGCGTCGGCGGCCCCATGCGGTGGCCCACACGATCTGGAACCGGGTGGCCAGTTCCTGCAGCCATGGCTCGTGCGCCACGCGCACAACCGCACCGGTTCTTCGCCGGGGAAAGAACTCGTGCTCGGTGTAGCCGGGCGGGCAGGCGGAAGCCGCGAACGGGTTCAAGGCCACGTCCACGTCGAGCAGGAGCAGGAGCAGCCTGGAGGCCACGGTCCGTTGATAGTGCCGTCACTAAGCCGGGGGTGGCAAGAGCGGGCCGGGGCAGGCTTTGCAGGTCCAGATGAGTCCATCATAGGCCATCTGACCTAGCCATACGGCGCTGCGGCTCCCATTGAGATCCACGATCAACCCGGCGCGTCCACAGCCGTCGTTAGCACGGTGTTAGCAAGATCGGCAGGGTGGCAATGGGGGTGCGGCCGTTGGTGTCGGGTGCCGATGCCAGCCACGGTCTGCTTGAAACTTGACATCTCAATAGCATTAGATCGGCTCGCGGGAGCATCAGCACCTACGATTCTCCCGTGTTTCGTTCCAGCAGCACGAGAGGAATCTCGCGTGTGGTGTGCCGCTGGTACACATCGTATCGACCCCGCGCGCCGGGGTGCATGATCGGAGCGAGACCCATGTTGTGGCGGTTGACGCGCGGCCACAGCCGTTTGCGCTCCTCAGCTGAGGCCACCGAGGCTCGCGCTGAGAATTTTTTTAGGCCTATCTGGACCCCTACGCCGGGATGGGCTTGGAGATTCAGCAGCCAGGACGGCGGATGATCGCTCCCTCCGTTGGAGGCCACCACGACCAGCCGTTCGCCATCTTTGAGGTAGATAAGGGCGCAGGTATGCGGTTCACCGCTTCTTCGCCCTGTGGTCGTCAGGAGCAAGGCCCGGCCAGCGACGATCCGCGAACCGATCAGTCCTCCCGAGTGACGGTAGACGAACTGATGGAGCTTGAGGTAGGGGAATTGCAGCGTAGCCGCAGGGGTATAGCGCACGAGCCTCACTCTCTCTGTCGTTGTCGGCGATTACTTTCTCGCCGACCGGGGCGACGCGCAATCGACGCGCCCTGCTCGGCCCGGATGTCTCCGCACAGCAGCAAGCCGGCCTCCCCCCCGATGGCCCCCGGTGACGGTGCCTCATCCGCTTCCAATCGTGTAGCTCTCCAGGGCAGACCGGTCAAGGCTGGGAGCTGGCTGAGTGGCGTTGACGCAGCACGTACAGGCCGGGGACGATCTGGGGCACCTGGCGGCGATACCGGGGGTACTCGTCGGAGAAGGTCGCCACCATTAGACGCTCCTCCATGCGGACCTTTACCTCAAACACAATCAGGCCGACCGGGAAGAGCACGATCCACTGACCGATCCCGCTGAGCAGCGTGGCGCCGAGCATCATCCCGAGCAAGCCGGTGTAGATCGGATGACGTGTCACCGCATACGGCCCGTGAGTGCGGAGCTGGTGATCACCCTGGACCTTGGGCGCCACGCTCCAACTGGTGCCGAGCGAAAACCGGGCCCACAGCGTGAACACAGTCGAAGCGACCAGCACGGCAAGCCCGAGGACCCGGACCCACAACGCCCCAACGACCACGCCGTCAAAGTGGCCGCGGCTGACGATCGCCAGGCCCACGCACACCACCGCCACGCCGATCAGGCCACCATCACCCGCCGTCAGGCCGGACTGGCTCCGAGGCCGCTCACGCGGGACATGAGAGGCGCTATGTAGAGATCGGAAGGCGTTGTACAGCGCACCGCCCACCCACACGACCACGACCACGCCGACACACACGGCAATGCCAACCCCTGCGAGCACGTGGGCCACCTCAGAGTCGACCGGCGGCGGGGAACGTCGTCACGACGACAGCACGGCAATCATCACTTCTCCAGTCTGAGCGCAGGTGCATGAGCTGGGTCTTATCGGGACGCTGCATGAAGGGCCAGCCGACTGGATGCGGGTAACAAAGGTGCAGATCATCGCGAATCATCGGACCCTCAGATAAGCGGAACGTCGCTACCAGGGTCCGGAGCAGCGCCAACATTTACAGCATCACAGCCGGATCATGTTTAGGCAAACCCCGGGTTGCGCTCCGTGAGCGGGTATCACAGCCCAGGAGGCGGATGGCTGCCGAGCCCTGACGGCCTGGCCGCTACCGAGGCTCAGCAGCTTGTGCCCGTCGCGTGCCCGATCGGGTGGTCAACTAGAGACCGTCACGGTCACCCGCGGACAGCCCCGGCACGTATTCCGACCTGGGTTATCCCAGGTAGCGGTGATCGCCGAGGGGACCTGACACGGAAGAGATCATCCCGCCTCTAGCTGCCGCGCCGTTTCCGGTCCTCCTAATGCCACTCCCTGCGGTCCGGGTATCTTGCCACCGGGTAACTGGCTCCTGGCAGGTTAATGATCAGGCAGCCGCGGGCATCCAGGGCTCGCCTTCGGTGAGCATGGCGAGGGCATCGAGGAAGCTGAGGCCGTGCTTGGCGGCTTCTCCAGGGGTCGCTTGACCTGCTGCATGATGTGGGGAAACGCGACTCGTAGCGTGGTTTTACTGCCGTCCTCCGTGGGTGCGGTGCTCGTGGCTGGTAGTTGTTCACAGTCAGTCACGAGGATCGGGGGATCACAGTGCGTGCGTTCATGGTGAGGTTGCCGTCCGGTGCGGGGGTACTGGACGGTGCTGGATGAGGAACTGGCGGTTGTCCCGTTCGCGGATGCGTTCTTGCGGCATCTGCGGTTCGGCCGGGACGGGGCGGAGTCGACGACGAGGGCGTATGCGGGGGCGATCGCGCTGTTCCTGCGGTGGTGCGCCCGGACCGGGAAGGACTGGCAGGCCGGGGCGGAGCAGCTCGGGCTGTTCATGACGTGGCTGGCGCACGCGGGCCCGGCGGCGTCGGGCATCGACGCTGAGCCGGGGGCGGTGGTGCTGGCCGGCCCGGGCGCGGTGCCGGCGAGGTCGGCGCGGCGGTCAACGCGGTCCTGACTGCGGCCCGGCCCGGTCAGAGGCACGATCAGCAGACGGTGACCGCCAGCCTCCCCCTGCTCCTGCTCGACATAGACGGCGTCTTGAACCCGTTCGCGGCTCCCGCCTGCCCGCCCGGCTACACCCAGCACGACATCTTCCCCGGCGAGAAGCCGGTACGGCTATACCCCGCCCACGGGTCATGGCTGCAGGAACTGGCCACGCGTTCCAGCTCGCATGGGGCGCCGACGCCAACCGGCTCCTCGCTCCGCTGCTGCAGCTCCCCGATCTTCCTGTGATCGCCTTCCCGCCCGTCCCGTTCCACCCCGCGACAAACTGCCCGCGATCATCACATACGCCGGTCACCGCCCCCTGGCCTGGATCGATGACGCGCTCCCGCCAGAGGCACACGCCTGGGCCGCCAACCGCCGCACGCCAACCCTGCTCATCAGCATCGACCCTGCCGAAGGACTCACCCGCCCAGCCATCGACCAAGCCCTGCAATGGGCAGAAACCAAACGGCAGAATAATCAATCAAAGACCTGACCAGTTACCTACTCGTATCATGAGGAAGCGGTCTGCAAGACCGTCGGCTGTCGCAAGGAAGGTCCGGGGGGTGTAAATGTGATCTAGGGCACGCCACGCCTCAAAACGCGCGCCAGATCGGTCAGCCGTCAGCATGCGTACGGGCGAATTCAGCCACGTAACGCGAGCTGCCGGCGATTTCTTCCGGGACGCTAGCTTGACGGAATCGTCGAAGCATGGCACGCCGAAGGCGAGCCTTGCTGAGGCGCGAGAGAGCCTCCGCCTTGCTGGTGGAAGACATGTACTTGGCTATCTGGACGAGCGAAAGACGCTCTGGCACGTCTACATACCTTACCCCATACTCCAGCTCAAATTCAGGCGCCCCGGTGGCAGTAAGCCGTTCTAGGTCGACAACAGCTAGATTCGCGTTAGATCCCCACTCGACGCCAAGCCGAGAGAACACATCGGCAAAGCTCTCGAATAGGCCTGCCTCCCAGAAGAATTCCACCCAAGCCACGCAGAGCGAGCCGCCGAGAACCAACTCCGACACCAGCCGGCGCAGCTCATTAGCCTGATCATCGATTAGATGAAATGCCTCTAGCGAAATCACTAGGTCGTAGCGGCCGCGGAGAGCGAACTCCTGCACCCGGCTCTCGATATACCGTATTTTCGGTGAATTATTGAAGGCGCGAGCTCTCGCCAGTCTCGCTGCCCGCTCGTCGACGGCGTCCACATGTGCGACGTGTATGGCCAGAGCCCGGGCGAGATGGCCTTCACCACACCCTATTTCGAGAACCCTATCGCCAGACATCAGTTGGAATTGGCGCACCAGAAGTGATATAAAGTCTACTGGAATCGGCGTTACGCCGCGCTCGAAGGCTGACCATTGTTGTTTGGGCATAGAGATGGGCGACCCTCCGCCCTACCCGCTCGTTTCGCGGGCGATCAGCGCCGCGGTGAGCGGAACGAAACGAACGGTGTTTACCGACGGCCACCGCTGGCCGGACGCGATTGCAGCCGTCGCCACATATTATCTATATCACAAATCGATGATATTTCTTGCTACCGAAGCAACTGGCCTGCTCACGCTATGCCGCGCACGGCGAAAGGCCGGCAGCCCGAGGGCTGCCGGCCTTCGGTGAGAAGACTCGGCTCTGTGAGCTACAGGCCGTAATCAGTCCTGCGCGCTGCCTCTTCCCTCATCCGCTGCGCCTTCGCGTAGGAGCGGTGGGCCGCCGCCGAGAGGTTCTCGAGCCGAGCCACCTGGTCAGAGCCATTGAGCGCGTGGATCGCGATGACGAGGAAGTTCGCGGCGCCACTGACGACTGCCAGGGCAGCGGCGATCACTAGCGCCACGACGCTCCCCTGCGGGCCGAGCGCGCCGAGGACCTCTGCGTGCATGCGCAGGAACATAAGCGCCGCGATCACCAGGATGACGACGGTCGCGACGCCAAGGATGATCTTGGTGAAGGCGTCCAGCTCCTCAGAGTGGATGGTTCCTGCGTGGTTTTTGTGGCCGCGCAGCCGGTGTCCGGTGAACGCGAGGTACCCGTAGGAGAGCACGGTCACCATGGCCGCGAGAATGATCGCAAAACCGAGTTCCATCGACACCGGGCTAGCCCAGTTTACGTTGGTGATCCCGGCGAAGAAGTACAGCAGAAGGCTGAAGTCGAACAAAAGCACGAAGCGCGGGATCCATTGCATCCATCTCGGCGCTCGCCGGTGCTTGAACGAGCCAGCGGCGGTTTCGGCCTCGATGCTCTCGCGCTGCGCCCTCTCGGTCGCCAAGATCTCGTCAACTGGGCTCTCGCCACCGTCGGGGTGCCTGACGCGCGCCTTCATCAGGTACTCAGCCCTGACGGTCAGCCTGTGCACATTACGGACTTCGTGCTGGCGCCGGACTGTGTCCGCCAGGCCCGTCTGTACCTGGTCGGGCTGGCGGGGTGCCGGTACCTGGTGAGTGATCCGCTCGGCTGCTGGCTCCGACGGCTTCGAGATCGGCATCAGGTCCGAGCTTGGGCTTGTCTCGTGTTCGTTGTGGGTATTGGGCATGGTCATTGCCTCCTTGGCGTAGCTAGTTAGACGCGCTTGCTGGAAGTGGGCTGAGCAGGATGTTCACGTGGCGGTACTGCGCGCACACAGCCTCGTCAAGGTGCCCGTTTACCGTGCAGGCCGCGGCTTTCTTTCCCGCAAGGCCGTAGCCGCGAACCTGAACGATCTGGCTGGGCTCGACTCCGAGCGCTACCAGGCGTGCCGCTACCGCGTCGGACCGCCGCAGCGATAGGGCCAAGTTGTAGGCCGCCGAACCGCCGTCTGGCGAGGAGTAGCCGGCGATGGATATCTGCAGGTGCCAGGTCTCGGCCTTGTGGACCAGCGGTTCGAGAATGCTGTCGGCCCCAGAGAGCAGTGTGGCCTGATTGAAGGCGAAAAATGCGTCGGCCGGCACTTCCGGACCGCTCCAGCCCGCCGGTCCGTGAACGGACTCGACTTGAGGTACAGGGACGAGCGGCACGGGTGTGGAGCTGCGCGAGGGCGGCTCGGGCCTGGTCAGCAGATCTGTCTGGCATGAGGCCGCACCCGCAGCTCGGCAGATCGCCAGCCAGTACGAGCGAAGTTCGGTCTGCTGCAGCAGCGGCAGCGGCGGTTGCGGCGCGGAAATGACCGCTTGGTCAGAGAAGATGACGTGCCAGCCGGCCAGGCTCGGCAGCGCTCCCATCTCCTTAAGCTGCTGCGCTATCAATCGGGGATTGGCGCCCCAGCCAACCTGCCGCAGGTCGAATACGCCTGCGGTGGACAGCCCGGACGACACGATGATGAGCGTTCCGGGGGTTGGGCTTACTCGTACCGCCTCCGCGATGAACGTGATCAGATCGAAGGGCACTTGCGCTGCTTCGAGGCGAAGAAGCTGCTGCACCCGGTCGATGTTCCCCGCGATAATCTGTGCGCGGGTCGGACCGTAGTCCACCTCGCCGTCCGGTCGCCTTGGGGTCAGCGATACCTCGCTGGCCTGCCCGGTGTTCGGGTTGACCACGTAGGCGATCGCGTCCTTGCTGTCACCAGCATCCGTGCGCAGGAGATCAAGATCTGGCGATGCCAGCACCGGCGCTGGCTCGTTCCTCGTCGCGCTGGAGAGCAGCACGACGACAGCAGGGGAACTCGCACTGGCTTGCTCGCATGCGGCCAGCATGAGGCACATCGCCAGTGCCAGCGCGACGGCGGTTGCCAGGCCCATCACTCGGCGTGCGAGCGTGCCGGCGGTCTTGCCCGCACCGTGCGTGACATCGGCTGAATTACGCTTGATCTTGATGACCGCTCGCGCGATCCGTAGCATCTGCTGTGAGCTCATTGTTCTCTTCTCCGGGGGCGTCAGCGCGGCTGGTTCGCTGGGACTGCTCCTGAGACAAGTGCACCGCGAGAGCGTGGAAGGAGACGGGAGGGAAGTTGGAGGGCGGTGGAAATGCGCTGAGCGACGCAAGCAAGCCTCCAGCGAATCTTCAGGACGAGAGCGCGACGGTGAGCGGCAACGGACCTGACTACGGGCTAGCGGCGACATCGCTGAGTCCGCACGAAGAGCCGGCGGACGGGACCCGGGCTCGCGCAGCCCGTGAGCCCATCACCCAGCCCTGGCAGGTCAGCTACGTGCGGCTGCTCGGCACGCTCGAGATAGAAGTCGTAGACCCGGCGACCCAAGCCGGGACCGATGCCTCGGGCGCCGGGATCTCGTCATCAGCCCGCGTACTTCCGCTGTCTGAAGTGCGGGGGTTCGGCCCGCTCGCGAAGGCCGCATTCGTGACGCTCGTACTGAACCTTGGCAAAGGTCGCACCCCGGCGCAGCTCGGCGAGGCCATGGAGGGCGTGCCTAGACCGCCCCTAGCGCTCCAGAATCACATCGGTGCCGTGCGCAGGACGGGCCTCGTCGTCAACTTCACCTCGGGAACCTATCGCGTCAACAACCTTGCTCGCTCCCAGGTCGACGCACTCCGATTCGAAGACCTATACCGGGAGATACGAGAACTTCGAGCCGTTCGCGCTGAGGCCAACGACGAGGTTCTGATAGCCAGAGCTGCCGAAGCTTTTCAGCTCTGGGACGGCGACCCGGCGGCTGCGCACGCCTACTTCCGGGACCCAATCGCCCTGAAGCAGTTCGCTGACTGGCGCGCAGACATGCAGTACTGGTCCGCAGCCGCCCTCCTGCGCAGGGGCAGGCCTGACGACCTGCAGGCCGCCGAACGCCTGATCACAGAGATAAAGGCCCGTTATCCCACGCACCGAGGCCTGCTCGAACTCGAGGAGGCCATTCACGCCATAGGATCCTCATCAAGCGCGCGCCCCGTCCCGGTAGCGCAGACCGGGCCGCCCGCGAACGAGCCACCTGGTAATCCGTGGCTGGCAGGGTATCGAGAGTGTCTTCGCGAGCTCGCGTCTTCAGTCGACCTCCGCGGCTACAGTTTCGAGATTCTTAGCTCGTCTTCGCTCGACGCGGTCTACACCACGCTCTACGCAAAGCCTCGGACGCCAGAACGACCGCCGCTCGGTCAGCGAACCGATGCCGCCAGGCCGTCCCTCGAGACAGTCGTCAGCCACACCAGGGCTAACCTCGTCGTCGGTGACTCAGGCTCTGGCAAATCCACGTTCCTACAGCACCTATGTACGCGTTACCTTGAGGAGAACTCGGAGTTCATCCCGCTGTTCCTCGACCTGAGCGCCGCGCCCGAGATCACTGCCGACCGGCTGGACCTGCACGACAGGCTGTCCTGGCAGATCCTGCCCGAGCTCTTCAGCGCGCGTTTCGGAGACCTCGGCGTTGATGTCGCGATTCAGGATCTCGACGCCCTCGCGCGTACGACACCGGTGGTATGGCTGGTCGATGGCCTCAATGAAGTCGCCCCGCCCGAAATCAGGTTCGCCCTCGCAGAGGCAATCGGCGTCTGCGTGCGCCGGTGGCCGAGGGCCAAGTTCGTCGTCACGTCCACGGAGACCGGCCTCACTGGTTACGGCACTCCGCCGGGTTTCCAGCGCGTCGACGTCGACGAGTTCCGCCCGGAGGATGTCGACTATTTCCTCGATGCGTTCACGCGACACCACAATCACGTGATGAGTGTGGAGGAACGACGCAACCGGTGGGAGCCGCTTGCTCGGGCGGTGCGAGACTCCGCGGACCTCCGTGACATGGCCCGCAGCCCACTACGTTTGACCGCCATGACGCTCGCTTACCTGCGCCAGGGTCGACTGCCCGACAGCCGCGCCGACCTGCTGCGGGGCGCTGTCGAGTGGCTCATCCACAAGAAGGCGCCGCTGCTGCGGCCCTACGTGCGCAGCGGCCGGGATCTCAGGATCATCTTCTCCGAGCTCGCCTACCAGATGATCGCCAGGGAAGAGGTTCCGCTGAGCCGGGTCGGCCGGGGATGGGCGGTTGAATGCCTGCGTCCATTCGACTGTTTTCGAGGGGAGGTGGGCGAATTCCTGGACGCGGCCGTGTCTGCCGGCGGGCTGCTCATGCCCCGCGGTCCCGGCGACCTTGGCATGCACGGCGCGTTCCGCGACTATCTGGCAGCAAGCCGCATCGCAGCCAAGACCGACGACGAGGCGACAGGCTGGTGGAGCGAGCTTGCTAGGCATCTGGATGACCCGGAGTGGCATGGTGTCGTCGCGCTGGTACCGGGGGCGCTGCTGCTCCTAGGCGGTAGCGAGCGCGTGGACCTCTTTTTCAACCGGCTGGGCGAAAGTTGTCTGGGTGAGCGCATGAGCATCCGGGCCGGACGGGTCGCGCTCGGCGGCGGCATCCTGCACGAGCTCGGGCTTTCCGGATACCGCCTGTCCAACGCCTCGCGATGGCGGGATGCCGTCAGGTCCATCAGGGACTTGCTGGGCGACCCGAGCGATGTCCCGCTCGAAACGCGGTTCGGCGCCGCGGTCGCGTACGGCGTCATGGGCGACGACCGGCTTGCGGACCGAGACGCCTGCTGGATCGAAATGCCTGGCGGCCGGTCCTGGATGGGTTCCCAGGCGGCTGCGATGGCAGAGCCCAAGTATGACCCCGACGCCGCTAGCTGGGAGTTGCCGGTCACTCTCGTCGAGGTGAAGCCGTTCGCCATCAGGCGATTCCCGGTAACGGTGAGCGAGTACCGTTCGTTCGTCGATGCCGGGGGCTACCAGTCGAATGGCTCACGGTACTGGACGCCCGACGGCCTGCGCTGGCACGCTCGGCTGCCAATCAGCGCTCCACTTGACTGGGATGCCCAGCTCTCAGTGCCGAACGCGCCGGTCTCCGGGGTCTCCTGGCACGAATGCGTGGCTTACTGCAACTGGCTGACCGACCAGGAGGCTGCGGGTGCCCTCTGCCGCCTGCCCTACGAACGCGAGTGGGAGTATGTCGCCTCGCGTGATGTCGGCTCGTCCCAATTCCGCTGGGGCGACCGGATGCACACGGGGGACGGCGCAGAGGCCAACTGGGCCGGAGCGTTCCTGCGCAAGAAGAGCCCGGTCGGCATATTCCCGCTGTCCACGACTAGCGATGGCGTGGCTGATCTGTTTGGCAACGTCGAGGAGTGGTGCCTGGATACGTGGGAAGACGAGCCGATCTACGGCTCAGACGAGACTGCCGCTGCGCCGCTGGAAGGCGCGGGCGAAATCCTGCGGGTGGTCCGAGGCGGGTCGTGCATCAGGTTTTCACGCCTATGTCGCCCAACGTATCGGAGCAGGATCCTGGCGGGCCAGCGCTACCTGAGCGTGGGATTCCGGCCGGTGCGGGTTGCGCGGCCAGCCTGAGAACATACGTCTTTTTTAGTGTGTGCTACCGCATTAGGCGGCTCATTGCCTCAGTGACGCACTGATCGGATATGAGTGGCCGCAGCGAACCCGGGTCCACCCATACGCTCGCCAGGTCCACCTGAGCCAGCGTGCCACCATCCTCGTCTACGATGTTGACCCGCAAGCCGTATGAGCGCGGCCTGAGCCACGTGACGGCGTATTCGCAGGCGACCTGCGCGTCGGCCATGATGGGACGCGCGAAATCGGCTGTCACGGACTTGGTGATCGAGTCAAGCCGGGCCATGTCGGCATGCGGTGCGACGTCACGGCGCCAGTGGAGTTCCCGTGCGCACTCGACGAGCCGCAGGATGCTGACGTATCCGATCCGTTTCTCGCCGTCGGCCGGCCAGTCAGTGGGTATTCGCACTAGCAAGCGCGGGCCTTCGGCCTTGGCGTAGCCAGCCTGCTCCATGTCCGCCAGGCTCAGCGGCCTCATCTCAGCATGCCCGGTTCCGCCAAGGCATGGTTCACTGGGCGGCAGTCCACCTCGATGGCGTCCCAGGGGAACTTGATCCGTTGCCTGTCGTTGAACTGCTTCACCCACTTGATGAGCCCGGCACTGAAGTCGTCGCGCGCTCGGTATGTCCCATCCTCAGTGGCCAGGCCCTCGGCGGACAGCCCTATGTAGACCTTGATGCCGCGAGCGGATGCCTCCTCGGCCACGTGCATGACATCGGTCAGCCGCGGCGGCGAGTAGTTAGACATCAGGTCGGCCTTGCGTGCCCAAGGCGAGCCGACCGCCCGGTACATCGGGTTCAGGCGAATTGTGAGATCGATATCCCTGGCCTCGCACTCGTCGGAGAGGAAGGCGACAGTCGCGGTGGCCTCGTCGCAGGCGGCCTGGTCGGTCATCTCCGGGTCCGGCTTGAACAGCACGTAAGCGGTGAGCGCCGCGCCAACCTGCTGGATGCTGTCAAGGCCGGCACAGAACAGCGCGAGCGGCTCGCGCTTCTTCAGGATTTGGTCCCTTATCCGCTCGTCCCGCGTCTCAAAGCCAGTCAGGATGCCGAGCTTCGCGCGCGGGGCAGCTAGCTGCAACTGACGCAGCACATCCGGCTCGATGAACTCCAGACGCGTCTCGAGCTCGATACGCCGCACCCGGCGCATCATGCCGATGGCGGTCACGATCTCTTCCAACGCAGCCGTGCCGAGCGTTCCTGTATCGAGGACTGAGCCCTCGTTGCTCAACGTGACCCTGTCCACGATGCTAAGCGCGTGCCGCAGTTCGCTCGCCACGAACCGGAACTGCGCGCTGACGTCGTCGTCGGTCACCCAGGTTCTGGTTGACTTCGCGGGTAGCCGGCAGAAGGCGCATTGATAGCGGCAGCGCTTGGTGTTGAGAATTACGAGCAGGTCATTCGCGCCCAGGAACGTCCGCAACAAAAAGAAGTGCGGGAGCGTGCTCGGTGGAATTGACTGAGTCACCGACTTTCGCTGACCGCAGCTGTCGTAAAGCTCCGCCACGTAGGACGGCAAGGTCATATCGGGGGAATTCTCACTGGTGGCGGACTCGCTCATCGCTTCGCTTTCCGAACCTGGTCCTGGCAGCCGATTCGCCGCTCTGGCCGATAGATTAAGACTGGTCAGGTCGGGGTCAGGCCTCGGTGTTCGTCATCAAGAACACCCCATGTGAGCGGTTACGGCTACTTTGCACATGCTTACCCCCAAGCCTGTCACAAACCATACCCGACCACATAAGGCACCAACCCGCGAACCACAGAACACGCATTATCTACTTTTATCTGGAGATTCCGATTCTATTTCTCCGGAACGCCGCGCTTAGCGGCTAGCACTGACCGCTTTGGTTGACGACATCTTTCCGAAGCCACCAACGCGGCGTTACGGCTTGTGGCCACTGCGCGGCTCGCACTAGTAAAACCGACAGTACTGGAATGACGCTGTAGGCAAGCGGTCCGTTATGTCTCCGACGCTGGAGGCAGACTGGAGATTTGCTGGAGGCGCTCCTGCTCCTGCGCGACGAGGGCGACAACATCGCCGACAGTCCTGATCGATCTAGTCGCATCCGGATCGAAACGGATATCAAACAGCTCTTCCATGGTCATCAGCACTTCGAGCACCTCAAGGTCATCTACGGCGCCGAGGTCGGTAACCATGTCGGTTTCGGGCGGCAGGACGCGGCCATAGAGCCTGAACTGGTCACCAATGACAGTCATGACTACCGCCGGCACGGACGCCCCGAACTTCGCCCAGTCGATGCCCGCCATACGGTCCGCCTCTCACTGGCTACTCCACCTGCACTGTAACGTGGCGGTTAAAGTTAGCCGCGCAGCTGCCGGTGGCCGAGTCTCAGATCCGCACCATCCCAGCCGACCCCAGCCAGACACACACCGTCTTGGGCGACCGCGCCCAGGCCCACGCCATGGCTATGCCCGGCGAGGGTGCGGCGCAATGGTGAGGTGTCGGCAAGCTGACAGCGGCGGTGTCAGCCGGGTGACTGACGGCGAGCTGGGCATGGTGGGGGAACCGACATAGCACGTGTCAATGACCTGGGGCATCACCGTGGAACTAGTCACTTCGGCGGCCGCGGGCAGCGTGGAGGAACTCGCCGCCCGCCTGGCCAGCCGGATCGCCACCCCCGCAGATCCTGACTGGGACGCACGGCCGTCGCCGTGAAAACCGGCCGTGGACCAGCGGCCGGAGCTCATCGCGGTGCCGGCCGATGCCGGCGACGTCGGCGCATCGTCCGCTCAGGAGCGGACGGCTGTAGCCCGAGGCGACCCAGGCCCTAGCGGAACCTTCCGGGCTATCCCGTGGTGACGCTCCATTTGCCCAGGTGGACGGCGGTTCTTGTGGTGTCGCTCTGTAGTACCTAATTCCCGGACCGGCTCAGCGCTTGGGGGCGTAGGCGTCGAGCCCGAAGAGGTCGTAGAGACGGTTCTGGGTGGCGTCTTTCTCGGTGAGCATCCGGCGGGCACGAGGGCGTCCCCGCTCGCCCTGGTAGAGAAGGACGGTCTCTTGGATCCCGGCGAGGCTCGAGAGCAGCGCTCGGACGCTCAGGTGCAAGCCGGCCCGGTCGGCCTCTCGGACCATGAGGCGGGCGGCCATGAGGCGAGCACGCAGTAAAGGACGTGGACGCGGATCTTGCTCTCGGTGAAGTGGAGCATCGGCGAGAAGGAGACGACCTTGGGATCCTTCATCTGGCGAAAGTCGCCCTCGACGCTCTCCTGGGATCGGTACTCGGCGACGATTGTGCTCGTCGAGGCCTGCTCAATGGTCTTGTCGCTGAACAGGATCCGCTTGCCGAACAGCTCCTCCTCCAAGGCAGCCCGGGCCTTCTCGTCGGTGCCGAAGCTGAGGCGCAGCTCTGCTGGGTCGTTGCCGGCGAGGGTGGTCCTGATCACCCGGGCCACCCAGCGCGGGGCGAGGATGGCGGCGATCTCGGCCCACTTTCTCCCTGGCCTTTCGGGTCCTTCCCCTGGCGAGGCGGGCGCTGACCTCGGCGAGCTGGCGATGGGCCTTCGCGAGGGTCTGGTCGAAGCCCCGGGACTGCTTGGCGTGCAGCCCGTCCGAGTGGCACACGACAAGGCGGCGTTCCTTTCCGAAGACGACCTTTGCCGTCTCGAAGGCGACCAGGCCGGGGAAGGCCTGGCCGACGACCTGGTAGCGGTCCTTCGGGACGGCGAGCAGCCCGGGGTGATCAGAGGGGGGCAGCGAACCGGCGAAGGAGAGCGGTACGCCGCCGGGCAGCTCGTAGTTGTCGTCTGAGTTCTGCCCGGCGTCGTAGACCAGGGTGAGGCGGTCGCTCTTGCGATCCTGGCCGTCAGGGAGCAGCGCCCCGAAGCGGGCGACGAGCTCGCTGACCATCGCCGGGAACTGGGTGACGTCGGGCTTATTGCCAGGGTAGGCGTGGCTGACGATGGGGACGCCGCCGTCGGTGGACACCACGAGCCCGAGCCCGCAGATGCGCAGGTCGCTTCTCTTCTGCTTCGAGTGCCCTCGCTTCGCGATCGGGGCACGCTCGTTGGCCGAGTCGATCCAGGTGGCGAAGTTCGTCATGTCGAGCACGAGGCCCGAGAGGTCGATCGAGAACGTCTCGACCATGGCCGAGA